>OJKP01000060.1_pt1:0-87500 | contig 92181 bp, 66 predicted proteins | sample 1596521 | NCBI WGS metagenome assembly OJKP01 (sample SAMEA4350130, study PRJEB24818) | metagenome | biome: human; feature: gut; material: faeces | place: Denmark | collected 2013-09
ACCATACATTTTGGTTATATTACATATTTTTATACGATACTTTTGTAACATTTATCTTTTTTTTGAAGCTAAAATGCTACTATTTATTATTTTATTCATACTTTTGCGATTCACTATACGATACAATACAAAGAAAACTTTAAACTTATTTATAATTATGGCAAAAATAACCAAAGAAGCTGCACTGCTTTATCACTCGCAGGGCAGACCAGGAAAAATTGAGGTAATACCTACCAAACCTTACCAAACACAGAGAGACTTGTCGCTGGCTTACTCGCCAGGTGTAGCCGAGCCATGTCTGGAAATCCAGAAAGACCCGGAAACCGCTTACGACTATACCGATAAAGGTAACTTGGTAGCTGTTATTTCTAACGGCACCGCAGTATTGGGCTTAGGAGATATAGGCGCATTGAGCGGAAAGCCTGTAATGGAAGGTAAAGGATTGCTCTTTAAAATATATGCCGGAATCGATGTATTCGACATAGAAGTAAACGAAAAAGACCCGGACAAATTCATCGAAGCCGTAAAAGCCATCGCTCCTACCTTCGGTGGTATCAATCTGGAAGATATAAAGGCTCCTGAGTGCTTCAAGATAGAACAGCGTCTGAAAGAAGAACTCGACATTCCGGTTATGCACGATGACCAGCATGGTACTGCCATCATCTCAAGTGCCGGATTGCTGAACGCCCTCGAAGTAGCGGGAAAGAAGATAGAAGATGTACACATAGTAGTAAACGGAGCCGGAGCTTCGGCTACATCGTGCACTAAATTGTACATAGCCTTAGGTGCACGCAAAGAGAATATCTTGATGCTAGACAGTAAAGGGGTAATCACTTCCGACCGTGAAAACCTGACTGAAAGCAAGAAGTTCTTCGCTACCGACCGCCGCGACGTACATACACTTGAAGAAGCCATAAAGGGCGCCGACGTATTCTTGGGCCTTTCTAAGGGTAACGTACTTACACAGGATATGATACGTAGCATGGCAAGCCATCCTATCGTATTCGCACTGGCCAACCCTACCCCAGAAATATCTTATGAAGACGCTATGGCATCGCGCCCAGACGTATTGATGTCTACCGGACGTTCGGATTATCCTAACCAGATTAATAATGTTATCGGATTCCCGTATATATTCCGTGGCGCACTCGACACTAGAGCTACCGCCATCAACGAAGAGATGAAACTGGCTGCCGTACACGCCATCGCAGCACTGGCAAAGAAGCCCGTACCAGATGTAGTGAACAATGCTTATCATGTAAACAACTTCACATTCGGTCCGTCTTATTTCATCCCGAAACCGGTAGACCCACGTCTTATTACCGAAGTTTCTATGGCTGTGGCTAAAGCGGCTATGGAATCGGGTGTAGCACGTAAACAAATTACCGACTGGTCGGCTTACGAACACCAGTTGCGCGAGTTGATGGGACAAGAAAACAAACTTACTCGCCAACTTTACGCTATGGCTCGTCGCGATCCGCAACGTGTGGTATTTGCCGAAGGTATTCACCCCAATATGCTGAAGGCTGCAGTAGAAGCAAAAGCCGAAGGTCTGTGCAAGCCTATCCTTCTTGGCAACGAAGAGCGCATAGAGAAATTGGCTAAAGAACTCGACTTGAGCTTGGAAGGTATAGAAATAGTAAACTTACGCCACGACCGTGAAGCAGAACGTCGTGAACGCTACGCTCGTATTCTCTGCGAAAAGCGTGCTCGCGAAGGTGCCAACTATCAGGAAGCAAACGATAAGATGTTCGAACGTAACTACTTCGGTATGATGATGGTAGAAACAGGAGACGCTGACGCGTTCGTAACCGGATTGTACACCAAGTACTCTAATACCATTAAGGTAGCGAAAGAAGTTATCGGCATCCAGCCGGGATACAAGCACTTCGGAACAATGCATATCTTGAACTCTAAGAAAGGTACTTACTTCATTTCGGATACATTGATTAACCGTCACCCAGATACCGATACGCTGATAGACATAGCTAAACTTACAGATAAGGCTGTACGCTTCTTTAATCAGGAACCGGTTATGGCCATGTTGTCGTACTCTAACTTCGGCGCAGACACAGAAGGAAGTCCTGCCAAGGTACACGAGGCCGTAGCCTATATGCAACAGGAATATCCTGAATTGGCTATCGACGGCGAAATGCAAGTTAAATTTGCGCTGAACAACGCTTTGCGTGACGAGAAATATCCGTTTACCCGCCTCAAAGGAAAAGAAGTGAATACGCTGATATTCCCTAACCTTAGTTCGGCAAACTCAACATACCAACTCATCCAGAGCATGAGCGACACCGAAGTATTAGGTCCTATCCAAATGGGTCTTAACAAACCTATCCACTTTACCGACATCGAAAGCTCGGTTCGAGATATCGTGAATATCACTGCTATCGCTTGCATCGATGCTATCGTTGCCAAGAAATTAAACAAATAAGAATATAACCTACGTGCAAGGGTACTATATATAATGTGTCCTTGCACGTTTTTTTATTTTACTATGCGAAAACCACTAAATCAAACACAATGTATTTTATTAGCCCTCTGCTGGGCAGCACTTTGTTTCTATGTCATAGCAGCAAGTCCGCATATTGACGGCATGCTTATTCTTTCTCTCATAATATCTGGGGCATTGGTATTCATCCCTATAGTAAAAGCCATTAAAAACAAACAAAAGTAAAGCCAAATCGAATAAAAATTACTTTTTTGACATTCTTTGTGCATATTTCATACATTACTGTTGCATAAACCAAAATTAATATATACTTTTGTCACCGAATCAAAAGAAATAGTTCTCATTTAGATTATTTCATAACCAATAACTAAACAATATTAATATGAATGCAGCTAAAGTATTGGAAGATCTGAAAAGAAGATTTCCTAACGAGCCTGAATATCATCAGGCAGTAGAAGAGGTATTAGGTACTATCGAGGAAGAATACAACAAGCACCCAGAATTCGACAAAGCAAACCTTATCGAACGCCTGTGCATTCCAGATAGAGTTTACCAGTTCCGTGTGACATGGATGGACGACAAAGGTAACATCCAGACTAATATGGGCTATCGTGTACAGCACAACAACGCCATTGGCCCGTACAAAGGCGGTATCCGTTTCCACAGTTCTGTAAACTTGGGAATCTTGAAATTCCTTGCTTTTGAGCAGACATTCAAAAACTCTCTTACCACACTCCCTATGGGTGGCGGTAAAGGTGGATCAGATTTCTCACCGCGTGGCAAATCTAACGCTGAGGTAATGCGTTTCTGCCAAGCATTCATGCTAGAATTATGGCGTCATATCGGCCCTGAAACAGATGTTCCTGCAGGTGACATAGGTGTAGGCGGACGTGAAGTAGGCTATATGTTCGGTATGTATAAGAAATTGTCTCATGAATTCTCGGGCGTATTGACAGGAAAAGGCCGTGAGTTCGGTGGTTCATTGATTCGTCCTGAAGCAACCGGTTACGGAAATATCTATTTCTTGCAGGAAATGCTGAAGACACGCAATATCAGCATCGAAGGAAAGACTTGCTTGGTTTCTGGTTCTGGTAACGTAGCACAATATACTGTAGAAAAGCTAATCCAACTCGGCGCAAAGGTTGTTACCATGTCAGACTCTGACGGCTACATCTACGATCCGGACGGTATCGACCGCGAAAAGCTCGACTATATCATGGAATTGAAGAACTTGTACCGTGGACGTATCCGCGAATATGCAGAAAAATACGGATGCAAGTATGTAGCAGGTGCTCGCCCATGGAACGAAAAGGCAGACATCGCACTTCCGTCGGCTACTCAGAACGAAATCAACGGTGACGACGCTAAGGCTTTGGTAGCAAACGGTGTATTCGCTGTATCGGAAGGTGCAAACATGCCTTCTACTCCTGAAGCTATCCGCACATTCCAGGAAGCTAAGATTCTGTATGCTCCGGGTAAGGCTGCTAACGCCGGTGGTGTATCGGTATCTGGTTTGGAAATGACTCAGAACTCTATCAAACTGAGCTGGAGCGCAGAAGAAGTTGACGAAAAACTGAAAAGCATCATGAAGAATATCCACGCCGCTTGTGTACAGTACGGTACTGAAGCCGACGGATATATCAACTATGTGAAGGGTGCTAACGTAGCCGGATTCATGAAGGTTGCAAAAGCAATGATGGCTCAGGGCATCGTTTAATCAGACAAAACACACTCATCAATTATAAGGGCCGCATCTATAGTGTGATAATCACACCTAGATGTAGCCCTTTCTTTTGTAAGACAGAATAATTTTTCTTATTTCAGTTCTACACTGTGCAACAGAGCCTGATCGGCTTGTAGTTTTCCGGCATTGGTTTCTTTGCGAGTGCAATAGTCGAACTCAGCAGACTTTTCTCCGCTGAACGAATTCCATTTCAAAGTCAGTTTTACGGTCTTACCTTCTGTATCTGGAAGACTCTTCAAACCAAAAGCAACTAACGCATCGGCTGTACGCCCTGTAGTCTCGCCGTATGCATTATGACATAATCTTACTTCGTATGGATTATCCTTATTAACACCGGTAAGCAAATTTATCCAATGAGCCTTGCCGCCAGCCCATACAGTACGGAAACGAAGTGTAAGATAACCGTCTTCGGCTATAGTAACCCAGTCTTTAACAATCTCTACCGGATCGGAACCGTATTGCGCTACGTCCATACCTTCTGTCCATGCTATCGCAGGCTTGGTAAGGATGCTGTCTATCCAGTTTACATATACCGCTTTATCGTACTTGGCGCTATTGCCGCCAGTCGCTACACAGTTTACCAACGCACGTACTTCTTTATCCCCGAACGGTGACTGCTTCATGTTGGTAGGGAACAAAGTTGTTTTATCGTCCAACTGCAGATATACCGTCTTGTCGGCTTCAGTCTTTACCGTTACCAACGCGTTAGGGCCATAACCTGGAAATACTACATACTTGTCGTCATCGTCTGAACAAGATTGCATAGCAGTGGCTGTAATCAGCGCTGCTACACCCATTAAAATAGTTTTCATCGCATTCATAGTTTTGCCTTTTTGTTTGTTCTTAATCTTAATACATCTATTAAATGCGGGAACATGCCTTTTAATGCATCGCTATAGCTATAAAGAATGTTAAAGCGAAAATCAGCTACATCCATAACAAGGGAAACAGTGGACTATAAAAATTACTTGCGGCGGCGTTTTCTGCGCTGCATACGCTGACGTTTATACTTCTGCCATCGACTATGAATCCGCCATACGCATAGGGCGAATACTACAACGAATATCAGCAGTACGATACCGCTATTCAGATTATCACCCTTTACACGCTGCCATATTTCGAGCACTTCGACTGTCTTATCGCCAAAGTCGCGTATCATAGAGCAACGGTTCACAACCGAAATATCGGGATATTGGGTATTATGCAACTTTACGTGTCGTCCTATCTCACCAAAGAAATAGCTGGCATCTACATAATCTTCTAATGTAGTGTCAATACGAGCCTCCATAATTTCGGGAGAAGCAATAGAACTTACGTAACCAATCTCTTCCATGTTACGCAATGCAACATCCGGACGGCAAAGGAAATTAATAAAATAGCTTGCCGCCTTTACGTTTCGTGCATATTTAGGGATTACCCATCCGTCGTACCAAATATTACTACCCTCGCGCGGAACCTCATAAGCCAATTCCACACCTACAGACTCGGCTTCGTCTATCGCCCACTGCGCATCGCCGCTCCATGTCATGTTTATCCAAGCCTTTCCTTTGGTCATCATCTCCTTTCCAAAATCGGCTTCCCATCCCGCCACATTCGGTTTGAGTAATTTCAGATACTTTTCTACCGTATCCATCGCCGCTGGCGAATAGTCGTTCATCAACTGCTTCACGGTTTTCTTTCCGTCTTCCAAATCTTTACGATAGGCATAGAGCAAAGCCGTACCATAAGCGTCGCGATAAGAGTCTTTCATCAGGATACGTCCGGCGAAACGCTTGTTCCAAAGGCAATCCCACGTACTCATATCTGCAGCCGAAACATACTTGGTGTTATACAACAAACCGGCAGTACCCCACATATAGCATACGGCATATCTGCTTACAGGCTTATCGGGCGTACTGATTTGCGCTATCTGCTCGCGTATATACGGAGCTACTCCATTCATATAATTAGGAGAATGCGCGAAAACAGTATCGATAGGCAACAACAAGTCTTTATGCAGCATACGCTCTATGATGTATTCCGAAGGGCATACCACGTCAAAGTCTTCGTGTCCTTTCTCTATCTTGGTAAGCATTACCTCGTTAATGTCGAACGTCTGGTAAACGATGTGAATATCTTCGCCTGTCTGCTCTTTATAGTATTCTTGGAAGTCCTCTAAGACCCCTTCGCCGATATAATCGCCCCAATTATAAATCTTCAGCACATTCTGCCGCGACTCGTTTTCATTGTAACAGCCAGTCATAGCCACGCAAGCTATCAGCAAGGCAACAATCAGATTGAGTTTCTTCATTTCCTCTTGATATCTCTATATTCTGGATTAATTATCCGCCTTGGCTTTTCCGGCACGGCGGTTCAATATAATAAGCAACACCAATATCACTATAAATATCAATGCTGAAAGTGGTCTCAATTCGGGGGTAAGTCCGCCTTTACGCGCATCGGCATAAATATAAGTAGAAAGGGTTTCCAAACCTTGGTTACCGATGGTGAATACGGTAACGGCAAAATCATCGACCGAAATGGTAATGGCCAACAAGAATCCGCTTATCATTCCCGGACGAATCTCGGGGATGATGACTTTGCGCAACGCCTGCATCGGGGTAGCACCCAAATCGAGTGCCGCCTCGTAAAGGTTAGGATTCATCTGCTTAAGGCGAGGCAACACGCTAAGCACCACATACGGCGTACAGAATGTGATATGCGCCAGCACTACGGTGGTGAATCCTTGCGTAATACCCAACGATACGAACAGCAAGAACAATGAGATACCGGTAATGATATCACCGTTAAGGATAGGTATGGTATTTATAAATCCCACAGCCTTACGACTTCTTGCCTTAAGATTATAGATGCCGATGGCTGCAATACTACCTAATATGGTAGAAGCCGTAGCGGCTATCAATGCTATAAGAATGGTGTTTACAAAAGCGTTCATCAGCGAGTGATGCGCACCGGTATTAAGCAGAGACTCGTATAGCTTCAAAGAGAATCCAGTCCAGTTGCCCAGCACCTTAGCTTCGGTAAACGAATAGATTACGATAATTCCGATTGGGGCATACAGCAAAATAAGCAATACCCATAGGTATACTTGCCCGATAATACGTTTTACCATATTCCTCCTTTCTCCGCATCGCTCTGCTCGTCTGAACTAAACAAAGTAGTAGCGGCAATAAGAAACAACATAATAAGTGACAAGGCTGCACCGTAATTCCAAAGACTGTTGTTGATATTCTCCTGAATGGTGGTACCGAACAGCTTTATATTGTTCATGGTGAGCAATTCGGCGATGGCGAACGTAGAAATGGTAGGCATAAATACCATCATCACTCCACTAACCACACCGGGCATAGAAAGCGGAAATACTACTTTCCAAAACACCTGGAACTGATTGGCTCCCAAGTCTTGCGCAGCCTCGATATAACTCTTGTCCATCTTTTGAAGCGTATTGTAAATAGGATAAATCATAAATGGAATGAAGTTATATATCATACCGAATATCAAGGCTCCTTCGCCCAACGGAAGTTTGCAAAAATCGAACAACGCTACCGTAGCCAACGTGCGCACCAATATATTGACCCACATAGGCAGAATAAACAGCATGATAAGTGTGCGGGCATAACCCAACTTCTTACAATTATTAAGAATCCAAGCTGCCGGATAACCCAACAAGATACAACCGATAGTGGTTATCATGGCAATACCGATAGAATAAACAAATGTGTTTACAGCCTCTGGATGCGCAAAGAACTTAGCGAAGTTCTCTAATGTAAGGTGTCCGGCATCGTCAGTAAAAGCGTAAACAACTATCAGCAGCAGCGGTATAATAACAAATATCGCCGAGAATATCAGGTACGGCAGTACCCAACTCTTACGCGAAGAGAACAAATGAAACATTTTATTCATTTAGCGCCTATTTATTATAGATTACACGTATAGCATCTGCAGGAATAGTAATACCTACATGATCGCCATCATCCCATACGTCATTAGTATCGACAAATACATTCTCGTCCCAATCGGAACATACGGTAAGGTGATAATGATTTCCTTTATAAAGTATGAATTTCACTTCGCCAGTCAGCATGCCGTCTTCCGCATTATCCTGCAAAATGATTTTATCGAAATCGACCTCTACCTTTACATGCCCCCAGTCGCACGAAGCATCGCTCATGTCCACACGAGGACATTCAAACGTACAACCCAAGAATTCCACGTGAGTTTCGTCTACCATAGCAGCTTCGAACTCGTTGCATGTACGCTCTTTATGCATGATATGTATATCGAACGGCTTAACCAGCAAGCCGACTTCAGTTCCTGCCTCAAACGCATGATAGTCTTGTACCAAGAGTTCGTAATCGTCTACCAAAACCGTCATTTCATAATGCACACCTTTAAATATGCACGACTGCACTACTCCGCGCAGCTGAGCCATGTCTGAAACAGGGAATATATATAAGTCTTCGGGGCGAACCACAACATCCACCGGTACATCGTTACCGAAGTTCTTATCTACGCACTCAAAATCGTGTCCGCAGAAACGAACCAAGCAATCGTGAACCATAGTACCGTTCAAGATGTTACTTTCACCAATAAAGTCAGCTACGAAAGAGTTGGTAGGTTCATTATATATATCTATAGGAGTACCTATCTGCTGAATGCGTCCTTCGCTCATCACCACTATAGTATCGCTCAGCGTAAGAGCCTCTTCCTGATCGTGAGTTACATACACAAACGTAATACCAAGACGCTTATGCATCTCCTTCAACTCCATCTGCATATCCTTACGCATCTTCAAGTCGAGCGCCGCCAATGGTTCGTCGAGCAACAACACCTCCGGTTCATTTACAATAGCACGGGCTATGGCAACACGCTGTTGCTGACCTCCCGACAAAGAGTTCACATCGCGATATTCATAGTCGGTCATTCCCACCATGCGTAACGCTACCTTTACTTTCTTTTCGATTTCCGGTTTCGACATCTTTTTCAACTTCAAGCCAAAAGCAATATTGTCGAACACATTAAGATGAGGGAATAAGGCGTACTTCTGGAACACCGTATTCACAGGACGACGGTGCGGAGGTGTTTGGGTAATCTCCTTACCGCCAATATATATTTCACCCTCCGACGCTGTCTGAAAACCGGCTATTAACCGCAGAAGCGTAGTCTTTCCACAACCCGAAGGACCTAATATAGTTACAAACTCACCTTTTCGGATAGACAAGTTCACATTGTCCAATGCGGTCTTTTCTCCAAAGAATTTAGACACACTCTTTACTTCGATGATTGGTTTGTTCTCTGCTTGCATAAACATTTATAAATTACGGGCTGCAAAGGTACATATTATATAGCGTTTAGAATGTAGTTTATCGAATTTTATTTCATTTTATGCATATAATTGCATTCATTTGTACTTTTGCATATTTTATACCCGATATTTACTTATCGTGTATAGCAGAGAAATATGTGTCGAGCAAGCGTTTAGCCGCCGAAAAAGAGGTTACACTTCCTTGCAACACTGCGTCTTCTTCGCTGCGAAGCATCGACGCTATATTAGGATTATTATAGAAACTATCGCGCAATTGTTCTTCTATGGTTTCATACATCCAATACTTTGACTGCTCGTTACGGCGATATTGGAAATAACCATTGGCTTTAACGAAATCGAAGTAGCTGTATATCATATCCCATACTTCCTTAATGCCAAAACCATAGAAGCCCGAGTAAGTAAGTACTTGAGGAGTCCATCCGGATTCTGGCGCAGGGAACAAATGCAACGCATTGCGGAAATGAGCAGCCGCCAACTTCGCCTTTTCTATATTGCTTCCGTCGGCCTTGTTGATTACGATACCATCCGCCATCTCCATAATACCGCGCTTTATGCCCTGCAGCTCATCGCCGGTACCTGCCAACTGGATAAGCAAAAAGAAATCTACCATTGAGTGGACTGCCGTTTCACTCTGCCCCACTCCTACCGTTTCTACGAATATCTTATCGAATCCGGCGGCTTCGCATAATATTATGGTTTCGCGAGTCTTTCGTGCCACACCGCCTAACGAGCCGGCGGTTGGACTAGGACGAATAAAAGAATCAGGATGAACAGACAACTTCTCCATACGGGTCTTGTCGCCAAGAATACTACCTTTAGAGCGCTCACTACTAGGGTCGATAGCCAACACCGCCAACTTACCACCGCGTTCAAGCACATGCAATCCGAAGACATCGATAGACGTACTTTTTCCCGCTCCTGGCACTCCGCTAATACCGATACGGATAGAATTGCCGGAATAAGGCAGACACTTCTCTATCACCTCTTGAGCCAATGCCTGATGCTCGGGCTTAACACTCTCTACAAGCGTAACAGCCTGACTTAGCACCGTGATATCGCCCTTCACTATACCTTCTACATACTCTCCTGCCGTAAAATTGCGGCGATGAGGCCGTTTACGCAAGTTGAGATATGGGTTTATTATACCGGGCTGCTCAATACCCTTATTGACAGCCAGTCCTTTATATTCTTCACTGTTTTCGGGGTGTTCCATAATATCTTCAGTATTTTCAGGTTATTTCTTTATAGTGGTTTTCACTCTTATCACTACCGAAGGCGATGCCGGGTCATTGGTTATCATCAACACACGCGGTACACCTTTTACGCGAGGCAAGTTTTCAGTCAATACGGTTATTTTCATTTTTGTAGATTCGCCAGGCTTCAATACGGTCTTCTTCAATTTTACAGCCAAGGCTATATTAAAGACTTGCATATCTTGTATCGTCAAATCCGACTTCCCGGTATTGGTGATAATGACTGTCTGCGATTTTTTCTGATGAGGATTCAAATCGAGAAACTCAACTTTAGTAGACGACAGAGAGATATGCGGCGGATTCTTCTTCTGTAATTCTGTCTGATTAGAAAAATCGGGAAGCAGTACGGCAGAAACCGGAATTTCGTTTTCAGCACTTACCTTATCGCCCGAGAAGCGAGACAGATAAACCGAAGCACGTGTAATACCAAATTTAGGGAGCTTATCGGTATCGAGCGTAACTTTTATAACGCCGTTCTTACCGCGTCCCAAAGTTTCAGGTTCAGCTTTCGCACTTAAATAAGGAGGCAAGTGCATAAGCACCGGCTGGTATGCCTTGCTCGATGTGTTGGCAACCAACAATGTCACCTCTGGATTCTCACCTTTATATACATTGTCGAATTCTATCTCGTCTTTATCCAAGCGAATAGCTCCGAATCCTACGGGATGAGTGAACGAATAGTTCTTTGAATCGGCAGTAACCTCACCGTTAAACTCCACATATAAAGGCATATCCGACGCATTACAATAAATGCCTAACTCTTTATAAAAATGTCCTATCGCCTTTGCGTCGAAAACAGCGGTTACACTGCCTTTACCACCTGCCGGGATGGGCGACTTTGTCCATTCTACATCGGTACATCCGCAAGAGGAATATACTTTAGATATTACAAGAGGCTTATTGCCGGTGTTGGTGAAATTATATGTTATCGTTACGGGCTTGTTCCACAATACGTATCCCAACTCCTGAACTTTCTTATCGAATTCTATTTTAGGCTGGGCATACAAGGCCAAGCTTAACATCGACAGTAAACCGAATATATATAATGTGCGCTTCATTCTGTAATTGTTTTTATTATGTAGACAAAGATAAATAGAAATCGGCAATGAGCAAAACAATTATTCCCGCATTAAACCACTATTAACCATACAATAATGATATTACAAGTAAATATTATTCCACACAACACAAGGCTTAAGCTATCAAAAACATCTAATATACGTCAAAATAATACATAAACCACCGCAAGTTTTTAAAAGCATTCTCTAATATACAACTAACTTCATAAATATGTATTAAATTAGTACCCGAATTTAACGATGCAAAAACATGAAATATCGAATAGAACATTATAATATGAAAACACTTGTAAGAATCACCTTTTTAGTGCTATGCACGCTTTTGCCTTTAGCTTGTTCTAATAATGCCTACAAACAAGTAGACGTGTTAATTATAGGAGGAGGAGCCAGCGGTACCACAGCCGGCATTCAGTCTGCCCGCATGGGAGTAGAAACCCTGATAATAGAAGAGTCGCCTTGGTTGGGAGGCATGCTTACCGCCGCTGGGGTAAGTGCCGTCGATGGCAACTATAATCTGCGGGCCGGCTTATGGGGTGAGTTTCTGAATAAAGTGTCGCAGTATTACGGTGGACTCGACTCACTTAGGACAGGATGGGTAAGTAGTGTATTATTCGAGCCGTCGGTAGGAAATAAGATTTTCCATGAGTTAGCGGAAGTAGAAAAAGAGTTTCTCGAAGTGTGTGGAGAAACAACATGCCAAGCGGTTAAGCAAACTTCTGAAGGATGGGAGGTAATAGCCCAAAAGAAGAACGGTACAAAGATGCGCGTCAAGGCTAAAGTTCTTATAGATGCCACAGAACTAGGAGACATTGCCAAGCGATTCGTAAAATACGATATTGGTATGGAAAGCAAGTACGATACGCACGAAGACATTGCGCCCGATAGCGCCAACAACATAGTGCAAGACTTGACTTACGTGGCTATACTGAAGGACTACGGAAAAGATGTCACTATCCCCCGACCCGAAGGATACGACCCGAAAGAATTTGCATGCGCATGTTGTAATCCGATATGCGTTACTCCTAAAGAGCCAAACAGAGTATGGTCGAAAGACATGATGATTACTTACGGCAAACTGCCCAATAACAAGTATATGATAAACTGGCCCATTGAAGGCAACGACTATTATATCAACTTGATAGAGATGACTCCCGAAGAGCGCACCAAGGCGTTGCAATATGCCAAGGACTTCACAATGCGGTTTATATATTTCATACAACATGAATTGGGATATAATCATTTGGCTCTGGCCAACGATGAATTTCCTACAGCCGACAAGTTGCCGTTTATTCCATATCACCGTGAATCGAGAAGAATACACGGAAAAGTAAGATTCACGTTGAATCATATAACAAACCTGTATAATCAGCCTCAACTGCTTTACCGCACCAGCATAGCGGTTGGCGATTATCCGGTAGACCATCACCATACACGCTATCACGGATACGATGAATTGCCTAATCTGTATTTCCATCCGATACCGTCCTTCTCCTTGCCGCTTGGAGTCATGATTCCCGACAGTTGCAAGAACTTGATAGTAGCCGAGAAGTCTATATCCGTATCGAATATCGTAAACGGATGCACTCGTCTACAACCTGTGGTTCTGCAATTGGGACAAGCGGCAGGAATATTAGGAGCTATCGCAGTAAAAAAGGATATCGCAGTAGAAAATGTCTCGGTAAGAGATGTACAAGACGAAGTTTTAGCCGCCAACGGCTACCTGCTTCCGTATCTTGATGTTCCGGCAACCGACAGCCGATTTAAATCTTATCAGCGCATCGGCTCTACCGGAATTTTGAAAGGCGTAGGAAAAAACGTAGAATGGACAAATCAAACATGGCTACGCGCTGATACGGTATTACTGAAAAAGGAACTCTGCGGAATAATAGACATATATCCGTACGCCAATAAGTTGATGGATTTCACATCTTCCGACAAGTTGACCGCAAAAGAAGCCGTAACGCTTGTAGCTTCAATTGCAAAACAAGAAAATATTGCCCTAAAAGACAGCGAACAAAAACTATGGAACAACTGTGGACTAGCAGATTGGAACGAAAGTAGAGATATAACTCGTGGCGAAATGGCTATACTTATAGATAAGGTGCTCGACCCATTCCATAAGAAACCGGTAGATATAACAGGACAACTGAATTAATTCCCCAATACAAAATTATCTCACTACTACCGTAGGGAAAATGTGTGACGGTAGTAGTGAGATAACTTTAATAAGAAAAGCAATAGATTATTTTATTTTTCTGTCTTCTCAGCCTTCTGCTCTGAAGACTTCTTCGACTTGTCATTAGTAAGCATACGCTCAAGTTCCTCCGGAGTAAGGCGCAAATGGAACTCGCCCTGATAAGCTACCGATATGCCACCCGTTTCTTCGGAAACAATGATAGCTAACGCATCAGTTTCCTGAGAGATACCAAGTGCGGCGCGATGACGCAAACCCAACTCTTTAGGTATATTCAGATTATGCGAAACAGGAAGAATACATCCGGCAGCCTTAATACGCTTATTGCTGATTATCATGGCACCATCGTGCAACGGACTGTTCTTAAAGAAAATGTTTTCTATCAGACGCTGGTTGATATTGGCATCTATAATATCTCCGGTACGAGCCACGTCGTCGAGCGGAAAATCACGTTCCACCACTATCAGTGCTCCTACCTTTCCCTTACTCATGTTCATGCAAGCCATCACAATAGGCATGATATCCTCTTTATTGTCGGTTTCTTTCTTTCCGCCAGAGAAAAAGCGGAATATACTGCTGCTGCGATGACGTGAGCCCAGCGAAAGAAGGAAATGACGAATCTCGTCTTGAAACAGCACGATAAGAGCTATAACTCCTACACTTACCAACTTATCGAATATAGAACCGAGCAAACGCATCTGCAAGACCTGCGACACGATAAGCCAAATAACAATAAACACCAATATACCAATAAACACATTGATAGAGCCCGAAGACTTCATCAGCTTATAGGTTTTATAAAGCAGATAGGCAACCAGCAGGATGTCTATAATATCTTTTATCGTCAATATGGAAATATCAAAAGGCATATCGTTTCTTTTATCTTGTTGAATTATAATTCTTTCTGCAATCCTCGCATTGCGGCGAATATCTGTACGGCTTCTGCTGCAGCACGCACATCGTGCACACGCAGTATGTCGGCTCCTTTCATCAGCGAAATGGTGTTTATAGCCGTAGTTCCGTTAAGTGCGTCTTCAGGACCACCGCCAAGCAGTTTGTAAATCATCGACTTACGTGAAACACCTACTAACACGGGCAATTCAAACATAGAGAACTCTTCCATGTGGTTAAGCAGTTCGTAGTTGTGCTCCAGTTTTTTTCCGAATCCGAAGCCAGGGTCGAGGATGATATCTTTCACGCCCAAGTCGCGCAAGCGGCGTACTTTATCAGAAAAGTAGCACAGCACTTCTTTCATCAAATTATCATAATGAGGATTCTGCTGCATGTTCTGCGGAGTTCCCTGCATATGCATTATAATATAAGGAACGCCCAATTTAGCTACCGTAGCGAACATATCCTTATCCATCTCGCCTGCCGCTATATCATTTATGAGAGCCACTCCGTATTCTTCCACACACATACGGGCTACATCGGCACGGAAGGTATCTACCGAAACCACAGCGTCCGGACATTCGGCAAAGACGATGCGCAAGCCATTACGAAGACGGTCCATCTCTTCCGCTGGACTTATATTCTCAGCGTTAGAACGCGATGAATAAGCTCCTATATCTATTATGCTTCCGCCTTCGTCTATTATCTGATGGGTGCGAGCCACTATTTCCGCTTCGGTCTGTTTGCGGCTTCCGGCATAAAAAGAGTCGGGTGTAACATTCAATATACCCATCACTTGCGGGTAGGATAAATCCATCAACCGCCCATTTACATTGATATATTTCGATATAGAATCTTTCATTATCTGCGTAGTTCTTGGTTTATGCCGACAAACTTACTAAATAATTTCGAGTTATATTTCTGAAAGAAACCGAAGATTTTATCTAAGTTTGCAACTCAATATTATAAAAAGCGTAAGCTATGAATATAGAAAATTTGTACAAACATTTTCTGGAGTGCACCGAAGTTACTACCGATACCCGAAAATGTGTAGCCGGCTCCATGTTTTTCGCTCTGAAAGGAGAGACTTTCAACGGAAACAAGTTTGCCGCCAAAGCAATAGAAGAGGGCTGTAAATATGCTGTCATAGACGAGCCCGAATATCAAACAAACAAAACCATTTTGGTAGACGACTGCCTGAAAGCGTTACAGCAATTGGCTAATTATCATCGCCAAACACTGAAGACTCCTATCATAGGAGTAACAGGAACCAACGGCAAGACTACCACCAAGGAGCTGATGGCTGCCGTATTAACACGTAAATATAACTTGCTGTACACTCAGGGCAATCTGAATAACCACATCGGGGTTCCTCTTACACTGCTGCGTCTTACCAAAGAGCATCAATTGGCGGTTGTAGAGATGGGCGCCAGTCATCCGGGCGACATCAAGAAACTTGTAGACATAGCCGAGCCAGATTTCGGAATTATCACCAATGTAGGCAGAGCGCATCTGCAAGGATTCGGCTCGTTCGAAGGGGTTATTCGCACCAAAGGTGAGTTGTACGATTATCTGCGCTCTAAAGGTAACGCTACTATATTTATACAAAACGAGAACACCTATTTAAATAATATAGCCGGAAACTTGAACTGCGTACGCTACGGACAAACACCCGGATTATTCGTAAGCGGAGAGATGGTAGACTGTTCTCCGTTCCTTAAGTTCCGCTGGACGGCAGAAGGCACATCACACGATGTACAGACAAGCCTCATCGGGGCATATAACTTAGATAATGTTCTTGCAGCGGTAGCTATCGGAAGATATTTCAAGGTAGAAGATAAGGATATATGCGATGCCATAGCTTCGTACGTACCTACCAACAACCGCTCTATGCTGAAAAAGACCGACGACAACACGTTGATTATAGATGCCTATAACGCTAACCCTACAAGCATGATGGAGGCTCTGAAAAACTTCCAGCACATTAACGCGCCTCACAAGATGGCAATTCTTGGCGATATGAAAGAGTTGGGAGAGGCAAGCAGAGAAGAGCATCAGAAAATAGCTGATTATCTGAACAGCTGCGGACTGGAACGCATCATCTTGGTAGGAAGCGAATTTAAATCGACAAATCATCCGGGCACGGTACTCGACGACGTGGAACAGGTAAAAGCAGAGTTACAGAATCATAAGCCGCAAGGATTCTACATATTGGTGAAGGGGTCTAACAGCACTAAGCTGTATCAGTTGCCCGATTACTTATAATGCTTATCATAGTATACTAAATACAGAAAAGCCATCAGAGTTATAAACTTACCCTGATGGCTTTTCTTGTAATCACGTTATTTATTTCAAATCCATAGTCCAGCGAGTCTTAGGATTACTTGAAAGCACTTTCATACTGAGTTTTCCATTTTTACATGTAAGGACAGCTACTGTTCCGTTCTTAACCGACGGACCACCACCAACCAATACGGGGTATTTGCAACCATCAGCTCCATGCGGATAGAACTTGGCAGCATGTGTATGAGCCGCAACTGCAATATTAAATGGAGCACTCTTCAATACTGGTCCCCATATTTCGGAGCATGGCTTATATCGTTCAGGATCGCCAAAAATAGGAATGTGACTTATAAGTACACGATTCTTTGCTGACTTAAACTCCTTACTTTTCAACTCTTTTTTCAAAAATTCCAATTGATCAAGTCGCAATTGAGTGAAATCATTCAGACCGGCGTAAACAGGTATCGAGTCAGGTTTATCTTCACCGCAATCAAGTAATACAAAGCGTGTATTGCCACGTGTAAAACTGCTGTAGGTCTTATTATTATAATAGCCTATCAAACTATGCATTCCAGCCGAATAATGATTGCGGATTTCATGATTGCCACGCAAAAAGATTATAGGTTTCTCTGCACCGTTAATTGAATCGGCAAGACTATGAATTAAACGAATAGCATGAAGACGATTGTTGGGTTCTGCCAAGCAATCGCCATTGAATATCACAAAATCGTAATCCACATCCTTCACTAAGCTACGCAGATGACTATAACATGCGGCATTATCGTGCAGGTCATTAAATATCACACACGTAAAATCTTCCATTTTATCGGAAGGAGTGCGGAAAGAATAAAACTTAGTACGCAACGTATCCGAACCGAAATGAGCATCATAACCGCCTTTCTTTAATAGTTCAATACAGCATACACGATAATAATAACGAGTAGCCGGCTTTAAGTTGTCTAACTTGATGTTGTTTTCTATATCAAAACAGACCTCCTGTCCATCAAGCAATGTACGGGCACGCTGCGTATGCAGAGAATCGGTTCCATATTCTACCCAACAATGGCATACGCTGTTTGTTTGAAACATTACATTCATAGATGTAGGAGTAGCCAACTGTAAATAAGGTTCAGTAGTAAGCAACTTATTAACAGGAGTTGGCAGCAGTATTTCGGTAAACACCGGACGATGGTCGGACGAAACCGCATCGGCCACAACCGATGCACTTCTGACTACAGCCGCTTCATTGACATAAGGGCGATAAGAAGCCCAGTTCTTATCTGCATTTCCAGGACGTACTACATCTCCGTTGCGCTTATACACTGCTATGTAATCTATACAAGAGTCGGGGTTATCTGCAGGGAATGTAGCTACCGATGTCTTGGTGCAAATCTGAAACTTCTTTGAAAGTGCCTTTATAAAAGCCGACTGTGGCGTATCGTTCCAATCGCCCGCTATAATAAAAGGCTTAGAATAAGCAGAAGCCACTTTTTCTATTATCGGCAATGAAGCCGTACGGTCTTCGCCAGTCAAAGAGAGATGAGTACAAGCGAATACATAATCTTTAAACTCAGCTATCAATAAAGTGCGAGCCTCTTCCCTACCGGGCAAAGCATATCTTTTCACATCCAACGGACGCTGACGTGAAAGGATGCCAACTCCATACTTTCCTCCCTGAAAATCAATAGCCGCTCCATAAGTAGCATAATAGCGCATTTCATCGGCTATTTCGCCCAATCCATATCTACCGACGGTACGAGTTGTAGCGCTGTCAACCTCTTGCAAAGCAATGACATCGGGTCTTAAACGTTCTAAACTTTGGGAAATGCGCCTAAAATCAAGTTTCCCATCCATTCCTTCACCATGACGGATGTTATAACTTGCCACACGAAGTCTTTTTGGGAACCCATATTGCGCAAAAACAGATTCGGTTTTCCCCAATAACACACAAAAGAGCAATGCCGACAACACGATACGACAACTTGCTCCACAAAAATTTAGTTTCATATATTTATATTTTGTTCTAAGGTCAAACAAAAATCGAAAAAATATAGCCCCATACAAAACAGGAGCTACTTAAATTAGGTTAACATGAGCTTTAAAATAAAGCCGAATAAAATCGGGGAATTGAAAAATATGCAACAAAGTCGTCTTACTTCGGTCGAAGTAAGCGTTCATATCGGTCGAAGTAAGACGACTTTGTTTAAATGTTCATAAAATTAGAATACCTCTTTAGCTACACGGCGCACACTGTCCGAAGCTAAGAACGTATAGAAGTGAAGACCTTTAACGCCATGGGCTATAAGGTCTTTGCATTGCGCAATACACCACTCTACTCCAACTTCCTTAGCTTCTTCATCGGTCTTACATTTATATAGTTCAGAAGCAAATGGTTCTGGGATGTCTGAACGGAATACACGCGGAAGTACAGTCAACTGATTTTTTAAAACAACAGGCTTGATACCCGGAATGATAGGTACGTTAATACCTTCGGCACGGCAACGGTCGACGAACGCATAATACTTGCTATTGTCGAAAAACATCTGGGTAACCAAGTAATCGGCTCCATTGCGTACTTTCTCTTTAGCATAATACAAATCGGTCTCCATGTTTGGAGCTTCTTCATGCTTTTCGGGATAACATGCCATACCGTAAGAGAACGGAGTTTCAATTCCATCTAACTTAGAACCGTCGAGCGCAACACCCTCGTTGAAACGATTCACCTGCGCCTGAAGGTCGCTTGCGTATTCGTTATAAAGTGAAAGCTTCTCTTTAGGAATATCCAATCCTTTAGAATCGCCACGAAGCAGCAACAAATTGTTTATTCCCAAAAAGTTCAAGTCGAGAAGAGCGTATTCTGTCTCTTCCTTAGTAAATCCCTTACATATAATATGAGGTACCGCCTGTATGCCATACTTATACTGGATAGCAGCGGCTACAGCCACAGTACCGGGACGCTTGCGCACGTTTTCCTTACGCAGGGTGCCGTCGGGCAATGTCTTATAGATAGTTTCACTGTGATGAGAAGTGATGTTGATATATTTAGGGTCGAATTCTCTCAGTTTATCAACTACATTATATACTTTCTGTATGCTATTTCCTTTCAAGGGAGGTAATATCTCGAAAGAAAAAGTCGGGGTCTTTCCGCTTTCTATAAAATCCGCTACTTTCATATCTCGTTTTTGTTTATAGCGGCAAAGATAATCCATAGGATACTAAGTACAAATATAGCACCACAAATTTGGTAAATACATCTACAAAACGCCAAAATAGACGACGCAAACAGAATATTATTCTAAAAACATGCGTTTTATTAGAAACACGTTAAATATGAATTCCGTAATCATGCTTTACTTCGTGCATTACGAAGGTGCTTTCTATAGAACCTAAACTGTCTATTCTTCCAAGTACATTAAGAATGAATTCCTGATAATACTTCATATTCGGAGAATGAATTTTAAGAAGATAATCGAAACTGCCCGATATGTTATAGCATTCGGTCACTTCGGGTATATCTTGCACCACTTTCGCAAAGTCGGCCGCTATATCGTGATTCATGCGGCGTAGCTTCACATTGCAAAACACTACAAATCCCTGATTAAGTTTGTCCGCATCGAGCACGGCTATATACTTCTTTATATAACCATTGTTTTCCAAACGTTTCAAACGCTCGAATACGGGGGTTGAAGAAAGGCTGACGCGAGCAGCCAACTCTTTTGTGGTAAGTCGGGCATTCTCCTGTAAAGTACGGAGTATCTGCAAATCGACCTTATCTAATTTTTCATTTAATGCAGCCATAAGAATAATTTTCTGCCAAGCAGGGTTCTAAAAGGTTTATATTGATTATATTTTCTTCTACACATGGCAAAAATAGTGATTATATCTTTATTTCAAAAGAATATTGGTCGAAACATCTGCATACCATAACTTTGCAACCGAAGATAAAACAAAACGATAACGAAATATAAATTTAAAACAATACAACTATGGCAACAGACAAATTACACTTCGAGACTCTACAACTTCACGTAGGACAGGAACAAGCAGACCCAGCAACCGACTCTCGCGCTGTACCTATTTATCAAACTACATCGTATGTATTCCATAACTCAGCTCACGCAGCAGCACGTTTCGGTTTGCAAGACCCAGGAAACATCTACGGACGACTGACTAACTCAACCCAAGACGTATTTGAACGCCGTGTGGCAGCGCTCGAAGGAGGTGTAGCCGGATTGGCTGTAGCATCGGGCGCAGCGGCTATAACCTATACATTCTTGAACATCACTAAACAAGGTGATCATATCGTGGCAGCCAAGACAATTTACGGCGGAAGCTATAACTTGCTTGAGCATACACTGCCCACATACGGAGTGAACACTACATTCGTAGATCCGTCTGATTTGAACAATTTCGAAAAAGCTATTCAAGACAATACAAAAGCTATATTCATAGAAACATTGGGCAACCCCAATTCAAACATCATCAACATTGAAGAGGTAGCCAAGATTGCTCACAGTCACAAGATACCTCTTATTATAGACAACACCTTCGGTACCCCGTTCCTGATTCGCCCGATAGAGCACGGAGCAGATATCGTTGTACACTCTGCTACTAAATTCATCGGCGGACACGGTACTTCATTAGGCGGTGTAATCGTTGACTCAGGTAAATTCGACTGGGTAGCATCCGGCAAATTCCCGCAGCTTACCGAGCCCGACCCAAGCTATCACGGAGTGAAATTTGTAGACGCTGCCGGTCCCGCCGCATTCGCTATCCGCGCACGTGCCATCTTGCTTCGTGACACCGGAGCAGCTATCAGCCCGTTCAACGCTTTCATCCTGTTGCAGGGACTTGAAACACTTTCGTTGCGTGTAGAACGCCACGTGTCTAACGCACTGAAGGTAGTAAACTTCTTGAAAAATCATCCGAAAGTAAACAAAGTAAATCACCCGTCGCTCCCCGAACATCCCGACCATGCTTTGTATCAGGAGTACTTCCCTAACGGAGCTGGCTCTATTTTTACTTTCGAAATAAAGGGAGGACAGGAAGAGGCATTCCGATTCATCGACAATCTGAAGATATTCTCACTGCTTGCCAATGTAGCCGACGTTAAATCGCTCGTCATCCATCCGGCCAGCACTACACACTCTCAGTTGAACGAACAGGAATTGGCAGAGCAAGATATCACTCCGGGCACAATCCGTCTTTCTATCGGTACAGAACATATAGACGACTTGATAGCTGACCTCAGCCAGGCTCTCGATAAAATCTAAATCCCGACCTGCAATGTCAAAATCCTGACGGAAATAAAAAAGCAGTACTGCAAAACATACAGTACTGCTTTTTTCATATCTAATCAGCATAACCGATTAATTCATGAAGTCTTTATATATTTGGTAATAAATATCGTACCATCCTTCTTCTATATTATTTCGCAACCAATCGCCCACCTGTGGATGGCGGTCAATAAAACTTATAATATCGGGGTTGTAACGTGTACCCGCATCCCTCCGGAATTCTTTCATTACAGAATCGAAGTTCTTATCCGCATAACTATCATGCCGATATTCTCAAGTAGTGGAACGGCATACCCGAGGGAATGACAGAAAATTCGCCAAACCGCAGATGGGAAGATGGCATACCGCAGATAAACAGATGGAAATGGATTATACCCGATGCCGAAAGCGATACGTTTACAAATGAATAAAAGGATATCTCATTAAATAAAGCAAGCAGGAACCCACCACCAGTAAGGATGAGTTCCTGCTTATTTTATTCATACTTGAAGCTACGGCCGACTTTAACAAACCAATATCCGTAGCAAATATTATGCAAGGTGAATCAAAATAATCAATACAGACCAAGCAATCGTAACATAGTAGGAGTAAGCAAAGCTGTAAGAATACCGTTCAGCGTAAGTCCTAAGCTGGCGTATGCTCCGTATTTACCGCTCACTTCCATGGCACGCGAAGTACCTACGGCATGCGAAGCCGTACCCATGGAAAGTCCCTGAGCAATAGGACTGCCTACACGCCCTACCTGAAGCACCTTAAATCCGCATACGGCACCAAACAAACCTACCACCACAACTACAGCAGCGGTAAGCGAAGGAATGCCGCCCACAGCACCCGATACCTCCATGGCGATAGGGGTAGTAACCGACTTAGGAGCCAACGACATGATAACCTCGGGCGTAGCACCCATCCATTTTGCGATGAACACCACCGATACCAATCCTACCAAACAGCCTGCCAACTGCGAAACGATGATAGGCATAAGCTGCTTCTTTATCATGCGGAGCTGCAAATAAAGAGGAACTCCCAATGCCACTACCGCAGGTTTAAGCCAAAACTCAATCAATGAGCCTGCTTCATAGTACTTTTCATAAGAAATATCAGTAAACTTAAGAAAGCATATCAGCATAGCGATAGCTATCAATATCGGATTCAATATTAACAATCCTGTTTTTTTCTGCAAAAGCTTCGCCAAGAAGAAAGAACCGAATGTGATGGCGAGCAAAAAGAATTTACTTTCTAAATAATCCATACTTCCTAACTAATTGATGTACCCAACCTGTAACTACCAAAACTAACACCGTGCTGACCAACGTAGCTACTACTATCGGCCAAAACTGAGCTTCGATTATATCGAAATAAAGCATCAGCGCCACGCCCGAAGGCACGAAAAAGAAGCCCAAGTTAGCGACTAAGAAATCGGACAAGCCTTGCACCCAATGCAGCTTGACCCATCCCAACTGAAGAAACAAAGTAAGTAAAAGCATCCCGATAATACTTGACGGGAGCTTGATGCCCGTGAGGTAAACTATCAGTTCACCCAAGGCCAAACATCCGAAAAGGATGGTACATTGACGAATCATACCTATTGAATTTATTATAGTTCTATTACCATGAAAACAATTGCAAAATTAGAGATTCATGAGAAACCTTATCACATAAGGTGTGAAATTTAAATAAACTGCTATCAAACATGTATAATTTATATTGTTTACACTAAAAATATCTGGTTTTTGCAAACTTGATATTGCAAAAATGACTACTTTTGCATCGTGATAGTAATAGCTGTTACCGCACACGAAATTGAGAAACATACAATATTTAAATTTATATATTAAGTCATGGATTTAATCAGTCAAATCGTAGAACGCGCTAAAGCAAACAAACAGCGCATCGTACTTCCTGAAGGTACAGAAGAACGTACATTGAAAGCTGCCAATCAGATATTGACAGACGGAGTAGCCGACCTTATTTTATTAGGTAACCCTGATGAAATAATGGGTCTTGCTAAAGAATGGGGTCTTGGAAATATCAACAAAGCCACAATCATCGATCCAGAAAACCACGAGAAAAAAGAAGAATACGCTCAGTTGCTTTGCGAACTGCGCAAGAAAAAAGGCATGACTATCGAAGAAGCTCGCAAATTGGTAGTTGATCCTTTGTATTTAGGATGCCTTATTATCAAGGCTGGCGACGCTGACGGTCAGTTGGCTGGCGCACGCAACACTACAGGTAATGTATTGCGTCCTGCATTGCAGATTATCAAAACAGCTCCGGGCATTACTTGCGTATCAGGTGCAATGTTGCTCCTTACTCACGCTCCTGAATGCGGTGACAATGGCGTATTGGTTATGGGCGACGTAGCCGTTACTCCGGTGCCTGATGCAAACCAGTTGGCACAGATCGCTATCTGTACTGCACGCACTGCTTCAGCAGTTGCAGGTCTCGACCCACGCGTAGCTATGTTGAGCTTCTCTACAAAGGGCTCTGCAAAACACGAAGTTGTAGACAAGGTAGTAGAAGCACTTCACATCGCACAGGAAATGGATCCAGCTTTGAAGATCGACGGCGAATTGCAGGCTGACGCAGCATTGGTTCCAAGAGTTGGCGAAAGCAAAGCTCCGGGTTCTCCTATCGCAGGACACGCTAACGTATTGGTAGTTCCTTCACTCGAAGTTGGTAACATCTCTTATAAATTAGTAGAACGCTTAGGACACGCTACAGCTATCGGTCCTATCTTGCAGGGTATCGCTCGCCCGGTTAACGACTTGTCACGCGGTTGCTCTATCGACGATGTTTATAAGATGATCGCCATTACAGCTAACCAAGCTATCGCTGCAAAAGCTCAATAAATAACCAATAAGAATAAAATAAAGAATTAGATATGAAAGTATTAGTACTCAACTGTGGTAGCTCTTCTATTAAGTATAAGTTGTTTGAAATGACTACCAAAGAAGTCCTCGCACAGGGAGGCATTGAAAAAATCGGTTTGCCAGGTTCATTCTTGAAACTTACTTTGCCTAGCGGCGAAAAGAAAATCATCGAAAAGGACGTTCCTGAACATACTACTGGTGTACAGTTCATCTTCGATACACTGACAAACGCTGAATACGGAGCTGTAAAAGACTTGCACGAAATCAAAGCAGTAGGTCATCGTGTATTGCACGGAGGTACAAAGTTCAGCGGTTCTGTATTGATTGACGACGCTGTTATCGCTGCTGTAGAAGAATGCTGCGACCTCGGCCCGCTTCACAACCCAGCAAACTTGAAGGGTATCTATGCAGTACAGAAATTGATGCCTGAAGTTCCTCAGATTGCCGTATTCGATACTGCATTCCACCAGACAATGCCCGACTATGCATACTTGTATGCTATTCCTTATAAGTATTTCGAAAAATACGGTATCCGTCGCTATGGTTTCCACGGAACATCACATCGCTACGTTTCAAAACGTGTATGCGAATTCTTGAACATCCCGCAAGAAGGCTCACGCATCATTACTTGCCACATCGGTAACGGTGGTTCTATCGCTGCTGTTAAAGACGGTAAGTGTGTAGACACAACAATGGGTCTTACTCCGTTGGAAGGTTTGATGATGGGTACTCGCTCTGGTGACATCGATGGCGGTGCTATCACATACATCATGAAGAAAGAAGGCTTGACTCCCGACGAAATGTCTACTCTCCTCAACAAGAAGAGCGGTGTTTTGGGTATGTTCGAGAAATCAAGCGATATGCGCGAGTTGGAAGACGCTGTACAGAAAGGCGAAGAACGCGCTATCCTTACTGAAAAGATGTACTTCTACCGCATCACTAAATACATCGGCGCTTATGCTGCCGCTATGGGAGGCGTAGACGTTATCTTGTTCACTGGTGGTGTTGGTGAAAACCAAGCTAGCGCACGTGCAGGTGTATGCAAGACTTTGGAATTCATGGGTGTTAAGATCGACGCTGAAAAGAACAAAGTACGTGGCGAAGAAGCTATCATCTCTACAGACGACTCTAAGGTTAAGGTTGTAGTTATACCTACCGACGAGGAATTGATGATTGCATCAGACACTATGGATATATTAAACTCTATGAAGTAATTAAGTAAATTACTTAAATAGAATAAATAAAGAGGGTATTCCCCGATAGATTTTCTAACTTTGCGACTGAAATATTGCAAAGAATGATATTCTACGGTGAATATCCTCTTCTTTTTTTCTCGTATCAACTAGAAATATACATAAAACATACACGCTATGAAAAAGAAAAAAATTGTAACGTTCGGTGAAATAATGCTCCGCCTTACTACTCCTGACAACTTGCGTATACAGCAGAGTCACGATTTCTTAGTAAGCTATGGAGGTAGTGAAGCCAACGTAGCCATCTCTATCGCAAACTTTGGTGGAGACGTGGATTACATCACTCGTCTACCCGACAATGCGTTGGGAGAAACTTGTTTGTCTGAACTCCGTTCGCACAATATCGGTACACAGAATGTCCTTATCGGAGGTAAACGTCTTGGTACTTATTATATGGAAAAAGCTGCTGCCATGCGTAACTCTAAAGTGATTTACGACCGCGACGGTTCTGCTTTCTCTGAATTAAAACCGGGCATGATAGATTGGAAAGAAGTATTTAAAGATGCTGATATTTTCCACTGGTCTGGTATCGACGCAGCTCTTACTCCGGGCTTGGCAGATGTATGTCATGAGGCTATCGCCGTTGCAAAAGAAATGGGATTGCAGGTTTCATACGATATCAACTACCGCAAGAACTTGTGGAACTACGGAAAGACTGCTCAGGAAGTTCTTCGTCCGCTGTCTCAAGAAAGCGATATCATGTTTGGTAGCGAAGGCGAATACGCTATGCTTACAGGCATCCCTGCTCCGGGCTTTAAGGCGACACGAAACGGAGAGGCTTACGACTTAAAGGCATACGAGGAATTCTGCAAGGCTATCAGCGCACAGATTCCAAATTGCAAGTACATTTATATAGCATTGCGTAACGTGATGAGTTCTGAACATCACACATTTGCCGGTGTATTGTACTCTAACGGAACAATGAAGCATAGCCGTGTGTTCGATATCGACAACGTGATAGACTGTGTAGGTGTGGGCGACGCTTTCTGCGGAGCCATGCTGTACGCTCAGCACGCTTTCGAAGATGAGCAGAAGCGAGTTGATTTCTCTACTGCCGCATCGGTATTGAAGAACACCATCGCCGGCGACTATAACATGGTTAAGGTAGCAGAAGTTGAAGGACTTCTCGCAAAGAGTGAAAGCGGAGAAGTAGCACGATAAAATTCCTTTCGTAGAAGGAATGGATTCCTCTCGCAAAAGGAACGCATTCCTCTCTAAGAAGGAATAACACCAAATAAGCAAACACCCCTTGCCCAAACGCACGGACAAGGGGTGTTTACTATATAATAAATTCTATTATAGGAGAACTTTAATGATGAGAATGAAAATCAACCTACAGAAGTCTCTCCTTCTATATATTGCTCCATAAACATATTCTCACCGTCGAATACGGCATACGAGAATTCCGATATCCAATCACCAAGAATCATAATGCGCGAGCTACGGCTCAGCATCAAATCGAGCATGATATGACGATGACCGAATAGGAAATAGTTGATATCGGGATGAGTCTTCAGATAATCTTTTGCAAACAGAACAAGCGGTTCTTTATCCTCTCCCATGTATTCCGGTTCTTTTCCATCCTTACGTTTCAGACGGCTATGCTTTGCCCATTCCAGTCCGAAATCAATGCTCCAACGCGGATGGAGATTAGAGAAAAGAAACTGAAGTGTCTTACTGCGAAACATGGCACGTAATAATTTAAATTTCCAGTCACCGTCGCCCAATCCGTCGCCATGAGCCAAAAAGAACTCCTTGCCATAGATTTCGCAAGTCAACGGCTGACGATGGATGGTTACTCCGCATTCTTTTTCCAGATAGTCGCCACACCATATATCATGATTGCCTATAAAGAAATGAACCTCAACACCTAAATCGGTCAGTTCTGATATCTTTCCGAGGAAGCGAGTATATCCTTTAGGTACAACCATACGAAATTCATACCAAAAGTCGAACATATCGCCCAAGAGGTATACGGCAGCAGCTTTATGCTTTATGCTGTCGAGGAAATTAACCAACCTACGTTCTTGTGTACGTCCGTGGGCTATTGCTCGCGAACCTAAATGTGCGTCCGACAGAAAATAAACATTCTTCATTTCTTCCATAAGGCACCTATTTAAATATGAGTCAAACTATGGGTTAGAGGAAGCCCAATTCTAATTTCGCCTCTTCGGTCATCATGTCTTTATCCCACTCTGGCTCGAAAACCAAGTTGATTTGGGCAGACGTGATTCCGTCTACCGACTCTATCTTCTGGCGGATATCCTCCATGATAAAGTCGGCAGCTGGACAGTTGGGAGCGGTCAATGTCATATCTATCACCACTTCTCCGCTGTCTTGCAAGTCTATTTTATAAATAAGCCCTAAATCGTATACGTTTACCGGAATCTCGGGGTCGTATACAGTCTTGAGCATATCTACTATCTTTTCTTCTATTTTCAGTTTAGTATCATTATCCATAAATGTTCTTTTTAATTTTCTGATTATTCATCACTTCATTCGGCCTATTCCGCAAAGGTTATTTTGCTACTTCGAAACGGCCTTCGCCAGTCCATATATATTTCAGAGGCTCCGCGTTCAAAAACGGTTTCAGTTTCTCTGCGGTTTCTTTGTCTAAATAGTCGGGAGTAGTATAACTATATAATAAGGTGTTATCTTTGTCTGAAAGTTTGGCTACGAAAAGATACATATCGGCTTGCTTACGTAAGTTATAATATGTTTCCTGGTCGGCCTCAGCAACCGGAGCTTTATAAAAAGCGTCTTCTTTAGGCAGAGTAAGATAAGAACTCAGCGGCAACTCCTCCCACTGTGTGCTGTAGAAGCGGATACTACTGTCTGCAGCCGGTCCTTTATAAGTATGAACCACACAAACCACCTTTACAGAATCGGTTACCGGAAGCAATTTCATCTGCACCTCACTGCTTTCGCTCATCTTCAAGTCCAAGTAGTCGGCTGTAAGCTTTAGCATCTCGGAATTCTTACCCAAACGGTTCTTTACTTCCGCCTTCATGTTGCTTGCCAAGAAATCGCCGAAGTCTTCTTTATTCACTTTCGTCAAAAGCGGCGCCAACGAGTCGGGCATGGCTATAAACAATGATTTCATATCTTGCGCCTGCAGCGAGCAAGTGCATATCATGAGTATCAAAAGCAATATCTTTTTCATCAGTATAACCCTTATAAATTCATAGAATGAACATACATCACCTTTCGAGGAATAAACAGAGTTTTCAACAGGTGTTAATAACTCCGTTCATTGTTCAATATCATCACAGCAGCAGGCTGCCTTCTTCCTTGCGTTTGCGGCAAGTCGCAATTAGGTAAAGTCCGAGCAAAATCAACGGTAAGCTCAACTTCTGACCGATATTAAGCGACATATTCATTTCTTCTGCCACCTGCGGATTCTTCATAAACTCAAGTCCGAAACGTGCGCCGAAGAATATAAGAAGCGAAACGCCTGTTATCAACCCCACGTATTTCTGCAGATGGAATTTATGATACATCACCCACGATACCACTAAAGCCGCCAAGCAATATAGCATCTCATATATCTGCGTAGGATGACAAGCCTGAGCTACCCCACCCTGATTATAAAGTTCTTGCCATTCGCGAGAACGAACAAATTCAAATCCCCACGGCATAGTGGTAGGATAACCGAAGATTTCAGAATTCATCAGATTACCGAAGCGGATACACATACACACTACGGCAACAGCCGGAATCATACGGTCGAACAGCCACCATACGTTCTTACCTGTTACTTTCTTGCTATACCATATAAGAGAAAGTATCAAGCAGAATACTCCGCCGTGACTGGCCAAACCGCCTTTCCATATCTTCAGTATTTCTATAGGATGCGCTCCGTAATAATCCCATTCATAAAATAAGCAATGGCCTAAACGTGCTCCAAGCACACAGCTCACAATGCAATATACAAACAACTTGTCAGTCCACGATTCGGGATAATTCTCCTTGCGGAACAAACGCGACACCATTTCGTAAGCTAAGATAAAACCTATACCCCACATCAATCCGTACCAGCGGATTTCGAGAGGACCTAAATGAAGTAGCACGGGATCTACATTCCACACTATACTTGCCAATGAAGTCATATTATTCTTTATTTAAATACTTGTTTCTATTTACTTTCCGCAAAGGAACAAAAAAAAGATGAAAGTAGAGGTAGACTAACGGCTAAATTAAAGAATAACAAAGCCGGCAGAAGAGCGACCTTTATTCTACAGTCGCTTTCTGCCGGCTTTATGCCATTTAGCCTATATATTTTTACACTAGATGTGCAATCCACTCATCACGATCGCCCGGAAGCAAATCTACTACCGGTATTTCAATCATAGTATAGCATCCCGGCTGCTGACGCATAGCGGCACGAGCCACGCATACCAATACCTGAGATGTAAGTGCAGGATTGTTAATCTTCATATCAAATTCGAACAATTGGTTATGAGTCTTTCCAGATACACCTTTACGCACCAAGTTTACTCCGTGACCTACATCGTTCAAATCGTCTACGCACGCTACCTGTTTTACGTGAGTCTCATCGTTTACGAAATAAGGATCGGCTTTGATAGTAGCTTCTACAGTCTTGAAATCGGCACCTTCTTCCAGTTCAACATACACCATACGGCGATGGATACCTGTTCCTACAGGAATAGTCATAGACAAAGCGTCTTTCACACCATCTATGGCACGCACAGCAACAGAGTGTCCCATGCTACGTCCCGGACCGAAGTTGGTATAAGTAATACCCTTAGGAGCGATAGCTTCCATCAGCGTACGCACTACAGAGTCGCTTCCCGGATCCCATCCGGCAGAAATAACCGATACGGTATTGTTAGCCTTAGCCACCTCGTTTAGTGATGCACGAAGCTGAGGTATCTGCGTATGAATATCGAAACTATCAACTGTATTAATGCCCAAAGCCAATATTTCCTTCGCATATTTTTCTACGCTACGTGTAGGAGTAGCAAGAATAGCTACATCTACATCCTTCAGTTCCTTAATATCTTTTACTACCGGATAATCTTTCAACTCTTCGGGCTTGTTTTCGGCACCATTACGGCGCACTACACCAGCAATCTCGAAATCGGGAGCGGCTTCGAGAGCTTCTATCGCAAACTTTCCGATATTGCCGTAACCTACTACGGCGGCTCTTATCTTTTTCATATCTGCTTGATGATTTAATTATATTATTCTTTGTTTGGACGCAAAAATACAGAAGTAATCGCTCCCTCACAAACAAGGCGAAAGCTATTTTACATTTATTCGGCTTCAACTTACAATTTATTACTTTCTTATCCGTATTTTTGTAGAAAAATAACAATTTATAAAGAAACACATGATTGAATATATAAAAGGAAAACTTGACGAGGCGACTCCGGCTTTGGCTGTAGTAGACTGTAATGGCGTGGGATATGGAATAAATATATCTTTAAATACATATTCTGCCATACAGGGAAAGAAAGATATAAAGCTATACATCTACGAAGCTATACGCGAAGACGCATACGTGCTTTATGGCTTCGCTACCAAAGAAGAGCGCGAATTGTTCTTGCTGCTTATTAGCGTATCGGGCATAGGCGGCAACACGGCTCGCATGATTCTGTCGGCTCTCTCGCCTTCTGAACTTTGCAACGTAATCAGCTCGGGCAACGAAAAGCTGCTGAAGACGGTGAAAGGTATCGGATTGCGCACAGCCCAACGTATAATTGTAGATTTGAAAGATAAGATTGCTACCGTAAATATGCCTGTTGCCGGTGGCATGGGAACAAGCGCTATAGCTGCGGCCAACTCTGAAATCTACGAAGAAGCTGTAGCCGCCCTCACCATGCTGGGATTCGCTGCCGCACCATCGCAAAAGGTTACAAACGCCATTCTTCAGGAAGAGCCTGACGCTCCGGTAGAACGAGTAATAAAATTGGCGCTTAAAAGACTATAACAAAAATGCGCTTATTGCGGTACGCCACCTTAACGTGCCGCAATATACCCGAAAAACACCTTCACCCCACTATCAGCCGATACTAACTCTTGTTTTTTTAGAACAACGATTGTTTAGACATATATAAGAACTGTTCAAATTAACACGCTTTAACAAAGCTACTTTTCCTATCTATTTATTAATATCCTATATTTGTTGGATAAAAATTATAAAACCTTTAACAAATAGAAAAACAATGATTACAAATTTCTTAATATTAGGAATCGGAACTCAAGAACTATTAATCATCTGTGTTATCGTATTATTGCTGTTCGGCGGTAAGAAAATACCCGAACTGATGAAAGGACTTGGCAAAGGCGTAAAGAGCTTTAAAGATGGTATGAATGACGTAGAAAATACGCTGAAAGACAACGACACCGCCAACAATAAAGCCGATAAATCTATCGAAAACAAGAAATGAATCATAGCCTGTGAAGCAAGATAAAGAACCAGCCGAGCTAACCTTTTGGGACCATTTAGACGAACTGCGCGGCACGTTATTCCGCATAGTAATAGTAGTCGTAGGGTGTATGCTTTTGGCTTTTTGTTTCAAAGACGAACTGTTCGGCATTGTTTTGGCTCCTAAACATGCCGATTTTTATATCTATCGATTGTTTGATTATATAGGCAGACTTTTTGGCTTTTCGGATTTAGAGGCAGAAAACTTTAACGTGCATCTTATAAACACGCAATTATCCGGACAGTTTATGATGCACATGAGCGTGTCTTTTTACGCCGGAATCATATTAGCGTCTCCTTATATAATATACCAACTGTTTAGGTTCGTATCGCCGGCTTTGTACGAGAATGAACGTAAATACTCTTTGCGTGTTGTAACGTGGGGATATTTGCTGTTCATCTTGGGAGTACTATTTTGCTACTTCATCGTATTTCCGTTTACGTTCCGCTTCTTGGCGTTGTATCAAGTAAGTTCGGAGGTAGAGAACACCATTCAGCTTGCTTCGTACCTTGATACACTAACCATGCTTAGCCTAATGATGGGCATTTTATTCGAGATACCGATATTGTCGTGGCTGTTTGCCAAATTAGGTTTTCTTACAGCTAAGTTCATGACAACCTATCGCAAGCACGCCTTAGTCATATCAATGATTGCGGCGGCCATCATCACTCCTACTAGCGATGCGTTCACGATGTTGTTGGTAACATTCCCGATTACAGCCCTTTACGAAGCAAGTATTATCATAGTAAGACATACTAACCCACAAAAGAAGTTGTCCGAAGATAAAGAATAAATTTATGAAAAACCGTATCTATACCATCGTATTACTGACCTTGTGCTTTTGCCTTAATATAACAATAGCACAAGGTGCTAGTCATTCTAAAGATAACCTGCATTTCTCTCATATCTCTATCAACAACGGGTTATCGCAGAACACTATATTCGCCATTGCGCAAGATGCCAAAGGCTATATGTGGTTTGCTACGCACAATGGGGTCAACAAATACGATGGATACGATTTTACTATCTATCAGAATAATCCGCAAGATTCTACCACCATAGCAAACGATATTATCCGCACGCTGGTGACCGACGACAAAGGACGCGTATGGATAGGAACCGAAAGCGGTTTATCGTATTACAACGAAGAAAGAGACATCTTTGAGAATTTCTACTTAAAGAACAGCAAAACAGCTACGGTTTCAAGCATAGTCACGCTGTCCGACTCGCAACTATTGGTCAACGCCGAGGGACAACTCTACAGTTTCGACGCTAAGAGCAAGACATTCTCACAACAGACATTGCCTACCGACCTGCTGCAACTCAACGTAACCGCCCTTTACCGTACCGCACAAAGCATATATATAGGTACTGCCGAAAACGGAGTTTTCGTGTGGGATTATAAGGGCAAGCGCATTCAGCGTTTAAGCCTCAGCATAAAACACCGCATACAAGCACTTTTGCTGCAAAATCCAAGCACGCTATGGATTGCGACTGAGGGAGAAGGCTTATACCGACTCAACCCGCAAACCGGAGAGCAGAAACATTATGTACATTCGTACAATGAGGGCGATATCAGCTCAAATTTTATTCGTGCCTTATCAGTTGATACAAAAGGCTATTTATGGATAGGTACTTTCAACGACCTTAACGTGTATCATGAAAGTAGCGATAAGTTCACTGCCTACACACATAACCCCATAGACCCAGAAAGTTTGAGTCAGCGTTCGGTGCGCTGCATCTACAAGGATTCGCAAGGGGGAATGTGGCTCGGCACGTACTTTGGCGGTATTAACTATTATCACCCGCTGAAGAACCGCTTCCGAAATATACAGCGGCTGACATATAAGAAGCAACTGAACGACAATGTGGTAAGTTGCATAGTAGAAGATAGTAAGCACAACTTATATATAGGTACCAACGATGGCGGCGTAAACTACTACGACCCGCATACCGATGAGGTTACTTACTATACTTTCAACAACAAACAAAGTCCCGTAGTAGAATCAAACAACGTGAAATGTATCTCTATCGACGAGAAAAGGAACGTAGTGTACGTAGGTACCCACGCTGGAGGAATAAAGATAATACACCGTGCCGGAGGCAACATAGAACATTGCTATAGCGAGAATAATCCATCGGCAACACAGAACATTTATTCACTGCTGCCGTATAAGGATAACATGCTATGGGCAGGAACATTAAACGGACTGTACCTGTTCAATAAAGACAGCAAAACATTTACGGCTGTAGATAAGGATGTTAACGGCAATGAGATTCCAGACGAACAGATTAACATCTTATTCCAGGATTCAAAGCGAAGACTTTGGATTGGAGGTAAAAACAGTCTGACTGTATATAAGATAACAGACAACGGACTGAAAGCCATAAAGATTTCTATCGACGGCTTCAACAACATTGTAGCGGTACAAGACATTCACGAAGATGAAGAACATTGTCTATGGTTCTGTACGCAATGGGGACTTTACAAACTGGATAGAGAAAAGCATGTCATCACTCATTACACTACCAAAAACGGACTTCCCAACAATGTGATATACGGCATAGAAGAAGACTCTTACCATCATCTTTGGCTCAGTACCAACCACGGATTGAGTTGCCTCAACCCATCGAACGGACAATTCAGAAACTTCTCCGTAAACGACGGACTGCAGAGTAACCAGTTTAATCCGCACTCGCACTGCCGCACTGCCGACGGAAGCTTGTACTTCGGAGGCATAAACGGAATTTCAACATTCCGTCCAGAACTGCTTACGTTCAACCCATTTACGCCAAAGCCGTTCTTTACTAAATTCTACCTATATAATAAGGAGGTACATCCGGGCGACGAAAGCGGTATATTAAGCAAGAACATTTCAGATACTGAGAAAATTGTATTGAAACCGTCGCAACGCGCCTTTACGCTGGAGTTTGTAGTAACCAACTTCATCTCCGGACAGCATAACACGTTCTCTTATCAACTGGAGGGCTACGACAAGGAATGGTATTACCTGAAAGGACATCAGCGAAGCGTGTCATACTCTAACCTCCCCGCCGGAAAGTACCGTTTCTTAGTGAAAGCGGCTAACAACGACGGACATTGGAGCGGCGAACCCGCCATGCTTACCATCAAGGTGCTGCCCGTATGGTATGCTACTTGGTGGGCGATATTGCTGTTCTTCATAATAATAGTAGCGTTGATGGCTATTATATTACGTTATTTCTGGGAACGGAAGTCGATGGAAGCACGCCTGAAGATGGAACAGAAAGAAAAGTTGCACCAAGAAGAGATAGCACAGATGAAGATGCGTTTCTTTATCAACATTTCGCATGAGTTGCGTACTCCGCTTACTCTTATATTGGCGCCTATACAAGATATGCTGGCTAAAACTACCGATAAATGGATGAAAGAGCAGTTGAACTACGTAAACCGTAACGCCAACCGCTTGCTCAACCTTGTAAATCAGCTGATGGACTACAGAAGAGCTGAACTTGGAGTGTTTAAGCTAAAGGTAGAGCATACATGTATATATAAGACAGTAAAAGAAAACTTCATGTTCTACGAAAAGTTGGCTCGTACCAAGAACTTGGAGTATACGTTGATTTCAGATATAGAAGATAAGGAATGCTATGCCGATCCTAAATATGTAGAACTTATACTGAACAACCTACTGTCTAACGCCTTTAAATACACCGAAAAAGGTAGCATCACTGTTCGCCTCACCCTAAAGGACGACCAACTGCAGCTGGAAGTAAGCGATACAGGATGCGGTATAGAGCAAGACAAGCACAAGCGAATATTCGAACGCTTCTATCAGTTGAAGAACAACTACGTAGGTAGCGGTATCGGACTCTCATTGGTAGAGCGTTTGGTGGAATTGCATCACGGACGTATAGAACTGGTGAGCGAGAAAGGCAAAGGTAGTATATTCACCATATATCTGCCGCAGAACCCTAACGCATACGCCGAAAACGAATTCTCGGGCAGCAGCGAAGATGCGGAACCAGATGAAGTACACTCTACCAATTCTAAAGAGATGTATATCATAAACACCGAGAAAGACGACAACACCACAGAAGAAGATACCGACAATAAGAAAGGATGTATCCTTGTGGTAGAAGACAACGAAGAGATACGCCATTATCTATATAGCGGATTACAGCCCAACTTCTGCGTAAAACAGGCCGCCAACGGTGCCGAAGCACTCGATATCCTGAAGGATACACAGGTAGATATCGTGATAACCGATGTCATGATGCCAGTTATGGACGGTATAAAACTATGTAAGCAGATAAAGCAGAACATTGTAACCAGCCATATACCTGTTATCATCCTTTCGGCTAAGACCGACGTGAACGATCAGATGCAGGCCATGCAGACTGGAGCTGACGACTATATAGCCAAGCCGTTCTCACTTAGCGTGCTAATAGCCAAAGTGCAGAACCGCATGCGTACTCGTGCTCGCATGATAGAGCATTACGCAAAATCGGCCGAGGTAGACCCGGAAAAGATAACCTTCAACGCTATGGACGAGAAGTTGCTGAAACGCGCCGTCGAAGTAGTGAAGGCCAATATGGATAATCCAGAATTCTCTGCCGAAGAGTTTGCACGCAATATGAATATGAGTCGCTCTAACCTTCACCTGAAGTTGAAAGGCGTAACCGGAGAATCGGCTATAGAGTTCATACGCAAGATTCGTTTTAACGAAGCTTGCCGCTTGCTGCGCGAAGGACAATACAGTATTTCCGAGATAAGCAGCATGGTTGGTTTCAACACACCGTCATACTTCTCTACGGTATTCAAGAAGTACATGGGTTGCCTGCCTACAGAATACGTTAAGAAAGGCAACCGATAATACGGTAGTCACAAGATTCTGTAGAAAACAACCAAGTTAATATGCGCTATGCCGCACGTCAACCAACGTGCGGCATAGCGTTTTTTCGTATCTGTAATTGTCAGAAAACTTGCAAATAAAAGTTTGTTTTCTTTTATTCAATTCTATAAACTTAGCCTAAGAATATGTATACTTAGCCTAAGTTTATATATTCTTAGCCTAAGTTTTTATATACTTAGGCTAAGTTTATAGAATTCATGCCAAGCAATCAACTTTTTCATCGCATGCCATCACACTTTCCACTAACAGTACCATCGTATTCATAAGCCTCAAAACACTGATAAACAAGCGCTCTAAACATACGTATAATCGCATTTTGCACAATTTTAAAAGTTCTCAAAACAAATGTTGCATTGATTGTACGATATTATGGAAAAGAAAAGTTATCTTTACGGTACATACAAACGTTAACCTATAACTTTGCATCACTAAAGTTCTAATCAATAATTTCTTAAAAGAGAGAATCTATGAATAAACTACATCTCTGTCTCATCGCAGCGATGGCGCTTACCGCGTGCACTGAAGACGACGAGACTCTAAAGGGTTCAGGAGTGATAGAGGGTACTATCATGCCGACTGAAAAGCCCAACGATGTTATCACTGAAGGCATTTTCGAAAAGTTAAATCTCGACTACCCAGGGTTGGAAAAAGTGAAAGCTTACCACGAGGCTGGTCAAGATTATTACGCATGCTATGAATTGTTGCAGTACTATCGCAACCGTAGCAACGTAATCAATCCAAGCATCGACTTGATTAACACATCTTACTCTGCCGCAGAAAAAGCTATGGCCGACCAAGCTTTGCTGCATCAGTTTTATGTTCGCGGCTTTTCTGCCGACTTAGGCGCAGACAATAAGCAAGGAACTTCTGATGACACATTCTACAAATTCGAGAAGAAAGACGAAAACGGACAAACCGTTATCGACTGGGATTTGCAGGTAGAAGGCGTAACCAGCGCAGAATTCAAATACCAGCGTCACCGTTGGCAGTGGATGGAACCGCAGGCAAAGACGTACCGCGTAACCAAAAACGAAGAATACATCAAGAACTGGATAGAGACCTACCAAAGCTGGATGGCGGCTTATCCATGTCCTAACGCAAAATTCGACGATAACGAAACTGATAAGAACTCAAACTATCAGTGGAAAGGACTGCAGACTGCCGAACGTTTGCTGTCGCAGCTTAACGTAATGCAGTACTATCTGCAATCTACCAACTTTACACCAGAGTGGCTTTCTACATTCTTGATTTCTATAGCCGATCATGTAGAAATGATTCGCAAGAACTACTATCAGACTCCGGGCGACAATATTCGCTTAAGTCAGATACAGGCCGTATTTACAGCAGGAGTATTGATGCCGGAATTTAAGAATGCCACAGAATGGACAAACGAAGCATCTACTATGCTCGATACGGAAATAGGTTCTCAGTTCCTTGAAGACGGTGTACATGCCGACCTCGACCCGAGCTATCACATCGGTTCAGTAAGCAACTGCCTTAGCCTCTATTATCTGTTGTCGCTTAATGACAAGACAGATTTGCTTCCGGCTTCGTTCGTATCGAAGCTGAAAAACGCAACCAACTTCTTGAAAGACATAATCTATCCTAACTATACTATCGACAATTACAACGATACCCGTTCTGACAGATTAGGCAAGAGCATACAGATTAAGAACTTCAAGAAATACAGCGAAATCTATCCCGATGATGAAGAAATGAAGTACATGGCATACGAACGTGCCAAAGGTACCGTGCCATCATATACTACAAAAGCTTATTCGGCAGCAGGTTACTACATGCTCCGCAGCGGATGGACAGAGAACTCTACCATGATGGTACTGAAGAATAACTATAATCCTGATGCTAAATGGCATTGTCAGCCGGATAATCAGACATTCAGTCTCTACCGTAACGGACGTATCTTCTTCCCCGACGCTGGATGTCATGGATACGAAGGTGACCCGTTACGCAAAGATTTCGCAGCGGCAGTAAACCACAACACATTGACAGCTTTGAGTAAAGACCCTGACGCTACTCACCGCAAAGGCGAGTTCCTCACTATGTATACAGAAAAGATGAGCGGCGTAAATGTAGATGTTCTCTCTACTCAATTCGAGATGAAAGAAGGTTTGACTCACCGCCGTACGGTATTCTTCGTAAACAAGGCATTCTTCGTTATTGCCGATGAAGCATTTGGTGATGGAAACAAAGACAAGGTGAACTTGAACTTCCACATGATTACAACTGATGAATGTCCTACAGTAGCCGATGCTGACGCTGACAAGAAAACAGCAGGACTCCACACTACCTTTACCGACGGTAACAATATGGTATTGCGTTCTTTCTACGCTGAAGGCTCTACAACCGGAGCGCTTGAAGGTAAAATAGACAACAAGGAAACAGAAGTATGGAATAATACTGCTGATGCCATTTCTAAAGCAAGCGGAAAGCGTTTAGGCATGAAATTCAATGTTCGTAAGCCTATCAACGGAGCATCTCGCCTCATCACTATCATCAAACCGATAGACGGAGCTTATGACGCAAACATGGAACTCGACGCTAAGTTTACCGACAACACGGAAGAGACACGCAATACGTTCCATGCCGACGGCGTGACACTGCAAGTTACAGTAGACGGCAAGACTTATAACCTGCAAGCAAAAATAAAATAATAATAACTCTTAATTTCATAACCAAATGAACGTAAGACACAACATCTTATCCCGATTTTTGGGAGTTTTGACGGTCATGTTATTCGCATTGCTGAGCATTACTTCATGTTCGGAAACAGAGACCACCGACAAAACCGATTTTATTCTCTACTATACCAGTATGACCGATATAGGTCCTGGCATGAGTAGCGACATTGCACAACCCAGTTACAAGGGAGCCACTCCTTCTGACTTCACTATCACAGGAGTTACTTTGGACGGACAAGCTTACACAGGCAACTTGTTCGAGATTAATCCTACTAGCGGAACTGTACACATTGAAAGCGATGAAACAACCCCAGTAGGTGTTTATAAGATTTCTGTTTCGTGTGTTGCAGGCGGAAGCACTTTCACTTACAACGACATTATCAGTGTAAACTTCTTGAAGCGTGTGCCAGAAGGCATCACTGTTACTCCGGAAGCATTGGTTGCAGATTTCGCAGACATCATCGATGCCAACAGTACAGTAGAATTACCTACCGCACAGGTTACTACAGAACAGAACCATATCTCTATCACCGGGTATTCTATATCAAGCGTTCGCTTGGGCGAGACTATCGTCGACAACAAGAAGAACCCGATGTTCGCTGTTTCTTCAGACGGAACAATCTCTATCGTTCGCGGCTCTAATGCTATCGAACCGGGACTTTACACTATCGACCTTAAGTTGAACACTGCCGTATCGGGTAGCGACAGCGAAGAAGGATTGTTCGCTAACGCACTTACTGTAAACGTAACTTCTAAGCCGTTGGCTTTGACTTACGCTACAGGTAAATTGGAAGAAGCTACAGAAGAATCGGGCAACACATCTTTCGTTAGCCAAGTTCCTACATTCAAGGGTTCTACAGACGGTATCGCTTATTCTATAGAAAGCGTTTCGCCAGCTTCAGACAAATTCGTTATCGATGCCAAGACCGGTGTTATCTCTGTAGCCGAAGGTCACGGACTTAAGAGCGGCGAAAAATATGTTGTCTCAGTTCGCGTTAAGAACGACTATAGCACAGAAGGTGTAGTATTCAACAACGTATTCACACTGAACGTAGTAGAATACATCGAGCCTATTTCTAACTTCGCTTACGAAATGACTCCTGTTACTGAACAGGTAGAATTCGAAATTCCTGTAAAAGCAGGATTCAAGGGTGCAGAACCTGTATTCGTATTTGAATCTATCTCTGCCGAAGATAAGAACATCGTATCATTGGACGGAAAGACCGGAACAATCTCTGCTAAGAAAGGTCACAAACTGACTTTAGGAGAACACAAGTTCACCGTAAAAGCATCAAACGATAAGAACAGCGAAACCGCAGAGTTAATTATCAATGTCACTGAAAACCCCAACAAGTTTACATACATCCGCTACGGAAACAACTTGGGATTGACTCCTGCCGAAAACTACGCTAACCAATTTAGACTGGAAGACAAGGAAGTATTTAACAGTAACGCAGAATTCAACACTCCAGAAACCGACAGCAAAAAGACATTGACTTGGACCGTAGGTACAACTGCCGGAGTAGACGTTGGTGGTTCTGCCACTTGGACAAACGTTAAAATCAACGCTAAGACTGGTAAATTGAGTCTCGGTGCATTGCCTCCTGTACAGAAATGTGTAGTAGTATTGGTAACTGCTACTGCCGGCACAGGTAAAGAAGCGTATTCTATGACAGTACCTGTATTCTTCCACAACTCTAATGCAGATAAAGCTGGAGGTAAGATAGAATATACCCCATTCGTTTTGCAAGTAAATCCGAAGAAGGGCGGACGTTCTGTTGTTCCTACTATTACAAGCACAATAGATATGAGTAAATTTGTATTGGACTTCAGACGTGACCCTGTATATTTCAATATTAATGGAGTATACCAAGACGGTACTCCACTTCAGTCAGGTGGTACGCAAACACACAAAAATGGTCACTATAAACAGTCTCTGTTTATGAAAACTTTGTGGGTACAATGCGGAGCTGGAGCTGGATTAGGAGCTAAAATACCAATGTCTTACTTCGATGGAAAGGGCAATATAAAGGAAAATCATACAGATAAGACATTGGGTTATGTAGACAATGCAGACGGAGACAAGAAATTCTCAGTTGTAATAAACGCTAACCAATGGTGCCAACGTGCAGAAGATAGCCAGGATATATTAGCTTGGGCAAACGGTGTTGTCATAATGAGCATGACATATAGCGACAACGTCACTAATGTAAACAAAGGAACAGAAGCAGGTCCTATCGTAATTTGGCTTGATACTAATTTTTAATTCAATTATCCATTAATCATATAGATTTATGCATCAATACACTATAAAATCGGCAAGCAAAAGAGGGTTCATCACCCTCCTTGCCTTGATGATGTCTGTATGTCTGTACGCTCAGCGAATAACACTGAACGGTGTTGTTATAGACGAGACAGACCAACCGCTTATCGGTGCTACCGTACAAGTTGTGGGTACACCCGATGGTACCATTACCGATTTCGACGGTAACTTCTCTCTGAAAGTTAAGAAAGGAGCAAAGATTACTTTCTCTTACGTAGGATACTTAAGCAAAACCTTGACTTTCCAAGGACAGAACAAAGTAACCGTAAAACTGGAACCCGACAATAAGACTTTGGAAGAAGTAGTAGTTGTAGGTTACGGTGCTATGAAACGTAGCGACTTGACAGGATCTCTTTCATCAGTAGGTGGAAAAGATATCGAGGGTTATAAAACAAGTAACTTGGCGGGAGCGTTGAGCGGCCAGGTTGCTGGTGTTCAGATTACCCAGACCGATGGTGCGCCGGGTTCTGGCTTTAACATCAACATCCGTGGTGTGGGTACCTTGACTGGTGATAATGCACCTCTTTATATAGTAGACGGTTTCCAGGTAGACGATATCAGCTATCTGTCTGACTCGGATATCGAAGACATCTCTGTATTGAAAGATGCTTCTTCGGCTGCCATCTACGGTTCTCGCGCTGCAAACGGTGTTATCTTGATCTCTACCAAGCAGGGTAAGGAAAGCAAGCCTATCATTACTTATAAGGGCTCTGCCACTTACCGTAGCATCGCTAAGAAACTCGATTTGCTTAGCCCGTACGAATTCGTAAAACTGCAGGGTGAAATTAACGATAAATACTTGACCTCTTACTTCCAGGAAGGAAATGACTCTGAAGGCAACCCATACCGTTATCAGTCGCTCGACGACTTTATCGGTGTAGAAGGTATCGATTGGCAAGACCAGACTTTCAATCCTACTTGGTCTACCGATCATAACGTAAGCATCATCGGTGGTACTGACAAGTCTAAATATTCAGGTTCTCTGTCGCGCTACGTAGAAGAAGGTATCTTCAACAACAGTGGTTTCGACAAGACTACCGGAAAGCTTCGTTATACTAACAAGCTCACTAAGAAGGTATCGTTGGATGTTACATTCAACTATGCCCAGACTAACCGTAAAGGTGTAGGTACATCGGCCGACTCTGGTCGTTTCAACATGTTGGCACAGATTATCAGTGCACGTCCTACCGCAGGTAACCGTATGACTGATGACGAATTGCTGAACGCTTTCATCGACCCTACTATGTTGGAAGACGGAAACGATAACATCGCTCAGGTAAACCCTGTATTGCAGACTGAAAACGTAACTAACAAGAAACGCTCTGAATATTGGTCGGCTAACGGTGCTTTAAACTGGGAAATCAGAAAAGGATTGACTTTCCGTACTGCTGCCACTTACAACACCACCAACACCAGAACAGACATATTCTACTCTCAGAAGACAAAAGAAGCATACCGTAACGGCGGTAAGCCTTATGGTTCAAGCCAAATGCAACGCGACTCACGCTGGGTAAACAGTAACACCTTGACTTGGAAACAGAAGATTAAAAAACATCAGTACGATGTAATGTTGGGTCATGAAGTTTCGCACAAGACTACAGAGTACTTATATGGTCAGGCAATGGATTTCCCATTCGATAACCTGGGCAATAATAACTTAGGTCTTGGAGCTACTCCGAGCAAAGTAAATTCTGATTATAGCGACAACTCGCTGCTTTCATTCTTTGCACGTGCCAACTACAACTACGACAACCGCTACTTGTTCACTGCAACAATGCGTGCCGATGGTTCTACAGTATTCTCTAAAAACAATAAGTGGGGATACTTCCCTTCATTCTCTGCCGCATGGCGTGTATCTGAAGAAAAGTTCATGAAGAACTTGGATTGGATTTCTAACATGAAGTTGCGTTTAGGATGGGGTCTTGTAGGTAACGACCGTATCAAGAACTACTTGTCGCTCGATCTTTATACAGACTCTAAATACGGTGTAGGAAACCAAATAGTAACTGTATTGACTCCGAAGCAGCTGCGTAACAGTGACTTGAAATGGGAAGCTTCTTCTACAGTCAACGCAGGTATAGACTTGGGCTTCTTCGCTAACCGCTTGAGCTTGACTGCCGACTTCTTTATAAAGAACACCAAAGACTTGCTGTTGGCACAGTCGTTGGCACACGTAACAGGTTTCGATTCTCAGTGGCAGAACGTAGGTAAGATTCAGAATAGAGGTATTGAATTAAGTATCAACAGCACAAACATTCAGTCTAAGAACTTCACTTGGCAAACCAATTTCAACATTTCGTTCATCCATAACGAATTGAAATCATTGGCATCGGGAGTAGACGCAATGTATGCACGTTCAGGATTCGACGGCAACTTTACTTCTTACGACTACATCGCAAAAGTAGGCGAATCACTGGGCTTGATATACGGTTATGAATTCGACGGTATCTACCAATACTCTGATTTCAACCAGACTCCTGACGGAAAATGGATATTGAAAGAAGGTGTAGTAAATAACACCGGATACAAAACTAAAAATACAAACTTGGAACCGGGATGCGTGAAATACAAAGACCAGGACGGCGACGGTGAAATCACTACTAAAGACCGTACGGTAATTGGTAACACACTGCCTAAGTGGTATGGTGGTATCACCAACAATTTCAACTTCAAGGGTGTAGACTTCAGCTTCATGTTCCAATTTAACTACGGTAACGATCTATACAACGCAACCCGTCTGTACAGTACACAGACTCGTTTGGGCCGTCGTAACATGATGGCGGAAGTAGCAGACCGTTGGTCGCCTACAAACGCATCTAACCTCGTTCCGAAGACAAACGGTTACATCACCAACGAAGTATATTCACGTTTCGTAGAAGACGGCTCATTCCTCCGTTTGAAGAACGTAACTTTGGGATATACCATTCCGCAGAAACTTACTAAGAAGTTCTATGTACAGAAACTCCGCGTATACGGAAGCGCACAGAACTTGTTCTGCCTGAGCAAATATAGCGGTTACGACCCCGAAGTAAGTACAGCTGCAAACAACCCGATGACACCGGGACTTGACTGGGGTGCATATCCTAAGAGCCGTATCTTCACTATAGGACTTGATTTACAATTCTAATAAAAACGAAACAGTATGAAAAGACATAAATTATATACCTTATTACTGACAGGACTAGTTACTCTGGGTTCTACTTCGTGCAGCAACTTCTTGGAAGAAGAAGATAAAGTAGAAGTAGAAAAGAAGAACTACCTGACCAACGCCGACGAAGCACAGAACGTACTTTTAGGCGTATACCGCACTAACGTGAGAGAAGCGATGTATGGCCGCTACTTGTCTATCCACTTCAGCTTGGGTACCGATATGGAACAAGTAGAAGGTAGCAATACGGAAAACTTCCGTATTGTTCCTACCAACGCTTATCCCGCTACACAATCGGAAGTACAGCAGGCATGGCAATCGCTGTATATGGGAATTTATAACGCAAACGATTTCTTGGAACAGCTGTCACTGCACATCGACAGCTACAGCCAGTCGGATAAAAAGAAAGCATTGATCTATGCAGCCGAAGCACGTTCATTGAGAGCTCTTTACTACTTCGAGTTGGTTCGCCGTTGGAACCGTGTGCCTTTGTTTACTAATACAGAACAATCCCACCAGAAACCGGAAACATTTGTACAGGCAGAACCGGCTGAAGTATATAAATTCATAGAAGAAGACTTGAAATACGCTGCCGAAATATTGCCGTATGCAACAGACGACGATGTACGTAGCGACAATTCTTACCGTTTCTCTAAGGGTGCCGCATTAGGATTGCTGGCTAAGGTATACGCTACATGGGCAGGATATCCTGTAAACGATACATCAAAATGGAAAGACGCTGCCGAAACTGCCGCACAGCTTATCAACTCTGGTAAGCATGACTTGCTGCCCGACTTCGAGACATTGTGGGAAAACACCGCCAACGGCGTATGGGATCCGACAGAAAGTCTTATCGAAATCTCATTCTACTCGCCTACAGCTGCTGGTGGTGCAAACGACCCTTGCGGATACATAGGCAAATGGAACGGAGTTCCGGCTTCACAGATCTCGGGTACACGCGGAAGTTGTAAAGGTAACGTGAAGGTAATCTATCCGTTCTCATATAAATGGCAGCAGATAGCAGAGCAGAAAGGCGACAAGCGTTGGGCTTTGTCAATCTCTAACTTCCAGTACAAACCTACCAAGACATTCTTCGGTAAAGCTGGACAGTATACTATAGGCGATGAGAAAGTAACGCTGACAGCCGAAGAAGCAAGTCTTAATCCTGATGTAGACCAGAAGAATAAGCAGTACTTCACTCCTGCCAAATGGGATTTGGAGAAATATACCAACGCTGCCAACAAGCTGATAAACGACGACCGTTCTAACACTAACTGGTATGTATTGCGCTACGCCGATGTATTACTTATCTATGCAGAAGCGCTGAACGAATGGAAGGGATATCCTACCAACGAAGCATATGCCGCTATCAACAAGGTTCGTCGTCGTGGATTCGGCAACCCAAGCAACACATCCGTTTGCGACTTGCCTGCTGCTCTTAGCCAGGAAGCATTCCGCCAAGCAGTACGCGATGAACGTGCATACGAATTGGCATTCGAAGGACACCGTCGTCTTGACTTGGTGCGTTGGGGTATCTATTACCAGACAATCACCAAAACTTACAAAGACCTCCTGAACTGGTGGTCGAGCGACAACGAAAACTTCAACTATGCCATTTACCAATACACCATCGAAGGCAAGCATGAGCTGATGCCTATCCCGCAACGCGACATGGACTTGTGTCCGCAATTCAAGCAGAACCCGAAGTGGTAACTATTGGAAAATAATTGAAAATATAACTTCAAGCACAGAGGCGCAAAGAAGCAATAAAAAACAATGTTTCTTTGCGCCTTATGCTTTATTAAAGGCCGATTAAGACAATTATTATAGTCTATTCAACAAAAGTTGTATAACAAAAATGCGCTTTGAAAGGCTTTAGCACAATAATCGGCCCCTCTGACATAACAGTAAACTAATTTTGTAACCAAGAAAACAAACCCATAAAACAATACTTTATAATGAAAAAACTAATTGCATTTGCTGCGGCAGCCATTGCTCTTGCCTCATGCCAGACTCAACCAAAAGAAGATTACAGCTGGATTAAAAACGGACTTGATGTAGCACAACAGCAACTGATGCTTGCTGCTCACGAAGCTGAAGGAACAGGTAAATTGCCTCGTACTACTTATCAGAGCTACGACATGAACTTCCTCTGCGAACAGTTGGAAAGAGATTCTGCTACATTTAAAGACTCATTGCGTCAGTCTGCTCCTGCCGAAAAAGTAGGACAGATGAAACTCTGCACAGTGAAAGACTGGACAAGCGGATTCTTCCCAGGTTCTTTATGGTATGCATACGAATTGACAGGAAATGACTCGTTGAAAACAGAAGCTATAGAATATACTAACTTGCTGAACCCGGTACGCTATTATAGAGGTACTCACGACTTGGGCTTCATGATTAACTGCAGCTACGGTAACGCACTTCGTCTTACCAAGAACGATACAATTGCTGCAGTAATGCACGAAACCGCCGATAACCTCTGCAGCCGATTCAACGAAGGTATCGGTTGTATCCGTTCATGGGACTTCGGTACATGGAATTTCCCGGTTATCATCGACAACATGATGAACCTCGACTTGCTCTTCACTGTAAGCAAACTTACAAACGACGATAAATATAAAAACGTTGCTATCACCCACGCTAACACTACCATGAAAAATCACTTCCGTCCGGACTACACTTCATGGCACGTAGTAAGCTATAACAATGACGGTACAGTAGAACGCAAACAGACTTTCCAAGGAAAGAACGACGACTCTGCATGGAGCCGCGGCCAGGGATGGGGCGTATACGGATATACAGCTTGCTTCCGTGAAACAAACGATTCTACTTACTTGAAATTCGCATGCAATATTGCAGATATGATTATGAGCCGTGTTAAGACAGACGACGCTATTCCTTACTGGGACTATATGGCTCCTGTAACTCCTGAAACTCCGCGCGACGCATCGGCTGCAGCTGTTACAGCTTCTGCTTTGTTAGAACTTAGCACATTCGTTGCCGACGGACAGAAGTACTTCGACTATGCAGAAAAGATTCTGAAGAGTTTGTCGAGCGAAGCTTATTTGGCTAAGCCAGGTACAAACGGCGGCTTCATCTTGATGCACTCTACAGGTTCTTTGCCTAACGGAAGTGAAATCGATGTTCCTCTGAACTACGCTGACTACTACTACTTGGAAGCTCTGAAGAGATACATGGATTTGAAGCACATTTCATACAAAGACCTTTAATAATAAGTAATTCATGAAATTAAAACATATAGCATTAAGCATAGTAGCTTGTATCGGTATGGCACAAGCTACAGCACAAGAGCTTAAAACGGAAGTTTTCTCTTTGCTGAACCTTAACTATCCAGGTTTGGAGAAAGTTAAGTCTTTGCACGAATCTGGAAAAGACAAAGATGCTGCACAGGCATTGCTCGACTATTATCGCGCACGTACCAACATCAAGACTCCTGATATTAACCTGAATAAGATTACTATCGGTAAGGAAGAACAGAAGTGGGCCGACGACGCTATGGAGCATACATTCTTCGTACATAAAGGCTACCAGCCATCGTTCAACTACGGAAAGGACATCAACTGGAAATACTGGCCTGTACAAGATAACGAATTGCGTTGGCAGCTTCACCGTCACAAATGGTTTACTCCGATGGGTAAAGCATATCGCGTGTCGGGCGACGAGAAGTATGCTAAAGAATGGGCCGCTCAATATATCGACTGGATTAAGAAAAACCCGTTGGTATCTATCGACAAGAAAGAATATGAACTGACAAGCAACGAAACCCTGAAAGGCGATGTAGAAAACATGCGTTTCGCTTGGCGTCCGCTGGAAGTTAGTAACCGCCTGCAAGACCAGACTACACAGTTCCAGTTGTTCTTGCCGTCTCCTTCGTTCACTCCGGAATTCCTTACCGAGTTCCTTGTAAACTACTACAAGCATGCTGTTCATATCCTGAACAACTACTCTGACCAAGGAAACCACTTGCTGTTCGAAGCACAGCGTATCATCTACGCCGGAACATTCTTCCCCGAATTCAAGGACGCTTCTGCATGGAGACAGAGCGGTATCGGTATCTTGAACCGCGAAATCAAAGTTCAGGTTTACGATGACGGTGGACAGTTCGAGCTCGACCCGCACTATCACTTGGCGTCAATCAACATTTTCTGCAAGGCTTTGTACATAGCAGATATGAATGGATTCCGCAATGATTTCCCGCAGAGCTACATGGATACAGTAGAAAACATGATTATGTTCTATCTGAACATCTGTTTCCCCGACTATACCAATCCTTGCTTCAGCGACGCTAAGCTGACAACAAAGAGAGAAATGGTCAAGAACTACAAAGAATGGAGCAAATTGTTCCCAAAGAATAAGGCTATCTTATACTTCGCTAGCGAAGGCAAAAAAGGAGAACTTCCTGCATACTTGTCTAAAGGTTTCTTGAAATCAGGTTTCTTTGTATTCAGAAACTCTTGGGGTGAAGACGCAACTCAGATGGTTGTTAAGGCTGGTCCGAAAGCTTTCTGGCACTGTCAGCCCGATAACGGTACATTCGAAATGTGGTTCAACGGAAAGAATCTGTTCCCCGACTCTGGTTCTTATGTATATGCCGGAAGCAAGGAAGTAAACGAAGAACGTAACTGGTTCCGCCAGACTGCAGTTCACAACACTCTGACTCTGAACAACAAGAATCTTGATCAGACAAACTCTAAGACTCTGTTGTGGCAGCCCGAAGGCGATATTCAGACACTTGTTACTGAGAACCCGAGCTACAAGAACTTGACTCACCGTCGTAGCATCTTCTTTGTAAACAACACATATTTCGTGATTGTAGACGAAGCTATCGGTGCAGCAAAAGGCTTTGTAAACTTGCACTACCAAATGCCTAAAGGTAAAATTGCCAATAGCCGCGAAGACATGACTTTCGTTACAGAATTCGAAAGCGGAAGCAACATGAAGTTGCAGTGCTTCGATCCTGACGGCATGAGCATGAAGAAAGAAGAAGGTTGGGCATCTACAGCTTACCGCAAAAAATTCAAACGTATGAATGTTTCATTCAACGTTAAGAAAGAAGATGATGCAGTACGTTACATCACTATCATCTACCCGATGAAAGACAGCGCAGACGCGCCTGCTATGTCGGCTAAGTTCAAGACTAAGAAATTCGACGGAAAGAACTTGGAAGTTGAAGTAAAAGTAGGTGGCAAGAAACAATCTCTGAAATATACCTTGCAATAAACCATTTATTGTTGGCGGGGCGGGGATTAACATAATCCCACACCCCGACCTCAATAAAACCATTATAACTCTATATCATGAAAACAGTATCTCAAGCAGCATTGTGCCTTCCTTTAGTGGCACTGAATCTTACAAGCTGCGCAACCCAGAAAAAAGAAGAGCCGAAACAGCCGAACATTATCTTCATAATGACCGACGACCATACCACTCAGGCTATGTCTTGCTATGGAGGAAATCTTATCCAGACTCCAAACATGGACCGTATCGCCAATGAAGGTATCCGTTTCGACAACTGCTATGCAGTAAACGCCCTTTCAGGTCCGTCAAGAGCCTGCGTACTGACAGGTAAATTCAGCCACATGAATGGCTTTACCGACAACGCTTGTAAATTCAACGGCGATCAGCAAACATTCCCGAAACTATTGCAGAAAGCAGGATACGAAACTTCTATCATCGGAAAATGGCACCTTATCTCTGAACCGCAAGGATTCGACTACTGGAGTGTCTTAAGCGGACAAGAAGAACAAGGTGACTACTACGATCCTGACTTCTGGGAAAACGGTAAACACATAACAGAAAAAGGTTACGTAACCGATATTATTACAGACAAGGCGATAAAATGGATGGAAGGACGCGACAAGAGCAAACCGTTCTGCATGATGTTCCACGAAAAAGCACCTCATCGCGACTGGATGCCGGCTCCACGTCATTTAGGTATATTCAACGACGTTACTTTCCCCGAACCAGAGAATCTGTTCGATGACTACAAGGGAAGACAAGCTGCAGCCGAACAAGACATGTCAATTGCCAAGACTCTGAAAGAAGACTGGGACTTGAAACTTCTTACTCACGACGAAATAGTAAACGGAAAGTCAAGACTGCGCGATGTTTATATGCGTATGCCGGAAGATGTACAGCACAAATGGGATTCTGTTTATGCACCACGTATCGCAGAATATCGCAAAGGCAACTTGAAAGGCAAAGAATTGATAAGCTGGAAATATCAGCAATACATGCGCGATTATCTGGCAACCGTTCTTTCTGTAGACGAAAACATCGGACGATTGCTTGATTATCTGAGCGAAACAAATCAGTTGGACAACACTATCATAGTTTATACTTCCGACCAAGGCTTCTTCTTGGGAGAACACGGATGGTTCGACAAGCGATTCATGTACGAAGAATGTCAGCGCATGCCGCTTATCATACGTTACCCTAAAGCTATTAAGGCTGGTTCTGTAAGCTCGGCTATCAGTATGAACGTTGACTTCGCTCCTACATTCCTCGACTTTGCAGGTGTTGATATACCGGAAGATATTCAGGGTAAATCATTGAAGCCTATCCTCGAAAACGAAGGAAAGACTCCTGCCGATTGGCGCAAGGCTGCCTACTATCATTATTATGAATATCCGGCAGAACACTCTGTTAAACGTCACTACGGAATACGTACACAAGACTTCAAGTTGATTCATTTCTATAATGACATCGATGTTTGGGAAATGTACGACATGAAGAAAGATCCGCGTGAAATGAACAACATCTTTGGCAACCCTGACTATGCCGACAAGCAGCAAGAACTGATGAAGCTGTTGAAAGAAACTCAAGAACAATATAAAGATACCGACCCCGACGAAAAAGAAAAAGTACTTTTCAAGGGCGACCGTAGATATATGAAACGATAATTCACTTTTATATAATTTATAATACTATGGACAGAAGACGATTTTTAAAAACTACAGGATGGTCTTTCTTAGGTATTGCAGCATCGGGCAGCTTGCTCGAAGCTTGCACACCGGGCAGTAAAGAAGCTAAAAAAATAATGCCGTCGGCCAGCGACTATAAAATGTTCTGGGGCGACTTACATAACCATTGTAACATCACTTACGGACACGGCGACATGCGCGACGCTTTCGAAGCGGCTAAACAGCAACTCGACTTTGTGAGTGTTACCCCACATGCTATGTGGCCCGATATCCCCGGAGCCGACGATCCACGTTTGGCTTGGGTTATCGACTATCATACTGAAGCCTTCAAACGTCTGCGTGCCGGAGGATACGAAAAGTATGTAGCAATGACCAACGAATACAATAAAGAAGGCGAGTTCCTTACTTTCATTGGTTATGAAGCACACAGCATGCAGCACGGTGACCACGTAGCACTGAACTACGACCTCGATGCACCGCTTGTAGAATGTACTTCTATCGAAGATTGGAAACAGAAAGCCAAAGGTCATAAGGTATTCGTTACTCCGCACCACATGGGCTATCAAACAGGATACCGCGGATACGACTGGAACTTCTTTACCGAAGGCGATGTAACTCCGTTCGTAGAAATGTATTCTCGTCACGGATTGGCAGAAACAGATCAGGGCGACTATCCTTATCTGCACGATATGGGACCTCGCCAGTGGGAAGGTACCATCCTTTGCGGATTGGAAAGAGGACATAAGTTCGGTATCATGGGTTCTACAGACCAGCACTCAGGTTATCCTGGTAGCTACGGTGACGGCCGAATCGGTGTTTTGTCTCCGTCATTGCACAGAGAGAACATCTGGGAAGCACTGCGCAACCGCCACGTTTGCTGCGCTACCGGCGATAAGATTCTCATCGACTTCCGCCTGAACGACGCGTTTATGGGAGACGTTACTAAGGGAAACAGCCGCCGCATCTACCTCAATGTAGAAGGAGGAAGTTGCATAGACTATGTAGACATTATCAAGAACGGACGCTTGTTGGCACGCCTCAACGGTCCGATGACTCCGGTAATGCCGAAGGAAGATACCGTACGTTGCAAAGTGAAAGTACAGTTCGGATGGAACCGCGAAGAGAAATACGTAGCTTGGAAAGGAAACTTGTCAATCGATAAGGGTCGTATCGTAAGCGTTACTCCTTGCTTTAGAGGTGCAGCGTTCACATCGCCTCAGCCGGGAGAAAAAGAGTTCCACACTCACGTAAACAAGATTTTGAGCGTAAGCGAAAAAAATACTGAGTTGGAAATGTACTCTTCTAAGAACCCCAACACCACTACCGATGCTACACAGGCAGTAATTCTGGAACTGGAAATGCCGAAAGACGGAGTGCTTACAGCCGAATTCAACGGCAAGAAGTTCAGCCACACACTGGGCGAATTGCTCGAAGGCTCACGTACTCACTTCATGATAGGATGGTTGAGCGAGGCTATTTTGTTTAACCGCGCAATGCCTGAAAGCTGCTACACTGTAGAGCACTACATGGAAGATACCACACCAGAAAGAGATACTGACTATTATTACATCCGTGTACGCCAGCGCGACCAGCAATGGGCTTGGAGTTCACCAATCTGGGTAGAAAGAACATAAAATGGAAAATAAAAGATTCGCTATAGGAATAGACCTTGGCGGAACTTCTGTGAAATACGCCTTGACTGATGCCGAAGGCGTATTTCATTTTGAAGGGAAGATTCCGTCGAAAGCCGATATCTCGGCAGAAGCCGTTATCGGACAATTGCGCTTTGCCGCACAGCAGTGTATGGATGCAGCCGCAAAAAACAATATTACAGTGGCTGGCATAGGTATAGGTACACCGGGCATAGTAGACGAAACAAACCGTAAGGTACTTGGTGGAGCCGAAAACATTGTAGGCTGGGAGAATGTAAACTTAGCAGACGTAATGGAAGAGGCAACCGGACTTAAAGTTCAGGTGGGCAATGATGCCAACATGATGGGACTGGGCGAAACTCTGTTCGGAGCCGGAAAAGGAATGAAGAACGTGGTATTCGTAACCGTAGGTACAGGCATCGGAGGTGCGGTAGTTATAGATGGCAAGCTATTTAACGGATTCGCCAACCGAGGTACAGAATTGGGTCACGTGCCCTTGATAGCCAACGGTGAAGAATGCGCTTGCGGCTCTGTAGGCTGCTTAGAGCATTACGCCTCTACCTCGGCTTTGGTACGCCGCTTCTGCAAACGCGCTAAAGAAGCCGGACGCACATTCACCGAAGAGGTAAACGGCGAAGTTATAGTACGCCTTTACAAAAAAAACGATCCGATAGCCGTTGAAAGCCTCAACGAGCATTGCGACTTCTTAGGACATGGCATCGGAGGATTCATCAACATCTTCAGTCCGCAACTGATAGTAGTGGGCGGAGGATTATCAGAAGCCGGCGACTTCTATATTCAGAAAGTCAGCGAAAGAGCCATGCGATACGCTATCCCCGACTGCGCCGTAAACACCCGTGTCATGGCTGCCACATTAGGCAATAAAGCCGGATGCTTAGGAGCTGCCGCTTTAATTTTTCAACAGACAGAACAATGAAAAAGAAAATACTACAACTTACCCTAATCATGATGTTCTGGTTTACCATTTCGTTCATCACGAACATCTTGGGACCACTTATACCGGACATCATCAATAACTTCCACCTGAGCGACTTGGCTATGGCTGGGTTCATTCCCACCTCGTTCTTCATCGCTTATGCGTTGATGTCTATCCCTGCCGGTATCCTGATAGACCGTTTCGGCGAGAAACCCGTATTATTCTGCGGATTCCTCATGCCGTTCGTAGGAACTATCTTGTTTGCCATGCTGCATACTTATCCGGCATTGCTTGCATCATCGTTCATCATCGGACTGGGTATGGCCATGCTGCAAACGGTTATCAACCCGCTGCAACGCGCTGTGGGAGGCGAAGAGAACTACGCATTTATAGCCGAGTTGGCACAATTCGTATTCGGAGCCGCTTCGTTTGTCAGCCCGTTGGTTTACACATACCTGATTCACGAACTCGACCCGTCTATCTACAGCGAAGGCAAGAATTGGCTTATCGACCTATTAGCTCGCGTCACTCCGTCCGATTTGCCTTGGGTTTCACTGTACTGGATATTCACAATCATCCTATTGGCCATGCTGATAGCTGTAGCCGTATCTAAGTTCCCGAAGATAGAACTGAAAGAAGACGAAAAGAGCGGCTCGCGTTCATCGTACACAGAGCTATTTAAAAAACCTTCTGTATGGTTGTTTTTCTTAGGTATATTTTGCTACGTAAGTACAGAGCAAGGCTCTTCTATCTTTATGAGTACTTTCCTTGAACAATATCACGGTATAAACCCACAAACTGATGGAGCACAAACCGTTAGTTTGTTCTGGGGACTGATGACTGTGGGATGTTTCTTCGGTATGATTCTGCTGAAGTTCATAGACAGCAAGCGTCTGCTTCAGATGTCGGGAATAATCACCATCGTACTGCTGGTATGCGCATTGTTCGGAAGCAAACAGCTTTCTGTAATGGCATTCCCTGCTATCGGATTCAGTATTTCCATGATGTACTCTATCGTATTCTCATTGGCTCTGAACTCCGTGTCCGAACATCACGGTTCGTTTGCCGGAATTCTTTGCTCGGCTATTGCCGGAGGTGCCATCGGTCCGCTTATCATCAGTAGCATAGCCGACCATACCTCACTGCAAGTCGGAATGTCGGCTCTGTTTGTATTCGTTGCCTACATCACCTTCATCGGTTTCTGGGCTAACCCTATTATAAACAACAAGACTATCAGCCTGAAAGATTTATTCCGCAAGAACAATTAACCATATCCAACATGAAAAGAAATACAGTCTTTTTCGTTTTATTGCTCACATTTGCCTTTATCGCACGCCTACAGGCACAAATGCCTGCCTCACTTTACGAAGAATGGCGCAAGACATCTTATCCGGCAGGTGACGCAGTAGTATCTACCAATCCGTCTCCGCTGCTGTGGAAATCGGACAAATATTGGGAAAAGCGAAAAGTAACTTATAATGTATACCTGAGCCGCAACGCCGCGTTTCCTAAAGCCGAAACGCAAAGCAGCATGAATCAGCGTTATTGTTTCTACAACCCGCATCGTAAACTGGAAAGCGGAAAGTGGTATTGGAAATACGAGACCGTAGAAAACGGAAAGGTATCATCGAGCGAGGTTTATTCGTTCATCGTTCCCGAATCTGCCGACGGACTCATTACCCCTACTGCCGAAGAGTTCCGCAACAATATCAGCAAAAGCCATCCACGTGTAATGAACTACGGACGTTCTATGGAAGATATTCATCGCGACGCTCCGCAGCACAGACTTTACAAAAGCATTATAAACACTGCTAAAGAAGCTGCCGCAAAACAAATTTATCGTGGCGCAGTGACCGACCCTAATCCGGCAACCGCTCGCCGCCTTAACCAAAAGGCGGGTAAAGAAGTAGCTCTGTATCATGAGCTGCTTGAAGGTTATACGCTATCGGCAGATAATGACATGAAAGATGCTTTGCTGAAACGTACCGATGTATTGCTGTCGTGGCCTACAAACGACTTGTTAGGCTCGAAAGTGCTCACTGCTTTGGCTTTGGGGTACGACATGCTGTACGATGAGCTGACAGCCGAAACCAAGCAACAGATACTTACTACCATCGACAAGCAGTTTAAAGAAGGACTGGCACGTTGGCCCGGATTTACCGAAGCACGTCAGGTAGAGAATCACTTCTGGCAGATGGAATTGGCAGGCAACTTTACAGCAGCCTTGGCTACTCTTGGCGAACTCGAATCGGCTACCGAAATGCTTGACTATACATACGGCTTGTTCATAGCTCGTTTCCCTAACCTTGCTACACAAGACGGTGGTTGGAACGAAGGCGAAGGCTATTATAGCGTAAACCAGACAGCCGTAGTAGACATGGCATTATTGCTGAAAAAGTTGGGCGGCATTGATATCTTCAAGATGGGATGGTATCGTAATCTACCCGACTACTTTACTTACTTCTCGCCAGTGGCATCGCCTGTTTCAGGATTCGGCGATATGCACGACCGCGTAGAAACCGGAGGATTGAAGGGTCGTTCAGAAATGCTCACCATAGGTTGCGAAGAGAACAATCCGTACGCTTTATACCGCTTCTTCCAATCGGTACGCCCTGTAGAGTCATTCTTCGGAGCCACAGCCGACGAGAAATACTGGAGAAAACCGTTGGCAAAAACAGAGCCTTGGTATCAGATAGTAAACAATATCTCTGTTGCCCCCAAGCGAGCTAAGGCTCCCACCAATCAGCCTACCGACAAGGTATTCTACGGAGTAGGAGCAGCAGCCATGCACTCTTGTCTGGCAGACCCAGCAAAAGATGTTACCGTATTCTTCCGCTCGTCGCCCTTCGGTTCTAAAGGTCACGCTCATGCCGATCAGAACAGCTTTAATATCTCACGTCACGGAGAACGTCTGTTCTACCCCACCGGATATTACACATCGTTTGCCGATTTGCACTCGCTTACTTCATACAAGCATACGCGTGCATGCAACTCCATGCTGATAAACGGCTACGGACAAGCATTCGGTCACGAAGGCTACGGATGGATAAAACGCCACATAGAAGGAGAAAACATGTCGTACGTATGCGGTGAAGCCGGAGAAGCTTATAAGAAGACTACCGACAAACAGTTTGCCGATTTCATGAAGGAAAAAGGAATAAAGCAAGATGCTCATTTCGGCATGGGAGACACTCCTATGAAGAAATTCGAACGTCACGTTGTATTTGTACGTCCCGACGTAGTTGTGATATACGATGTTCTCGAAGCCGATGAAGCTTCAGAATGGAGTTTGTTGCTACACACCATGCGTCCGTCTACCGTCGACAAAAACAAGTTGACCGTAGAGACTAGCCGAAGCTACGCCGAAGCACAAGTATTCGGAAGCACAGCTGTTAAGGGAAGCGTTACAAACAAATTCTTCTCTCCTGCCAACGACTTCAAGAAGAAATACCAGAACGGCACCCCCGACCAGTATCACGCTACTTTCTGCAACACTGAGAAAGTAAAGCAGATGCGTTACCTCACCATTATAAACATGTGTGACAAAGGTGCCAAGGTTACCGCACTGAAGTCTTCAGGAAAAGGAAAATGGAAAATCGGTGCCCTTCAGATAGAAGCCGAAATGGATGCTACCAAAGCACCTCACGCCACAATTAAGTATGGCAAAGAGCAACTCTCTATCGGTGCAGAAGAAACAACATTAAACGGAACAAAGGGAACTGTAAGCAGCAAAAACCAAATGCCTACTGGTAATTATAATTATCTGAAAGCAATGAATAAGTAAGCATTGCCTTAGATACAATAACAAAAAACGCCTTGTAAAGGATAAGCAGATAATGATACTGCTTTTAACCTTTACAAGGCGTTTTTGGGTTTATAATTTCGCCAATACTCATTCATTGTAGTTAATAGAGACACTGTAAACTGTAAGATAAATACCTACGTACACACTACGAGGAGGTCATTCCGAAAAACAACCTCCCAGCAGTTTTTCTTGTATGTACCGCGGTCTATTCATTCACCGTTTTTTCGCATCCCCCCTAAAAAAATCCGGCAAGGAATGACATAATATTAAAATTTGTTATATTTGTGCCTATAAAATTGGATGACAGCATGACGACTACTGATAGTTATACCCCCCCCAAATACTGCTTTTTCGGAAATCTATGCCATTTATTTTCCACGCATGACACGCTTTGCCCGTACCTATCTGATAGACAAGGCAGAAGCTGAAAATGTGGTACAGGATATATTTATCTATCTATGGGAAAACCGCATGTCATTAGAAGGATTAATTCGATACAAGCATTCCTCTTTACATTGGTAAAACGCAGATGCATAGATGCGCTACGCAAGAAACTGGTTGCATCGTATAAGGAAGAAACACTGGACGAAGTAAAGAACCACGAATACCAATACAAGCTTTACTCTCTTGAATCGTTCGATGAAAACCGGCTCTCGTACGAAGACATAGAACGACTCTTGTCTGAAGCCATAAACCGCCTCCCCGAAAAATGCCGACGTATCTTCATCGAATGTAAGATAAACCACAAGAGTCATCAAAAGATAGCCGACGAGATGGGCATTTCGGTGCAGACCGTAAAAAACCAGATGATGATAGCATTACGCAAGCTACGCGAAGAAATGAAAGATTACCTTCCGCTGCTCGTCTTTTTATTCGGCCTATCTTGCCAACCTTAAAAAATCTCAAAAAAAATCTTTTTTCCTTTAGTACTTTTCCGTTTTCTATCCGACTTACTCATGAAAACATAAAGAAATGGAAGAATTACTCACTAAATACTTCACCGGAGAAATCACAAGACAGGAAAAAGAACTTCTGTTCGAAGCGATGAATACCGACGAAGCTCTACGCAAGGAATTTTATGCCCTCCAAAACACGATAGCCCTGACCGGATGTCTGGAGGAGGAAGCCGACAGAGACTACGGCAGCCAATCGTATTCCCAGTTCAAAAAGAGACTATTCTGCCACCGTCTGTTACGCCAAGTATTGCATAGCTGCAAATATGCTGCCATGATAGCAGTAGTGGCATCGTGCGTATACTTCCTTACGCGCTACCAGATGAACGAAACCTTGTCAGAACGTTATACCGAAATTTCCGCTCCCAAAGGACAGCGTGTAAAGGTGAACCTGCCAGACGGTACAGTGGCATGGCTCAGCCCGTGCAGCACACTGCGCTATGCAGCCTCATTCAACGGCAAAGACCGCAATGTGCAGCTGGAAGGCTCTACTTTCTTCGATGTGGCACACAACGAAAAGAAACCGTTCCGCATTGCCACAAGTAACTATTACATCACGGTACTCGGCACACGGTTCAACGTAATGGCATATACCGAAAGTAAGCGGTTCGAGTTGGATTTGGTAGAAGGAAGCGTACGGATAGACAACGTTACAGACCATACCGACCAATTAGTGCTTCAGCCCCACGAACAGGCCATTGTACGAGGTAACCGGCTGTGCAGAATCGCTTCGGAGTTCGACAACGAAGAGTATCTGAGAAATGGCATAGTGAGTTTCAAGAGCAAGCCGTTCGGTGAGATACTAGACAACGTGGCACTATGGCAAGGCGTAAAGCTGAAGATAGACAAGTCGGTAGACGTAAACATTCCGGTTACTGGGAAATTCCGTCAAAGCGATTCGCTGGAAAATATCCTGCGCATATTGCAGACCGTGACCGATTTCCAATACACCATTATAGACGAAAGACATGTTACCATATATCGTTAATACTAACTAAAACACTTTCACGCCTATGAAAATATAGAACAAAAAAGACAAAAGAGGAAACGGTGCTGCAACACCATTTCCTCTAAAGAGGTAGGTTCTAAGATACCTTAACTCTATGGAAAATAAACTAAAGTATGAACCTTACATAATTGCAAAGGTATGAAAAAAAACTTATTGCTGATAGTAAAAGCATTAAAACAACGTGAAACAAATCAAATTTTCAAGACTATGAAATTCGCTTTTCTATTTTTGTTCTTGCTCATTGCCCAGGCACAGGCTGGCACCGTGCTGTCTCAGAACGCCAGGGTTAACCTGAAGACGGGACAGACTACCCTGAAAGAGGTGATGAAGCAGATAGAAAGTCAGACAGACTACCTGTTTGTATACAGCGACTCTGAAGTAAATGTTAACAAGACTGTCCAGGTAAAAAAAAGAGATAATAAGGTAGCAGATATATTGGATGTATTAAAGGAAAACGGAATTACATATACTTTTTCCGACAATTATATCTCGCTTCACAAACCATACGCAATCTCAGCACAACAATCAAGAAAGACCATCAAGGTTTCTGGTAAGGTAACAGATTCATCTGGCGAAGCCGTGATAGGTGCCAACGTATCTGTAAAAGGCAACGCATCGGTAGGTACCATTACTGACTTGAACGGTTATTTCCTGCTGTCGGTAAATCCTAACACTACCCTGCAAGTAAGCTACGTAGGATTCCACCCACAAGAAGTGAAAGTAAACGGGAAGACCGTGTTCAACATCAAGTTGACCGAAGACTCGAAGCTACTGAGCGAGGTAGTGGTTACTGCTTTGGGTATCAAACGCGAGGAAAAAGCACTGGGATATGCCGTGCAAAAAGTGAAAGGAGACGAATTCACAACTGCCAAAGGTATAGATATAGCCTCTACACTTACCGGTAAGATTGCCGGCCTGAACATACAGAACAGTACAGAGTTTAATGAAAATGCAAAGATATTGCTGCGTGGCGAAGCTCCTATTGTAATCATCGACGGTATACCTTATGGGAACATCAATCTCGATGACATCGCTCCAGACGATATCGAGTCTATCGATGTACTGAAAGGTGCAACCGCATCGGCTCTTTACGGTTCGAGAGGTGCTACAGGAGCCATCATGATAACAACAAAGAAAGGGGCCGGTTCGGAAGGGCTGAATGTAAACGTAAACAGTAATACGATGTTCTTTACCGGATATCTGGCTTTCCCCGAGACCCAATCATCTTACAGCCGCGGTACAAGCGGAAGATACGGAAGCGATTACGTATGGGGAGACAAGCTCGACATCGGCCACACGGCTACACTATACAATCCGTACACCTATCAATGGGAAGAACAAGAGCTGACCTCGAAGGGACGAAACAACTATAAGAACCTGCTTCAGTTCAGCTTTGTAACAAACAATAACGTAAGTGTATCGCAAAAAGGAAAATACGGCTCTTTCCGTGCTTCACTTACCGAAATATACAACAGAGGACAATATCCTAACCAAGACTTGAACAAGGTCACTTTTTCTGTAGGTGGAGAAATGTCGTGGAAGAAATTCAAACTGGAGGCATCAGCTGCATACAACAAGCACAAGGCTTCGAACGACAACGGTTCTGGTTATAGTGCAAGCTACATCTACGACCAAGTTATCTGGGGTAGTGCCGAATACGACATCCGCGAATTCAAAGACTACTGGGTAAAGGGCCAGGAAGGGGAAATGCAAAACTGGTTCGACCATGGATGGTATGACAACCCTTGGTTCAAGGCATACGAAGTAATCAACTCTTACGATACAGACTTGATGAACACTTCGCTTACAGGAAGCTACCAAATCAACTCGTGGTTGAAAGCTATGGTACGTGGAGGTGTGGACATGTCTACCACACGCAACATGTGGAGAAATGCCATGAGTGCCAATTATAGCTGGGACAAAAAAGGATTCTACGGACTGAGCCGTACCACAAACCTCAGCCTGAATACCGATGCAATGTTGATGGCCAACAAGACATGGGGTAAATTTACGGTCGACGGATTAGTAGGAGGAAACATCTACTACTACCGGTCCGACAAGATGAAAAGTACCACTGCCGGTGGATTATCTATTCCTGGATACTACTCTCTGAATGCCTCTATAGACCCAGTAGAAGCCAGCAGCGAATTGAAACAAAAGCGCGTAAACAGCGTATATGGTAAACTGTCGCTGTCGTATGCCAGCACTTATTTCCTCGACATAACAGGCCGTAATGACTGGTCGTCTACACTGAGAGACAACGAACGGTCTTATTTCTACCCCTCCGTATCGGGCAGTGTGATACTTTCTGAAATCATCGACTTGCCATCGTGGTGGAATTTCTTGAAGCTCCGCGGTTCGTGGACTATAACGAAAGCCGATGCAGAGATATATGCCAACAACAACGTATACAATATAAGCAAAAACGTATGGAGCGGCATGACTTCCGCCTCTTATCCAAGCACCGTGATAGGCGGACGTGTAAAGCCTAAAAAGACAGAAGTATGGGAAACAGGGTTCGCTACCAATTTCCTGAATAACCGTCTGTATGTAGACTTGGCATATTATCGGAAAGCAGAATCAGACTTCATAATCAAGGGTGGAGTAAGCCCTACTACTGGATTCTCCAATGTACAGACAAACTTCAAGGAAACCCGTCTACGTTCCGGATTTGAAATCACTCTCGGAGGTACACCCATCAAGACAAAAGACTTCTCTTGGGACATCCTGACCAACTGGGCTCACGACCAATATACTTATCAAACCATAGACTCTGACTATTCTACCAAGAAACCTTGGGTGAAAAAAGGCGCTACCTGGGACTGGTTCGCTATAGAAGACTGGGAACGCGATCCAGAGGGAAACATCGTGCACAACGGTGCCGGTATGCCAATACGTCAAGATTTCAGTTCGAAAGTAGGGAAATTAAGTCCAGACCTCGTTTGGGGTATCACCAATACTCTTAAATATAAAAACGTTACATTGTCGTTCACTATCGACGGCCGTGTAGGAGGTATCTCATTCTCAAGAACACATCAGATGCTGATGAACTCCGGAGCCGGAAAAGACACCGATACACAATGGAGGTATGATGAAGTGGTAAACAACAAGAAAACATTCGTAGGTCCGGGTGTGAAAATAGTTTCCGGCAGTGTAAAATATGACACCGATGGAAACGTAATAGAAGACACACGCGTATTCGCCCCCAATGACATTGTGGTTTCTTACGAATCTTACATCGGCAAGTTCCACGATTCGGCAAGCCGCCCGAGTCGTCAGAACGTACTTGATGAAACATTCTTCAAGCTGCGTAACCTGTCTGTCAGCTACGACCTGCCAAAATCATGGTGCGAAAAGTTAGGCATGAAGTCGGGTTCTGTCGGAGTAACCGGTCAAAACCTGTTCCTATGGGCTAAAGATTATAAGTATGCCGACCCGGACAAAGGTGCAGACTCGAATGGTTATGAAAACCTGAACTCTCCATCACAGCGTTATATCGGTTTTAATATTAAGGCTAATTTCTAAAAAAGACGATCATGAAGAATCTATTATCAAATACAGCATTGACCCTTATCCTTTCCGGCTCAATGCTACTGAGCAGCGGATGTACCTCTTCTTTCGATGACCTGAACACCAACCCTGATGCGACAACTAAAGTCAACTCGTCAATGCTGGCCACAGGCATTATCTTAAACATGGTAAAATCTTCCTATTACTGGAAAAACGAATTTCTCGCAAAACGCATGTTTTGGGGAGAACAAATGGACGACATACAATACAACCGCTTCGGAAGAAGCGATTTCTCGGGAATACAAAGCCTGATATCGGCACAGAAAATGATGGAGTTGTCGACCGACATCTATAAAGACGCCTATACCGGACTGTTCTATTTCATGAAGGGATGGTACTTTTGGCGCGCTACGATGGAAACGGGCGATATTCCCTATTCGGAAGCACTGGACATCGACAATTTCCCCTACCCCAAATACGACGAACAGAAAGACGTATTCAAGGGCGTCTTGTCCGACCTGGCTCTGGCCGATGAGTATTTCGGAAAGGCTACAGGCAATTTCAGTGGAGACCCGTTTTACAACGGTAACCCGAAGAAATGGAGAAAAGCTACCAATGTGCTCCGTCTCAAAGTACTGATGTCATTGCAGAAACGGGCAGAAGATACCCCCGAGCTGAAAGTAAAAGAGACTTTTGCACAGATAGTACAGGCTGGAAACCTGTTTGACAGCAACGATGACAACCTACAGGTAACCTATGCATCGGAACCGCAAACAAACCAGAACCCGTATCATAAAGACTATACCCGAAGCATCGAAGTATATGCAGCTACCACCATGCTGGTAAACCCGATGAAAGAGTATAAAGACAAACGCTTGTTCTACTATCTGGCTCCGGCACGTGCCCTCACCGAAGCAACTTATCTGCCTCAAGGCGAGACCTTGCATCAAAACAACGACTATGATGCCTATGTAGGAGTAGAAGTGGCAGGCACTTTCGACGAAGAAAAAACAAAGATTTCAAACCTGATGTATTGCCGTCCGAACGACGTGTATCGCCTTTCTTACGTTGGAGTACCAAGCATACGCCTGGGATATGCCGACATGAACTTCCTGCTAGCCGAAGCTGCCGAAAGAGGATGGATACAAGGCTCTGCCAAGAAGTATTACAATGAAGGTATCAAAGCTTCGTTCGAGTTTGTGAGATCTACGGTTCCGGCACAATACAACAACGGGGTGGAAATAACCAACGATGACATCAACACTTATCTGAACGGAGAAAAGACTGCCTACAACGAGGCTGGCACAAGCATTGACAAACTGAAGCAAATATGGATGCAGTCTTATATCGCCGGATATTTCCACATGTCTACAGATGCTTATTTCGACTACCGACGCACAGGATACCCGGCTTATCCTATCAATCCAAACACCAATCTGAATACAGAAGGCGACAAGATTCCGATGCGATGGCTATATCCTAGCTCGGAAAACGACTACAACAAAGAGCAGATGAACATTGCCTTGAAACGTCAGTGGGGAGGTGTAGACGATGTAAACAACATAATGTGGATACTGAAATAACAAATTTAATGAAGAAAATTATTCTTTGCATGATGCTCGGCTTGCTGCATACAGCGGCCGGGCATGGCAAAGGACTGAAAGTCTTCCAAATAAACATTTGGCAAGAAACCACGATGGTAAAAGGAGGATTCGATGGACTGGTAAACCAGATAGTCAATCTCGACCCGGACATCGTAATGTTGTGTGAAGTAAGGAACTTCGAAAACGTACCGTTCGTGCCAAAGTTGGTAAAAGCCTTACGCAACAAAGGAAAGACGTATTACGGCAAGCACACGCCGAAAGTAGACGTAGCGGTACTGTCGAAATACAAAATTCTGGAACAAGGGCGCAACTGCCCGAACGCTTCTGATGCCGGCTCGGTACTGAAAGCCCGAATTGACGTGGACGGCCGCGAAGTGGTGGTATATTCAGCACATTTAGACTATACACATTACGCCTGCTATCTGCCGCGAGGCTACGACGGAGTGACATGGAAAAATTTGCCAACCCCCATTACCGACAAGACAACGATAGAAAAGATGAACAACGAATCGATGCGCGACGAAGCGATACGTCACGTTACAGAAGATGCCATGAAAGAACATGGAAACATCATTCTTCTGGGAGGCGACTTCAACGAGCCGTCGCATCTGGACTGGGGCGAGAGGGAAAAAAATCTTTGGGATCATAGAGGAGCGGTTGTGAAATGGGACTGTTCTGTATTGCTTGAAAAAGCAGGTTTTAAAGATTGCTATCGCACTAAGTACCCAAACGCAGTGACACATCCTGGTTTTACATATGCTGCAGACAATGCGGATGCCACGATTAAAGACCTCGACTGGGTGCCCGACGCCGACGGAAGAGACCGCATAGACTTCATCTACTATCGCCCTGCAAAGAGCGTGAAACTGAAAGATGTGTTCATCGTAGGCCCACGAGGTACAATATTGAAAAACCAGAGAGTGACAGAGAAGACAAAAGACAACATGATAGAGCCTTTCGGAGTGTGGCCATCCGACCATAAAGGGGTATTGGCCATATTTAAGCTGAAATAGACAGAAAGGCAGCAGAGCATAGTCTTTTGAACGAAAAACTTTAAATAAAAAAGACAGCCGGACCATCTCCGGCTGTCTGCATTTTAACAAACAGTTCTAAAAATAGGTATGAAAAAAATACTCACTTTACTTACCGTCTGCATCGCAACACTACAAGCCATACAATGCCAGAACATGGCACTGCATCTAGACGGAAAAGACAATAATGTACGCACTGGTATCGGATTCATGAAAGCTCCATGGACTCTGGAGGCATGGATAAAAGGAGACGACACTTCGTGGAAAGAAACGGAAGTCATCTTCGGAGGAGGAGAATACAGCACCTACAGCCATGCCGACAATTATCCGCTGGTTGTGAGACAAGGAAAACTGTACAGCACCCGAGCAGGAATAGGAACACAAGGATGGCTCGATGACAATTGGCATCACGTGGCTCTGACATGCAACGGAAAAAACACATCGCTTTACATCGACGGCATGTGCAAAGCTCAGAAAGACACGGCAGTGACCATCATTCCCGGTGCAATAGGAGTAAGCGAATACGCCAACGAAGTGTTTGGAGGACTGATAGACGAGGTGCGAATCTGGAGCTGTGCGCTGACACCCGAAACCCTAAGAAAGTGGATGTACTGTCCGCTGAACGATACGCACACAGCATTCCGTAATCTGATAGCTTATTATAACTTCGATGCTGGAATAAACGACACAGCACTAAACTGGGTAGGCGGAGGATACCACTCGTATCACCTGCGGAATGGCAGAGTGGCATACAACGGGAATGGCAATATAGCATATACAGTACCGAACGACAATAAGAAGTTCAAGGAATATCACGGAACACAAAAGCTGTTTAATGCCGTATCGATAGAAAGTGAGTGGAGCGTAGACCGCGGAAGCAAGGAAAACCAAATGGCAAAGCTGCGCATCATCACCCTGGGCAAGGAGCTGCCAATGCGGCTGGAAGGCTTGACGCTCGACCTTTCGGAGACAGACCACCTGAACGGGTTGTCGGACATCAAGGTATACTACACCGGACAGACCGCCCGAAGCCCTCGAAGAGACCTGCTGGCCACCTATGCAGCGAAAAAGCAAATCAGAATCACGCTACCACCCCAAAAGCAAGTACAGCTATCGGAAGGTGCCAACTATATACTGGTCACGGCAGACGTGAAAGGCAATGCCAAAACAGGGACTAAAATACGCATAAAGATATCATCATACACACTAAACGGAGAAAACAAGACGCCCAGACAGATAAAGCCGTATGTAGACCAGCGCATCACCGAAAACTCTTCTACCAACAGCAATGTATTCAGAGTAGTACAATGGAACATATGGCATGGAGGACGACATGTTCCTCTGCAAGGCTACGAACGCATCATCGAACTGCTAAAAGCTTCGAAAGCCGACATCATCACCATGCAAGAAGGCTACGGATTCCAGAAACAGATAGCAGATGCGCTGCATTATCATCTGCAAACTCCAGGTCACGACGACAACCTATGCCTGTACAGCCACTTCCCCCTTGAAAAACAGACCTCATCAGACAGTTTCTGTTCTAATCCGGCCATCATCCGCATGGGCAATGGACACTCTGTACTGGTAGACAACTGCTGGCTACACTACGCGTACCACCCCGACTATACAGGCAGTTTTCCCGACCCGCAACACGACCCGTCACATTGGGTGGCAGAAGACTCCATACGCCCGATGGCCGATGCACAACGCATGCTCGATAAAGACCTGGCTCCTGTATTGCTGCGCGAAGACATGCCTGTCATCTTAGGAGGTGACTTCAACTCTTGCAGCCACTTAGACTGGACGGCAAAGGCTGCCCCTTTGCATGGCGGCCATGGGCCGGTCTCGTTCCCTACTTCGCGCTTCCTGATAGAGCGAGGCTACAAAGACAGCTTCCGCGAAATGAACCCCGACGAAATGGCACGACCGGAAGGAACCTTTGCCGGAATCTACGGACAACTCGATTTCAATCGGATAGACTTTCTGTATTATAAAGGCAATATCCAGGCCATCAGCTCGAGCATCATACAGACAGCTCCCGAAATAGACGACATCTGGGCATCAGACCATTCGGCTGTCGTAACCACTTTCAAGTGGAATTGCTCTTCAATTCGTCATTGACCATTTCAATCAAGGCTCTTTTTCTGAGCAAAATCTTGTCGGCAATACACATCAGTGAATTCTTCATATTGTTTTTAACTTTAGTGACAAGGCTGTTGATAAAACCCGTAATGAAGTAACTATGAGGGTGTCAAAACTCATTTTTTGAAAATATGAACTTATAATTTGAAATTTGAGCATCCTAAAAGACTAAAGAAAGGGCCGTATCATTACTCAATACAGAGTTTGATACGACCCTTTTAAATATTATAGTTATAATCTGTAACTTTGAAGAGTAGTCATTTTAGTTTTGACACCCTCATTCCATTATGCAGGATATTATTTTTCAATATTTGTTAATAGCCTCTTTAGCCTTAGTAACAACTGTAGCAGCCGGAATCTCTTTCAGGCTGAATTCATCGAATGTCTTTAATATTTTATCAATCTTATTAATCGCTGATTTATTTCCTTTCTTTTCAAACTCTTCCTTTAATATACGGATTTTTTCGTAAGATTGGATACCTTCAATCAAACGTTCGAAACGAATAGATGAACGTCCTTCTGGATAGATCATATAAGTATCTCCGGCAGCCCATGTTCTGAAGCGGCTGTCTTGCAAAGGATTTTTAACCCAACTGTTTAAAGCCCAACGTAGATAACCGTCTAAATTCTCTTTGGCGGCAAACCAACCTAACCATTCCGCTTCAGCCGGTGCGCTGAAAGTAAAAGTATTTGGGCGAGGTTCGGTACAACATGTGTAATATGTAGTAACCTGTCCGGCTTTTCTGCGTGATTTAATCACTTCTGCAGGGAACTTCTCGCCAATGGCTATACAATAGTCATGTAATTCTTTCACTAATTCATCATGATATGTTCCCGCTAAAGAAACTTTAAAGTCTTTATCGGCTTTACGAATTACTTTTAATGTAGCCAGCATATCTTTCATCGGGCGTTCATCCATAGAGATATGCGTAATATCGAACCATCCTTTTTCTTTAAGATGTTTGGCGAAAGAGGTCAGCATATTTCCCCAGAATTCATCATAAGCAGGTTCGCCCGGTTTGGCTTTCAGATATTTGAAAGAATTGCTTGCCTGATCAAAATATTGGAATGACAATTTCCAAGGCACCATTGAATAACAGCTAATTTGTTTTTTAACTCCCAATGACATCATATATTCTACCCATTTGTCGAATACGGTATAATCAAAATACCAAGTTCCGTCGGCTTTCTTCAACCAAGTCACCATACTTTCAAACGGATCATAAGTCTGTCCGTTCCATGGTTTGTGCATGATAGAGGCAGTGATGACTTTTCCGCCTGCGTCTACATAGTTCTGCATATCGGGACGCATACGGTCAAAATGCTCTTCACTGAATGGTTCTACATTATAGTAACGTGCTTCAGCATATGGGTTTTGCCATAAATCAAGATGGAACGCCCACTCTGTAGAAGCCGGTAATGTGCGATTTTTTACATTTATCGCTATTTTTAGTTCCGATAAGACTTTATCACCATCTTTTACAGTAACGATACCTGTATATTTCCCGGCTTTTACCTGTTGGGGCACACGTACACTTATCCAACCACACTGTGTAGCATTAGCAGGTACTGTAAGAGTAGAAGCTAAATGATCAATCGGGTCCGCTACAAGTGTAGAGTCATAATCCGAACTTTTACGATGGCCACATCCGCCTTTTCCGTCTTTATTCAATTCGTCGGTCATGACATAACGCACAAAACCGGTAAGGATATCATCTTTTGCGATTGTTTCTTTGCCTGAGGTTAAGTCACTTACTATAAAAGATAGGTTGTTGAGTGCTTCGGGAGTCCATACAACAAGCTGTGCCGAAACTCTTTCACCTTTCCACGCAGTAAGGTTAATGTCTTTTTTAAGTCGGCTAATCAGAGCAGGTTCTTCTTTTTTGTATCTGATATCCGTGCTTCCCCAACTAACTTGCGGAGCATTTATCTTAACCCATAAAGACGTGTTTGTTGCAATCGGATTATTCGCTTCTTCGTAGGTTGTTGAAGTCTGAGCATTCAGGCAGTTCATTGATAATAAAAAAGCGCCTAGAATAAATAGTTTTTTCATAAGTTATAATTATTTATATTGTACACAAAGTAAAACACCTTAATTCCTATTGTTCAAAAAATAAATTGGCGAGTTTCTTTCGCCCTCTTTCCTTAGCACACCAATTTCCGTAAAGTGCTTCAGCCATTTAAGCGCAATATTCTGGCGTAGGCCAAATTGAGTTTCCATAGCACGGCGGTTGATATAACTATTAGTAGAAAGATATTCCTTTATCTTCTCTAACATCTCATCTTCAATAAATACCTTTGATTTTGTAGAGAACTGCGCACGCTCAAAGTGGGCTTTTGTTTTCACTTCTTGCAACAGCGAAGAATCGGGGCGGAACTTGATATTTCGCACACTGAGATAGTCGCCACGCGCTTTATCAACAGATTTACCGTCGGGCATATCCAAGTCTACCGACAACGAAAAATAGCCGATATTAGGAATATAGAAACGGTTGCCTTGCGACAGTTCACTAAGCATTTGTTCTCTCAATGCCGACAACGCAGACTCTACATCGCCTTTTGTTAGCGAGCAGGAAGATTCGATACTGTTTTCCAGTTGACTGGCCGACATAGGTGCGCCCTCATAAATACGAGCAAAATGTCGATCTTTGCCAGTGCTTTGTGAGTTTTTTATAGATTGGATTTCGTATTTAATACTCATAAGGTTTTATGGTTTAATATACAAACTTAAAAAATATCACGCTAAAAAACAAGGAACTCACTCAAAATACTTTTATAGCTGTAAATCAACGTACTACATAACTTCAATCTACATGATTTATATTCGTATTATATAGAGTTGTACTCATCCTTTAATGAAGTCGTCTTACTTCGACCGATACGCGTGCTTACTTCGACCGAAGTAAGCACGTTGACCGACTCGAAGTGAGCATTTACTTCGGTCGAAGTAAGACGACTTTGTTAAGGATTTTCATGACATGTCCTTATAAACACCAATAATTGGTAAGGATATGATTGGGGTGACGCAATGATAAAAACAGGTTAAGCATTGACTTATAAGATACAATAAGCAAAACGCCTTGTAAAGTGATAAGCAAACTATAACACTGCTTTTAACCTTTACAAGGTGTTTTTTGTTCTACATATCAATGTAGATTAATTCTTCACATTCAACAAATATAGCATTAACTTGAACAATAGTTAAACACCTAATACAATATTAGTTTTAATATCAACTTTCAAGCATTCTCCCATTCCTATACTTAGCGTAATTTTGAATCATAACTTTTTGATATTTTAAAACTGTTTTTAACTAAAAGCAACAAGTCACATGAAAAGACACATTCGATTACTTTTAGCAGTTATGATTTCTTTCATCTGCTGCTTAGGTACGTATGCCCAAGAACAACGGGCAACCATTACAGGTGTAGTAAAAGACATCAATGGTGAAAGCATTATTGGTGCAAATGTTTCTGTAGAAGGAACTACCATTGGAACAATTACCGACATGGATGGAGCATTCAAATTAGAAGCCCCAACAAATGGAAGTTTGATTTTTTCGTTCATCGGTTATGAAACTCAAAAAATTAAGATTAACAAAAAAACAAGTTTTACAATTACACTGAAAGAAGATACTAAACTGCTTTCAGAAGTAGTAGTAACAGCATTAGGTATCAAACGTGAAAAGAAAGCTTTGGGATACGCTATGCAGGAAGTAAAGACTGATGAATTCTCTGAAAATCGTTCAACTAGTGTATCTAACCTTTTGCAAGGTAAAGTTGCTGGTGTACAAATTTCTCAATCTGGTAGTGGCGTTGGTGGCCCAACGCGTGTAGTATTGCGTGGTTTGAATTCATTGAGCGGAAACAATACTCCACTGTGGGTAGTAGATGGTCTTCCAATATTGGACAATTCAAATAGCAATACACAATTTGCTTATTCATCTGGCGCAGCTGATATTAATCCTGACGATATTGAAAGTATTTCAGTATTGAAGGGTGCCAACGCAGCAGCTCTTTATGGCTCTAGAGCACAGAGTGGAGCCATTGTCATTACCACAAAGAAAGGTAAAGAAGGCAAGTTGCAAATAGAATATAATGGCTATGTTTCTATGAGCAAAGCTTACGACTCTTACGAAATGCAAGATGTTTATGGTCAAGGAACAAACGGTCAGTTCACACTTGAATCTAAAGGCTCGTGGGGTCCTAAAATGACTGGTCAGATTATTCCTAACTGGCGTAAAGAATTCTTTGGTGATAATAACTATAATGAATATGCCATGTTGCCACAGAAAAACATCATTGATGATTTCTTCCGTACAGCACTGAATTACACAAACTCTATCAGCACTACTGGTGGTAACGAAAAAATGAATGCTCGTTTTTCATTTACAGATACACGCAATCAAGGTATCCTGCCAAATGAATCTATGAACAAGCAGAATTATAATTTGAATACTGAAATCAAGAATAAGTACTTGACTATTGGTGGTAAAGTATCTTATTTCCATGAAAAAATACAGAATCGCCCTGAGACTTTCTATACAAGTGTATGGTCGCACTTGATTAGAATGCCTAGAAATATCCGCTTACAAGATTTGCAGAATCCAATAGGCATTGACGGTCATGTAGTGAACTGGAGTGGCGAAGACACTGAACACAGAAATCCATATGGATTCATCGAACCTGGCAATGGTAATAAACTAGACAGAAATCGTTTCCAAGGTCAATTGACAATGGTAGGAACTATCACAGACTGGTTGAAAGTTACAGGACGAGTTGGTCTTGATTGGATTTCTGATAATGTAGAAACTTATATGCCTTATTATTCTAAAGCAGAGACTCCTAAGGATTTAATGACAGTAGAGAACTCTTCTAGAAAAGAATTTAACGCTGACTTGATGTTGAACTTCGACAAGCGTTTTAATGACTTTTCTGTAACAGCTAATATGGGCATCGCTACTAGCTATAACAAATATAAAGCACTGATTGGAGAAAGTGGAAAGGCTATTATCCCAGGTTTCGTAGCTATAAGCAATGGCGAATCAAAATTGGCTTCTCAGGCCTATTCAGCTAAGCGTATCAACTCTGTATTAGGAAATTTAACCGTTGGCTATAAAGGATACGCATTCTTAGATGTAACCGCTCGTAACGACTGGTCTTCTACATTGCCGGCAGCCAACCGCTCATATTTTTATCCATCAGTCAGCCTAAGTGGTATTTTGTCTGATATCTTTGAACTACCTAAAGAATATTTCTTAAAAGTCCGTGGTTCTTTAGCACAAGTCGGAAACGATACAAACCCTTATGTTCTAGAAAATGAATATACATTGGCTGCTTTAGGCTCACACACTGTTGGTAGCAGTTCTTCTGTTTTCCCATTGGCAGATTTAAAGCCTGAGAAGACCGTATCTTGGGAATTGGGTGTAGATTATCGTATGTTTAACAATCGTTTAGGTGTAGATTTGACTTATTACCAATCAACAACAACCGACCAAATATTATCAATGACAGTTCCAGGTTCATCTGGATACGACAGCAAGAAAATCAATGCCGGTAAAATGGAAAGTAAAGGTATTGAATTGATGGTTACAGGCACACCGATTCAGACAAAAGATTGGAAATGGGATGTTACCTTAAACTGGGGTAAAAATACAACCCGTAACAAGAGCCTCGACGATAAGAACAAACGCTACGTGTTCCCTATGACTACAAATATACGTGTAGGTAAAGTGGTAATCGATGAAGGTGGTTATTTTGGTGATATTGTTTCTACTGCATATAAGAGAAATGAACAAGGCAGAATCTTGGTGAGTGACGACGGTCTTCCTATGATAGATACAAAATCTGAAAAGGTTATTGGTAACATGATGCCTAAGTGGACAGGTTCATTCGGTAATACTTTGAAGTGGAAGGATATTATATTAAGCGCATTAATTGATGTAAGATATGGTGGTCAGTTCCTTTCTATGACAGATGCTTATGCTTCGGGCGCAGGTAACTCTAAGAGGACTTTGGAAGGTCGTGACGGTATGGTTGTAGATGGTATTGTAGCATCTACTGGTAAAGAAAACACTAAAGAAATTACAGCACAACAATATTACTCTACAATTGCAGGAACTTATCCTGTAGGTGAGGAATTCTTACACGATGCTACTTATGTGAAACTTCGTGAACTTTCTGTAGGTTATACATTGCCTAAGAAATGGCTCAAGAATACTCCGATTACAAACGTAAAGGTATCTTTGGTAGGTAGAGATTTATTCAACATCTACAAGGCTGCTCCTGTAAATGCAGAATTTGCACAGAATAGCCAAGATGTATTCCAGGCTTTTGAATTAGCGGCTCTGCCATCTACAAGAACCATCGGTTTTTCACTTAATGTAAAATTCTAAAAAACGACTATAATGAAACTCAATAAATTATTATTTGCTGCTTTGTCATCAGTTATCCTTTGTAGCAGTTGTACAAAAGGATTTGATGAGTTAAATAAGAATCCATTAGCCACTACGGAAATAACTCCGGATCTTTCATTGCCAAATATGCAATATCATGGCTTTCATATCGTATATGGTGACTACCAGAGAGCGGCTTTGCTTTATTCTTTCCTGTATTGCCAATACATGGCTAATACAGCTAGTTATTTCACCTCTGACAACTATGTATTCAATACAGCCTGGGCAGAACGCGGATTATGGAAACCATATTATCAGCAAATGGTAAAGCGTATTCGCGAAATTAAACCAGTGGTAGATAAAAATCCGAAATATAATGATATGTATCAAATTATGCGTATCAATTTAGCTATTAGCACAATTCGCATGACAGATACTTTCGGTGACATCCCATATTTTAAGGCTGGATATGGTGAAACTCTTATTCCTTACGACAGTCAAAAAGATATTTATTACGATGTATTCAAAGAACTTACAGAGGCTGTCGATGAATTAAAACAAGGAAAAAACAATCAGTTAAAATATGGCAATGAAGATTTAATCTATCAAGGAGATGTAGAAAAATGGATTAAATTGGCCAACTCTTTACGTTTGCGTGCTGCTATTCGTCTGTCTTTTATAGATCCTAACAAGGCTAAACAAGAAGGAGAGCTTGCCCTGAAAGAAGTACTCATGCAATCAAATAAGGATAATGCCGGAGTAACTCCTCCGCAACCTAACCGTTGGGCAAATCCGCTGTTAAGAAGTTTGGTTTCGGATGAAGGAAGAGCTAGTAAGACAATGGTAGACATGTTACAGCACTATGGAGCTGTAACCGACCCTCGTATGACATTGATACTTTCTCAGAGTGCATCTTGGGTAAAAGGTGAGTCTGGTGCTGTTCAGTGGAAAGGAGTTCCGAATGGTGTACCTGTAGACAAATTGGCTTTACCCGAATATGACAATACGCATAACTCTTGTATCTGGGGATATATGTGGGGATATAACTGGAACTCGGCTGAATTTGGTGCCAATATAAACAAGCCGGAAACAGGAAATAATTTCACACCGCTGGGACTAATGAATTATTCGGAAGTTTGTTTCTTGAAAGCTGAAGCAGCACTGCGTAATTGGGCAGGTGCAGGCGATGCAAAGGTAAATTATGAAAATGGTATTCGTGCATCTTTCGAAGAAATGAGAGCAATGGCACCAGCAGGTTCTTATAGTACAGAAAATGATGATGCGTATATCAGCACTGGTAAGGTAGCATGGAATAATGCTGATGATTTCGAAACCAAGTTAGAGAAGATTATCAGCCAGAAATGGTTGGGAATTTATCCTAACTCTGAAGAAGCTTGGGCAGAATTCCGTCGTACAGGTTATCCTAAATTAACTCCGGTAATGCAAAGTTTGGAACCAACAATCAATGCAGCCAATGGTGAATTTATTAAGAAACTGCGTTATGTAGATAATGAGTTGAGTAATAATAAGGAGTATGCAACAGATCCTTCATTGAATGGAGGTAAAGGTGATGGATTATCTGTCAGAGTATGGTGGGATACTGCTCGCTATAAATAATCATCCTTAAAAATCATATCCATTATTCTTAATGGCCTAAAAAAATGGTGTGTTGCTTCACTTTACTGCAACACACCATTTTTTGTTAAATACTACAACGTAAATTACTGCTTTACCTGTTTATAAGGTTGATTAACCCAAGATTCTTCCAACGAATAGAAGTCGATAGCCGGAAGTTTTTCTTCTCCCCAATGCTTCAGGACATTATCAATATAATGTTTCCATCGCATAGCATAGAACTCATTTAGCAAGCCCGACCATTCTCTGTGAGAATAATCTCGCAAACCACCTTCGTCGGCAGCAACACGATTACCCCATGTGGTAACCTGTACCTTGGCATTCCATACATAGTGTGCTTTCTCTGCTTCGGTAGTACCTAAATTGGCGGCTTGGTTCAACCAAGTATCTAATCTGAACTCGGGACGAGTGGAAAGGAGTTTATCTTGCTGAAGCAACAGATTCATGAAATGTGCGCTGCATGTTTCGAACAGACTCTTATCACCTTGATCCAACGCAAGCATCATCATTTTATATGTGATTCGTCCTTTTTCGGCATTAGACTGACGTACGATGTCTACTCGGTCGTAATCGTAATTGTTATTACCCTTGAATTCATCGGCTACGGAAGCGAACAAATCTGCCGCCTTAATAACATCTTTAGGATTATAATAGTCTTTCATTTCAGACCAAGTGGAAACCTGATAAACATGATCAGACGGACGGGCGCAGAATACAGACTCATGAGTACCCTGCTGAACCGATTCTGCCGGACAAGCATAGATAGAGTTGCTCAATATGAGCCATGCGTCATAAATAGTCTGGTTATAACGTCCGTAGCGAGAAGTGACATAGTCTTTCAGCCATTCGTCTTTTGAGAATTTCTGCTGATGCCAAGGCAATTCACACAAAAGTTCATACATCACCGGATTGTTCTCTATTCCTTCCATGGTTATACCTACACCCTTCAGCGAAGCACTGAAAGAGGTGGAACGTGCCTTGAAATATTCATCGATGACGTGCTGCATCTTACCATGAAGTCCTACGTTTCCTCCGTAATTCAATAACATACAATACAGCCAGTCGTGTCCGTTGAATCCTTGCGGTCTGTACCAAGTAGAGGCAGAATCGCCCCACTGCGGACGGCTCTCGGAAAATAAATCCAATACAACCAAGTCGCCTTTCTTAAGGTTCTTAATCATGGCCTCACGAGGATTGGCTCCCCATGCCTGCACTACCCAAGCCGCCTTAGGGTTACATTGCTTCATGGCATCCATAATGGCATGTCCCGCCTTATCCAAGTCGACATTCTTCACATTGCCTCCTTCGTGAAATGGGTCCATGCTATAATAATCCGCCTTACCGAAAAGACGAGTCATTTCATCGTAATAAAGTTTCGCTATTTCTGAGAAACGGGCATCTGTAGGCTGCAAGAAAGCCGGACGCTGATAGCCGCACCATTTGCCTGGGTCGGCAACGTTTAAGCCGAGTTTTTCTTTGGCATTATGAGGTACCATGCCAGAGTATCCGGCAAATACTGGTTTTATATCCAACTCGTTCATACGCTTTACTATCTTTTTCTGCAAAGCTTCGCGCTGCTTATACCAGCTGTCGGGGTTAGGACCTCCCCATCCTTCGAGGTTGTTCATAAGCCACCATGCAAAGAAGCCGGGACCACAAATAAACTCATCTATTTCGGCACGAGTATAGCCCAGTTTTTTCAGCACATTAAACCACACGCACTCGGTGCCGGTAATAGCCAAAGGCAAATTGATGCCATGCAAAGCCATCCAGTCGATTTCTTTTTCCCAACGCTCCCAATCCCAGAAAGCCATGGAATATGAATGGGTACAGTAGTTTAGATCATAACGAAGCGTACAGTCGGTTTCATGTCTCTCCTTTTTCACAGCCGGCAACTTGTCGGGCAGACTGATTTCCATATTGTTCCATGAAAGATTGGTATGCAGATAATACTTAAGATACCAACGCACGCCTGCCGAGATATTGACATACGTGTTTCCTCTAACCACAATCTTGTCTCCTTTGGTATCCAGTTCAAAGAAGTCAAGATCTGATTTTACTTTTTCGATAATAAAATGTTTTGAAGCCCCTTTCTCCAGACGATCTAACAAGGCAGAAACCGGATTTGCGGCGTGCAACACAACAGGAAGCAGCATCAGCCATAAAAATATTCGAAGACCTTTCATAAAACGTATTATTTAAATTCTGTTTTTGGAATATAGTTGTTTTCTCTAAAGAATTCAAAACGGTCAAAGAAAGCCAGCTGAAATACAAAAAGGGGCCGCAATCTTAAAGACCTAATCAGCCTTTCACCTCTGCCTGACGGTCTTTCTCCTGCTCTTCTTTATCGCGAAGCTGGAAATCTTTACGGCGAAGCACGAAGCTGTTACTTAGATACTTCTCGCGCACAATTTGATTGGCTGCCAATTCTTCGGGGGTACCTTGGAAAAGAATCTTTCCTTCGAACAACAGATAAGCGCGGTCGGTAATACTCAAAGTTTCTTGCACGTTATGGTCGGTAATCAAGATACCGATGTTCTTGTCTTTCAACTTCCACACAATGTGCTGAATATCTTCTACCGCAATAGGGTCTACACCGGCAAAGGGTTCGTCGAGCATGATAAACTTAGGGTCGATAGCCAAACAGCGGGCAATCTCTGTACGACGACGCTCACCACCCGAAAGCTGGTCTCCCAAGTTTTTACGCACTTTCTGAAGACGGAACTCTGCAATGAGGCTCTCAAGCTTTTCTTTCTGATATTCTTTAGATGTTTTGGTAAGTTCAAGAACAGAAGCGATATTGTCTTCCACACTCATTTTACGGAATACGGATGCCTCTTGCGCCAGATAACCGATACCGTTCTGCGCACGCTTATATACCGGATAGTCGGTTATGTCTTGGTCGTTCAGATAAATATGACCTTCGTTGGGCACAATCAATCCAGTAGTCATATAGAAAGACGTGGTTTTTCCAGCACCGTTCGGACCGAGCAATCCCACAATTTCTCCCTGCTTCACATTAATGGAAACATGGCTTACCACAGTACGCTTACCATACTTCTTAACCAAGTTTTCGGTGCGTAACACCATGCGACCGTCGGTGGGCAGCTGAAAAGCCGCGTCTTGCTGTTGTTGCTCGTTTATCTGTTCTGACATAATCCGTTTTTACTAAATCGATGATGTTGCAAAAGTAGTAAAAAACTTGGGTAAACTGGTACTTCACGGCTTTTTCGTCGGGGCTTTTATCGCAATATGGCTAAAAAACAGTACTTTTGCAGAAAATAACACTGCATATTATATGGTACAACCAATATCTACTTTAGGTAAATACATCATGCTGATGGGGCGTGTGTTCTCGCGTCCGGAGCGTTTCAAAATGTATTTCAAGCAATACGTCAATGAAATGATTCAGCTCGGATTCAACTCTATCGGTATTGTCTTGCTTATTTCTTTTTTCATCGGAGCGGTTATTTGTATACAGATTAAGCTTAATATTCAGAGTCCGTGGATGCCGCGTTTCGTTGTGGGTTATACTACCCGCGAAATCTTGCTTCTGGAGTTTTCATCGTCTATCATGTGTTTGATATTAGCCGGAAAGGTGGGTTCTAACATCGCTTCTGAACTTGGCACCATGCGTGTAACGCAGCAGATAGACGCACTCGACATTATGGGGGTCAACTCGGCTTCTTATCTTATACTACCCAAGATATTGGGACTGATGACAATGATTCCGCTATTGGTTACGTTCAGTATATTTGCCGGAACGATAGGAGCGTTCTGTACGGCTTGGTTTGCCGGAATTACAAACGCTTCCGACTTGGAGTTCGGTTTTCAGTATAATTTCGTAGAGTGGTATGTGTGGTGCAGCTTCATCAAGTCGCTGTTCTTCGCATTCATTATTGCCAGCGTATCGGCCTACTTCGGCTATACTGTAGAAGGAGGCTCTATAGAAGTAGGTAAAGCTAGTACCAACTCGGTTGTGTCAAGCAGTGTGCTAATCTTGTTTTCGGATCTTATACTTACCAAGTTATTAAGTTAATAGACGTATGATAGAAATTAAGTCGCTATATAAATCGTTCGAAGGACGAACAGTATTAAACGATATCAACTTCACTTTTCACAACGGAAAGACGAATCTTATCATCGGACAAAGTGGATCGGGTAAGACCGTGCTGATGAAGTGTTTGGTAGGGCTTCTTACTCCCGAAAAAGGAGAAGTGCTATACGATGGCCGAAACCTTATCACCATGAACAAGAAGGAAAAGAAACAGCTACGCCGTGAAATGGGTATGATATTTCAGAGTGCCGCCTTGTTCGACTCGCTTTCTGTACTTGAAAACGTGATGTTTCCGCTCGATATGTTCTCTGACATGACGTATCGTGAGCGTGTAAAGCGTGCGCAGTTCTGCCTAGACCGAGTAAATCTGATTGATGCGCAAAGCAAATATCCGGGCGAGATAAGTGGAGGTATGCAAAAGCGTGTTGCCATTGCTCGCGCCATCGCCTTAAAGCCGCAGTATCTGTTTTGCGACGAACCAAACTCAGGACTCGACCCGAAGACTTCGTTGGTAATTGATGAACTGGTGCACGATATTACGAGCGAATATAACATGACTACCATTATCAATACTCACGATATGAACTCGGTATTGGGTATTGGAGAAAACATATTATACATTTATCAGGGGCATAAGGAATGGGAAGGCAACAAAGATCAGGTTATGGGTTCTACCAACGAACGCCTGAATAGTTTTGTCTTTGCATCAGACCTGCTGAGAAAAGTGCAAGAAGAGGAAAAGGAAAAGCTACAGCATAAATAATGGTTTCCGCTTATTGGTGGAGAAACCGGCTGAAGCCTGTTAATAAAAACGCCGCAACACGAACGATGACGTGCTGCGGCGTTTCTTTTATACTCATGCAAGAGTTTATTTCTGACGCATAAACAAGTTAATAGGAGTACCCGAGAGTTTCCAACGCTCGCGCATCTTGTTTTCAAGGAAGCGCTTGTAAGGCTCTTTGATGTACTGCGGAAGGTTCGCGAAGAATACAAACGAAGGAACCTGCGTATTAGGCAACTGGGTAATGTATTTAATCTTGATATACTTTCCCTTGTTTGAAGGAGGTGGATATGCCTCGATAAGAGGAAGCAACTCTTCATTCAAACGTGCGGTAGGGATGCGTGTAGTACGTGCCTGATATACTTCCTTAGCCAATTCGAGCACCTTCAGGATGCGCTGCTTGGTAAGAGCGGAAGTAAACACGATAGGGAAATCGGAGAATGGAGCGAAACGATTGCGAATAGCTTCTTCGTAATTCTTCATCACCTTAGCGGTCTTGTCTTCTATCAAGTCCCACTTGTTCACTACTACCACCAACCCCTTCTGGTTGCGCTGTATCAACGAGAAGATATTCAAGTCCTGACTTTCGATACCACGTGTAGCGTCAATCATCAAGATACATACGTCCGAATTTTCAATGGCACGTATAGAGCGAATTACAGAATAGTATTCAAGGTCTTCGCTCACCTTGTTTTTCTTACGGATACCAGCCGTATCGACCAGATAAAAATCAAAGCCGAATTTATTATAGCGAGTATAGATTGAATCGCGGGTTGTTCCGGCTATTTCGGTAACGATGTTACGGTCTTCGCCGATAAACGCATTTACTATAGATGATTTTCCGGCATTTGGTCGGCCTACAACAGCAAAACGAGGAATTTCTTCGTCGATTATTTCATCGTTTTCTTTTTTGAACTTGCTCAAAACCAAGTCGAGCAAATCGCCTGTACCGCTTCCGCTCAATGCAGAGATACAATACGGATCGCCCAATCCTAATGAATAGAATTCGGCTGCATTATATTGCAAATCATTGTTATCAGTCTTGTTTGCAACGACGAGAACCGGAGTCTTGGAACGACGCAAAATAGTCGCTACCTCCATATCAAGATCAGTTACCCCGTTTACTACATCTACCACAAACAATATAACATCGGCTTCGTCGATAGCCAATATTACTTGCTTACGTATTTCCTCTTCAAAAACATCGTCCGAGTTTACCACCCATCCCCCTGTATCTACTACAGAGAATTCTTTTCCCAACCATTCGGATTTACCGTACTGACGGTCGCGAGTAGTTCCGGCCTGTTCATTCACTATCGCCTGACGGGTCTTGGTCAAGCGGTTAAACAGTGTCGACTTTCCCACATTGGGGCGTCCTACGATTGCTACTAAATTTCCCATGCTCTAATATAATTGTTCGTTAACGGCTGTCACAGCCGATGATTAGTCTAATTGATAACCAAAATTCTTCAGTTCTTTATCTGAACTTCTCCAGTCCTTATCGACTTTTACAAAAGTCTCCAAGAATACAGATTTACGGAAGAAATGCTCTAATGTTTTACGCGCCTCGGTAGCTACCTTTTTCAAGGCTTTACCCTGATGACCGATGATGATACCTTTCTGAGAATCGCGCTCTACATAAATCACTGCATTGATGTGTATGCTCTTAGCATCTTCCTTAAATTGCTCTATCACTACCTCTACCGAATACGGAATCTCCTTATCGTAGTACAGAAGAATCTTCTCGCGGATAATCTCGGTAGCGAAGAAACGAGCCGGCTTATCGGTAAGCTGATCCTTATCGAAATAAGGAGGAGAATCGGGCAACAATTCCTTGATGCGCTTCAGCACGGCATCAACATTGAATTTGGCGATGGCCGAAATAGGAATGATTTCCGCATCGGGCAACATCTCGTGCCACTCTTCTACCAATTTAACCAACTCTTCTTGGTTTGATAAATCTATCTTATTGATAAGCAACAAAACAGGAACTTTCAGCTTGCGTACCTTTTCCATGAACTCGGCATTCTTATCCGGCTTTTCAACGGTATCGGTAACATACAACAAAACATCCGCATCAACCAAAGCCGATTCCGAGAAGTTCAGCATCGACTCTTGGAGCTTATAGTTAGGTTTCAAAACTCCCGGAGTATCAGAAAATACAATCTGTGTATCTTCTGTATTCAGGATACCCATGATACGATGACGGGTAGTCTGTGCTTTGAAAGTCGCGATGGAGATACGTTCGCCCACCAACAAGTTCATCAACGTAGATTTTCCGACGTTTGGGTTACCTACGATGTTAACAAATCCTGCTTTGTGTGTCATATTAATAAACTATATTGATTACATACAAAAAAACGCATCGGGCTGGGATGCGTTTCTTTGTATATGGATTATTTTCTACTTTAAAATTTGAGTCTTAAATCTTATCGCCATCGTATCCCCACTTAACATAAACGGCTCCCCAAGTAAATCCGGCTCCGAATGCTGTGAAGATGATGTTATCGCCTTTCTTCAGCTGTTTTTCGTAATCCCACAGGCAAAGAGGCAATGTTCCGGCGCTAGTATTACCATATCGCTGGATATTGATCATTACTTTATCCAATGGAACTTCCAGACGTGAAGCTACCGCATCGATGATACGAAGATTAGCTTGATGAGGCACTACCCAGTTGATATTGTCTTTGTTCAAACCATTCTTTTCGGCGATTTCAGCGGTTACATTCGACATGTTTGAGACTGCATATTTGAATACTGTTCTTCCTTCCTGATACAAGTAGTGCATTTTATTGTCTACAGTAAAATAAGAAGGAGGACAAACAGATCCGCCTGCTTTCATGTGTAAGAAAGGCAATCCTTTACCGTCAGTTCTAAGTATAGAATCCATGATACCGAAGTCTTCGGTAGTTGCTTCTACCATACATGCTGCAGCTCCATCACCAAAGATAGGGCAAGTGGCACGATCTGAATAGTTAACCATAGAAGACATCTTATCGGCTCCGACAATGATTACTTTCTTATGACGTCCTGACTGTATCATGCATGCCGCTGTTTCCATAGCATACAAGAAGCCGCTACATGCAGCCTGCAAGTCGAACGCATAGGCATTTTTCAATCCTAACTTATCGCACAAGATTGAAGCTGTAGAAGGGAAATGATAGTCGGGAGTTGTAGTTGCGACGATTACGCAATCGATAGAATCAGGATCAGAATTGGTTTTCTGCATTAACTGCTTAGCAGCCTTACGAGCCATGTACGAAGTACCCAAGCCTTCTTCATTCAATATGCGACGCTCCTTCACCCCAATACGGGTCATAATCCACTCGTCGTTTGTATCGACCATTCTTGACAATTCTTCGTTAGTCAAAACATAGTCGGGAACATAGCCTCCGACGCCTGTAATTACAGCATTTATTTTTTCCATCATTTCAAGTTTTAGTTCATGCGAAGCAAAAAAAGAAGCCGGCAGAGCCGAAGCTCTCCGGCTTTATTCCTTTCACGCTAGTCACACAAACGTGTTTTACCAAAGCTTAAAATTAGAGGGCAGCTTCTTTTACGATTGCCACTTTACCTCTGTAGTATCCACAAGCTCCACATACTGTGTGATAAACATGCCAAGCACCGCAGTTAGGGCAGATGGCGAGAGTAGGAGCAACTGCCTTGTCATGAGTTCTTCTCTTGGCAGTTCTCGTTTTTGATTGTCTTCTTTTAGGATGTGCCATTTTTCTATTATTTATTTAATTATTATTTAATATTTTCTTCAAGTCGTTCCAACGTGGATCTATCGGTTCCGAATCTTGCTGCATATCATCGTAAGCCCCGCTTTCTTCGGTTTCTCCAAAATCCAAATCATCGTCTTCCGCATCATCGGCCGATGTGCTGAGATGTTTGTGCAAAGCTCCTAACATCCCTTTATTGCACTTACCGGGAGCATGGACATGCTTCATCGGAATCTGCAATGCTATAAACTCGTAAATAAACCAAGCTACATTTATATAACCGTCTTCTTCGGGAACTACAACGATATCGTTCTCATCCGAGAAGTCGGTGCCTAATTTTACTTTCAATGAATCATCTGTAGCAATCTCAAGTTCCATATCATCGAGGCAACGGTCGCAAGGTACGATTATCATTCCTTCGGTATGGAAATTCAGCACAAAAACTCCAATGCTCTTCTTAACGTCGAGGCTAACATTTAATTTGCCTTTCTGTATTTCAGGAGCATCAATACTCGCAAAGAATTCGTTATCCAACTCAAACTCATAATGAGCCGAGTTCTCACGCATATTCCTGAGTTCTATCTTATATTTACTAAGCTTTCCCAATTCGCATTACTATATAAATCGGGCGACAAAGATACAAAGAATAATTTATTTTATCCAGAAATTCTTTTTTAATTTGCAAAAAATCATAAGAACAAAATAAATTCATTACAAGAAACAAGACGGACAGCTCTTTTCATATTACCATAATGCTACAATCGGAGATTTCCGACCTTCAGATAAATGACGAACTGTTCGTCTCGCACTCTAAATACCTCTCCCCGTTTATTTAAGGACTTATATCTTATTTCAATACTTCTTCAAGCTTCTTTTGCAAGGCTTCGCCACGCAAATTCTGAGCTACGATTTTGCCATCAGGACCAACTAACAGCATAAACGGAATGCCGCGAACTCCATAAAGGCCGGCAGCTTCGCATTTCCACGCTTTCAAATCGCTCAAGTGATTCCAAGTCAATCCTAAATCATTGATGGCTTTTACCCAAGCTTCTTTCTTTCCGTCCAAAGAAATGCCTAATATATCGAAACCTTTATCTTTATAAGTATCGTATGCCTTCTTCACGTTCGGCATCTCGGCACGGCATGGTCCACACCA
>OJKP01000060.1_pt1:90000-92181 | contig 92181 bp, 66 predicted proteins | sample 1596521 | NCBI WGS metagenome assembly OJKP01 (sample SAMEA4350130, study PRJEB24818) | metagenome | biome: human; feature: gut; material: faeces | place: Denmark | collected 2013-09
GAAGAATCAGCGCCTACGCCCTTAAACCGTCTATTCCGTCAGACGGCGGCGGTGTCACTCCCGCGTCTCCACGTCGCCCTGCGGGGCAGTAACGGAATCTTGACCGTTTCTGCCATCGGCCTCGCCGTTCGGCTGAGCCTTAGGTCCCGACTTACCCTGATCCGATTAGCGTTGATCAGGAAACCTTGGTCTTTCGGCGAGGGGGTTTCCCGCCCCCTTTATCGTTACTTATACCTACATTTGCTTTTCCGTACGCTCCAGAGCACCTCACGGTACGCCTTCGACGCTGAACGGAATGCTCCCCTACCGATACTTACGTATCCCATGTCTTCGGCAGACAACTTATACCCGATTATTATCCACGCCCGGTTCCTCGACTAGTGAGCTGTTACGCACTCTTTAAATGAATGGCTGCTTCCAAGCCAACATCCTAGCTGTCTTAGCAACCAGACTTCGTTAGTTTAACTTAGCTGTCATTTCGGGGCCTTAGACGATGGTCAGGATTCTTCTCCTCTCGGGCGCGGACCTTAGCACCCGCGCCCTCACTCCCGGGATAATACCGGCACGCATTCGGAGTTTGTCAAGACTTGATAGGCGGCGAAGCCCTCGCATCTTATCAGTCGCTCTACCTCATGCCGGCAATTCCCGAGGCTGCACCTAAATGCATTTCGGGGAGTACGAGCTATCTCCGAGTTTGATTAGCCTTTCACCCCTACCCTCAGCTCATCCAGAAGCTTTTCAACGCTTATTGGTGCGGTCCTCCATCTGGTGTTACCCAGACTTCAACCTGGCCAAGGGTAGATCACTCGGTTTCGCGTCTACCGCCACTGACTGTGCGCCCTATTCAGACTCGCTTTCGCTTCGGCTCCGCGCATCGTTGCGCTTAACCTCGCCAATGACGGTAACTCGTAGGTTCATTATGCAAAAGGCACGCCGTCACATATAAATATGCTCCGACCGCTTGTAGGCGCACGGTTTCAGGTACTGTTTCACTCTTCTGTTCGAAGTGCTTTTCACCTTTCCCTCACGGTACTGGTTCACTATCGGTCTCTCGGGAGTATTTAGCCTTGCCGGATGGTCCCGGCAGATTCACGCAGAATTCCTCGTGCTCCGCGCTACTCAGGATACCGCTATGCTTCGGCTGGCTTCGCGTACGTGTCTGTCACACTCTGTGGACAGCCTTTCCAGACTGTTCCGCTCGCCAGCTTTCATGCAACGTCGCGGTCCTACAACCCCAACCGTGCCGTAACACGGTTGGTTTGGGCTCTTCCCCGTTCGCTCGCCACTACTGGGGGAATCATTGTTTATTTTCTCTTCCTGCGGGTACTAAGATGTTTCAGTTCCCCGCGTTCGCCTCCTATTGGATAGGATGACAGTCCTTCAGACTGCCGGGTTGTCCCATTCGGAAATCCGCGGATCAAAGGTCATTTGCACCTCCCCGCGGCTTATCGCAGCTTATCACGTCCTTCATCGCCTCCGAGAGCCAAGGCATCCGCCATGCGCCCTTACCTACTTTCCTTTCATCGTTCGTACACTTGCATGTACGGGATGGTATATACTTTCAGCTCTTACTTGTTGCTTTGCTTGTTACATCATGTCATAGACCTTTCCAATTGTGGAGAATAACGGATTCGAACCGTTGACCCCCTGCGTGCAAAGCAGGTGCTCTAGCCAGCTGAGCTAATCCCCCGAAACGCCTTCCTTTTTTTGCGGCTGCAAAGGTACGTCTTTACTTCCGTTTCCGCAAATAAAAAAGAAAGTTTTTTTTATTTCGTAGTCCCAGGCAGAGTTGAACTGCCGACCTCTACATTATCAGTGTAGCGCTCTAACCAACTGAGCTATAGGACTAGTTCAACCTCGCCTCGCGGCTCGGCTTCATCTTTCTCTTGTGTTCCATTATTTGGATAAACAAACCAGGGATGCAGCAGAGGACGAAAGAAGAAACCTCTCGATCAACATCTCTCCAGAAAGGAGGTGTTCCAGCCGCACCTTCCGGTACGGCTACCTTGTTACGACTTAGCCCCAATTACCAGTTTTACCCTAGGGCGCTCCTCGCGGTTACGCACTTCAGGTACCCCCGGCTTTCATGGCTTGACGGGCGGTGTGTACAAGGCCCGGGAACGTATTCACCGCGCCGTGGCTGATGCGCGATTACTAGCGAATCCAGCTTCATGGAGTCGG
>OJKP01000061.1_pt1 | contig 91772 bp, 65 predicted proteins | sample 1596521 | NCBI WGS metagenome assembly OJKP01 (sample SAMEA4350130, study PRJEB24818) | metagenome | biome: human; feature: gut; material: faeces | place: Denmark | collected 2013-09
GTATCTATTGTCTTTCTTTCGGAATTGACAAGTGACTTATACCCAAGCAACTAATCTCTTTAATTAGTGCTCATTGTCTCTTGTACTTCTCTACAAAATAGTTTTATGTAATTCTTTCAAAGATCGTTGCCTCAGCGTTGTTGGCGTTATGCCTTATCGCTGAATTGCGAGTGCAAAAGTACGCACTTTTTTCATACCGACCAAATTATCGGCGAAGAAAATTTGGAGAAATTTTTCTCAAATTCCCCTATCTCGTAATGAATGCACTGATTTCTAGTGCATTATGGAATAAAAAGTTTTTTCTGCGTTTTCCGCACTTTTTGGATAGCTGAGAGCAAATGTAGGGGTTTTGAAGATTGCATGCAAGGAGGCTGGGTGGTTTTTTCTTTGTTTTATGCTGAAAAACATATTTCCAGAGGGAAGAAGGAGCGATGTGAGGGGTAAGAGTGGGGTATATAAGGAACGCGCACGCGCGTAATAAGAGGGGCTCTGCTTCTTCTTCCTTCCGATGCTAGGTACGAAAGTCTCTTTATTTAGCTTTTACGGCGCGAAGATTCGGTCTTCTTTTGAGCACGCAAATTAGGCTCTCTGTGTAGGCAGAATTTTTCCTTTGCGAATGGAGGTATGCGTAAGTGGTGGACGAAGTGTCACAAACTTCGTCATTATCAAGCTAAAACCTAGATCTTCCCGTTTCTTGATGAGGACTTTCCCGTCGTTCACTGGGCGGTGAACGCTCTACCACAGGCCTGTGGTAACGCTACCGGACGGCAGCGGTAAAGCTACCGGACGGCAGTGGTAGAGCTACCGGACGGCAGCGGTAAAGCTATAACTGAGCATTGAACGACGGGTAGATGAAGATCTGTGAACGAGAAGATGTACATCTACGGACGGAAAGACGTATACCTTGGAACGGTATATACGAAGTCAACAAAACGTTGTTCTGGAAGAGCTTAGAGAACGTGACATTCCATAGAGCCGATACACCTTTTTTCGAAAAACTTCTGCAATGACATAGACGCCGATGCTTAGAGAAAATAGGATATGGCAAAGCGCTCAAGATACACGTTGATGGTCTATTGAGCTAATTTTATGATTTATTTTTGCATATAAAGAGAAAATATGTGCAATATTTGGTTACTTATTTGTAGCTTTGCGGCCGTTTGTTACACAAAACAGGCTATACCTGTGCAATAAGAAACGAAGAATCATTTCCTTCCCCCACAAGATAGACAACTATACACATTCCTTATGCAAGCTATTCACTCTTTCAATGATCTGAGCGCCCACCTACGGTTGCAGGAACGGCGCTACCGCCTAGCCGTAGTATGCGGCACAGACGATAGTACGCTACAAGCCGTGGTGCGTGCCGTAAATGACGGATTTGCTGAAGCCTACTTTGTGGGTCATACGTTGGAAGTGAAGCAAAAACTATCCGCTACAAAGATTTCTGAAGCGAGGATGCACTTTGTCAATGCAGATACCGACGAAGCAGCAGCCCAGGAGGCGGTGATGATGGTGGGCCGAGGCGAAGCAGACGTGCTTGTGAAAGGGCTTATCCACACAGATACATTGCTGCGCGCTGTGCTCAACAAGGAGTGGGGCATTCTGCCTCGCGGACGGGTACTTACCCACATAGCCGTGGCCGAGATGAAGAGCTATCATAAACTTCTATTCTTCTCAGACGCAGCAGTGATACCCTACCCCACTCACGAACAGCGCTTGCAACAGGTGGGCTACTTAGCACACGTGCTCCATGCCTTTGGAATAGAAGAGCCGCGCATCTCGTTGGTTCATTGTACCGAAACGGTAAGTCCTAAGTTTCCACACACGGAGGGATATGCTGAGATATGTCAGCGGGCAGTTTCAGGAGAATGGGGACGATTACGAGTGGATGGTCCGCTAGACCTTCGCACCTCGTGCGACCCACTTACGCTTCGCGTAAAAGGTATTGATTCTCCGCTTGAGGGCGATGCAGATGCGTTGGTGCTCCCCGATATTGAATCGGGCAATGCGCTCTATAAGGCATTGCCACTCTTTGCTGAAGCTCAGGTGGCGGGCATGTTGCAAGGAACGATAGTTCCCGTGGTGTTACCTTCAAGGGGCGATGATGCAGATGCAAAATATTTTAGTTTGGCACTGGCAACGTTGGCTTCATCTATAAACTCTCAGAACTAGGCGCACAGCGCCATCAAGTCATAAAAACTACACAAAGCGCTTTTAAAGACAAGTGTAAAGCACTCACACTTTCATGTCAAATCACACTATTCCCGAAGGCAAACGCATACTCGTGGTGAATCCAGGCTCTACCTCTACCAAGGTGGCAGTCTACGTGGACGATGTTCCCTATTGCATCACAACGATTCGGCATAATGCGGAAGATCTAGCAGCCTATGAGCAGATAATCGACCAACATACGTTTCGACGTCAGTTGGTGACAGACTGGCTAAAGCAGAATCATATTCCTATGCAATTTGACGCAATCATTGGACGCGGTGGACTAATTAAGCCAATTCCAGGAGGAGTGTATCAAGTAAACGAAAAAATGTGTCACGAGACGTACTATGCACTTCGTAAGCACGCTTGCAACTTGGGGTGTATCATCGCTTACGAATTGGCACGCTTACAAAAAGAACCATGTGAGGCTTACATTGCCGACCCTGTAACGGTGGACGAACTAGTGCCCGAGGCTCGTGTGAGCGGTTCTCCGCTGATGCCTCGCCTAGCAATATGGCATGCACTTAACCAGCGTGCCACAGCTCGGCGCTATGCCAAAGAAATAGGACGAAGGTATGAAGACCTAAACCTCATCATCTGCCACTTGGGCGGAGGTATTTCTATCGCTGCACACGAGAGGGGAAGAGCTATTGATACAAACAATGCACTCGACGGTGAAGGACCTCTTTCGCCCGAACGTGCAGGTACGTTGCCTGCGGCAGACTTGATTCACCTCTGCTATAGCGGACAATATACAGAGGATCAACTCAAAAAGCGTGTGGCAGGCCAAGCTGGACTGATGGCTCACCTCGGCACAACCGACATTGTGAAGATTCTGCAAATGGCCGACGGCGGGGATGCTCATGCCCGATTACTCATCAATGCAATGATTTTCCATACGGCCAAAGGAATTGCTGCAGAGAGTGCCGTATTGTTTGGCCGTGTCGATGCAATATTACTCACAGGAGGTATGGCTCATTCTGATTATATCACTCAAGGTATAGCGCAACGCGTAGAGCACATAGCTCCTGTACGCATTTTCCCTGGCGAAGACGAGATGGAGGCGCTAGCGCTTAATGCACTAGCGGTGTTGAGAGGAGAAAGAATTGCGAATGAATATAAGTAAAAGATACATTCTATTTCATAGCAAAGGCTGCGCATGAAACTCTTTTTAAGATGCTTCATGCGCAGCCTTTGCTATGAGAAGATGGCTTCCAAACAAATCTAGAGCCCACAAAAAAGAAATGTAAAGTTAGCCTTTTTTTCGTCCAAAGAAGTATGTGCGTCGTGCAGACTGAGGAGCAGGGTGTGTAGGCTTACTATTAAGTTCGGGGTAGGCAATTCGAGTATGATAGATGGTCTTGAGACTTTCGGTGAGTACACGCTTGGCCTCAGCAATGTCGCGGAAGGTAATAGGGCATTCCCGAAAATATCCCTCTTGCACTTGCCCATCTATGATGCGATCGACAAGTGCTTTGATGCTTTCTTCCGTATACTCCTTGAGCGAACGCGAGGTAGCCTCTACGGCATCACACATCATGACAATGGCCTGTTCGCGTGTGAAAGGATTGGGACCTGGATAGGTAAAGAGTTTGGGATCGGGCTCCTCGCCCTGATGCTTGTTTTTCCACAGAATGTAGAAATAGCGCACCTTTGAGCGTCCGTGGTGGGTACTAATGAAATCGCGGATGAGCTTAGGCAGATGGTACTTATCGGCCAAGCGAAGTCCATCAGTCACATGGCTGATGATAATCTGAGCCGAGCGTTCTTCGGAGAGAGAATCATGAGGGTTCACCCCCGTCTGATTTTCGGTGAAGAAGGCAGGGTTGAGTTGTTTGCCAATGTCGTGATAAAGCGCTCCCGTACGAGCGAGTTGTGGTTTTGCTCCAATCTTATCGGCTACCTCTGCAGCAAGATTGGCCACCTGCATGGAATGTACGAAACTGCCTTGTGCCACCTTTGACATACGGCGGAGCAACACGTTGTTCGTGTTAGAAAGTTCCACGAGGGTAACACTCGAGGTGAAGCCAAACAACTTCTCTATGAGATAGAGCAAGGGGTAGGCAAAGAGCAGAAGTACGCCATTGACGGCATTGTAGATGTACATGGAATGGTCGAGATGCAGCACATCGACGCCTTGCGAAAGGTCGTAGCCCACCATGATAGCCGTACTCGTGGCGAATACGGCAAGGGCTACTCGGAGAAGTTGCGAACGCTCGGTGAGGTCGCGCAAAGCATAGATGGCGGTGAGGCCAGCCATGAACTGCACAATGACGAACTCATAATTGGAGTGCAGAGCAAAGGAGGAAAGGATGACGCTGCACACCATGGCCATAAATGCTGTGCGGGAATCCATGAAGATACGCACAAACATGGGCACCATGGCATAGGGTACCATATAGACATTGAGAAATTTCTGATCAACCATCAAGTAGGTGATGAGCGGAAAAATGGCAATGAGTGTGGAGAGGAGCATGATGCTATGCGTAGAGCGCAGATAGTCGCGACGGAACAAACGCAGATAGGCAACGAAGGAGATGAGCACACACGATACAAAGATAATCTGTCCAAGGAGTGCTTGCCAGAAGCCCTCTGAAGGGTCGTTGCGACGCACGCTCTCGCGCTCGAACGACTGAAGAATCTTATACTGTTCGGCCGAGACAATCTCACCACGGTCGATGATGCGCTGACCACTCTGCACCATGCCTGCAGCAGGAGCCACAGAGGCTATCACATCTTCACGAGCCGAACGTGTCTTGACACTATCGAGAGCGAGATTGGGCGAGAGGTATTCGTTGAGATTGCAGCGGGCAAGGAGTTCACGCGGATACTGTAAGGTGTCGGCATGGACAATATATTCATAGGCGGAACGCGTGGAATAAAGTTCGGTGAGCTGACGCGAAACAGCTTCTGTGCCTTCGATGATGCGAATACCCGAGGTGCGATCTTTCGCCATTTGCGATATTTCGGCAAAGGGTACTATGCCCGCATCGTAGACGGTTTGCATCAGCGAAGTGATATGAGCTAGGCAATGGGCGGGCACGTCATGAAACTTGCCCGCAAGGAAATCTTGCTTAAAAGCAAGGATTTGACGGTCAGCCATACGAGGATCTTCAGCATAGAATGGTTGAAAACTGCGAAGGGCACTGTCGCGCTCTGCCTCCACCTCGTGCTGGGTTTTATAGATGGGAAAGTCGTAAGTGGCTATAAGGGAATTGTAGCGCCAAGGACGGCCTTGCTCATATTCATAGCCAAACTTCGTTTCGCGCGGTAGGAAATAGACAAGAAGGGCTACCACTACCACAACGGCACCCGCAAGAGTGAAGGCACCGCTAAATCGGAAACGTATTCTGCTGCTATCTGCTGACATATTTTTAAGGAGTATAGGTGTGTGTTGCTGACAAAGCTACAACTTCTTACGCAATGAGGCAAGGCGAGAAAGAAATTTCTGAAAAAGAGAGGTGAGGTTTTCTTTAGGTCATACTCTCCCTTCTCAACGGATAATTACCACGGAGGGTCTCAAAGTTCTCAGGATGGAGCTTGAGAGCCTGGCTGTCGCGAAGAGGGTCGTAAAGGCGAAGTTCTGGAGCGAGTTCCTTTCCGTCGCCCTCGGGATAATAGGCGAAGTCTTCTGGAAGGGATGGGGCTTGCACCGCAGAGAATTGTTCGGCATCGAAGCCAAAATGGCGAGCTACGGCTTGCAAAGACATGCGTGTGCCATTGGCCTTGCCATCGGCACTATAGCCTGCAATATGGGGAGTGCCTATAAATACGGTGCTGAGGAGGGTGGGGTCGATATAAGGTTCGTGTTCCCAAGTGTCGACCACAGCGGCGCGAATGCTTTGCGTGAGTAAGGCTTGCTTCAAGGCTTCGCCATCGACCACCTCGCCTCGACTGCTGTTGATTACCACGGCCGAGCTACGCAGCTGGCGAAAGAAATCTTCTGAGGCCATGTGGTAAGTGGGATGCGGAGCAGGAGCAAAGGTTAAGGGGGTATGGAAAGTGACAACATCGCTCTGATGAGCTATTTCCTCAAGACTAACATAACGACTAGAGTTTTCTAGTTCGGCGCGAGGAGGATCGCAAAGCAGTATTTTTGCGAAACCGAGGCGACGAGCCATTTGTTCCACTTGACTGCCTACATGCCCCACACCGACAATGCCCAAAGTAAGTCCGCTAAACACTTCGCGATGAATAGACTGAGGAGAAGCGGACAGGAGCGGGGCATCACTCTCCCAACAACCATGGGCTGCGAGCTGCAGAAGCACACACTCTACATACTGCGCCACACTGCTTGCATTGCATCCGGGGCAGTTGGTCCAGGCAATACCAGCCTCGTGGAGGTAGGCGGTGTCGATATGGTCGTAGCCTATGGTAGCCGTGGCAATGAAGCTCACTTTGGAGCCATCAAGCAACTGACGATTGCACTTAGTACGAGTGCGGATAATGAGAGCATCGGCATCTTTCACATCATCCGCCGTAATGGCTGAACCGGGAAGGTAGACGGTTTTGCCAAAGCTCTCAGCAAAGCCACGGATAAAAGGTATCTTGTCGTCTATTACTAGCTTCATATATTATATGCGATTGTGATTGTATCCTTGAAGATGGGAAAAAATGGATGAAGGGGATATTGGGAACGCTGAACATTTCCTCTTCTTATGCACTACTCCTCCCCTTAACCCAAAAGAACTAGAACTATTTTGCAATATGTGACCTTATGTATTTGCGCTCTATGAACATATAGGAAAGAATGGCTAAGACGAACGTAATTCCATAGACAGATAGGAACATGAGCAGCCCATGACCACGAAATACTCCTGTCTGCACAATGGCTTGAATAACGGGGAAATGGTAGAGGTAAATGCCATACGTCACATTGGGCAGAGAGAGTAGGACTTTGGGCACAGGCAGATTGTAGGCCAAATAAATGAGGAAAATCGGATAGCTGAATACTTCCAACGTGCGTAGTTGCTCATACAATAGTGGCATACCATCATAACTTGGCACGTAGAGCAACAACTCTATAAGCACAGAACAGACGAAGACATTGCGAAAGCGATTTCCCCTATTCAGCCAATCTATCGAGAAGAGTACGCCCATTCCGCTCAAGAAGAAGCAGAAATACTTCAACTGGGGAGGAGCTTGCGGATAAATCCAAAAAGTGGCTAACACCCATGCACCCAAGAGGTAATAACCCACCGAGCTACGGAGAGCACGAACGAACAGCGGAAGAAGCACATAGAAGAGAAGCTCAAACTTCATGGTCCACAACGATCCATCGACCGCCGTCATGTGACAACGGGTAAATGTACCTGGCAGAGATGGCTGCAACCAATTGAGCATCAGCAGATTGGAGCCTAGGTATTTCCAACTTTCCTTAGATGCCAAAAAATCGGCCACGCTATAAGAACTCAGCATCATGCCTAGGAGAAAGCAGAAAAGAACTACCACGACATAGGCTGGGAGGATTCGCTCGAAGCGCTTACGAAAATACTTTTGCAAGTGGTGCTCGTGCTGCAAAAAACTATAGGCTACGAGAAATCCCGTCATGACAAAGAAAGCTTTCACACTGAGAGGCCCCGATTGCACCATCATTTCACTCCACTCCGCATGGGTCAACACGCTAAAGTGAAAAGCCACGATGAGCAACGCAAAGACGTAGCGAAGCAGGTCGAAGCAATTGTTCCTCCGCACATAGTGCTTCATGCCGTCGGTTAGGCGGAATGTCTGAAGTGGAGAAGAGAAGGAAGAGGGGTACGGCAACTTTCTTTTCATAAAATGCGCTCTCTAGCAGAAGTGTGTGAGACACTTGTTCGCGAAAGGAGCAATAAACTCGCACCTCAATATTGGCGTTCCTCCACGAAGGGGAAAAACGCTAGAGGTAGCTAGCTTATTACTCCTTTATTATACGCGTTAGCTGAATTAGTAAACAAGTTAACCTGTTAACCCAAAATTTCACCGATGGGTTTATTATAGATGTGTAGCATATAGGAGGAGAAAGGGATATATCCCCACTCGTGGAGCACTAATGACGCTGACGGCGTACGCTTAGTCCTCCGCCCGATGAACTCTTGGGTCTTGAGGCTTTCGAAGAAGTACGTTGCTTCCTCTGCTTAGGAGCTTTGGTGGAAGAGGAACTGCTCACACTCGCAGTACGTGTGCGTCGTGAAGAGGCTGATGAGGAACGACGCGAGGCAGAAGTACGACGTGTAGCCTTGCCTGCTGCGGCTATGGAATCAGCCTCGGCTTGAGCCAAAGAGTCGGCGCGGAGGCGAGCATAGTAAGCACTGTCGCGACCATAGACATGTTCTTGCACATCTGTAAGTTGCTTCTCTATGCGCTTCTGCTCCTTGAGCATAGCAGAATCATCGAGGCAATAGTTGGAGAGAAGGCGGTCTTGCAGATTGACAGCCTTATAAATGTCGCCCTTATAGCACTTCATTGTGAAGAAATCATCAGCCGACATCGTGGCCGCATTGTTAAGCGAAGATCCCATGAGCATGAGTTTTCCCAGATAAGGCGCTACATCTTGCATCTTCACCCAGAACATTGGGTATTGCGCTAATTCTCCGCCGAAGTCAGAATCACCGCGCTTGAGCACGGGACAAAGGGCAGTGACTTGGCTTCGAAAGCTAGCTGTATGCTGATCGTAGTAAGTGCTCTCCTTAATGAAGTAAGCCTTTACCTCATCAGAAGGAAGATCGGCATCGTTGACGCGCACCTTATCGCCCTTCGACTCATAGAAGATGTGGTAACGATCCATAAGCTGTTTGGCCGTCACCTCATTTTTCGATGAGAAGTCTTCATTGCCATCGAGCTTATAGTCGTAGGCTTTGATTTGCTTGCGTAAAAGGAGCTTGAAAAGATAGGTAAAGAGGTTTTCGCGTCCATCCTGCGGCGTTGTAGGATAGTAAAGCACGGCATTAGCATCCTTCGTGAGGTCGAGCGTGCGATAAAGATCACGACGCCATGCCGCATCGCTAGGCATGCTCTGCGCTGTGGGAAATTCGCGATAGGAACTACCACGAGGCGAATTTTGTTGTTGTTCTTGCTTTTGCTGTTGTTCGGCACGACGACGCGGGGGCTGAGCCGAGACTTCGCTGGCTTGCCCTAGGGCGCATATCAAGAGTATAAGAGCAAATATCTTTTTCATTCAGTGTAACTTTGCTTTAGTTCACAATAACTTCGAGGCTACCATTAAGATTGCGCGTGATACCATCGGGGCCTATTGCGCGCACCTTAGAGATGTAGAAACGCTGACCACGACGAAGTTCGCGCATGAGGTTGCGCTGATTTTCGGTAAAGTTGGGACCTGCAGAAGGCTCTGGACGGAAGTTGCCCATGCGATCGGCGAAGACGGTCTCAAAGCTGAGAACTCGGAAAGGTATGTTGAGCAGTCCATCGTCAATGGCAGCGCCCAACCTACCGGCTCCGAGTATAGAGCCCTTGGCTATACGGCCGCCACGGAAGCGATCGGAACCTACTTGAATAAATGCTGTAGGATCGGGGAGTTTACGCACTTGGAAGGTAAAAGAACCCATATTCTGAATTTTGCCATTGACAGTGCCGCTCACGGTGAAGGTCACGTTCTCGCCCACCTTAGAGGGACGAGCGGTATATTTTCCAGGTCCTGTCTGAGAGAGCGTTCCTCCCGTCATACTGAGATGCACTCCTGCATTGCCCCCTGCAGCCGTGACGCTTATGGGATTGTTGAATCCTGCATAGAGCACATTCATAAGGTCGGCAGCCACAGTGGCTCCTGTGGGAGGAGCTATGACATTATACTTTTGCGTGAAGTTGCGACGAATCACCTCGCCCGCAGCATTGGGCATAAGGATATAGCCCGAGAAAGAATACTGACCAGGGCCACCTACCGTGAAATTGTATGAGCCATCAGCTGCAATACGCCGACCATTGACATAGATTTCAGGACGCTGCGTAGTGTCAACAGCAGCCATGAATATGCGCGAGCGGAATTGGTCACCAGGATAAAGTGTAGTGGCTTCGGCCGAAACGTAGGCATTGAGTTGGTTGACGCGGATATCCTTGAGGTCGATATTGGCTAGCAGACAGTGGATCACCTCATTTTCGGCCTTGCGCACGTCGCTTTGGAGCTTGGCAAGCATCGTTACAGCCGCGATAGAGGGCATTTCCTCAAACATATATTGCTGCCAATTTTTTCCTACGTTGTCTTCATTACGAGGCACGTCGGTAGATAGATTCGACGCTATAATGGCACGCTGGCGAGGATCTGTGACGAGAGCAAGTATGCGCTGACGGAAGGAGTTGATCGCATCGAAGAGTTGTTTGCCCTTTCCCTTAGCGGGGGCGAGCATGATGCGATTGGATCCTTCAAGATCTTCTTTATTTTGCAAGTTGTCGGGGTCGGCATCTTTTCCATCTGCTTCGCGAGCAATAGCCCAGCGGAGTTCGCCAGCGAAGTTGTAGAGCGAATCGCTCATACGCTTCACTTCCATAGCCTTGTCATACCAAGGCTTTACCTTGGCAGGATTGCTTTTATATGAAGCAGCGAAATCAGAATAAAGCGCTTGATTCTCCTTCATGGCATTTCCGGTGGTGCGCTTTAAGCTATCACCTATAAGCGAGAAGCCCTTGAGCACATCGCTCGAGACGTTCAACGCAAGCATGGCCATCAACACGATGTACATGAGGTTGATCATCTTTTGGCGCGGAGATACCGGTCTTTTCTTTACTGACATATTAGGAGCCTAAGAGGGGGTTAGTTTTGAGTAGTCATCTTGACGGTGAGCGCTTGTATCATGCGCGAGTAAACACCGTTGAGTTCTTCAATCTGCTGAGCAAGTTTGCGAGTTTGTTCGTTGATTTGGTCAATCGTGCCCACCTGTTGACTGATGCTCTTGAAGTGGAGGTCATAAGTTTTATTGATTGCCGTGAGCGTACGATTGAGATTGGCCATTTCTTCGCTATCATGGGCAAGGCGAGCGCTTTGTTCGTCCACTTTCTCGAAGGTCTGAGCCAACGTGCGAAGCTTTTCTATATATTGTTGTGTAGCTTCTTCCATCTCGGGCGATAGTGCCGCTTGTGCACGGCGTAATAGTTCATCATTGGCCAAGCGGATTATCTCTGCCAAACGTTTTGCTTCAGCATCGAAGGGTACTGCACCAGCAGGAGTAGCAGCGGCAATAGCGGCTTGAGCTTGCTGTTCGGCAGTGGGAACAGAAGTTGCAGAAGGTTCGGAAGAAGAAGCCGCCTGCATGGGAGTAGTGTCTTCTTGTGTGGAAGTTGTAGCTGATTGTGCAGGAGCGGCGAACGAAGGAGCTCCTGTGAAAAGAGGTGCTGCAGGCTGAGCAGATGCCGCAGAGACAGCGGGCTGAGCGGCAGGAGTCGTATACGTTTCGTTCTCTGTTTTCTCTGTGTCTTCAGCTTCATCATCAGCTTCATCATCATCGTTAAGGCCAAGGCTTTCGGCTATTTCCTCATCGGTTTGATAGTCGTGGGGTAATTCCTTGCCTATTTCCTCCTTATCGAAAGGACGATCGAAGGCAGAAAGGAAGAACACTACAACCTCGGTGCCCATACCGATGAAAAGCATAAAGTTACCCCCTGGAAGGTGGGTGAGCTTGAAGAGCGCACCCAATATTACGATGGATGCACCCCAAGAGTATGCATAGTTGAGGAATGTCTGTCCGGGCACACTGTCCATCCAATGTTGCAAACGGACCACAATGTTTATCTTACTCATCTCAGTTTGGAGTTTGGAGGTTATAACCTCTGTTTGGAGTTTGGAGGTTATAAGGTTATAAAGTTACCTTTTCTTAGTTTGGAGGTTATTCTCAGTTTGGAGTTTTGAAGTTATCTCTAAACTTTTCAACTTACCAACTAACATCTACTTCTTTTTCTTACCCACACTAGTGGTGCTCACGGTGTTGGCCTTAGAGCGTACACAACGGAATCCGATGAACGAGCGGGGCTGGTTTTGATATTCCCATGTGCGCCATGCCGATTGGATGAACGACATAGGGTCTTTCCACGAACCACCTCTTACACTTTTGCGCTTGAGCACATAGGGGTCTTCTTTCGCTGCGTTGTAAGAAAGCTCGGGGTTGAGATCGGCCATAGCATCCACGCCAGCTTCGGTATAGACGGTACTAGTCCATTCGGCCACATTGCCCGCCATATCGAAAAGCCCATTAGAATTGGCTCCGTAAATACCTACACGCGAAGTGATAAGATTGCCGTCGTCGGTATAGTTACCACGATCGGGCTTGAAGTTAGCAAAGAAGCATCCTTCCTTGCTCTTGGCCTCTATGCCCTCCCAAGGATAGGGGTTTCCTTCCTTACCACGTGCTGCATATTCCCATTCCACTTCGGTCGGGAGGCGATAACGCTGAATGTAGCGAGCTTGCGGTCCCATACCTTTCAAAAGGAAGTTGGTGCGCCAAGCGCAGAAGGCTTGTGCCTGTTCCCAGGTAACTCCTACTACGGGATAATCGTTGTAGTTGGCCGATGAGAAGTAGAGCTTCATATACTGTTCATTGTTGGCGTTGGTGAAATCGTTCACCCACACCGTGGTGTCGGGATAGACAGGTACAATGTACGTATTAAGGAAGTCGTAAAGGCTCGACAAAGGACGTTCGATCGTCTGGTTTACCACACGTCCGTTATCGTCAACGTAGGCCGTATCTTTTGAAATCATTACTACTTCGTCTGGATCTACGGAATGGTCCGTATTCAGCGAGCGTTCCTTTGGGTCGAGACGATACTTACGCAAGGCAGCCTTCTCATAGTCGAATACCTCGTAACGATAAAGCAATTGTTTGGTGTCGATCATGCGTGTACCATCAATAGGATGGGTATAATACACGCTGTTAATGGCACGCTCTTGATCTTCCGAAGGCTTGCGCCAAGGTATGGGCTTACTCCAGTTAAGGTGAGGCTTCACAGGGTCGCCATTGCGGTCAACTTCTATCTTATAAGTTTCATCACCGCCATATTGCGGGTCGGCGAGCCGTTCACGGATGATAGAATCGCGTACCCACTCCACGAACTGTCGATACATCGAGTTGGTCACTTCTGTTTGGTCCATCCAAAAACCATCCACAGAGATATCTTTCTGCGGAGATACAATTCCCCAAAGGGAATCGTTCTTCTGAAGTCCCACTTTCAGATAGCCTCGCTTCACCTCCACCATGCCATAAGGCGTAGGTTCGGTAAATGAGGAAGCTCTCGATCCGGTCACTTCGCCACCGCTCATCATGGCACGACTACTTCCCATGCACGAGACAAGGAAGCCGCTCACAGTTACAGCAGCGAGTATGTATAATAGATTGCGTTTCATCGGTTTTATTTGCTAATATGCGAATGGAACATTATACCCCATAAGCTAGCGCAGTAGAAATGCGCCATATATTGTATTATAGGATTTACCCATATACTCTCTTTATAGCCATCTTACGCTCCTATGCAGATTCTTTCCTTTCTTTCCTAAATTAAGGTCGAGACGATAGCCAAGCGTCACTTCATGTTGCCCTGCACCAAGCCCCATTCCTGAGGTATTTGCCTCATAAGAATAGCCAAGGTCGATACCATGAAAACGGCCTCCCACAAATCCCATCACGGAATGACACGGACTATAGCCTAGGCCGGCATAAAGTTGCTTCTTCTCATGAGAATATTGCAATCGAGCTGTAATGTCGGCACGGAAAGCCGAACCATCATAGCGAAGAAGTGTAGAGGGTGTCAATGTAAACAACGTACTCTTTAGTCGAATATTGTATCCAGCCGTAAAATTATATACTGCTTTCACCTTATATTCGTTCGTTTCGCCTAGCATAATGGTAGGTGAAGTGACATGTTGCATACCTACGCCAGCATACCATCGGCGATGGGTGTACCACAAACCTACGGATGCATCAAACTTTGAACCGCTCAAGTCACTCGCTGGAAAGGCTGGATCATTTGCATCACCTAAATCGGCTTTTGAACCCTTCAGATTCTCATTGAGCATATCCAATTCGGCGCCTATGCTGAGCCGTCCTCCCCATAAGCGTTGGTGGTAAGCATACTGCACAGAAAAACGCATGTGTGAGAATAGACCAAACTGGTCGTTTTGAAACAACACACCCACACCATGTAGCGTCCGCCCTAGCTGGAAAGCCATATCGGCACCCGCATACATTGTACTTCCACCGTCAGTATAGCCCGAAGCATGACTCTGATAGGCCGCTGTCACGCTTAGTTGCGGATTTCGTCCTACTGCCGCTGGATTAAACTGCGGCTCCACCAACCAATAATGCGCAAAGACAGGCTCTTGTTGTCCGAAAGCATTCAAGCCCGTCAGCATAAAGCCGGCGAGCACACAGAGTATATGGACTAAAATCCTAACAGAGCGCATCTGTAAAGTATATATGGTTGTGCAAAATTAGTGCATGCCCTCAATACAACAAAACGAATGCAGAAAAATCTTTTCTTCTCTATCTCATTTTCACCTATCCGTCTAGACTGAAAAAGCAATTCACTTAATCCATCTTAGGTTACTCAGTTCCCGAACCCAACATGACGTAAAGAAAGTCACCATTCCATATCCGAGTTCAATCGTCTGGAAGCACATAATAGGGCGAATTCCATCTTCCCTTCTTCACCAAAAGCCCTTGCTCTACCAGACGATCAAGCACATTGGTAGCCATCGTGCGGCGTAGCCCAGTTATTGACTGAAATGCTGCACGGTCTAACACCTCGTTAGAACGCTTCTCGAAGAAAGAGCGTACGCGCTTCACAATGTCTTCATCCGTAAGTTTCGAGAAGGTCTTTACCAAATCGTTTGCTCTGCGAAACGACACATTTTCAAACTTTTTCTTAAGCGAAGCCTTCGGATAAAACTTGATATTATCCACGTGTAAGTGGTGGGCCAACTGCTTGTCCGACGTATCCACAATGCGCTGATCGCTCGCCAGCGATGGCGAGAACAGCCCTAGGTCGGGCACCTCAACTTGACCTCCATTAGCTAGTTCTTGTCCCATGATTTGTGCCACCGCGTTCAATACAGCAAGTACATCGCCTTTCGTAACCGTACAACGTTCTTGAATCATCTGACACAGCTGGCTCGCACTAATCTTGGAAGGATGAGCCAATACAGGATAATAGCCACGCAGTTCATCTCCCTCCGACCGAGGAATCTCTTGTAGTTTAAAGGTAATTGTAGACATATATATATATTTATATTCTGTTTTATTTACTATCAAAAATACACTCCCCATACCATACAAATCCCATCATCAGAATTTATAGAACCACCCTTCATTGTTTCAGCACAACGACACATCCGTCTTCAAACAGGCATTCATTCGTTCCTTCGTTGTCCATATAGCGCTTTACCGCTGCCGTGCGGCAGAGCTACCACAGGCCTGTGGTAGAGCTACCGCTGCCGTCCGGTAAAGCTACCACAGGCCTGTGGTAAAGCTATCGATGCTCATCTAGCGACGGCAAAGTTATGAAATAGAAACGAATAGACCTACGTTTAAGCTAAGCTTTCACACTCTTGATTTCCACTTTTTAGCTACTATGGAAAGATCCGCGTATATGAAGTTTACTTTGTGTCCTACAAATTGTCTATTTCGAAGCTGTGGTTACATCTTGGTTGAGCCATAGTGAACCACAAAGTTCCGAGATATAAGCACCTTACGTATCATGCGGTAAGGGTGCATATCTCGGAACTTCTATTTTATATTCAACTTTCAGTTTTAGAAAGTGAGCTTAACTAGTAAAGTGTTTCGTTAGAGAATCATCTATAAATTGAATCTGAAAGCTAATTTACTTAAACACCACGCCATAGGGGTGAACACCCGTGGTGATTGCTTCCTTAAATACACCATCGGCTGAATAGATATAAATTTTACCCTCAGTGGTGTAAGCATTATTATCAGTAGAAGCGTCGGAGCAGATATAGAGATCGCCCGTAGAAGGATTTACATCCATGATGCCCGTAGGGTTGATGGGTAGGTTATTGACATCGAGGAAGCCTTCTGCAATTCTTTCACGAGTGAGAGAATTGTACTTGTAGCTATTGATGGTGTTTGTCCAACTTTTATAATCACTCGAGTATACGGTCTGTACATTGAGCACGTAGAGCACTGAGCTATTTCCTAATGCGCGCGATGTTCTGTTTTGATTGTTGATAGCAATTATAGAACCTGCGCCAATTTCATGAATTGTGCCATCGGCAGAGATTTCCCACACTTTAGAAGGAACATCTGCATAGTTGCCACGACATACTACAAACACGTTGCCACTATTATCAATGGCCAACTGTCCGGGGTTCATGCCCACAGTATACTGATTTGCTACTTCAAACGAAGCACCATCTATTTGGGCTACCTTTAAGCCATTTTGGTAATTGTTAGCAAAGTTGTAGCCATCACTAACAGACACGTATATTTTGCCTTCATAAGCTGCAATATCGGCAGGGTTAGGACCTACTGTTATAGGAGCAGATTGCTGATAAGCGGTGGTATCCATGCGAGTCACGGTGCCATCGTTGTAGGCAATATATACGTAGCCATTGTCACTGCATACGGCTTGGGGACCTTCCGTGTAATCACCTGCATTCGCATTGGGTTTGCTCACTTCAGCAAGCACATGCATGGTCTGAGCATCAACAACCCACACCTTCTTCTCTGTGAACATCGGAATGTAGAGCTTTGAGCCATAGAGCACGGGGCGCTGTGGCGAATCGCCAAGGCTTTTTTGGTTAGCTGTATAGAATAGGTTTGATGTGCGGCTAGCCTCATCGGTAGAACTGAAAAATTCCATCGTTCCGTCAAGTTGATTTTGATTGCCTTGACAAAGCACATAGAAACCTCTTTGCCCACGAAGTGCAGGAGCAGGAGTGGGAGTAGGTTCATCATCGGAGCAGGCAGTAAATCCTGCGCAAACGAGCAGCGAGAGAGCGGCCAGTTTCAGAGATTTAAAAATGTTCATAACTTCTGTAGTATTTAATGAAATGAATAATATGCTTAACTTCAGGCTATAGGATGGGCCTATTCATTCTGAAAGATAAATTGCCTTACTTGCCCACTCTGACTAAAACCTATACTTCACACTTATCTTGTAAGCCCTTCCAGGCATGGGGTATCGGCGTATCACTTCATAGCGTTCGTCGAAAGCATTTTGAATATCGGCTCGGAGCGTAAGTATTTGTTGCTGTCGGAAGCGAAACGTATGGTATACGGCAAATCCCCATTCACTATAGGCTGGCAGATTGGTGGTTGGTAGATGGTTATTTGTGTTCCATCGTTCGGATGCGAAGCTGACATGAGCCACAAACGATAGCCACGGATTTTCCCATCCTGCTGAGGCACTTCCGCTATGCACGGGAGTATAAGCTAATTGCTTGTGCCAACTATTATTGCTGGGCGAGGTATGATCAGTGCAGTGGGTAAGCGAATAGTTAAGAGCCAAGAGAATGTTTTGTGCCTCAGCTAGGCGAAGAGTAGATTGCATGGTAAGGTCTATCCCCACGGTGCGAACATCGCCCAAATTGGTCATTTTCCAAAGGAATAGGTTTACGGGAATGCTCACAATGCGATCGCTCACGCGATTATAATAAGCATCGGCTGTCAGTGCCAACACCGTCCACCATTGGGCGGGAGCTGCTTGCAACGTAACTCCCATAGAGAGTTGACGCGTCAGTTCGGGCTTGAGGTGTGTAGAACCTTGATGATAATAGTAGCTCTCCGTGAAGGTGGGCATACGAAACGATTCCTTATAGCCGCCGCGCACGTAGAGACTGAATGGACTGCGCAGTGCTAACACTGAGGCTGTCAGCGAGGAGAGTAGTCGCTTCGCATCACGAGCAGAAGCGGCTTCACCAACAGTTTGATTCCAATACTGATGCATTGCAGCACGTGCTATAAGTTGTAAGCGCGAGGTCTTTAGTTGAAGGGAAAGGCTTTGCAACCACGAATCACGACTCACATGATTGTCGGTACTGAGATTGCTATTGAGCGAAGCATGGGCATAGTCGGTGGCATAGGCTGCCGTAAGCCACGACAAAAAGGCATACGAAGCACCTGCCGTGAGATAAGCTTCACGCTGCCAATAGTTTTGATTAAGACGTCCATTAGGATAGCCTTTGCCCGTATCGGCATACTGACTCGTTTGCCAATTATACTTTCCTGCGGCAAACATTTTCCATCTGTTCCATTGCTGTTGCCATCGGCTTTGTACGAAAGCCGTCTGTTCAAGCAAGCACTCATTACTTCCGTTGACATAATAGTGTACCATGCCAGGCAGGTGGCGATAATTATGATGGAAATAAGCTTTCGAACGGATAGATCCTCCTTGACGCCCTACAAGTTGTATCCAGTCTATTTCCGTTGTGACACTTTGCATACGGCTATTGTTGCGCCTCCAGTGGGTTGTGGCAACGCCATTATCTACGGTGAACGGATAGTCGTTATGCGCAAAGAAGTAGTGCGCCTGCATACCCACGTAACTCCGCTCTGTAATTTTTTTGTTCAGTCCCACATAGGGGGTCCATTGGCCAAACGCGCCTTGCACGCCTTCTGCGACACCATGCCATCGGCGGTCGGAAGGCATTGTTGCCACCGTGGTGAGACTCACCAAGGCAGAGGCAAGCTGACGCACAGGACAGAGGAGTTCTGCTTGATCGAGCACTTGGAGTTCTATACTGCCTAGTCCCTCCATAGAGAATTGTCCTAGGTCGATTTCTCCTTGTCGGCTATCGCTGACACAAAGTCCATCGTAACTTACAGCGGTATGACTAGCGCCAAGTCCGCGAACACTCACAGTCTTGAGACCTCCAGCTCCACCATAGTCGCGCAGATTGACACCAGAGAAACGTTTCAAAGCATCGCCCATATCGGTAATGCCACGTAGAGTGAATGCAGTAGAATCCAGTCGCTGCACGGATACGGGTGTGCTGACACCTACCACTCGCCGTGCAGCGGTGACTTCTGCCGTACCCAACGAATCGGGTACACTAGGGTGAGCGGCCACACTGAAGAGCATAGCAACGAGCAGATGCATAAAATGGAAATTTAGAATTTTTGAAGGGGCATAGGTTGCATAGTAGCTTTCGCTTTGTAGGCTTGCAGCTACTCTTCCTTTACTCTCAACATATTTATCCCTTCCTCCTCGGGAATGAGACAAATGGCAAACACAGAGTTTTCATCGGTATAATCTATAAGTATAGACAGATTCTTTCTACGCAAGAGATTGCGTCCTCACTTATAATTATCAACTAACGCATGTGCTTGGCAGCGGCAGGTATTCTGGCTCATCCCCTTTGCCGCTCGCCTTCCCGCTTCAGAATCGCAAGTAGAAGTGTTCCGAAACAGTGGCCAATCGTGAGCGGCAACGTTGTGAGTAGGACATACAGCAGCGGGACTGCACGAGAATTTCACTCGTTTCCCTAATCCGTTGCGAGTGCAAAGTTAACTTTTCTTGCGGAGTTATTCACTAAATACCATAGAAAAAGCCGCAAACTACGTGAATAGTTTGCGGCTTTACAATTCAGTCGGGGTGACTGGATTCGAACCAGCGACCACACGCCCCCCAGACGCGTACTCTAACCGGGCTGAGCTACACCCCGAATTGCGAGTGCAAAAGTACGCTTTTCCTTTGATATGAGCAAATAAAGTGGGCGCTTTTTTTGTTTTTTCGCTTTAGCAATGCTTTGAACTATGATTTACCGAAGTTTCGAATCTTACATGAATAAGACAGAGATTTCACCCCATACTTAATTCTGACTCACACTTCATTTTATCAGAGATGAAGCAATCCCTACTCCTCGCCAGCAAAGAGAGGATCCCAGGCGGGAAGTTTCGTGGGCGATTGCTTGAGTAGTTCGAGCGTCTGAGCGGGCACATATTTCTTGTCCACCACGAGGCGGAACATATACTCATCAAACCATTGGTCGGTCATAATCAAATGCCCTTTATAGCCCGATGAGGCACCCCATGAGTTTTCCACCATCCATTTACTAGGCTTTCCTTCCTTGTCGAGATCCACAGCCATAAGCGTCATGGCATGGCTAGAGGCCGAGGCAAAGGTTTGTATGCGTTCAGCCTTTGTCATGGGAAACTGCGTATTGAATAGAGACTCGTAGTCGTAATTGCGGAGCGAGAGCACTCCCGTATTTGAATCGAGATATTTACCCACGTCGCATGAGAAGTACATCATTGTAGAATCCTTGATAGAGGCGATAGCTAAGGGCTTGATTTCCTCCATGGGAAGGTTAAGATAGGTCCACTGCAAACCATCGTAAGAGTGACGGTCCATATCAATTGTATAAGTCTTATGATAAGGACGAGAGGGATCGTTCATCACCATGACATAAGTCTGCTTCAAATCCTTGCCCACATATTCCTTATAAAACTCTTGCGGAGTGAAAGTCTTCGTCTCGCCCAAAGCCTTGCCGCTAGCATCACGCAGAGTATAAGTGAAATGTTGCACGGGCTCGCCCAAACAGATGGTCAGAATGTGATAAATGGTGCCGAGCATTTGGAGTTTCTGCTTCTCGAGCTCTGCCGACTTCTTGCCAGCTGCCGAGAGCTTGCGCAGCGTTAGACCATATTCGCGAAGCTTCAAGCTCAATATATTGGCCATGCGCGAAGTGTTGTTGGCATTATACGATTCGGGCATTACGTCAGCGGGCACAAGGCCATATTTGCTCACCACATCAATCACGCCACAAAATGTTCCGCCATCCGACAATGGATTTTTGAAGAGCCAATCGTTGAGTTGATCGCTCATAGGCTTCTTGGCATTGTCTATTACAGCTTGAAGAAAAAGATTGGACTTTTCTAGTTGATCGTAGAAGAAACTATAGCTTTGTGAAAACTGGAAATCGCCCAATCCATACTGACGAATCATCTGTGAACGCATCACGTTAAGACCAGTAAAGAGCCAGCAGCGACCCGAACTTTTCTGGTCAGTGATACCCTTTGAGGGCACTTCATTGCTGAAGTGACGATCGGTGGCATCGGGATTATTAGCTTGTGTAGCTAGTTGGTTGATGCTTGTGCCAGCTAGGGCATTGCGCAGCGCACGGTCGGCATTGGTCGTAGGATGACTCTTGCGCATCTGCTGCAGCATTTCTGCAGTGATACCACCGCGACCCACGGAGACTGTGGGCTGTGCACTCACACTCAGCGCAGAGACGCAGAGAAGAAGGGAAAGGAGAGGTTTGATCATATATGAATAATGTTGTTTGTAATTCTAATTGAAGAATGTTCGTTCGCCAACGAGCGTTCTACTCAAAGGAGAGCATACACGGAATTAGGGTTTCTGATTATACGGCTGAAGCAGAACTACATAGCGGTCGAAAGCGCGATTGGTCAAAACGAAGAATACGAACGCCGTGACTAGTCCACCAAACACATCGACTAGATAGTGGGCCTGAATATAGACTGTGGCGCAGCATAGGAAGAAGTAGAATGGTAATGCACCATAAAAAAGTATACGCCGAATGCGCCAAAGCAAGAGCATGAGCACCGTGCTCATACCCACATGACTCGATGGAAAGGCTGCCGTGGGACGTTCACCCGACTGCTGAGTGGATTCCACCAAGTTGCGAAAGAATCCATCGGGACCAGGCGAGATGGCTAGTTCTGTGTGATAACGGAAATAGTCGTTCATATGAGGGAAATGTCCGCTTTGGATGACTTCTTGCCCTACGGCATGGAAATAATATTGCGGACCAGCTACGGGCAAGAATAGATAGATGAGATAATAAAGAAAAAAGCTTGCTAATACCACAAAGGCCGTGCGTGAGAACTGCTCTTTCCGCCCAAAAAGTGGAGCCAATACGGTGAGTAATATGAGTGGGTAGTAGGCAAAGTAGCCCATGTGGAAAAGTTCGCTCCAAAGCTTTTGAGGAAACCATTGTGAAAACGTAATAGAGGGCTGACAGCCGAAAAGAGCGGCATCGGCTGCAGCAAACACGTGGTCGAGGTTGGGAAATAGCTGACAAAACTCGTACGTATCAGGATACCAATAACCTAGGAGCGAGAGCGGAAATATGTAGCGAAGAAACAGTATATACTTGTTAGGCCGTATTTGGAAGAAAATCCACAACATGGCCATGCCCCCCACTACGAAACCACGTCCCTCAAGCAACTGCAAGGGTGAACTCATTCGCGACCAAAAGAAGAGGATGAGTACGGAGGTGAAGAACGTATAAAGCAGGGTGCATACTTCTACGCCTAAGAGTATATGGTGGGTGCGTGGAAAAGTAGTCATATATAAATGAATAGGGCTGTTTGCGGTAAAAAACAATAATAAAAGTGTAGTAAAGAGAGGGCAAATGTGTGTTCAATGGCTATTCGGAAGATATTACACCTGAGAGCCAAAGGTTGCTTTTACGCCTCGACTAAGTGGCCATTCGGGATGGTAGCCCAACTGCTCTTGAGCAGGACGAATATCGCAACGCCAATTACGCTGACGCATGATGCGATATTTGTCAGAATTGAGTGTAGAGAGTGTACCTGTAAGGCGAGCCAAGCGTTCGGCTCCCCAACTCACTACACGCAACACCCATAGGGGGGCTTTGATATGGAGCACGTGGCGCACGCCTAACTCCTCTTGAATGAGATCGCTAAAGGCACGACTAGAATATTCTTGGCCATCGGTAAGGAAATATACACTACCCCGCTTACCACGACTGAGAGCTAGAAAGGCAGCTTGCACGAGATCGGCCACGTAGATAAAAGTAATTACTTGCCGACGATAACCCACGGCAAAGTCAACGTGCCGACGAATGCTGTCGGCCATGAGCGCATAGTCGCGTTCGCGCGGACCATATACGCCTGTGGGGCGAAGCACCACATAATTTAATCCTTCTATCTCGCTAAGATAGCTCTCTGCTAAGAGTTTGGAAGCGCCATAGGCCGTATTGGGACGGGGATGATCTTGGAGCGATATAGGGTGATAGTCTGTCTCGGCCACAGGTCCCATCACGCTGAGCGAACTAATAAACACGAAACGTCCGTCAGCGGCCAAGGCTCCCGTGAGCACAAGGGCTTCGGCCAAAAACTTCGTTCCCTCGGCATTGACGCTGAAAAATTGTTGGGGATGGCGACACTTGGTGGCTCCCGCAGCATGGATTACATGGGCAAAGGATCCGTTTTTCTTCCGATGAGCTTCGAGTTGAGTTGTCAAAACGGAAAGATTCGAGAAATCTAGTGTGAGAAAATGGATGCGTGGGTCTTGCAAGTAGCGGCGGCTACTGCTCTTGCGCACAGCGGCCCATACTTCCATTCCCTCTTGCAGCGCATGCTCCACGAGGAAACTGCCTATAAAGCCTGAAGCTCCAGTGATGAGTATCTTTTCCAAATGATAATGTCGTTTTTTTAGAAAACCTGTGTTTTATCTCCAACTCCCCCAAAATGGGGTGCACAAGATTATCTTCTCTTTGTAGCAGACTTCCTATTGCATACGTCCAAGATAGTCATAGGCCGTCTGCAAAAAAGCCTTGACAGCTTGCACACGCTGCGGAGAATGGTGTGGATGCTCTACGATAGGTTCCGCGGGCTTCGCCAAGATATTGAGAGCAGAAAAGCCCGTTGCATCTTTCCACGAAATGCCTTCGGGCCAAGCATGTACGGCCGAAGGATGCGTGTAGGTGGTACTTAGTACGTCGCGACTAAGAGGAAAATCGCGGTGAGTTATGCCGAGCTGACCAAGGAGTGTGGCTGCTAGGTCAGTCTGATTGCAAAGTGTATGGATTTCACGATGTCTGCTTATGGCTCCTCCCGTCCATATAATAGGGATATGATTGCGTCTCTCGTCGGTTTCTTGTATACCCTCTGGATAGGATATGCCGTGGTCGGGCAAAAAGACGATGAGCGTATGTTCCCAAGCCTTCGTTTGTCGCAAGCGGCTGATAAACCTTCCAATGCAATCATCGAGATAAGCCATTGAATTGGCCACAGGGTCGTGCTTGAGCCGATTGTAGGGAACTCCCCAAGGCTCATGACTCGCTAGAGTGAGGAAGCCCATGTGCCAAGGTTGGTGTTCGGGCATTCGGATGATGCGCTGATAAAGGGTGTCGAAAGTTATGCGGTCGGTCACTCCCCAATTATGGGTGTGGCGCACGCTAGCAGGAAAGGCTTCTTCGCCGTTGATGCGCTCATAGCCCGTGCTTTGCAAGTAGCCGTGTGTGTTGGTAAAGTTGATGTCGCCACCATAGAGAAAACTCGTTGTGTAGCCAGCACGTTTCAGCGATGAAGCTATGCTCGGAAGCCTATCACAGAGAGCGGGTAGCTTCATTACGCTCAAATCGGGGAAAGCCGGACAGCCACTCAGCGTACATACCATGCCTCTATCGGTACGGAAAGAATTAGCGTATACTTCTGTAAACACCACGCCCTCAGAGGCTAAACGATTGAGATGAGGCGTGACAGTGGGGTCGGCCAAAGAATCTACGGCATGAACGAATGTTCCACCACAGCCTTCCATCAACACGATAAGTACATTAGGACGATTATCTCGAAGCAGCCTTAGCGAATCGGGCACATGGCTCTCACGGCTATAATGGAGCGAAGAGAATATGCGCTGACGTTCGGCTTCGGAGAAAAAGCGACCCTCTTTCTTAAAGTTGCGCGTTTTGGCCGACGACGATACGAGACTAAAGAGCGGATTGACAGCCGTATGATTAAGAAAAGGCGTATTGCTAAAATAGACCATTCCCACATTGGCCGTGCTCTTCCCCACTCCACCTCGAATGGCTAAAAAGAGAATACCACCACATACGAGCCATACGAAACTGAAGCCCAAACGGGTAAGCCAATGGTTCTCTTTTCGCGAGCTACGAACTGCAGCTTCTGAACGTGGGAGTGCCACCGCCGTGGCAAAATAATAGAAAGCTACGGCCACTAGAATAACGGATAATGTGGCATAGAGGGCAAATGATGTAGAGACGCTTGAGAGTGCGCCCTGCGGCTGACCGAGATAGGTCCACACCGTGGCATCAAGTTTCATTCCCCAAAAGCTATACAGACAAGCATCGCCCACAAAGACGAGAGCTACCACTATGCCAATCACTCCAGCCCATACCCTAAATAGCAACGACCACTTTCCCCATCCTCGCCATAATGCTACGACAGATAGCAACCATACAGGGGCACATACATAGCCCGCCGTAGCGAGGTCAAGCGGCAATCCGTGCCACATGGCCGAGAGTACATCTATGACACTAGCATTTCCTCTCACCGCTGCTGGTTGAGCCACAACAAAGAGCGGCTTGGCCACAACGAATAGCACCACGCAAAGAGCGTAGAGCATAATGAGGCGTAAGGCTTGAAAGAAAAGGAGGTGAGTAAATCGTTTCATTTGGTAAGACGCAAATATGCAAATGACCTAGAATGTATCACTTCTAGTTGTTGTACTTTTAAAGCTGCTGCATGTCATTCAGCCTCTTATAGTATCCACCGAGCTTTAGAAGTTCTTCGTGAGTGCCTCGCTCTACTATACGACCTTCATAAAGCACACAAATTTCGTCAGCATTCTTAATGGTAGAAAGGCGGTGAGCAATAGCAATGGTGGTGCGCGTCTTCATCAAACGCTCTAGTGCTTCCTGCACGAGGCGTTCACTCTCCGTATCGAGTGCAGAAGTAGCTTCGTCGAGAATCAATATGTCGGGATTCTTGAGCACAGCACGTGCTATTGATACACGCTGACGCTGACCACCTGAAAGACGGCAACCGCGGTCGCCCACTTTCGTATCGTAGCCTTCTTCACTTTCCATGATGAAGTCGTGTGCGTTGGCCACTTTGGCTGCTTCGACAACTTGCTCCATTGTGGCGTTTTCCACTCCAAAGGTGATGTTGTTATAAAAGGAGTCGTTGAAAAGAATGGCTTCTTGATTGACATTGCCTATGAGCTGACGCAAGTCGGAGAGCGAGAGAGTCTTGACATTCTTGCCATCAATAAGAATTTCGCCCCCCGTCACATCATGATAGCGCGGAAGTAAATCTACAAGGGTAGATTTGCCTGAACCGCTCTGTCCCACCAATGCAATAGTCTGGCCACGACGCACGGTAAGATTGACACCACGAAGCACAGGCGTAGTGCCATTGTAAGAGAAGTTCACATTGCGAAACTCTATGCTATCTGTCAATCCGCTGATATGAATGGGATGGGGTGATTCCTTAATTGTATTCTCTGCATTGAGTATTTTATTGACTCGCTCAATAGAGGCCATACCCTTTGGAATGGCATACGAAGCTTTTGAGAAATCCTTGAGAGGCTGGATGATACTATAGAGTATGACCATATAGAAAATGAACGTAGGCGCATCAATGGGCGAATGATCGGAAAAGATAAGCGTGCCGCCATACCATAAAACCATCACTATGAGCACTGTACCAAGAAACTCACTCACGGGATGTGCCGATGCTTGACGAATGGCCACACGATTAGAAGCATCGCGGAAGTCGTTGGTGGATTCGTCGAAGCGCTTTACCATCTTCTTCTCCGCAGTGAAAGCCTTAATAATGCGCATACCACCTAACGTTTCGTCGAGTTGAGCCATCGTGTCGCTCCATTTATTTTGTGCATCAAGACTCTGACGCTTCAATTTTCTACCGATACGCCCCATAGCCCATCCCATCAAGGGAAGCACTATAATGGTAAATAGCGTGAGTTGCCATGATGTGTAGATAAGCACACTAAAGTAGCAGAGAAGCAGGATAGGATTCTTGATAAGCATTTCAAGCGAACCTGTGATAGAATTTTCTATCTCGCCCACATCACCACTCATACGCGCTATTATATCGCCCTTGCGCTCGTCACTAAAAAAAGAGAGCGGCAGGGAGATTATCTTATGATAAATGTGCATACGAATGTCGCGCACAATACCTGTGCGAAGCGGCACCATGATTCCAACAGAAGCAAAATAGCATCCCGTTTTAAGAAGTGTGGTAATCACCAAAAACAGTCCGATGAACAGTAAAGCTGTGGCTGCACCATATTTATCCATAAGCTGCGTGGTGTACCAGTACATATTGTTCACGGCAATATCTTTCATGCTCACCCCTACCGTGTTCCAATCCATGAACACATAGCGCGTCTTGTCTATGCCAAAGAGCATTTGCAGCATAGGAATAATGCTTATAAAGGAAAACACATTGAGCAGAGCTGATAGAAGATTAAAAAGGAGTGAGCCTATCATGTAGCCCTTATATGGTGACACAAAATGCCGCATCATGCGGAAAAATTCTTTCATACGTATGAAAAATGCGTTGAATGATAATGATTATTTAGCGTATATCGCGGCAAAATTACGAATAATTCTCCACGTAGAGGCGTATAGGGGTTCGGAGTTTAAGGTGAGAATCTTGTGAACTACCGCTAAACTAAAGATTTAGCGGCTTCGGAGATACCAATACCTCCTCTCTTTTCCTGCTTCTTACTGCCACGGCTTTTTAGGACACGGGGTTGTTCATCCACCGTTGGGCAGTCCACAGGCTTGACTTTCCCACGCTCCGTGGGTAGGGCCTTCAAGCCAAATTCCTTGATATTGCAGGCAGCATTGAAATCCCGATCTTTCATTTTCAAACGATTACATTAGAATTAACAGAGTATTGGTAAAGAAGAAAGCAAGTAATATTCTGAACCATTCTACCCCATTTTTACAGGCACACCATGTGTATTCTTCACTTCTTTCATAACGAATACACTATGGAAATAGCCTACGCTATCAATGTTGCCAAGCTTGGTACGCATAAACTCCTGGTATGACTCCATATCGCGAGTTTGTATTTTTAGCGTGAAGTCATATTCACCACTCGTATTATAGCATTCCGTGATTTCTTCGATATCTTGTATTGCTTCCATAAAATCATCCATCAGCATTTGCGAATGGCGCTTAAGACGCATATTACACAACACCGTCATACCATTGTCCGTCTTCTTAGCATCAAGTATGGCATGATAGCCTTTGATAAAGCCCTCACGCTCCAATCGCTTTTGGCGGTCGAAGGTGGGCGAGGTTGAGAGATTAACCCTCATTGCAAGTTCTTTTACTGTAAGCGTACTATTCTCTTGAAGGATGTGCAATATCTTGCGATCTATACTATCAAGTTCCGAGAATTTCATTTATTGCAGAATAATATTCTGTTATTATAAAGTTTTCAAGCACAAAAGTAGCATATTTTCCTTAACTCACCAAATATTCTTTGTCGAAGCACGCAACTATCATACCTTTGCAAACGAAATAATGATAACAACAAAACAAACAACAATCATGACAAAGACTATTAATGGTATTCAGGTTCCACAGCGAGCTGATTTCGTAGGCAGTTTTCTTCGTCCTGCTAATCTCAACGATAGCAATCGCGACGAATACGTAGCACAACTGGTAGAGAAGCAGAAGAAATTAGGCTATACCCTCATCACAGATGGAGAATTTAATCGCACATTCTGGCACCTTGATTTCTTTTGGGGCTTTGGTGGTGTTACCCATGAGCCTGGTGGCGATATAGCCTTCAATGGCGAAACTGCACGTCTTGACAAAGTTTATCTCACTGGCAAACTTACTGCACAGCCTCATCCATTCATCGAGGCTTATAAGAAGCTAAAGAAATATGAAGACGATAAGCATATCGCAAAACTCACCATTCCTGCACCAGCACAGCTATTCCAACAGCTCAACCTACCCAAGAACTTCCTTGGCACAAGAGCCATATATACTAATATCAATGACCTTATAAACGATATTGCTGCTGTATACCAAGATTTCATTCGTCAGTTCTATGCCGTAGGAGGTAGATATCTCCAGCTTGATGATTGCTCGTGGGGAGCAATTTTAGGTAGTTCAAATTCTATTTCTTTACAGCGATATAAGAAATTGGGTAGCAACCTCGATGATGTAAAAGAACAGCTACTAACTGTCAACAACCGCGCTATAGAAGGTCGTCCTGCAGATTTGGTAGTGGCAACACACATTTGTCGTGGTAACTATCATTCCACATGGTTTAATAGTGGCGCCTACGACTCTGTAGCCGATTGGGCTTTTGCTCGTGAGAATGTAGATGTGCTATATCTTGAATACGACGATGAGCGCTCTGGCGGCTTTGAGCCATTAGCAAAGGTTAGTCCTGACAAACATGTGGTACTCGGACTGATAACCACCAAGCGCCCTGAACTTGAAGACGAGGACGGAATTATAGCTCGCATCCACGAGGCTGCCAAATACATACCATTGGAACGTCTTTCGCTCTCGCCACAATGTGGTTTCGCCTCTTGTGCAATTGGTAATAAGCTTACCGTTGAGCAGCAATGGGCAAAACTACAACTTGTAAAGCGTATCTCGGAGAAAGTATGGGGATAAGGAGGCAATATTGTAAAAACAGCAGATTGATTACTATAGAAATGCAAGTGTCAAACATATGACACTTGCTTCACCTTTATCCAATAGTCTTCCTGCATCTATTTAGCATCGACATTGATTTCTCTTTTGCCAAGCCAGCCCGCTTTTACCCAAACCTTGTGGCTACTTTTCCTTTTGATTCGGAAGGAACCTCGTCGCCTTCAGACAGCTTTTTCAGTTCGCCAGAGGCGGATGTACGGCTAAGGTTGTTAAGGGTTGCATATTCTTGCAGGATAATAACTCCATGCTTGTCAATCCAGTTGGTGGCACGCTTAGTAATGTTTTAAAAAATAACTTCCGCAATTTTTTCTGTTGCTATTTGTGTTTAGCTCATCATCAGATGCTCTTGAACGCATATTTTCTGCGGAAGTTATTTTTTGAACATTACTTAAAATGAGACCATGATACAGATAGATTACATTTCAAAGAACCAATCGAAGTTTCTCATCATATATCACGTGATATTTGTATGCTAATACAGGAAGATGCTAATCATTGGAGCAGTGGAATATGACATGAACAAATCATGCAGAACATATCAGACCTATCAGACTTTAACATTGAGGTCATGGAAACCGACAAAGACCATATTCACATGATGATATGTAGCGAACCAAAACTATCTCCGTTGCAAATCGTAAGGAGGCTAAAACAAATGTCAACAATTGCCATTTGGAAAAAACATGAAAATTACCTTAGACATGTATTTTACAAGGAAAACACATTTTGGACAGATGGTTACTTTGTGTCATCAGTCGGAAATGTCTGTCAGGAAACCATCAAGAAGTACATCGAAAATCAAGGATAGCTATACAACCCCGCATTTGAAAACCCCTAAACTGAAGATTTAGGGGTTTTCAAATGCGAGTCCCTATAAAAAATAGAGAGGAGACTTACTTTTCAAAATGCTGATAATCTTTCCGCTTCTTCCAACTACCGCCCCAAGAGAATCCATGTTGGCGAAAGAGGCGATAGAGCAAGTCGCCTTGTACAATACGATAAGGCGACTTTTGCGAACGATTAGCCCATCTACGCCCTGCTCGAGGTTGCACCACGGTGCCTCCCCGAGCCACTAGCGGATTGTATAGCGGATTCACATCAATAGCACGCCCCCAACTATGATTAGAAAGACGCGAAGTGCCAGCAATATGGCGATAGTTGAACGCCGAAGTATTATTGGCTGTCATCGACCGCTCATCATCGGCTCCATAGCGATCAATAAGGCGCATGCTTTCTATAGGATAGCGAGCTTTATAGAGTTCGCGAAAGATGCTCACGAGGTCAGCCGCTATACTGCGATGACATACTAGTTCGCCACGCTTTACCCTGCCCTGTGCATCATAATGAAGCACTTCTACATAACGCAAATCGCTGCGTTTTACCATACATCCTTGTGGATAAGAGCGACCTTGCATAAGCGTGAATATACTGTCGGGCACGGGGCGCAACCGAAAAGCCTCAACCTCGGATTGCAAACGAGCAAAAGCGGAAGATGCAAAAATGATAAAGCAAAAGAATAGGAAGCAAAGGCGAAAAACTGAAATGCGTGAATGCATATAGCGTGAGTTGATTATAATGACCATCATGGCAATGCAAGCAGAATATACATAAAAGAACTGCCGCATCCCAATACGCAAGGCAAGGATAACGGCAGTCCGTGTGAGTTAAGTTGACGATGTGCTGACGGATATTATTCACCCGGAGCGATTGCGCCAGAGGGGCAAACATCTGCGCAAGTACCGCAGTCAACACACACGTTGGGGTCGATAGAATACTTTTCGCCTTCAGAGATTGCGCCAGAGGGGCACTCGTCGATGCAGGTACCGCAAGCAATGCAGTCGTCACCAATTACGTAAGCCATAATAGTAGAATTAAAAATTGTTGTTTAAAGAGTTGAGTTTTGTCCTGCACTCCTTGCCATGCACGAGCTAGGCTCGGAAAGCATAGAATGCGCGACAAAGTTACATATTTCTTCGATACAAGAAAGCAAAGGAGCAAACTTTTATTACTTTTGCAGATGCAACTAGCCGCAGTACAATAAAATAGGAGCTAGATAGTTATTATATATTATCGCACTAACGGAATTAGTATATTGATTTTAGCACATTGAAAAGAATACTTCTCATATTATCCCTCTTTCTAGGCATAGCCCTCGTGACTGCTGCCCAGCAACGTCGTGTGCAAAATAAGCCTTTCATTGATGAACGGCGTTTTCACTACGGATTCTTCGTAGGTGCACACGACCAATCCATGCGCCTTGACGGCAATGGCTATGTGCCTCCCCTCACCGACCTTTCCTCGGCCGAAAGCGGACAACAGCAATGGGTGGCACAGACCGATCAGACTAACTTTGGATTCTCTGTTGGTGTGCTAGGCGAGTGGCGAATCAACAGTAACCTCGCTTTACGTATACTTCCCTCTCTCCATTTTGGCTCACGCCACGTCACATTCCGAGAACTTGGAACAGATAGAACGGAGATGCAAGATATGAAGTCATGTTTCATCGGCATCCCCATCGACCTCAAAATATCTGCTCCTCGATTCAATAATTATCGACCTTACGTGGTCACAGGAATTGCTCCCATGTACGACCTCATCACGTCTAAACAGAGCCAACTCCGCTGCAAGCCCTTCGTACTCATGCTAGAAGCTGGAATGGGTTGCGATATGTACTTGCCTTTCTTTAAGTTTATTCCCGAACTCAAATTCTGCTTTGGCCTCAACAACGTGCTACAAAAGAATCGTCGCGACATTACCGACCCCTCCCAACTTGTCTTCACCCAAAGCATCGATCGTGCTACCATCGGTATGGTAGTGCTCACATTTTATATAGAGTAATGCAGAATATATAATCAAAGGTCTGCTACTTCTTATTTATTAGAATATAAAAGCGGTATAGGAGTTTTTCTGTAAAATTCCTATACCGCTTATATTCAACGCTTTAAGCTATTTGTGTAGCTTTTTGAGCGATTAGTATTCGTCCTCATTAAAGAGGAAGTCTTCCTTTGTAGGATAGTCGGGCCACACGTCTTCAATAGTTTCGTATATTTCGCCTTCGTCTTCGAGCTCCTGAAGGTTTTCTACCACCTCCATCGGAGCACCCGAGCGCATGGCATAGTCTATCAATTCATCTTTCGTTGCAGGCCAAGGGGCATCTTCGAGCTTCGAGGCCAATTCCAATGTCCAATACATAGTTATTGTGAGTTTGAGGTTATATTATTGGTGTTACTACCGCTTCTGAGCGGGCTGTTCCTAGCTTCGAGTGCCAAGAAATGCAGGAAGCTAATTCCCGACAATGAGCGTAATTGCGCGCAAAAATACTCTTTTTCCATAAATGGAACATTAAAGTTGCGCTTTTTTTTCATCATTTCCTGTTAAATAATTGATTTTTCGAGCTAGCGCGTAAAGATAGTCAGAGAGTCTGTTGATTAGGATGAATGCTCCCGTTTCTTCTAGCGCCTCGGTCATTGTGGTGGAAAACTCAGGCAGCAAGGCATAGAGTTCACGCTCAAAGCGGCGCACGCTGCAACGCACAATGTGAGTCTCGGCTGCCACCACGTTGCCTCCGGGGAGGACAAATCCCTTGAAGATTCCACTCACCAAGCGATGAATCTCATCGATGGAGTGCTCTAGCTGCGTGACATCATTGTGGCAAGACTTTACAGGCTGCGGTAGCGAGGCCCAACGAAAAAGGATTTGCTGGACATTTTCTATCAACACTATGTCGGCCTTCACACTTGGCAAGTAGCTCTGCTCACGAAGTAAAGATGCAAGCAAACCTAGACGAGAGCTCAGTTCGTCAAGCATACCATAGAAGCATATTATTGGAGCATGCTTTTCCACGCGTTCGCCTGTGGGGAGCGAGGTGGTGCCTTGGTCACCTGTTTTGGTATATATCATATTTTTTTAGATAAATCATCTATTAGTTGTTCTTACGTTTTGCTAGAAAGAAACGAAGAAATGTTTTTTCCCATAAAGCTAACTTTCTGCTAAAAATAATTTATCACATAACTCTGCCTTTGTAGTTCTGGATGGAAGAACACGAGCCCAAAGTCACCTAAGTCGAAACTTACCCTCGCTTGGGGATGTCTCTGGAGCGATTGCCAAGCTTGGGCTGAGGCTCCCTCTGTGCGGCCTACAATGAGTAGTCCGCCTAAAGATAGGGCTTCCATGAGTTCTACTTGACGAGTTTCCCACCCCTTGTATATATATAGGAGATTGGCCTCAGCGGGTGGCTGTGGGCTTCGCACGTATAGAGTCTGACTACTTCCCTTTTCCATAAAACGGTGCACCAATTCGCTTCCTTCTGTAGGGGCTATCCAACAACAACGTGGGTGCTGATAGTTAGCTATACGGAAGAGGAGAAGCAAATCCTTGAGACGAAGAGAGGTAGAAGCGCGGTGCTTCAGAAAATAACTACGCAAGGTAGGATAGGCATAATATGTTCCACGCTCATAGACCACGCCCGTTACAAAATTGAATGCAAAGGGCGAATGAATTCCGTAGCCGCAGCGGTGGCGAAATCGTCGCACCCAGCGAAGCAGGCGGTAAGGAAATGAAGATAGTGAGTGGAACATGATGAAAATAAATCTCTTTGTGGGGATTATCGCGAAGTGCTTTGCCACACTTCTTCAAATTTTTGGCGGAGTTGCGCTTCGTTCTCGATGATGGTGCGGAGTTCTTTCAAGGGGGCTACATTGGGGCTCTCAGGGAGATAGAGTCTTAGGTAGCCTTTCTTGCCATACTTCTCCATGAGATGAACTCTTACGCGCAGATAGTGGTCTTCTTTAGTAAGCGCTGGATAATGGTCGAGGCCATAGAGAAGAGTTCGACGAATCACGGTGTCGGGATTGATTTGTCGGTCGGCCTCAGCCACAATGCATCCATAAATGCTACGCGGCGGATGGTGGGCCGAAGCGCGATGATCTTCGGCAGCCTGGGCTATGATTTCTATTTCTTCCTCGGTAAACCATTGCCGAAGCTGCACATCGGATCTGACGATGCGTCCAGAGACGAGGTGGTGATGCTCGCGCCCTTCACATAGGCCTAAGTCGTGATAAGCTGCAGCTACTTCCACCAATATGACATTTACTTGGGGATAGTGCTGAGCCATCTCTACGCTGCGTTTCATCACGCTCTCTACGTGGTCGAGTCGGTGAGCCGCATCGAAATGGGCATAGCACGGAAGGATATGTTGAGCAATGTAATCGTGTAGATTCATTTTTTTTTTTCTGCGAGTTTACTCGACTTTTCTAATCATTTTCGCTGATGTTTCTACCGAGGTTGCTATGTTGCCGCCTAGAGGAGATTTTTTAAAAATTTTGCCGTATAGCCTTTTCCTTCCTTCACAATTTCCTCAGGAGTACCTGCTGCCACAAGTTGTCCGCCCTCTCTTCCGCCTTCAGGACCGAGGTCGATTACGTGGTCGGCACACTTTATAACATCGAGATTGTGCTCTATAATAACGATGGTATGGCCGCGCTCTATCAGAGCGTTAAAGGCATGAAGCAGACGATTGATATCATGAAAATGAAGACCAGTAGTGGGCTCGTCGAAAATAAAAAGTGTAGGAACAGAGCGCTCAAGCCCCAAATAGTAGGCCAACTTCACACGCTGATTTTCACCGCCTGATAGCGTAGAACTGGCTTGCCCCAACTTGATATATCCTAGACCTACCTCTTGAAGTGGCCGCAGACGGTTGACTATCTTTGTCTGTTGATGCTCCGTGAAGAACTCCATGGCTTGATTCACAGTCATCTCCAATATATCGTAGATATTCTTTCCCTCATAACGCACCTCGAGCACATCGCTTTTGAAACGCTTGCCATGACACGATTCGCACTCTAATACAAGGTCGGCCATAAACTGCATCTCAACCTTCACCGTGCCCTCGCCCTTACACTCTTCGCAACGTCCACCCTCAGCATTAAAAGAGAAGTAGGCTGGCGTATAGTCCATCTGTCGAGCTAGCGGCTGGGCTGCCATGAGTTTGCGTATTTCGTCATAGGCCTTAACATAGGTAACGGCATTCGAACGCGAAGAACGACCAATAGGGTTTTGGTCGACAAACTCTACAGCTTGTACTGCTTCAATATCCCCCGATAAACGAATGAACTCGCCTGGACGATCGGCTACCTCATCCTTGGCACGTTTCATGGCACGATAGAAGATATCACGCACAAGAGTAGACTTTCCCGATCCACTCACTCCCGTCACCACTGTCATCACATTGAGCGGAAACTCCACATTGATACCTTTGAGATTATTGGCTCTAGCACCTTCCACCACGATGCTACGATTCCACTGTCTACGCGATGGCGGAAGAGGTATGACCTCTTTGCCGTATAAATAATTGAGGGTGTGCGATTGATACAATCCTGTTTTAGCATCAGCCTTTACACCTATCTGCTTCTGCAATTCGGCTTCTGTGGAAAAGTAAGGCCCATTGTACACAACCTGTCCTCCTAACCTTCCAGCTTCAGGACCAATATCTATTAAGTAATCAGCAGCACGCATGATTTCTTCGTCGTGTTCCACGACAATCACCGTATTGCCCAAATCACGCAATGCCTTGAGCACGTGAATGAGACGCTCCGTATCACGCGGATGAAGTCCAATACTCGGTTCGTCAAGAATATAAAGCGAACCTACGAGCGAAGAGCCTAGCGAAGAGGCTAGATTGATGCGTTGACTCTCACCGCCCGAGAGAGAATTGCTTAAGCGGTCGAGTGTGAGATAGTCAAGCCCCACTTCCTTGAGAAAATTCAGTCGACTGCGTATTTCCGTAAGCAATCGTTTGGCAATGGTTGCATCGTGTTCCGAGAGCTGAATATTCTCTATCAGCGGAAGAAGTTCTTTAATGGGAATACGCACAAGTTCAGTAATGGAATGTCCATCTACGTGCACATATTCAGCATCAGGCTTCAAGCGCGATCCATGACATACAGGACACTCCGTACGGCCACGATAGCGCGCCAACATTACGCGATATTGTATTTTATACTGATTGCGTTCGAGCATACGGAAGAAGGCATCTATACTCACTTGCTCATCCTCAGGAAGTTGTTGTTCGGCTTTATCGCCATGCCAGAGGATGTCCTTCTGTTTATGTGTGAGTTTATAATAAGGCTCAAAAATGGGAAAGTCAATGCCTTTGCGCGCACAACGGCGAATAAACTCGTCTTTCCACAAGCCCATCTTCTCGCCGCGCCAACACATCACGGCACCATCATGAATGCTCTTCGAGGTGTCGGGCACTACGAGGTGCTCGCTAATTCCCATCACTCGGCCGAATCCCTCGCAACGCTCACAAGCTCCCACTGGCGAATTAAACGAAAACATATTATCGTCAGGCTCACGGAAGGTGATACCATCGGCTTCAAAACGTGTGGAAAAAGTGTGGACAATGCGTGCAGGATAAAAGCGAAGCATACATGTACCATCCCCTTCAAAGAAGGCTGTCTCGGCCGAATCAGCCAAACGCGATAATATGGATTTATCTTTTCCCGCAGCCATTCGGTCGATGAGTAAAGATATGTCAGACAATTGCAAGTGCTTTACAGTGGTATTTGTATTATCTTGTTGAGGTAAATCCATATCCACACACACTTCACCTTTCTCAATCTGTTCCAAAAAGTCTTCCATGCGCACCATCTCACCATCAATATCGATACGCGAGAGCCCTTGCTGCATATCAATCTGTAGTTGCTCTACGAAATTTCTTCCCGGACGCACACGCATGGGAGCAAGTACAGTGAATCTCGTACCCTCAGAATAGGAGAGCATACAATCTACAACATCTTGTACCGTGTTGCGCTTTACTTCAACACCGCTCACAGGAGAAAAGGTATGCCCCACACGGGCAAATAGCAAGCGTAAGTATTCATAAATCTCAGTGCTTGTACCCACAGTCGATCGCGGATTGCGGCTTGTCACCTTTTGTTCGATAGCAATGGCTGGTGGCATGCCTTTTATATAGTCGCATTCAGGCTTATGCATACGTCCCAAAAATTGGCGAGCATAAGCCGAAAGACTCTCCACGTAGCGTCGTTGACCTTCTGCATAAAGCGTATCGAAGGCCAACGATGATTTGCCCGACCCCGAAAGGCCAGTCACCACGATGAGTTTATCGCGCGGAATATCCAAACTGATGTTTTTAAGATTGTTTACCCTTGCTCCTTTTATCTGTATGCTTTCGTTCATGAAGTGCAACCCCACGATGGGGCGATTAAAATGATGTGACGTGATGAATCATGCAAAGTTACGGAAATGTTTTTGGTTTTACCTTTTTTCTTCACTCGTTTTACTTTCCCATTGAAAGTGTTCATGGTAAAGGGACTATTAAAGAATCAACAAGGAAGTAGCACATTACACACAAAGCTAGAGGAAGCACTCAATGGCTCGAATGCCTGTCATCTCTTTTACCTATACGATCACTAGTACGATTTTTTACCACAATCCCTGAGTTTTTCCACACGTTCTGCTTTCACTTTATAATCTTACTATTCCTTCTTTTCTTTTTACTCTATAGAAAAAAGAGATGAATCCTATGGTGGGTATAGTAGTCTGTGGAAAATGTGAATACTTTGTAAGGAATATATTTGGTCATGAAGTTATCCCCATTAAGACGAGATTTTTCTACATCGTTTTCAACATTGTATATTCGCTATTTTCCTCTCATATATGTAAAGATGTAAGGGAGTAAAATTTACTTATAAACACCTTGTGGAAAACATCTATGAGTAGAAAAAAAGTATATGGAAAGGGGGAGAAAATAGTGGAAAGGAATGCTGATTAACTGCGAATAAGATTGTTAACTCGTGGATAACGATAGAGCGCTTTATTTGTCTCAGAAACGAGTTTTGTTAACATCGGCTTCAACACATTTTCCACGTGGTATAAACATGGTTATCCACGGCTTTTTCGTAACTTCGCCGACGACAAAAAGAAAAGTTGTACCCTATATTCAAACGAATATACTGTCGATAGCAACAAGAATAAAATAACATTAGTAGCAAGAAAGTAATCCCCAAAATGAGAAAACTTACGGTAGAAGACCTCAACCGCATCGATGTAGAAACATTTCACCAAGCTGAAAAACTTCCTCTAGTGATGGTACTCGACAATGTGCGTTCGCTTCACAATGTGGGAAGCGTATTGCGCACGGCAGATGCTTTCCGTGTGGAAGCTGTTTATATGTGTGGTATTACTGCTACCCCACCATCGGCTGAAATTCACAAGACAGCTCTTGGAGCAGAAAATTCCGTTAGTTGGCGCCACTTCGATGATACCCTAGAAGCAGTTATTTTACTGCAGAAGGAAGGTTACACAGTATTGGCAGTAGAACAAGTAGAGGGCAGCCTCAAACTTGGCACTTTCAGTTTTGAGCCTCATCGCCGCTATGCACTCGTAATGGGCAATGAAGTAAAAGGAGTAAGACAAGACGTGGTAGACGCTTGCGATCAAGCCCTTGAAATACCCCAATATGGAACCAAGCACTCTATGAACGTAAGCGTTACGGCTGGCATCGTGATGTGGGAAGTTCAACGTGTGAATGGAGACTATTTTTAAAATTATAGGGAATAATAAGAAGTTATGAGGTGATAAGGCTATCCTTTTAAAAAAATCGAAAGGTAAGAAAGTAAATTTTCTTTTCTGTGGCTACCAAACATCACTTCATCTCCCTAATTATCTAATAAAATTCAAAGAATGTATTCTGTAATAGCCCTCGACCTCGACGGAACACTCACTAATCATAATAAAGAAGTTACTCCTCTCACTCGCCAAGCCTTGCTCCAAGTTGAAAGTCAAGGCACAGTGCTTGTGCTTGCATCTGGACGTCCTACTTACGGCATCATGCCTGTAGCAGAATGTCTAGAAATGCCCCAAAAAGGTGGGTATATTCTTTCATATAATGGCGGAAAAATAGTAGATATAAGTACGGGTAAGGAACTCTATTCCAGCCACCTACCTCATGATGCTGTGTCACTTATTCATCAGTATGCTCGCACCCATCGCTATGCACTTTTGGGTTATGTAGGTTCTGAAATAGTGACTGAACTTCCTGATGACCCTTATGTTATAGAAGAAAGCCGCATCAACAAGATGAAAATTCGCTCTGTAACCAATCTACTTGAAGCTATCGAATCGCAGCCTACCAAACTCCTCCTCACAGGAGAGCCCGAAGCCATGGTGCATGCCGAAGCCGACCTGAGTAAAATGCTTGAGGGCACTATGGACGTATATCGTTCCGCTCCTTTCTTTGTGGAACTCGTTCCCCTTGGTATAGATAAGGCCAAAAGCCTTGAGCGTCTTCTCGCCCACCTCCGCATGAACCGCACAGACCTGCTCGCATTTGGTGATGGTTACAATGACCTTTCCATGCTTCGCTATGCTGGATGCGGAGTGGCTATGGCTAATGCCGCACCAGAAGTGCGTGCCGAGGCCGACTATGTTACACTTTCTAACGAAGAAGACGGAATCGCTCATTTCCTATATAAGAAAATGAGTAAAGAATAAGCATTTTTCGCTCCCTAACCCTACAAACTGCCAACAGCAAATGTCAAAGCGCAAACGCCACGGAAAGAGTGAAAATAAAATGCGTTAAAACTTTTCGTTTGTACCAACATTTTCGTACTTTTGCTGCGGTAAAGCGCGGGCACTTGCTCTGCCTGCTGCCTAACCCTACTAACAAGTAAACTTTTTTTATTAACTAATAAAGCATTATGGCAACATTAGATTTAACCAAGTACGGTATTACCGGCGCAACAGAGATCGTTCACAACCCCTCATACGAGCAGTTGTTCGAAGAGGAAACAAAGGCAGGTCTCGAAGGTTTTGAAAAGGGTCAGGAAACAGAACTCGGCGCTGTTAACGTAAAGACGGGTATCTACACTGGCCGTTCTCCTAAGGACAAGTTCATCGTAATGGACGAGAACTCAAAGGACACAGTGTGGTGGACTACTCCCGAATATCCCAACGACAACAAGCCTGCTTCACAGGAGGCTTGGGCAGCCGTTAAGGAAATCGCTAAGAAAGAGCTCTCTAACAAGCGTCTCTTCGTAGTAGATGGTTTCTGTGGTGCCAACAAGGAAACTCGCATGTCTGTGCGCTTCATCGTTGAAGTTGCTTGGCAGGCTCACTTCGTAACTAACATGTTCATCCGTCCTTCAAAGGAAGAACTTGAGAGCTTCGAACCTGACTTCATCGTTTACAACGCATCAAAGGCTAAGGTAACTAACTACAAGGAACTCGGCCTCAACTCAGAAACTGCCGTTGTATTCAACATCACAAGCCGCGAGCAGGTGATCATCAACACTTGGTATGGTGGTGAAATGAAGAAGGGTATGTTCTCTATGATGAACTACTACAACCCCCTCAAGGGCATCGCTTCTATGCACTGCTCTGCCAATACCAACATGGACGAGACTAGCTCAGCTATCTTCTTCGGCCTCTCTGGTACTGGTAAGACTACTCTTTCTACCGATCCTAAGCGTAAGCTCATCGGTGATGACGAACACGGATGGGATGACAATGGTGTGTTCAACTATGAAGGTGGTTGCTATGCTAAGGTTATCAACCTTGATAAGGAAAGCGAGCCCGATATCTATGGTGCTATCAAGCGCGATGCACTTCTTGAGAACGTTACCGTTGACGCTAACGGCAAAATCGACTTCGCTGATAAGAGCGTAACCGAGAACACTCGTGTAAGCTATCCTATCTATCACATCAAGAACATCGTTAAGCCCATCAGCAAGGGTCCCGCTGCAAAGCAAGTTATCATGCTTTCTGCCGATGCTTTTGGTGTACTTCCTCCCGTATCTATTCTTTCTTCTGAGCAGGCACAGTACTATTTCCTCTCAGGCTTCACTGCTAAGCTTGCTGGTACTGAGCGCGGTATCACTGAGCCTACTCCTACATTCTCAGCTTGCTTCGGTCAGGCATTCCTCGAATTGCACCCCACTAAGTATGCTGCAGAACTCGTAAAGAAGATGGAAGCTAACGGTGCTAAGGCATATCTCGTTAACACTGGTTGGAATGGTTCTGGTAAGCGTATCTCTATCCGTGATACTCGTGGTATCATCGATGCTATCCTCGATGGTTCTATTGATAAGGCTCCTACTAAGACTATCCCCTTCTTCGACTTCGTTGTTCCTACTGAACTTCCTGGAGTTGATCCTAAGATTCTTGATCCTCGCGACACTTACGCTGACGCTTCTGTATGGGAAGAGAAGGCTAAGGATCTCGCAGCTCGCTTCATCAAGAATTTCAAGAAGTACGAGACTAACGAAGCTGGTAAGGCTCTCGTTGCCGCTGGTCCTCAGCTCTAATAAAGAATCTGCATAGCTCATTCTCCTATTTTTGAAATGAGTTATACTTGATAAAAATAAGAGTGTGCATGGTTTCTCTGTGCACACTCTTTGTGTATATATAGACTATATACGATTAGTAATTTTGACGATGAAGATTAAGCTGTTTCTACGACCTAAATCTTAGTACTCTAACGATGAAGACCGATAGGTGCTAACGATGAAGATCATTAGGTGCTAACGATGAAGACCGTTAGACTCTATGGATAAAGACCGATAGGATAGACTGATTTTGAACGCATAACGAGGTGATTTTGCCTCGCGCGCGCGTGTATTTATATAGGCGTGGTGTGTTGTGCTTAAAAGGGAGGGATTTTCTCACTTAGCCACCAGAGGGGGAGAAAAAGGTATTAGAAGGAAGAAAAAGGTATTACAAACAGGGTACATAGATAGATTTATGCTTCGTAAGCAGAGATGATGCGTTTCCTTCATAAATGCTGTTCCAATTTGTATTCCACACCCTATTGATCGTGTATGGTAAAGTGGGTCACTCTACTGCTTACAACAAGGAAATGGACAAACATACGACATTAGGGTAATACCCACCGGGAATATCCGCTGACCTAATATAACAAATACAGAAGGCTTCAATTCGTGAGAACTAAAGCCTTCTGTGTATAGGGTGAGATTTATATCGTACTAAAGGTGTATGTCTGCAGAGATAGTAATATATTAGGTTAAGGGGTGTAATCTTAATATTTCATTATTACTTTCGGAGTATTTTACGCGCATTAGATTTTGAGGTAGGTGCGATGTGCATTTTTTATAGAGAATTTCTAATGAGAAAATCCAATATTAAAATAGGCTTGCAAGATAAGCCACTAGAGGGATGGTGACAACGGAAAGCAAGGTGGTGAAGAAAAGTCCCTGCGTCATTACGCGTTCGTCCTGTCCATATTGTAAGCAGAGCATAATACCATTGGTGGCTACGGGCATGGCGCTGAGTACAACGGCTACATCGCTCACAAAGGGGTTGATTCCCATGAGAGCAAGCACGCCTCCTACGGCTAGAGGGAGGACGATGAGTCGTAACAGCGTCATGGAATAGACGAAACGATTGCCAAACATGTCTTTCACGGGGATGTGGCTAAGGCTCGAACCGATGATGAGCAAGGCGCAAGGTGTGGTGAGGTCGCCTAGCAGATGAAACCATTCTCCTATGGGAGTGGGCATTTTAATGCGTGCAATAGCAATAACCACAGCTATGAGCGAGGCTATGACGCATGGCGAAAGAATCAGTTTTGGCGAGAAGGCACTCTTGGCTTTGCCACCATTGATAAAGGACACACCGATGGTAAACACTAGGAGATTAAACGGAATATTGAGCACGGAAGCACAGAATACAGCTTTTGGACCGAACACTGCGTCGCACACGGGATAGCCAATAAAACTCACATTGCCAAAGGCAAGCATGAAGCGGAAGATTCCTAAGCGCGACTTGTTCACCTTAAATATGTGGGGAATGAGATAGGCTAGACCGATAAGCACCACATAGTTGACCACCGCTACGATGCCTAGCGCAATGAGTTCGGAATTTTCAAAAGCGAGATCTTTTCCCATCACAGAGGCCAAAATAAGTGCAGGCATGGAAATATTCATGATGAAGACGGAGAGTTTTCGGTCAAGATCGCCCGACCATAAATCTCGCTTTGCAGCAAAAAGTCCCACCATTACGATGCCAAATATCATTAGCATCTGCGTCACAATGTGTAGTAAATCCATTTGTTTAGTCTGTCTGTGCTTTGTGAAGATGCGTACTGAAGGTGTAAGCGTACGCTGAGAAGCCCCAAAGCGTTAATATCGTTTGGAGTGCAAAGTTACAAACTATTATAGGAATTTAAGAATATAGAAAGTTGAATCTTTCGTTGTATGGGTATTATCTGTCCGTTAGGTTAGATAATGCAATGTCCATTTTATATACGTTTGTTTCCCGAAGTTGGAAACCTAGCGATTGGTAAAGTCTATTGGCGGCTATGCGCGAGGGCCGAGAAGTAAGGTTTACACTATCGGCACCACGCTGTCGTGCCTGGAAAATCAAGTGTTCGAGTAGAATACGGGCGTAGCCTTTTCCGCGCTCATTAGCATCTACTACGACGTCTTCTATCCATGCTTTTGTGCCAGTGAGCAGCGGACACAGACATAGGGTGGCAGTGCCGATGATGCTATTGTCCGTACTTTCAGTATTTTCGGTGCGGAGGAGTAAGTACACCATTCGGTTGATATTGTCTGCACTTTCTAGTTGTTGAAGGCTTTCGAGGGATAGTTGATTGGCTGAAGCTGACAGTTGTGGCAAAAGATGATTAATCGCTTGAAGGGTCTGCTTCGTACATTGAGCGGAGGTTAAGAGTTCAATAGAGCATCGCTTGCGTAAGGCAAAAAGTTCGCTGATGGTTTTGCCGTAAAGTGGATGTATTAAAGTAGGAGCTATTTCGGCTAGGGGTTCGAGCACAAAGAGACGGTTGGTTAGCTCTGGATGAGGCAAAGAGAGAGATTCGTTATGAATCACGTGGTGGTCGAAAAGGAGCAGATCTATATCGATAATGCGGTCGTGGTAGGTATGATCTACGCTTTTCTGTGTGCGTCCCATATCTCGCTCAATATCTTGCGTTATACGTAGTATGTCGGTGGTAGAGAGCGAGGTCTCTACCGCTATGGCTGTATTGAGGAATTGGTTATCTGAGCTGAACCCTACGGGAGCGGTCTGTATGGGTGTGGCAGTCTTTACTACGCGACCTATACGCTGGGCTATGAGTTGCGTGGCTTGTTCGATATTGTGAAGGCGGTTGCCTAGGTTGGTGCCGAGAGAGAGGTAGAGCATATTTTTCGTGTGGGGGCTTCTAATACTTCTAGCCCTTCTATTTATATTATATATAACTCAGGTTAAAACAAAAATTCAATATATCAGCCTTTTTATAGACACAAGAGAAACGCTAGATATTTCAGGATCTAAGTCTTTATAAAAACAGCGAGGCGAAGCTACTTGGAGGGGAGCTTCGCCTCGCTATAAATTAAGAATTAAGAAGAGAGGCTGTGATTAATCAATGATAAGCATCACATCACCGAAAGGACCAAACTTATAGTCGTGCTTCAGTGCCTCGTTGTAAGCATTCATTGTCTCATCGTAGCCACCGAATGCAGCAGTGAGCATGAGCAGGGTGGAGTAAGGGAGGTGGAAATTGGAGAGCATGGCATCAGCCACGTGGAACTCGTAGGGAGGGAAGATAAACTTGTTTGTCCATCCTTCAAACTCCTTTATGCGATTGTCCGTGCTGCATGAAGCTTCAATGGCACGTTGTACGGTAGTACCAACGGCCAGAATTTTATGACCTTGATCTTTGGCAGAATTGACAATGTTGCAGCATGCTTCGCCTACAAACATCTGTTCCGAGTCCATCTTGTGCTTGGTAAGGTCTTCCACATCGGTATTGCGGAAGTTGCCAAGGCCGCAATGGAGCGTAATAAAAGCCTCTTTAATACCCTTAATTTCCATGCGCTTCATCATTTCGCGTGAGAAGTGCATACCTGCTGTAGGAGCCGTCACTGCACCCTCGTTTTTGGCGAAAATACACTGGAAGCGTTCCAAATCCTCGGGTTCGCTCTCGCGGCCTATGAAGCGAGGAATAGGAGCTTCTCCCAAGGCATAGAGCGAGCGCTTGAACTCTTCGTGGTCGCCGTCATAAAGAAAGCGGAGCGTACGTCCACGGCTTGTAGTATTGTCGATTACCTCGGCCACGATAGAATTGTCTTCGCCAAAATAGAGTTTGTTGCCGATGCGAATCTTGCGAGCTGGATCTACGAGCACATCCCAAAGGCGGAGTTCTTGATTAAGTTCGCGCAGTAGAAATACTTCGATGCGTGCGCCAGTCTTCTCCTTATTGCCGTAGAGACGTGCAGGGAACACCTTCGTATCGTTGAATATGAACACATCGTCTTCGTCGAAGAAAGTGAGCAAATCTTTAAACATGAGGTGTTCTATATCTCCCGTTTTGCGGTGGAGCACCATCATGCGGCATTCGTCGCGATGGGGTGCGGGGTATTGTGCAATTTTATCTTCAGGGAGTTTGAATTTAAACTGTGATAGCTTCATATCGGTATGAGGAGTTTCTTTGGCTATTCTGATAGGGAAATGCCTGTTTTTATTGATGATGTGATTGAAAATGTGCATACGAGGCGATTATGAAGAGAGCTACAAGCCCTCTTTCTCACTTTATCATCCTTGTAGCACCTCTATTTTGCTTCAATCAGTTGTGTGAAATCTTCGATTGAGAAGCAACGATAAAGGGTAAAGTGGCCTACGCGTGAGCGTCTGAGTGCTGTGAGATGAGCTCCGCTTCCGAGGGCTTCGCCGATGTCGCGCGCCAAGGCACGGATATAGGTGCCTTTCGAGCAGACCACGCGGATGGTCATCTCCTGCCGTTCAAGGTGACATTCTGTAAGCTCTATGCAGTCAATGTGTAAAGGTTTAGCTTTGAGCTGTACCTCTTCTTGTGTTTGTCCGCTACGAGCGAGGTCGTAAGCACGTTTACCTTCTATCTTGCACGCTGAGAATACGGGCGGCACTTGCATGATGTCGCCCACAAATTGTGTGAGCACTTGACGTATCATTTCCTCGGTAATATGCTCAGTGGGGAAGGTACGATCAATGGGGTGTTCTAGATCGAAACTCGGAGTTGTAGCTCCTAGCTTGATTGTGGCAAAGTATTCTTTCACGCCACTTTGCAACTCTTCGATGAGTTTTGTGGCTCGTCCTGTGGCAACAACCATTACACCTGTGGCCAAAGGGTCGAGTGTGCCAGCGTGGCCTATCTTAATTTTCTTTTTACCGAGCGCTCGGGATAGTACCCATCTTACCTTTGCCACGAGCTGAAATGAGGTCATGTGGAGTGGTTTATCAAAAGCCACGACGCAGGGCAGGATGCCGCCCATGAGCGGATTGCCATCTTCTGTGGTCACATTGGGGTGGACTATGAAGTCTTTTAGCACATCAATGCTTGTGAAGTGAGGCTGCGCATCGTTTGGGGTGGAAAGCGCTTCTAAGGCTACGGGGGGCAGAATATAGTCTGCTATGGTCTGTTTCTTAGCCATATATTGTGGAGCAAAATATCGGATGTTCATTGGTCTTCTCGAGATTCCAATCCGATATTTCAAGTAAAAACTTTCTTGCTTTATTTAAGTAAGGAGTAGACGATGGATGCTACGCCGACAATGGCGCAATAGTAAGCAAAGTAGATGAGTTTTCCCTTCTTGACGATACCTATCATCCATTTACATGCTGCACATCCTGAGATAAATGCTGCAACGAATCCTACGATGAGGGGAAGCGTATCGATACCTCCTGTGGCTTCTTCACCTTTCACCATCTTGAGCACGTCAAGCAGTGCTTCGCCCAAAATGGGGGGGATTACCATGAGAAAGGAAAATTGTGCCAACTTCTCTTTTTTATTGCCGAGGAGCAATCCTGTGGCAATGGTGCTACCCGAACGACTGAGGCCGGGGAGCACGGCTACTGCTTGTGCTAAACCGATGATGAAGGCATGGCCGAGCGAGATGTTCTCGCGTTGACGCGGACGGGCTAGGTAGGAGAATGTGAGTAAAGCGGCCGTCAGGAGAAGACAAATGCCCACTACGAGCAGACCTGATCCAAAGATCTCTTCCACCTGGTCCTTGAAGAATACGCCCACAATGCCGATGGGAATCATCGATACAAGGATATTGAGCACGTAGCGTTGGTCTGGGTTGAGACGATTGAGGAAGGTTCCGTTGCCCTTGAGAGAGCGAGGGGAGAGTGGGTTACACATGCCCTTGAGAATTTTCCCTATTTCGCTGCCGAGAATGACGAGGGTGCTAAGTACGGTGGCCACGTGTACGGCAATGGTAAAAGTCATATTGCTTTCGCCGTCGATGCCGAAGAGTTCAGAAGCTATGGTGAGGTGTCCGCTGCTACTCACAGGGAGATATTCTGTGAGTCCTTGCAGAAGCCCCATGATAAGGGCTTGGAAGGTATTCATTCTTTATCTTGTGTTATGGGTTTATGAGAAAGATTGATATGGAGTTACCTTTGTGAGGTGTCGTAGCTCAATAATCTTTATTTATTTCCTTCTGTAAAGTTATTTTCATTCGTAGTTTCTTCCTTTGTGCTTTGCTTGTCTCGGGGGCGGCGCACGATGGCATAGATGATGAAAAGGTAGCCAAAGAGGGCTACGGCGGGAGCCACCTTTACGTGGCGTGCGTCGAAGATGGCGGTATTGAATGTTGATTCGTTGGAACCCGAGCCCGACATTAAAATCATGCCGACGATTACCACGGCCATACCGATGGCTAGGAGGATGAAGTTCGTGCGATCAAAAGCGAACACTTTCTTGGCAGTAGTTTTCATTGTGTGCGTTATGTATATTTTGTTGTTTGTTTGCTATAAAGGAAATGGGGAGTTCTTTTTTTGTAGCTGACGCGTCGCGTCTTGGCAGAAAGGATGGAGCGTGGGGCTTCAGTGGTGTTTACTTTTCTGCAGTGCCGCCGTGCAACAAGTTGGCCACATCATCACTCTCTCTATTACACCACTGTCTTATTTCTCAGGTGTTTGTTCACGGAGAAGAAGGCACAGAGTACTGTCAGAACGATGCCGCAGGCAAAGATGGTACCAATGGTATATATCCACACGTCTGGCGTGACGAGTTGATTGAAATAGATGTCGCCTGTGCCAGCTTCAAAGCGCAGATAGTAGAGCGCAGCACCGAGCAAGCCACCGGCTATTACGGCTGCCACAATACCAATGCGTAGAGCTTGCCATATAAAGGGACGGCGAATGAACCCCCAACTAGCTCCAACTAGTTTCATTGTGTGGATGCTATATCGGCGAGCATACACGCTCATGCGGATAGTATTGTTGATGAGCGAGAATGATACCACGGCTAGCAAGGCTGCCACCACGAGCAGAATGATGCTCACTGAAGGAATCGTGCGGTCAAGTTTCTGCATGATGTCGCGCGGATAGTTGATTTCCGTCACGCCTTGCAACTTTTGCATATCCCCTTCGTAGCGTTTTAGGCTGTCGAGGTTGGCATAGTCGGCTTTGAGATAAACTTCAAACTCTGCGGGGATAGGGCTAGAACCCTGAAATTCGCCCATGTCGCCTCCAAGGGCTTCGTTCATTTCAGCAATACCCTGCAGTTTCGACTTGTAGCTCACAGCCCTAGCATAGGGGGCATGGCGTAAGTGAGATTGCACGGCTAGAAGGTCGTGGTGAGATATGCTGTCGTTGAGCATCACCTCCACGAAAAGCCCCTCGCGTAGCTGTCGGCTAAAATTGTTGCCGATGCTTACAAAGAGTACTATCATGCCTAGAAGTACGAGCACGAGTGTAGTGCTAATTCCTGTGGTGATGGTGGCAAATTTTCCTGCCGAACGTATCTTTTTTTTCTTGCTCATTTCTTTCGGGTTTGTATGAAAAGAGGCCCAATAAGGCTAATTTCGTACAAAAGTACAATAAAAACGCGCGCATCCAAAGTATTCTCTGTCTTTTAACAAAATATGTAGTAATTTGCCATGATTGTCAAGGAAGAGCAATGGCAGCAATTTGATGGGTAAAGTGTGCGTGCGAGGTGTGTAGCAGAGAAAGAGAAAGTGTATAAGTTGTACACAACTATTTCTCTGTTTTGTAGGAGTGGTCACATTTGCCGCCGATGAGCACCAATTAAGTTCAAAAAATTTGGACATTACGTCCGAAAATTCCTATATTTGCAGTTGGTACATTGCGTGCAGAATATCCAGAGGAATGAGCCTCTAAAAATCCGTACAACGTGGCCTAAAAATCACAATTTTATTCACCCTAAATTGCTCATAAGATAGGCAGCGGAGCTATGTAGTAAGTAAACATCGTCTTACCTTCTAAGCGCTATCTTGTGCCAAGAAAAACAAAAGCGTATGTTTATCAATGATCCCGTGGTTATATCCGTCGTAGTGGTAGTAGCCATTGTATGCCTCAGCATTTTTTTTCATTTCGTGCCATTCTTTCTTTGGCTTAGTGCCAAGGTATCGGGTGTAAAGATTTCTCTTATTCAGCTTTTCTTGATGCGTATCCGTAACGTACCGCCCAACGTGATTGTGCCTAGCCTCATTGAAGCTCACAAGGCAGGCCTTCGCACCGTGACACGCGACAATCTCGAAGCTCACTATATGACGGGCGGTCATGTGCAGCGTGTGGTGCATGCCCTCGTGTCAGCCTCGAAAGCCAATATCGACCTCTCTTTTGAGAAAGCCACAGCCATCGACCTTGCAGGTCGCGATGTGTTCGAGGCTGTGCAGACGAGTGTCAATCCAAAGGTGATTGATACTCCGCCTGTGGCAGCTGTGGCAAAGAATGGTATTCAGCTTATCGCCAAGGCTCGTGTGACAGTGCGCGCCAATATTCATCAGCTCGTGGGCGGTGCTGGCGAAGATACTATTCTAGCTCGTGTGGGCGAGGGTATCGTATCGTCTATTGGTTCTGCAGAAACGCATGAACAGGTGCTAGAGAATCCAGACTCTATCTCCAAACTAGTCCTCTCCAAGGGACTTGATGCGGGTACGGCTTATGAAATCCTTTCGATCGACATTGCCGACATCGATGTAGGTAAGAATATCGGTGCCACCTTGCAGATGGATCAAGCCAATGCCGACAAGAACATTGCTCAGGCCAAGGCCGAGGAGCGTCGTGCTATGGCTGTAGCCACCGAGCAAGAGATGAAGGCTAAGGCTCAGCAGGCTCGTGCCGAAGTAATACAAGCTGAAGCAGAGGTGCCCAAGGCTCTTGCCCAAGCTCTGCGCGATGGCAACATGGGTTTCATGGATTATTATAAGTTTGAAAATCTCAAGGGCGATACCGCCATGCGCGACGCTATCTCCAAATTCGACCCTAATTCCGTGCTAGGGGGGAAGAAAGGATAGTGATATTAAGAATAGGTATTACTCTGTTATAGGCATCGAGCCTTCGCGCAGATAGCCGAAGCGAGACGCTTCGCCCCCACTTCCTATAAATAGTCCCCCTCCTCCTTTCTTAAAACAATCATCTAACAAATATACCAATAATTATGAAGAAAAACTACTTCAAGGCACTTGTTGCCACACTGGCACTGACTGGGCTTGGCGCAGCACAGCCAGCTATGGCTGACGAGGTGCAGGCTTCTACAGAAGCAAGCCCTAAGTGGTACCGTATCTTTACGCCAAAACGCAGCGGGCTCTCCATCACTTCCAACGGCTCGGGACAAGGTATCACCAATACGAAGGATGCCACCACTCCCTACGACGAAGCACTCCTGTGGCGCTTCGAGGCAGGTACTACCGCTGGTACCTACAAGATTATCAACATGGATGGCACCTCCATCTCGGCTACCACTACTACGGGCAACCCCAAACAGTATGTCAGCGTAGCTGCTGATAAAGGTAGCGACTGGACCATCAAAGCTATCGATGGCCAAGACGATCTCTATATCATTGTTAGTGGTACGGCACAATTTAACACTAGTCAGGATGGTCCTTCCTACAAGCTCTACAACTGGGGCAGCGGCAAAGAAACAGGTGACGCAGGTTGTCAATATCGTTTTGAATACGTGCCCATGGATGCCCTAGGACAGGCACAGACAAAGGCTCTCAGCATGCTCAAGAACACACAGGAAGGTACTAACCCCGGACAGTACGCCACGGCCGACCGCGAAGCCTTCAAGACAGCCGTCAATGCTGCTACCACCGAGGACGAAGTGAAAGCCGCTATCGAGGCATACACCGCCAAGATGATTAAGGTGCAAGCCGGCAAGACTTACTACATCGTATCAGGCCCCTCGGCCGACTACTGCCAGGGAAGCTACATCTACAGCACCGGCTCGCAGAGCCAGCCCATGTGGGGTGCTAAGGTTGTGGCTGCTCCCTATGCATGGACCTTTGAAGACGCAGGTTCGGGCAAATTCTATGTGAAGAGCTATGCCACTGGCGAATACATCGAGCCCAACTCTAATGAAAAGACAGGTGCTACTACCACCTCGAAGACCGCCAAGACTGCCTTCACCGTGAAGTCGCTTGGCGAGGGTGCATTCAATATCACCCCCGACGGCAAATATCCCATCCACGCACAGAAAGATGGCAGTGTGCTCGTAATGTGGAATGGTGGCCTCAACACCGCTTCGGCATGGAAGTTAGAGGAAATCACCGACGAGGAACTCAACGCTGCTCCTGCCATTGCCAGTGCAAACGTGGCATCGGGATCGCAAATCTATGCTCCTGGCAACAAGGAACAGGTACTGCTCCGCTTTGATGTCGTAGTAGCAAGTTTCAAGGGATCTCTGCCCCTCAAGGGTGTGAAGCTCAACCTCGGTGCTACGAACGTGAAGGATTTGAAGAATATTAAGCTGTTCGTTTCTGAAAACTACGACTTCATCACCGCAGGCGAGCGCAAAGCAACCCTCGTGGGCACTTTAGTTGCTCCTACTACCAACGAAGTGACTATCCCAGTAGAAAAAAACGTGGATATGAATCCTGGCTATAGCATTTTCTACGTAACAGCCGATATTGCCGATGATGCGAAGATTAACGATGTGGTGGATGCTTCATTGCTCAGTTTTAGCTATGGCTCCGATGCCGCTGACTTTGCAGTAAGCAACGGTAATCCTGAAGGCGTAGCCCGCATCTGGTCCGTACAATCAACTCCCTTCCAGCCCTATTTGCTCGGTACACACTATTGGCGTATCCCCGCTATGGTAGTGCTTCACAACCAGAAGGATGGGAATGCAGAGAAGAATGGACGTGTAGTAGTGATGGCCGACAATCGTTTCAGCCACAATGGTGACCTTCCCAACCATATCGATGTATACGAACGCCATTCCGACAACAATGGTAAGACCTGGAGCGAGAGCCAACTCGTGGCTGGCTCGGAAGCTCACCACAAACTAGTCGGCGTTGCTGAGAACGGATTTGGTGATGCAGCGCTCGTGGAGACCAACAATGGTAAACTCATCGCTATCATGGTGGCAGGTCAGGCCTACTTTAGTTCATCTTCTACCAATCCTATTATTCCTTTCATTGTCACTTCTGAGGATGGCGGCGACACTTGGAGCACCCCCCGTTCGCTCAAGGACGAACTCTATAAAGGCACTTACACACAGGGTCAGGTGCTTGGCTCATTCGCAGGTTCAGGTCGTGGCATCGTGCTGAAGCGTCAGCGCAACACCTCACTTAATGGCCGTATCATGTTCGCCATGAGCCACCGTTTTGCTGGTAATAATATCCAGGAATACATCATCTACTCTGACGACGAAGGTGAAACTTGGCACATGTCGCCCAATTCTGCTTATAACGGAGGCGATGAGTCGAAACTCGTAGAATTGGCCGATGGTACCGTGATGATTTCTGTACGTCAATATGGTCAGCGTGGCTACAACACTTCGACCGATGGTGGTATGACTTGGGGCACTCAGAGAAAGTGGGCTGACATCAGTGGCGTGGCTTGCAACGGCGACATTCTCTATTTTAATGAGAACGTGCTTCTTCACTCTTACGTCAACAATGGCTCAGCGCGCAAAAATCTCACCGTGAAGGCTTCTTTCGATCAAGGTAAGACTTGGACCAAAGAATTTGTGGCATGTCTGCCCTCGTCAGGCTATTCTACGATGGATATTACTGGCGACGGTCAGGTGGCTATCTTCTATGAAGACGCTTCTTGCAGCACAGGTTACGTACAAAACTATGGTGTATTCCCCATCGATTGGCTAGCTCCTGGTCAGGTGGCCACGGGGATTGGATCACCTGCTATCAGCGTTCCTCAAGCAAAGGGAGAGAATGTTTTTTTCGATCTCAGCGGTCGTCGAGTGGAAGTTCCCACAAAAGGCATCTACGTAACCGCAAAAGGAGATAAACTGATTAAGTAACGACTTTTAGGGTGGTTCTATTCATCCTGAAGTAATAGGACTGACGGGTTAACAGATTGACAAGTTAACGGGTAAGAATGTATGGATACTCCACTGTACAAACATCTTCGTTAACTAGTCAACTTGTTAACCCGTCAACTTTTCCCTAATTCTTTTTTTGGCTTATCGCTCATTACGTATTAACTTTGCAGAGATTTGGGTTATCCCTAATCACAATAAAGCATACTGACTATATTATTCCACAGATTCATATTTCATGAAAGTAATCAATCTTGGCGAACGCAGTTCTGTGATAAACTCATACATGGCGCAACTGCGCGACGTCAATATTCAGGACAATCGTACCCTATTTCGCCGCAATATGCAGCGCATAGCTCGCGCCATAGCCTACGAGGTGAGTCGCACACTCGATTATAGCGATAAGACCATCACTACACCGCTCGGCACTAAAGATGTGCCAACCTACGACGATCGCATCGTGGTGGGCACCGTGTTGCGTGCCGGACTAGCCTTTCACGAGGGCTTTCTCGACACTTTCGATCAGGCCGATTCTGCTTTCGTGGCAGCTTATCGTGAGGAGGGCACACGCGAAAATATCAAAATCCATGTGGAGTATATCGCTGCACCGAATCTCGACGGGTGTACTTTCCTTATGGTCGATCCAATGCTCGCTACGGGAGGTTCGCTAGAACTCTCTTATAAGGCATTCCTTAGTCACGGAACCCCTAAAAAATTGCACATCTGCTGCGCTATTGCTGCACAAGAAGGAATAGACCACCTATGCCGTGTGTTTCCTGATGATGATATTACGCTTTGGGTGGCAGCTGTCGATCCTGTGCTCAACGACGATGCTTATATCGTGCCTGGACTGGGCGATGCAGGCGACCTCTCTTTCGGTCCGAAACTTGCTCGTCAGTAAGGGAGTTACCACTAACGATTAGGCGCGAGGAAAATCATTGCGAGAAGAAATCCAAACAAATCCTCATTGCCAAAAATCCATCATGAAAGGACAGAAAGTGCAAATAAAAGTGTAACTTTGTCCGATGATTTGGAGCCCTCGTAGTTCAATGGATAGAACACCGCTCTCCTAAAGCAGTGATCTGAGTTCGATTCTCAGCGGGGGTACGATGGATGGTTTAAAAGTATAGAAGTTTAAAAATTGAAGAGTTTATGAAGAATGCTTTGCAAGGCAAACTTATTTCTCTTCACTTTCTCTACCATCTTTATTAATAGAATTATTATGCGCTTGACATCCGATGCGGCAAGAGCCGACGAGAGTTGTCAAGCGTTTTTACCATATGATCTTCCCATGGCTATAGAAGCAGAGAAACTCACACCGATGATGAAACAGTTTTATGACCTCAAGGCGAAAAACCCTGACGCGATATTGCTGTTTCGATGCGGCGACTTTTACGAAACTTATGCCAAAGATGCCGTTACGGCAGCACAGGTGCTAGGCATCACCCTGACCCGACGTAATAATAAGGGAACACAGGCAGCCACGGAAATGGCAGGATTTCCCCACCATGCGCTCGACACGTATTTGCCCCGACTCATCCGTGCTGGCTATCGTGTGGCCATCTGTGACCAATTAGAAGACCCTAAATTGGCTAAGAAACTCGTGAAGCGCGGTATTACCGAGCTAGTCACACCTGGCGTGGCCATGACAGATAATGTGCTCAATGCGCGAGAGAACAACTTCCTTGCCGCTATACATTTCGGCGTAGCAGCCGTGGGTATCTCTTTCTTGGACATCTCTACGGGAGAATTTCTTGTAGCTGAAGGAACTACGGAGTATGTCGACAAGCTTTTAGCGGGCTTCGCACCGAAAGAGATATTGGTACAACATGGCATGCGCGGCCGTTTTGAAGGTCTTTACGGGTCGAAAAACTTTATCTTCGATCTCGATGATTGGGCCTTTACCCCACAGACAGCCCATGAGAAACTGACGAAGCATTTCCAAGTGCGCAACCTCAAGGGATTTGGCGTGGACCATCTGAAAGATGGCGTAGTGGCTGCAGGGGCCATTCTATGCTATCTCGAAATGACGCAACACACGCAGACGGCTCACATCACTGCTCTGCGACGCATTGAAGAAGATAGCTACGTACGCCTTGATCGTTTCACCACGCGTAATCTCGAACTCGTACAACCGATGAACGAAGGGGGAACTTCGTTGCTACAAGTGCTCGACCATACACTCACGCCAATGGGCGCTCGACAACTTCATCGCTGGATTATTTTCCCACTACGCTCTGTGGCTCAGATTGAAAGCCGACAGGATGGTGTGGAGCATTTCTTCAAGCATCCCGATTTTCGCGAACTATGTGAGATGGAACTGCCCAAAATTGGCGATATGGAGCGCATTGTGAGCCGTGTAGCAGTGGGACGTGTCAATCCGCGAGAACTCCAACAACTTCGGTTAGCATTGGAAAGCACTGCGTTGCTAAAATATGCTTGCACTCATGCTGAGGGATGCGAAGCTATTCACCACGTGGGCGAAGAACTCGATGCTCTCACTCCCTTGCGCGACCGCATCAAGTCTTCGCTCAGTCTAGACCCTCCTTTATTGGTTAACAAGGGAGGTGTGATAGCGAACGGCGTGAATGCTGAACTCGATGAACTTCGGCAAATTTCTAGTTCGAGCAAAGAATTCCTCCAAAAAATCCAACAACGAGAAAGCGATGCTACGGGAATTCCGAGCCTAAAGATAGGATTTAACAACGTGTTTGGCTACTATATAGAGGTGCGCAACACATATAAGGAACGTGTCCCCGAAACGTGGATTCGTAAGCAGACTTTGGCTCAAGCTGAGCGTTACATTACGCAAGAGCTGAAAGAATACGAAGATAAAATTCTCGGGGCGGAAGATCGCATTCTCGATTTAGAAATGCGTCTATTTGCAGAACTTGTGCATGAGGTGAGCCAATATGTGGCACCACTGCAAAAGGACGCTATGGCACTGAGTCATCTTGACTGTTTGCAGAGCTTGGCTCATGTGGCACGCGATAGGCACTACGTGCGTCCCATCGTAGACGAAGAACTTACACTAGATATTCGAGAGGGGCGTCACCCTGTGATAGAGACGCTTATGCCGCCGGGAGAGGAATATGTGGCCAATAGCGTGGAACTCGACACGAAGCAACAGCAAATCATCATCGTGACGGGACCTAATATGGCTGGTAAGAGTGCGCTACTGCGTCAGACGGCGCTCATCACCCTCATGGCGCAGATAGGGTCTTTCGTACCAGCAGAGTCGGCTCGCATTGGGCTAGTGGATAAGATTTTTACTCGTGTAGGTGCTAGCGACAACATCTCTGTGGGCGAAAGTACGTTTATGGTAGAGATGAGTGAAGCCTCTAATATCATGAACAATCTCACGGAACGTTCTCTTGTGCTTTTCGATGAGTTAGGACGTGGCACATCTACCTACGATGGTATTTCCATCGCTTGGGCCATTGTGGAGTATATCCACGAGAATCCCAAGGCACATGCACGTACACTCTTCGCCACACACTACCACGAGCTCAACGAGATGGAGAAACTCTTCCCACGCATCAAAAATTGGAATGTTTCCGTGCGCGAGGTTGAAGGGCGTGTGGTATTCCTCCGCAAGCTTCAGCGTGGCGGCAGTGAACACTCTTTCGGTATTCATGTGGCACGCATTGCTGGTATGCCGCAGAGTATTGTGAAACGTGCTGAGCAAATTCTAGCTGACCTAGAGAAAGCCGGTGCACAGGCAGGAACAAGTGTGCCACGCGCTGAAAGCAATACACAGACCACAGAGGAGGGTATGCAGCTGAGTTTCTTCCAACTTGATGACCCTGTACTGAGCCAAATTCGTGATGAACTTCTTAATCTCGATGTGAACAACTTGACGCCTCTTGAAGCCCTCAACAAGCTCAACGATATCAAGCGGATATTGAAGGGAAAGTGATGAAGGCAGATTCTTCTTCCTTTTGCGGATAGCACTTCCGTTCGTTTGCTCATGTACGTTTTATCATCGTTGGATAAGCATTGTGTTTTCTACCATCCCAAGGTAGCAACAACGCTGCAACCATCCGAAACTAGGCACCTCGCCTAGTTTCGGATGGTTGCTTTCTTTTTGTCGATGTATTGTTTGCTTTGTTAGGGTTTAAGCATTCTTTTCTTACCATTTACAATGTACACACCCTTGGCCTGAGTAGTTGAACATTTACGGCCGTCGATGCCATAAACCGCGATGGGCGCGTTCGTATCATTATCCACCACATTGCTTACCGTAGTCTGCGTGCCGCCAAAGTTCATACTTACGGCAGGAAGCGTAGCGTTCCATTGCAAATAAGCCTTGTAACGTGGCAATGTGCTACCCACTTTCGCACGGTAAAAAGCTGTTTGTCCCTGTTGGCTATTCAGCACATAAGCATTGTCGGTAGATGTAATCACGTGGTCGCCCTGAGCGTTGGCTTGCAAAAGGTTGCCTGATAGTTCGGCCACAGAGGTTGAGGCATCAGCTTGTTTCATAATCAGCACGTCGGTTGCAGAGCTCGTGGTTAACAAAACTCCTTGTCCTGCAGGGATAGCATAGCCCTCGGGCACCGCAGTGAGTTGTGCCTTGTTGTCTTCAACTTGCTTCACATACCATGCTTTTGCACCATTGGGCACTACGGCATTAAAGGGTGCGCTAAAAGTGGCAATGGATGCCATGTCTTGCAGTTGGTCGGCTGTGTTCATCGTCACTTCCACTTGGGTGGGAGTAGCGGGTGAATTTGATTTGAACACGGGATCGCCTTCGGAATCCACTAAGAATCGGCCTTCTATACCAAAGAAGGTCAACTCCGTTGGGTGAAGGGCTTGAGCGTCCCAAGCATTATTCTCCTCGTCATAGATACCTCGTTCGAAATAGAAAAGGTCTTTATAGCGTTTGGGCTCGAGGGCATGTATTTCCTTTTTGGGATTTTTGCGATCATTGGGCACAGAATCTGTCACCCATATACGCGTGATGGTGTTCGTTTCTGTATCTACTTCAATTCCCCACAAAGTCCAAGCGTGGTTATTGTCACGAATTTGTGCAATGTAGTTACCCGTGGTGAAATAGCTCAGCAATGCGTCGGTTAATATTTCTTCGTTTGAATTTATGTAGCCACGTGTGAAGATGATGGGATTATCGTAATCGTCGGTATCGAGGTAGTACATATAAAGACCATTACGTGTGTAAGCGATGGAGGGATGCGTCTCTCGCAGATACCAATCGAGGGCTTTATATACGTAGTCACCATTGTCACCGAAATAGGAGTTGGTATCAAATTCGCGATTGATTTCCTCAGGATCCCAGCATTTGCCAGTGTAGACGTACTTTTCCTTGATGCGATCCTGCCACCATGCTATCATGTTGCTACTAACGGCAGCCCAGCAACCATTCGTAAACTGAAAGGTGTTGTACCAACCAGACTCTACGCTGACGCCTTTAGCCCAATATTGCACCTTCTTTGCTTTTGCCGAAGAAAATGGAAGCATGATGCCCAGTGCGAATGCCAATGCAAATATAATCGATGTCTTCTTCATTTTATCTGTTTTAAGTAAATGATCAATACCATTTTAGGCGTCATTTCCACATTGGGGATTGTCTGACGCCCCAGCTCTCTGTCGTTTAGGGATTACACACACCACGCACAGAAGAACCATAATAGCGTGTGTGATTCCATTTCGAGTTGAAATAATCCTGAAAAAATTGCAACTGATAGGCAGAGCCACGGTAAGAAGAATGGTTGTTGAACAGCGAACTCGACCAGTAGTAACCGTGTACTCCTTTTTCGTTAATCTGATTGGCATAACGACAACCTGCCGCAGGCAAAAAGAGTGAAGCATCGTTGCTCTTGCTCGTAACAACGTATCCTGCAACACCTGTTTCGTTGTAGTCGTCAGTCCATGTCCAGGCACAATGCTCTTGGAGTTCACTCCATTCATTCTTGGTGGGCATACGCCATGTGCCTCCCCATGTACAGGAAACGACATCGTCGGTGGCATCAAGCGTCCATAATCCATCTTTTAGGGAATACTTTGTGAGCGAATTGTAAGCCGTTCCGTGAGCGTAGGTGGCCCATCTAAAGTCTGTTTTCAAGGTCGTTTCGCCCCATGCATAGTAGTTGCCCGCGTCTTGAGGACGAGTGGCACCTATATTGGTAGAAGCCCATTTAACTCCACTGGGCAATCCCAAATCAATCCAAGTATGTCCGGCCTCCTTGCCTGTGGTTTGCGCAATCATAGCGCAAGACATCGCACCACACATAATCAAACAAGAAAATCTCTTTTTCATTTCTTCGTAAATTAAATACTTAATATTGCGAATTCCAGAAATACACGGGAGCGTTGATTGTGCCTTCTTTTCTTAATATTCCGATTTCTGTAAAATGCTTCAGCCATCCAAGCGCAGCATTCTTGCGTAAGCCAAAAAGGGTTTCCATCGCACTGCGGTTAATGTAACCATTGGCAGAGATATAATCTTTTAGTTTTTCCAACATGGCTTCCTCCTTTACGGATTTTGACCGGGTGGAGAACTTTGCACGCTCAAAGCGTACACTCTTTTTGATTTTTTCAAGCATAGAAGCATCGGGGCGAAACTTGATGTTGCGCACACTGATATAGTCGGCACGTGCTTTGTCTACGCTTTTATCTTCAGGCATATCTAAGTCTACGGATAGAGAGAAGTAGCCAATAGACGGGATGTAGAAACGATTGCCTTGCGACAGTTCGCGAATCATGACGTCGCGCAATGCCGATAGCGTGGCTTCCACGTCGCCTTTTGTGAGTGAACAAGAATCTTGAATGTGGCTTTCAAGTTGGTTAGCCGACATGGGAGTTCTCTCAAAGATACGTGCAAAGTGTCGTTCTTCGCCTGTTCCTTGCGAGTTCTTGATGGGTTGAATTTCGTATTTAATGCTCATAGGTTTGGTGTTTCTCGTTTACAAAGTTAAAAAAATATCGGTATAACGGCGCCTATTTTTCATCAGAAACTTTGATCATAGTTATTCAAGTTTTCGGTTTTAACTTGAGCGGGCAGAATCCGAAACTTTGATAGTAGTTGTTAATCATTACGTTGTAGTGTTCTCTTTAAGTATATTGTTATTAGGCTAAAAGGCCGTAGAAGTTTCCTTAAAACGTTTGTTAAGTCATCGTCCTTCGACCGAAGGACGTGCGTCCCCCGACCGAAGGACATGCGTCCCCCGACCGAAGGACGATAACATGAACGGTCTTTTCGCGTAACTTGAATGCCTATGTAGAGATAATTATAATAGTTTTTATTTCGGACTATATCTAAAGAAGGTATTCTTTATCTAGTGAGCATGTGTGATTAGGTAGGCTCATTTTATAAAGTGCGTGGGCTGAAAGGGTAAGGTGAAAGGATACATAGAAAAAGGGTGCAGACTACTTATTAGATGTCTGCACCCTTTTGAGAGAGAATTTTGTGAGAAAGTCTTGGAGAGTGTTTGTTGTAAGCTGTAAGTGGGTTGATTTTATGACCTTCTTACCTAAACTTCCCACTCAAGGACTTTATGTTTTATGATACCGATATGAAACCGATAGGAGCAGTTTACATGCCAATCGCTACGCGTTGCACGTAGTAGCAGAGGATACCAGCCAAATAGCCTATGGCTGCAATCCAAGAGATGTGCTTCATATACCATCCGAAGGTGATTTTTTCTAATCCCATCACTACAACACCGGCTGCCGAACCGATGATGAGCATCGAACCGCCCACACCTGCGCAGTAGGCCAAGAGTTGCCAGAAAATACCATCTTGGGCGAAGTCGCCCGTTGCTTGTATGGGATACATACCCATGCAACCTGCTACGAGAGGCACATTGTCGACAATGCTAGAAAGAACACCGATGATACCTGTCACCATGAAATGGTTGCCATCGAAGAATGTGTTGAGGCCTTGTCCCATCTGTACGAGCACGCCGATAGTCTCGAGGCAAGCCACTGCCATAAGTATACCGAGGAAGAAGAGAATGGTGCCCATATCAATGCGTGAAAGCATATTGGTGACGCGTTTCTGCATAGCGCCTTTCTCTTCTGCGTGGCCAAGGTGGCTATAGAATAGTTCCGTAGTGGTCCATAGCACGCCCAGTACGAGCAAGATTCCTACGAATGGGGGTAAATGTGTGATGCTCTTAAAGATGGGCACGAAAATCAGACCACCTACGCCGAGGAAGAAAATAACCTTGCGTTGACGTGCCGTAAGTTCGCTCACGCTGCCTTTCGTCTGTACTGAAGCATTGAAGGAAAGTTGGCCTTTAAGCGAGAACGAGAGCAGATAGGTGGGAATCACCATGGATATAATTGAGGGTAAGAGAATCTCCTTAATCACTCCTGCAGCTGTGATGAGGCCCTTGTTCCACAGCATGATGGTGGTCACGTCGCCGATGGGGGAGGCTGCGCCACCCGAGTTGGCTGCAATGACTACGAGCGAAGCGTAAATGATTCGATCTTTGTGATCGGTCACTAGTTTGCGGAGAATCATCACCATGACGATGCTCGTGGTGAGGTTGTCGAGAATGGCCGAGAGGATGAAGGTCATTACTGCAATGCGCCAGAGCAGTCCGCGCTTACTCTTTGTACGCATCATATCGCGTACGAAATTGAAACCACCATTTTGGTCGACAAGTTCCACGATGGTCATAGCGCCCATGAGGAAAAAGAGCGTGGTGGATGCGCTTCCTAGATGATGCTCTATCACTTCACTTACGACAGAGGCTACTTTGTCGCCTACCGCAGTGGGTAAATACTGCGATGGGTCGCACATGAATAGCGTCCAGCAACCTACGAACATAAGCAAGGCAATGGCTGCCTTGTTGATTTTGTTAAGGCTCTCTGTGGCGATGAGCAAATAGCCCACCACGAATACCACGACAATGAGGGTTGTAAGAGTTGTCATTGAAGAGTTTTAAGTTTATAGATAAAAGTTTTAAGTTTGGAGGTATGAGGTTATAAAGTTACTATTCATTAGTTCTGTGGGCGACGCGTCTCGCGTCGGCATGTTGGAATGCTTTTATGGCTATGCCGATGCGGGGACGCATCGCCCACAGTATTGGCTGAGAGATACGATTCTTACTCGCCAGCCTTGAAATTCTCGAGGCCGGTTTGGAGGAACCTCACGAATTTATCGATGTTCTCGTCGTAAGAGTAGGAGCCATTAAGAGGTTTGCCCTCAGCATCAAGTAACACGTAGAATGGTTGCGCGTTGGCTCCAAACTTAGAGCGTTGCAGGTAGCTCCACTTATCGCCTATGGTGCGGAGTGTAGTGGTTTGCCCGTTTTCGCTCACTTCGATGGGTTGTGGTAGCGGAGTTTTCTCGTCAACGTAGAGCGATATGAGTACGTAGTCTTTATTAATAAGGTCGCGCACCTTGGCATCGTGCCATACGGCAAGCTCCATCTTGCGGCAGTTTACACAGCCGTGGCCTGTAAAGTCGAGCATTACGGGTTTGCCTGTTTGGCGAGCGTAAGCCATGCCCGATTCATAGTCGGTAAACTTCGCCTCTACTTTTACGGGATCGAGGTTGAAGTCCTGAGTCGACATGGGTGGAGCGAAAGCACTGACGGCCTTGAGCGGAGCACCCCAAAGACCTGGCACCATATAGATGGCAAAGGCTAGTGATGCTAGAGCTAGGAAGAAACGGGGCACGGAGGTGTGGCGTTCGTCTTCATCATCGTGGGGGAACTTGATGCCGCCTAGCAGATAGATGCCGAGCAGGGCGAAAATGGCTATCCAAAGAGCGAGGAATGTTTCTCGGTCGAGTAGATGCCAACCATAGGCGAGATCGGCTACGGAGAAGAATTTTAGAGCGAAAGCTAGCTCAAGGAAACCGAGCACAACCTTTACGTTGTTGAGCCAACCACCGCTCTTAGGCGCACTCTTGAGCCATGTGGGGAAGAGGGCGAAGAGAGTGAATGGAAGTGCTAGTGCAATGGCGAAGCCCAACATTCCGATGGTGGGGGCTAGGGCTGAACCGCCAGAGGTGCTGACTTCTACAAGCAGGAATCCAATGATGGGACCTGTGCATGAAAAGCTAACCAACGAAAGGGTGAAAGCCATGAGGAATATGCTCAACAAACCAGTGGTTTTCTCGGCCTTATTGTCCACCGCATCTCCCCATTTTGATGGGAGTGTAATCTCAAATCCACCAAAGAAACTTGCGGCAAAGACTACGAGCATGAGGAAGAACAGAATGTTGAACACTGCATTGGTGGAGAGGTCGTTGAGAGCGTTGGCTCCGAAGAGCGTGGTGATGATAAGGCCTAATGCCACGTAGATAACCACGATGGATATGCCATAGGTGATAGCATCGCGTATTCCCTTACGACGATTGCCCGAACGCTTGAGGAAGAAACTCACCGTCATGGGGATGATGGGCCATACGCAAGGAGTAAAGAGAGCTACAAGTCCGCCCACGAATCCGAGGAAGAAAATGTAGTACCAAGCTTTTCCTGTCATATCGGAGCCGTCGGCGCCAAAGCTCTTGAGCTCTTTGATGACGGGAGTCCATAATTGCTGCATGGCAGCGCTATCTAGCGGTTGCACGGCAATAGTGCTTTGTGCTGAATCTGCTGCGGTGGTGGTTTGAGTCGAGTCGGCATTGAGCGGCAAGGCATCGGTGGCTGCGGCAGCATCGGCTGCTGCTTGCGCTGCTTCTTCAGCCTTGGTCTGGGCAGTAGGCTCAGGACCATCGGTGCCGTTGAGGTGAGCGTTTACGCTGGTGGGCGGTAAGCAGTTTTGGTCATTGCATGCGCCATATTGCAAGTAGCCCTTCAGCTCGTAGTTCTTGTCGGTGAGCTCTACGCGCTGCGTGAAGGTGGCTTTGCCTTCAAAGAAAGATACGGGCATGTCGAATATAGGGTCGTGCATGCTTTTTGCTCCGGGACCTGCTTTGAGTTTTCCTTTAAGCTTCGCGCCCTTAATGGCATCTACGCCAAATGAGGCAGGGGTGGGGCCGCCTTCACCAATGTTGGTGGAGTAGATGTGCCATCCAGGCTGTGCAGTACCCGAGAATACGATGTCGATGGTGTTGGCATTGACTCGCTGATACTTCACTGTGAAGTTGATCTGTGCCATCGCTGCAGAGAACGCAGTGAGGAGTAATAGGCACAAGATGGTTGCAAACTTCTTCATAAATAGAATGTATGGGTTGGGTTTGGAGTTTTGAGGTTAATAGGTTATAATGTTACTTTTAACGTTGAAAGTGTAAGTAACTTTATAACCTTAAACCTCAAAACTTAAAACAAGTAATGCTTATCCCACTTGGCTGCCAGGCACTACTTTGCGATCTACGGTCACTACGGATAGAGATTCGTCGAAGTTAACGGCAGAGAGAATCATGCCTTGGCTCTCTATTCCGCTGATGGTGCGGGGAGCGAGGTTCGCCACATAGCACACTTGCTTTCCTACAAGTTCCTCGGGATTATAGTAGTGAGCAATGCCGCTTACGATGATACGGTTTTCAGCGCCATCGGCTATCTCAAACTTTAGCAACTTCTTGCTCTTCTTTACTTTCTCGCATGAAAGTACGGTTCCCACGCGGATATCGAGTTTTTCAAAGTCTTCGAAAGGAATATTCTCTTTTACGGGAGCGGCTTTGAAGTTGGCTGCTTCGTTGGCTTTCTTTGTGTCGAGAAGTTTTTGTACCTGAGCTTCCACCACGCTATCTTCTATCTTTTCGAATAGCAAGGCAGGCTCGCCTAGTTTGTGTCCTGCAGGCAAGAGATCCGTGGCTCCGAGACGATCCCACTGAGCCTCTTCTATATGGAGCATGCCGCGCAGCTTTTCTGAAGAGAATGGGAGGAATGGCTCGAATGCAATGGCTAGATTGGCTACGAGTTGGAGGGAGAGGTTGAGGATGGTCTTTACGCGTTCGGGGTCAGTTTTAATGACTTTCCAAGGTTCAGAGTCGGCCAAGTATTTATTGCCGATGCGTGCCAAGTTCATTGCCTCTTTCTGTGCATCGCGGAAACGGAAGTTCTCAATCAAGCGTTCCACCTCAGCCTTCACATCTTTAAATTCTTCGATAGTTTGACTATCATAGTCGGTCAGTTCGCCAGCAGCGGGCACAACGCTATCGTAGTACTTTTTAGTGAGCTGCAGAGCACGATTGACGAAATTGCCATAGACGGCTACGAGTTCATTGTTGTTGCGAGCTTGAAAATCCTTCCAAGTGAAGTTGTTGTCTTTTGTTTCGGGAGCATTGGCTGTAAGCACATAGCGGAGTACATCTTGCTTTCCGGGCAGATCACGCAAGTATTCGTCGAGCCACACGGCCCAATTGCGTGAAGTACTAATTTTGTCGTCCTCGAGGTTAAGAAATTCGTTGGCGGGCACATTGTCGGGCAGGATGTAAGAACCTTCAGCCTTTAGCATAGCGGGGAACACGATGCAGTGGAATACGATGTTGTCCTTACCAATAAAGTGAATGAGGCGTGTATCATCACTTTTCCACCATTTCTCCCAATCGTTGGGTAGCAGTTCTTTCGTGTTGCTGATATAGCCAATGGGAGCGTCAAACCAGACATAGAGCACCTTGCCATCAGCTCCCTCTACGGGTACAGGAATACCCCAATCAAGGTCGCGACTTACGGCACGGGGCTTGAGACCCATATCAAACCAGCTCTTACACTGCCCCATTACGTTAGAGCGCCATTCCTTGTGCTGTTCCGTAATCCATGGCTCAAGCCATTGCTGATGCTTGTCGAGGGGCAAGTACCAGTGCTTTGTCTTGCGAAGTACGGGTTTAGAACCGCTCACGGTAGAGCGCGGATTGATGAGTTCGGTGGGCGAAAGAGCTGTGCCGCATTTCTCACATTGGTCACCATAAGCACCTTCTGCGTGGCAGTGGGGGCATTCGCCTGTGATGTATCTGTCGGCCAAGAAGGTGTGAGCCTCTTCATCGTAATATTGCTCGCTCTCTTGCTCCACAAATTCTCCCTTGTCGTAGAGGGTGCGGAAGAAGTCAGAAGCCGTCTTCTTATGTACCTCCGAAGTGGTGCGTCCGAAGAAGTCGAATGAAATTCCGAATCCTTCAAAGCTTTCCTTAATAATCTTGTTGTATCGGTCAACCACCTGTTGCGGGGTACATCCTTCTTTGCGGGCACGAATAGTGACGGGCACACCATGTTCATCGGAACCACAGATGAAGAGCACGTCGCGCTTTTTCAGACGGAGATAGCGCACGTAGATATCGGCTGGAACGTATACACCAGCCAAGTGTCCGATGTGTACACCACCATTAGCGTAGGGAAGTGCAGCCGTTACCAGCGTGCGGTTGAATTTCTTTTCCATTATGTAGTATCGTTTTTGTTGTTCTTGTGTATGCGTATAATAGTGTGCAAAAGTACTGATTTTTTCGCTAATATCGCTTGAATATAGCCCAAAAGCGCAAAACAAGCGGTGGTGTGCACCCTGTGGGCGGTTAAATAGGGAGAAAATAACGCTCAGTATCGGAAAAAAGCACTACTTTTGCACCTCAGAACATGCCGCCGCTGAGCGGCATCTAAGCTGAATCATAATCAACACAATATATAGCATTCAATATGTCTGAAAGAAAAGTACGTGTGCGCTTTGCGCCTAGTCCTACAGGACCTCTGCATATTGGTGGTGTGCGCACCGCCCTCTATAATTATCTCTTTGCCCGCCAGCATGGTGGTGATATGGTATTTCGTATTGAGGATACCGATTCCAATCGCTTTGTGCCTGGTGCCGAAGATTACATTATCGAGTCGTTTAAGTGGCTCGGAATAGAGTTTGATGAGGGTGTAAGCTTCGGTGGCAATCATGGTCCTTATCGCCAAAGCGAGCGCCGCGATATCTATCGCAAATACGTGAAGCAACTCCTCGATGCGGGAAAGGCTTATATCGCTTTCGACACTCCCGAAGAGCTCACTGCTAAGCGCGAATCGGTGCAAAACTTCCAATACGATGCACACACTCGCATGAGTATGCGCAACTCTCTCGTGATGGGCGAAGAAGAAGCCCAGCGCCTCATTGATGCGGGTGAGCAATATGTGGTACGCTTTAAGGTGGAGCCCGGTGAGGAAATCCACGTGAATGATATTATCCGTGGCGATGTACGTATTATGAGCGATGTTCTCGATGACAAAGTGCTTTATAAGAGTGCCGACGACCTGCCCACCTACCACTTGGCCAATATCGTTGATGATCATTTGATGGAGATTACTCACGTGATACGTGGCGAAGAATGGCTTCCTTCAGCACCGCTCCATGTGCTACTTTATCGAGCTTTTGGTTGGGAAGACACTATGCCCCGCTTTGCTCATCTTCCCCTTTTGCTTAAGCCCGATGGAAAGGGCAAACTCTCTAAGCGTGACGGCGACCGCTTAGGCTTCCCTGTGTTCCCTCTCGAATGGCATGATCCCAAGACGGGCGATGTATCTTCGGGCTATCGCGAGAGTGGCTATCTTCCCGAGGCTGTAATCAATTTCCTCGCCCTTTTAGGTTGGAATCCTGGTACCGATCAGGAAATACTCTCCATGCACGATCTTATCGAACAGTTTGATCTTTCAAAATGTTCGAAGAGCGGTGCTAAATTCGACTATATCAAGGGACAATGGTTCAATCGTGAATACATCCTTAAGGCTGACAATGCTCTGCTTGCCCCCGCCTTCGACAAGATACTTCGCGAGAATGGTATTGAGGTTCCCATGGAGCGCGTAGAAGCTGTGGTAGGCATGATGAAAATGAAGAAAATCAACTTTATTAAGGACCTTTGGCCTCTATGCGATTTCTTCTTCATCGCTCCCACTTACTCTATGGACGACAAGTTTACACGCAAGAATTGGAAGGAGGGTGCTGCTGCCGAAATGCAAGAACTCTACACGTTGCTCGAGGGTCTCGACGATTTTAGCATTGAGAGCCAGAAAGCTGTGGTTGATGAGTGGGCTACGACTGGCGGTAAGAAGCCATGGAACCCATGGCGCGTATGTCTCGTAGGCACGGGTAAGGGCCCCGATATGTACGAGCTTGCAGCTTTCTTGGGCAAGGAAGAAACCCTCAGTCGTATGAAGAAAGCGATTTCTTCTCTCGCCTAAGGTGTTTGATTTAATATAAGGGAATGTGCAGAATGAGCCATTAGGGAATATTCTGCGCCTTCCCTTTTGCTCTTTTATGTCAACTCTTTTTCGATGTTGGCATAAACCTAGTTCTCAATCCTTTTTATTGCATTCTACGCATGTATTCTCTCGCAATCTATTTCATGATGTTGGGCTGCAACGTGGCAGCCTTGTTTAGCAAGAAAATTCGCACCATGATGCGTGGCCATCGTGATACTTGGCGTATTCTTCGCCGCCACATAGGCTCTGATCGCTATGTATGGTTTCATGCAGCATCGCTAGGCGAGTTTGAACAAGGTCGTCCGCTCATGGAAAGGCTTCGCCGTGAGCATCCTGAAAAGAAAATACTGCTCACCTTCTTCTCGCCCTCGGGTTATGAGGTGCGTAAAAACTATGCCGGGGCCGATGTGGTGTGCTATCTCCCCTTCGACACTCCTTTCAATGCTCTCAAGTTTGTGCGCATGGCTCGTCCTGAAGAAGCCTACTTTATTAAGTACGAATTTTGGCGCAACTATATCGAAGTGCTTCATCGCAATGGCATTCCCGTATACTCCGTATCAAGTATCTTTCGTCCTGGTCAGATTTTCTTCCGTTGGTATGGCCGAGGTTATGCCCGTGTGCTTCATCGCATGACACATCTTTATGTGCAAAATGAAGAGTCGCTCCGTTTGCTCCAAAGTATTGGTGTGACGCAAGTGAGTGTGGTTGGTGATACTCGGTTTGATCGGGTTATCGACATTCGCTTGGCAGCTAAGCCTCTTCCCCTAATAGAGCGCTTTGCAGGCTGCTGGAAAGTACTCGTAGCGGGCAGCTCATGGCAGCCCGATGAAGCCATTCTTATCGATTATTTCAATTCCCACCCTAATCTCAAACTCGTTCTTGCTCCCCATGTGGTGAGCGAGGAACACCTGTGTCAAATCGAAGAAAAGTTGCGCCGCCCCTATGTGCGCTATTCTTCCGCCACTCTCAAGGGAGTGGCCGAAGCCGACTGTCTCATTATCGATTGTTACGGACTGCTCTCGAGTATCTATCGTTATGCTACGGTGGCCTATGTGGGTGGCGGATTCGGAGTGGGCATACATAATGTGCCCGAAGCAGCCGTCTATGGGGTGCCCGTTATCATCGGTCCGAATCATAGCAAATTTCGTGAAGCGAAAGACCTTCTTGCCAATGGAGGATGTCGCGAAATAAGTTGCGCAGCCGATTTTTCCGCCATTATGGACCTTTTCCTCTCCGACAAGCAAGCCCTCTCAGAGGCAGGAAAGGCTGCTGGCGACTATATCAAGCAAAACGCTGGAGCTACGGAGAAGATTATGCACGAATAAAGGGTAAGCCCTTCTAAGATTCCTACAGATTCTATTTAAAGGGGTTAAGAATCCTTTCTTTCCTCCCTCCTCTCCTCCTTCCCTACTTACCATGAAAGTTCTCTTAGTCAATACATCTGATCACGCGGGCGGAGCCGCTATCGCAGCCCTCCGACTACTCAAAGCTCTGCGCCAAAGCGGTGTGGAGGCCACCTTGCTCTGTCGCGATCGTTCGCTGTCCGAAGTACGCACCGACGTGGTAAACTTAAAGCCTAGTCTATGGCTCAAGGTAAAGTTTGTCTTAGAAAGAGCAGAAATCTATGCCGCTAATGGCTTCAATCGTAAGGGGCTTTTCGCTGTAGATACAGCACGTTATGGTACGGACATTACACGTTTGCCCGAATTTCAAGAGGCTGACGTGATTCACCTCCACTGGGTGAACCAAGCCATGCTCTCTATGAAGGATATAGAACGTGTGATACAAAGCGGAAAGCGCGTGGTATGGACTATGCACGATATGTGGCCCTTCACTTCTATCTGTCACCATGCTGCCGATTGCGAAAAGTGGCTCACTTCGTGCCACGATTGTCCGCTATTACTACGTCCCTCGGCTCACGATTTCAGTTATCGCACTTTTCGCGCGAAGAGTCGTGTATATGCATTGAGTCACGAACCCACTTTCGTTGGATGTAGCCAATGGCTCACGGAGCTTGCCAAGCGCTCGCCACTGCTCAAGGGACATCGCGTGGTGAGCATTCCCAACCCCATCGACACGGCATTCTATGCTCCCCCTGCCGATAAGGCTGCTCTGCGTCGTGAGTTACATCTGCCTGCTGACAAGCACCTCTTACTCTTCACCGCTTTCAAAGTAACTAATCCAGATAAGGGCATTGCCTATTTACGCGAGAGCCTAGCTCTGTTGTGCCACGAACATCCCGAATTGACGGAACATCTCGCCCTCGTTGTGGCGGGCGGCGAGGCTGAATCCGTGTGCGAACAGATGCCCATCGAGACCATTCCCTTTGACTACGACACTTCAGAAGTGCGCCAGCGCAGTCTTTATCAAGCAACCGACCTTCTTGTTATGCCCACGCTGATGGATAATCTGCCCAACACCATCGTAGAAGCAATGGCTTGTGGTATTCCTTGTGTGGGCTTTCGCATAGGAGGCTTGCCACAGATGATCGAAACGGGTATTAATGGCTATTTAGCCCAATATCGCTCGGCCATCGACTTCGCTCACGGCATAATTTCAGTCATCACCTCGCCTAGTTACACCGCGTTATGTCGGAATGCGCGCACGAAGGCTGTTACGGCTTATTCGGAAAAGGCGGTGGCAGAAGCATACGTTCAGTTATATACTGCTGAAGCTTGCGAGTAAACGAGTGTTAACCTATCAACTTGTCAATAAGTTATCAATGGAAACAGAAACAACTCAGGAACCAAGTGTGCCTCCTTCCTCGAAGGGAAAAGGCTTAAAGATTACTGTGGCCACCGTGACATGGAATGCAGGCGACCTCATAGAACGCACCATTCACAGTGTGGAAGAGCAAACATATGGTCGTGTGGAACATCTTATCATCGATGGCAATTCGCACGACCATACGCTCGAACATATACATCACTATCAGGAACGCAACAGTCGTGCTGCTATACGCCACGAGATAGTGTGCATCAGTGAGCCCGACAATGGGCTTTATGATGCCATGAATAAGGCCATTGATATGGCTACAGGACGCTATCTATTATTCCTCAATGCTGGCGATACTTTCCACTCGCCCGACACGCTCGCTCTTATTGCACAGGAGGCTGAATCCTCCACTTTGTTGCCCGCCGTAATTTATGGCGATACGCACTTAGTGGATGACGAAGGTCATTTTCTTCGTGCGCGTCGTTTGTCGCCCCCCGAAAGTCTCAGTTGGCGTTCTTTCCGCAACGGCATGCTCGTGTGTCACCAAGCTTTCTTTGCCCGCACAGACTTGGCTCGTCATTTCCACTACGACCTTCGATACAGATTCTCGGCCGACTTCGATTGGTGTATTCGCATCATGCGCGAAGCTGAGCATGAGGGGCTGCCTCTGCTCAATGCCCACACCGTCGTGGCCAACTATCTGAGCGAGGGAATGACCACGCGCCACCACAAAGCCTCCTTGCGTGAGCGCTTCCGCATCATGGCGCACCACTATGGCCTGTTCACCGCGATAGTGCAACATGCTTGGTTTGTAGTGCGTAGTTTCACGAAGAAATAGTCTTGAAGTTAATTAAAATAACCTCTTACTGCTTCTCTCGTCGCCACATCCCGAAGGGCGCGCATTCGTGCGTGGTATTGCTGATAAGTCACTTGTTAGACTCAAAAAATCTCCTTTTCCTCCTTTGTAAACTATCTCTCCGTGTCTTCATCTAATTACTATTCTTGGGCCACTACCCGGTGTTCGCAAAAAGAATATTGCCGCAGCGAAATCGCCCAAAAGCTTCGTGTGAAAGGTGCCGCTTCGGCTGAAATCGAAAAATTGCTCGAGCGCTTAGAGGCAGAATGCTACATCGACGAGGAACGCTATGCTCGTGCTTTCGTGGCGGATAAATTTCGTTTCGATCATTGGGGACGTGTAAAGATGTCCTATGCCCTACGCCAGAAAGGTATAGATGCTAACATCATAGACGAAGCCCTTGCTCAGATAGACGAGGAGGAGTATCGGCAGTCGCTTGCCGACTTTATTGTCTCTCGCCGCCGTACGATGAAAGCCGCCTCTCCTTATGCCCTTAATCAGAAAATAGCTCGCGCCGCAATTAGTAGAGGTTTTGAGCCGGGGATGGTGTTTGCAGTGTTGGAGTAAAGAATCGCTTTCTTTCCTCTAATGGGAGAAAACGCAGATTGTCTGTTCGTGGGGGTAGTGCAGGGACGCGTTACCTCCACGAACTTCATTTTATGGGGCATAGAAATCCCCACCGCATGTGGAAAACAAGTAGAAAAAGCATGGTGACTGTCTATTAGAAAGTTCTTTCTGATAGAGTCTTCTTATGTAGTTTAAAGATAGAAAAAGCGTCTAGTTCAATCAGAAAAAGATAGGCTCTCTAGAATTGTTTCAATTTATCCAATTTTTCGTAAATATTTTGCGTGGAAATGCACAATATGTAAGGGAAAAATCGATATGGGTAAAGTGTAGGCAAAGTGTAAGCACAGTACAAGCAAATAATTCGTGTAAGGAGTTGATTCTCATCTGTATAAAGAAATTTCATGGCAGGAGTGTAATTGACTAAGACTAAAAATGACAGAGTGTGCGTACACGCGTAAGCGGAGAAAATGACAGCGCAACAGAGAAAACCTACTGACCACGAAAAAAGAAAAATGCCGCAAATCACTCGCTAGAAAATTTGCAAAGACCCAAAAAAACTTTTAATTTTGCACAGAGAATGTGTGTCCTCCCCATTTATGGGGAAAAACATCATGGTGCGATGCTGACTAGAGAGGTCAGACACATTGTACTGAGGGGAACTCATTGAAAATTCTATAATAATCTAAATATCAACTTAATTCAAATCATTTTATGTGGTTAACTAACTCATCCATCGGACGGAAGGTAATCATGTCAGTCACTGGCATTGCGCTTATCCTGTTCCTTACATTCCATGGTTGCATGAACTTGGTGGCCCTCTTCTCAGAAGAAGGTTATAACTGGGTATGCGAAATGTTGGGTGCCAACTGGTATGCCGTAGTAGCTACCATCGGCCTCGCAGCACTCGTAGCCATCCACTTCATTTATGCCATCATCCTTACTTTGCAGAACCGCAAAGCACGTGGCAACAACCGCTATGCCGTTACCAGCAAGCCCGAAAAGGTAGAGTGGGCATCGCAGAACATGTTCGTGCTCGGTGTAATCATCGTGCTCGGTCTGTTGCTCCACTTGTTCAACTTTTGGTACAACATGATGTTTGCCGAACTCGTCAATGGTGGTATGCCTTTCGTTAACGGCGTAGCAGACGCAGCTGACGGCTACGGCATGATTGCTTACACCTTTAGCAATCCCGTATTCACAGTTCTCTACATCATCTGGTTTGTAGCTATTTGGTTCCACATGACTCACGGCTTCTGGAGCGCTATGCAGACCCTCGGCTGGAACGGTAAGATCTGGTTCAATCGCTGGCGTTGCATTGGCAATATCTACGTGACCGTGCTCATGCTTATCTTCCTCGTTGTAGCCCTCAAGTTCGCCTTCTGCGGTGGTGCTTGCTGCGCAGCGTAATGTATTCTTTTAAAGTGGAAGAGCGGGAAGGTAAGAAGCGAAAAGAATAGATATGACTATTGCTGCTTGCTTAACTCTTTCAACTCCTAAACTTTTAAACTTCATAAAATAGAATATCCAATCATGGCTAATATAGATTCAAAAATACCTCAAGGTCCTGTTGCTGAAAAATGGACCAACTATAAGGCTCATCAGAAATTGGTGAACCCCGCCAACAAGCGTAAGCTCGATATCATCGTAGTAGGTACTGGCTTGGCAGGTGCTTCTGCAGCCGCTTCACTCGGTGAGATGGGCTTCAAGGTGCTCAACTTCTGCATCCAGGACTCTCCCCGTCGTGCTCACTCTATCGCCGCTCAAGGTGGTATCAACGCCGCTAAGAACTATCAGAACGATGGCGACTCTGTATATCGCCTCTTCTACGATACCGTAAAGGGTGGTGACTACCGTGCTCGTGAAGCCAACGTATACCGCTTGGCTGAGGTGAGCGCCAACATCATCGACCAGTGCGTGGCACAGGGCGTACCTTTCGCTCGTGAATATGGTGGTCTGCTTGCCAACCGTTCTTTCGGTGGTGTACAGGTAAGCCGTACTTTCTATGCTAAGGGTCAGACTGGTCAGCAGCTCTTGCTCGGTGCTTACTCAGCACTCATGGCTCAAGTACACGCTGGCACAGTGAAGCTCTTCTGCCGCTACGAAATGCAGGACGTTGTCATCATCGACGGTCGTGCACGCGGTATCATCGCTCGTAACCTCGTGACTGGCGAACTCGAACGCTTCGCAGCTCACGCCGTAGTTCTCGCTACTGGTGGTTATGGCAATACCTACTTCCTCTCAACCAACGCAATGGGTTGTAACTGCTCAGCTGCCATCGCAGCCTACCGCAAGGGTGCTTACTTCGCTAACCCTGCTTACGTGCAGATCCACCCCACTTGTATCCCCGTTCACGGCGACAAGCAGTCTAAGCTTACCCTTATGTCTGAGTCACTCCGTAACGATGGTCGTATCTGGGTGCCCAAGAAGAAGGAAGACGCTATCAAGCTCCAAAAGGGCGAAATCAAGCCTACCGATATCAACGAGGCTGATCGTGACTACTATCTCGAGCGTCGTTACCCCGCATTCGGTAACCTCGTACCCCGTGACGTTGCTTCACGTGCCGCTAAGGAACGTTGCGACGCTGGCTTCGGCGTGAACAACACCGGCCTCGCCGTATACCTCGACTTCACTGAAGCTATCGGCCGCCTCGGCATCGACGTAGTGCTCCAGCGCTATGGCAACCTCTTCGATATGTACGAAGAAATTACTGATGTGAAGCCCGGACAGGTAGTACGCAAGGGCGATGACGGTATCGAATATACTAACCCGATGATGATCTACCCCGCTATCCACTACACAATGGGTGGCCTTTGGGTTGACTACGAACTCTCTACTAACATTCCTGGTCTCTTCGCTATCGGTGAGTGCAACTTCTCTGACCACGGTGCCAACCGTCTCGGTGCTTCTGCACTTATGCAAGGTTTGGCAGATGGTTACTTCGTACTCCCCTACACTATCCAGAACTACCTCAGCGATCAGATCACCGTGCCCCGCTTCAGCACCGACCTGCCCGAATTCGTGGCAGCAGAGAAGGCCGTTAAGGAACACATCGACCACTTGCTCAACATCAATGGTAAGAAGTCGGTAGATAGTATCCACAAGGAATTGGGTCACATTATGTGGGAATACGTTGGTATGGCACGTTCTAAGGAAGGCCTCCAGACTGCACTCGCTAAGCTCAAGGAAATCCGCAAGGAATTCGAGACCAACCTCTTCGTACCTCATATCGAGGGTGTAAACGTAGAGCTCGATAAGGCTATCCGCCTCAACGACTTCATCACTATGGGTCAGCTCATCGCCATCGATGCCCTCCACCGCGAGGAATCATGTGGTGGTCACTTCCGTGTAGAGCACCAGACTGAAGAAGGTGAAGCTAAGCGTGATGACCAGAACTGCTTCTACGTATCATGCTGGGAATACCAGGGTGAAGACAAGGATCCCGTGAAGTATGAGGAGCCCTTGAAGTATGAAGCAATCGAAGTAAAAACCCGTAACTACAAGAACTAATAAGCCATGGCTAAGAACATATCATTCACAATCAAGTATTGGAAGCAGAATGGCCCCAAGGATGCGGGTCACTTTGACACTCGCGAGATGCACGACATCCCCGATGACACTTCATTCCTCGAGATGCTCGATATCCTCAACGAAGAACTCGTTGAGGAGGGCAAGGAACCCTTCGTATTCGATCACGACTGCCGCGAAGGTATCTGCGGTATGTGTTCGCTCTATATCAATGGTACTCCCCACGGCAAGACCGAGGCTGGTGCTACCACTTGTCAGCTCTACATGCGCCGCTTCAACGATGGCGACGTAATCACCGTAGAGCCTTGGCGTTCGGCTGCATTCCCCGTGATTAAGGACTGCATGGTTGATCGTTCAGCATTCGACAAGATCCAGGCTGCTGGTGGTTACATCAGCGTACGCACTGGTGCTCCCCAGGATGCCAACGCTATCCTCATCCCCAAGCAAGACGCTGACGAGGCTATGGATTGCGCCACTTGCATCGGTTGTGGCGCTTGCGTAGCAGCATGTAAGAATGGTTCTGCTATGCTCTTCGTAAGTTCTAAGGTTAGCCAGTTCGCTCTGCTTCCCCAGGGACGTCCTGAGGCAGCTAAGCGTGCTAAGGCCATGGTAGCCAAGATGGACGAACTCGGCTTTGGTAACTGCACCAACACTCGTGCTTGCGAGGCTGTTTGTCCCAAGAATGAGTCTATCGCCAATATTGCTCGCCTCAATCGCGAGTTTATCAAGGCTAAGCTCGCCGACTAAAGCAACAATTTTGACGCGGCCGTCTTTTTAAACATTGCCTTTTTAGCGGTCACGGCTTTTATACTCCCGCTGTACTCTCTCGGTGCAGCGGGATTTTTGGTATGCTCGGCATGAGCTTATTCTAATGGGTGCAAGTCCCTAACAAGCCCTAATAGCGGGAATTGTATAGCCAATAGCAAGGGTGTCCACTGCGAGGTGGAATCTGAAAGAAGCAGGCGGAAAACATCTGGCCTAACGTACAGAAACTTCATATAAGGCATATGACCATGGATGAGATTGCCAAACAAATCAAAGTCCTATAGCTATTCGGAATGGTTGGTGTAAATGAAGTGGGTATAAGATGGAAAGAATAAGGCCTTATCCGAGGAAGTCTCACGGACGCATGGGTGAAGATGAATCATTCGATGTACTATGACGGAGTAAATCTTGTCGTGAGAAGTCAGCAGAGGTCATAGTACCCAAGACACGGGTTGTCTATAGGGAAGGACTGAATCGTGCAGTGCAACAGTAAATGACTGCTACCTTGAGAGTCTTTTGTAGTCAGATGTCCGAAAAGGAACTCTCTATTCAAACGATAGGACGGAATCCGACAATAGAATAGAAGTGACGTATCTCGAAGGGATGGCTGAAAACAACTTGTCACACACCGTAAGGTGTAAAAGCACGAAACCGCCGTATGCCGAACGGCACGTACGGTGGTGTGGGAGGTCGGTAAATGTGAAAGTAGGAGGTAAATGCCTTTTATGAATAACATTTACCTCCTACCCAATTGTACGCTCGGTATGAGCATTGTCTAACGGGTGCAAGTCTTGAGCAAGCCCTAATAGGGGATTTCTTTTCTTCACCTATTTTCATCTCACCTTTATCTTCACCGTTTTCTCCATTCTATCTTCCGTGGTCGCCTTTACAATATAGAGCCCCGTAGCCACTTGCTTATGCCATGTTGTGGCATTGATGCCAGAGGCCGAAGTAAGGAGTTTACCATCGATGGAGTAGATGCTCACAGAGGTAAGTTTGCTGCCCAGAGAACTTACCATGATAGTGCCACTCTGAGGCGAGAAGCAGCGTATGTGGTTATCGTTGCCACGGCTTGCGGTGTTGTAGATGGCGGTAGTGATATAATATCTGCCATGCTCGTTGGCAGCAATCTCTATGGCATGGTCGGCTGGGGTATAGGTGCCTGTTTTGGCGTCGAGAATATAGAGTGGGGTGTCGAGATATTTATTTGCCTCCAACTCCACAGTCACCATCTTATTTTCCTTTGCAATCACGCCAAAAGGCAATATTCCGATATTGGGCAATGCATTGAGCGCTGCAGCCTGAGTGCCAGCTATGGTGTAAACCTGCGGAATATCCTCCAGTTCGGTGTTGTTGAGCAGCTCTATATCCTCATCGTTGCAGAAGTCTTCGTTGGCATCATCCTTCACTATGACCTTGGCAGTAGCCATTTCTTTGCCACCCTCAATAACATGGATGTTCATCTTTGCTCTCGTCTCGGCTATTTTTCCTCCACCCGCCTTCCAGCGGTCTGTGGTCATGAGTAGGGTAAAAGTTGCATAGCTTATGCTTTCGTTTGCTTTAACCTTTACGAAGAAAGCCTGCATAGGCTCAATCAGCAAATCTTCTTTACGATTGTATGTACCTTCTTTAATGAGATACGCCTTAAGCACACCATCTTGAATAGTCCATACTTTTCGTTCAAACTTTGGGTTACCATTGAGGAAGCTATACATACTCAGCGTTGCTGTATACGGATTACCAACCATATAATAGCAGTTCTTGCTATGTGTGTTTGTGGTTAGTTGCTGTTTTATAGTTCCTAATTCATTCGCCGCAGTAACAGAAGCCACATTAAACTTATATATATCCGTTCTATCCACCGGAACAACTTTGATAAAAGTGCCATCTGAATTGTATGGATTGTTATCAACATCAGTATAGAAATATTTTTTATCCTCCTTTGGTAAACGGAAAAGCCACGTTGGGGTTACATCTTTATAATCGTCACCAGCCTTAATGGCAAATCCTCTGCCATCGGCATACTTCTCGTCCAGCTTGTTGAACACATGACTCCAATATAGCGACTCTATATTCATTGCGCCATCTGTTATTGTATCAATGCGATTATAACCATTAAAATAGTCATCTGCATTGTAGCCCGTTATACCATTGATTACCTGTTCGCCGTTGCTGTCCCAATTGCGCTGGTATACTGGTGCTTCCACACGGTTGTTATTTGTAAGGGCAAACTTCATGCATGTGAAAGCTTCCTTGTTTTCTCTACCACGCGACCCATACGGAGGATCATCTTTAACTGGCACAAAGAAGTCGCCTGCATACGTATCCTTCAAAGGTGATGAAATGATATTCCATTTATTTTGAGTCATCTCCTTTTCTACGTAAGCCTTATTATACACAAGGTAAGCTTGATTGAGTAATTCAGCTTGTGGCTTGAAGTATATTTCATCACAAATATTGCCCTTGAACGTTTCACAAGTAAACCAGCCTTCGCCTGTGTCTGAATGGTCGATAGTGTTATAGTTCCATGTTGTTAGCATATCGTAAGCAATAGCCGCTGTAGCCTCCTCGCCCTTATAGTTTGTAAGCTTAAGGGCAATGTCGTTTCCTTCGCGGTATACGATATTGCCGAGTGCTGGATACACCTTGCCCGTTTGGTCAGGTATAGTAACCTTCGAGAATTTCATTGGTGTGTATGCCTGATTACTGTTTAGCTTGTCGTAAATTCCTGTACCATAATCAGTATAGTCAGTTTTATACAATTCAGCCGCAGTAGACCGTTTCCAGTTTAGGTCGTTGTTCCAGTTGGCATTAAGTTTGTTGGCAAGTGTCGAATTCCACGTCAGATATTCTGGCACCACCTTGAATGTGATGAAAACTTCTCCTGGGCACGACATGGTAGACCCCACGACATCTTGTTCGTACGAGAAGTTTAGCTCATACCAATAGCCTTCGTGTAGAATATCCAAAGCATTGTCGTTGTCGAAGAGTAAACTTATATAGCCTTTACCTCCTGTCAGCGAAGTTCCCTCAAGAGTTGTTTCCTTAAGTTTTCCTACAATCTGCTTTGTAGTAGAACCAAGGTTGAATGTTGGATCGTTTGAATTGGCAACAAACACATTTGAGCCATTCTGAAACTTAATCTTAGCCGCATCTTCAAGGTTTGCTACAGGCAATCTCAGTTCCTTTCCTGCTTTCAACATGGCCTTTATTTGTGGCAAGCCTATACGCACGCTACGGTCATCTGTAGGGTAAGCAACACTTGCATCACCCATAGTAAGTTTCGGACCATCTTTGACTATACGCAGAGTAAAGTACATAGGGTCGGGGCAGATTTCGTATTTTACTGTACCCTCTGTAAATGTTGGTGTTACAGGGATTGCAGCCACCTTGTATACCCCAGTCTTTTCTGAGTTATACTGATAGTCGTCAAGATTGTTGCTTGCCGAAAGCAGCAACTGCCCGTTGTCCACATACTTTTTCAATAGTGCATAGCCTGTTGGATTTATGTTTTTATATCCCGCATCAAGACCTTTCACTTCGGTATATTCAGCTCTGTCGCGATATTTAGCCAGCGTTTCTTGCAACTCGGGGATGGAGGCAAAATTGTTCTCCTTGTCGGGCTCGCTGAAGAACCAGTCTAATTTAACCTTATGCAATGTAATTGTACCACCATTCACTACGTCGGTAGTCAGCAACTTTCCGCTAATGTTAACGTTAGGCTTATTAGATCCATCGCACGACACACGTACCGTTGATACGGTATTTCCGGTAGCGTCCGAAACAGTAAACTTTTGCTGTACAAACTCAAAGTCCTCACTATACGAAGAGCAAGCATCTGTAGGTTTACCCCATTCGCCTGGCTTATTTGGATCTTCATCACTTGGAATAGTAACGGATATATAATACTTAGTACCAAAAGCCAAGTCGAAATGGCGATTGGCAAGCAACAGCAGTATATGTCCGTCAGCATCTTTTGTAAACATTGGCGAATTGGTAGAGTCTCCCGCAGCATAGCTTGGCAACATCTTGCTTGCGTCGTATGCAGCAGGCACTTCTGCCACCCCATATTCATCAGCTTTTCCGTCGCCATCATAGTCGATACCTGCAATAGGATTGCCCTCCAAGTCGCATATACGGTAAAACAACTTTGAAGCCACTCCCACACCTACAACAGCCTGTATGTTCTCGTAGTGAGAGGCTATCATTAGCTTAACGTCATCGGTATTGCCCGAACCTTTGAGCTGACTTGGACACACCGCTTTGTTCTGTATCACGTCTATCTTGGCATGCTGTATATATAGTCGCAAGTCGTCAATAGCATAGTCGGCACCATTGGTGTTGTCGCACATATTGTCTACCACAATACGGAAGTCGGAATAGTTTTCCACTCCTGCCTTCTTTCGTATCACCAGTCGGCTATACACCTGGAACCACTTGCCCCGCTGTCTGCCGCCTGCAGTATTGTTGGCAAGGTCGCCCGAGCTAAACGATGAAAGCAATCGTTGATAGGTCACCTTGCCCTGCTCGTCCTTTATGACTCCATATAGTCTGAACATCAACTGAGGTTGTGTATTTCCAGACGTAAAGTCTGCCACTGCTCCTGCAAAGATAAGACGCGCTCCCGAACACAGGTCGGCCTTGAAGTCGATAGTTGCAATCTGTCGGCTCTCATCCGAAGCATCTACATACAAGAAGTATCCATACTGCTTGCCACCCGTAAGTTCATAGGTACGGTCATAAAGTACTTCAGAAGCCCACCATTGGTACATCTTTTTTCCACCAGCAGTCTCTTGGCTTGCGTCCGACACACCCGGCACGTTCGCACTCTTGTACAATCCATATTCGCCGTGTATAACACCATAACCATCAGGCCAACTTAGGTCGCGCAGTTGTGGATAAGTATAACTATACGCACGTTTGTCCCATTGCGAAGACAGCGTAGAGATGTTGTTAGCTGCTGTAGGTGCGTCCAATGTCAGCGTATTATTGTCATCGTCAAACGATATAGGCTTTGTAGCTTGCTGATAGTGGGTGTTGAGGTAGCTATATGTGCGGTCGTTATCGCCATCAGCAAAAATCTGCTCACGCGTCTTTGGATAAGTATTATTATACAATATTTCGTAATTGGCTATCGGAGCCATGTCGTTGCCATTTTTGGCATAGCACACAATATACACCACATCTCCAAAAGTAATGGTTGGTTTTGAAGTTGTCTTTCCGTCCAAAGTCAACCACCCATTACCATTTGTCATAATGGTATTCATGCTTGTAGCCGACCATATCTGATAATTCTCATTAGCATCTCTTGCCAAAATGGTATATTTAGTCTTGGTCTTATCATAAGCACGCCATTGATAACGCGTAGCCTGCACCATTTTGGTCTTATCAAAGTCGGCACGTCTTATCAGATGTGCATCATCTGCTGCATATACGTGATGATTGGTTTCCTTAAGGGGATAAAAATAGTAGTTGCTTGGCAACATATTGACGCGTATTGCCATTGAGGAATTCGCGTCTTTAGCACCAAATAATATTTGGCGGTTGTCCTCAATCGTCAAGTCGGAGTTAGCCGCACGCTTGTCTGTCGGAAACGCATTGACAATATTCTCTGCTATACTCTTTGCCGACCTTATGTGGAAGATATATCGTATTTGCAGTGTAGGCTCACGCTGGAAATATCGTTCCTTGTTGAAGTAGCCACCAGCCTCAAAGGGTTCAAAGTCGATATATTTACTCACATCACATGCTATTTCCTCTCCTTCCCAATTAGCGTTTGCCGCCTCGGTTGGTGCAGTATACTTTACCCCCTGTCTTATTCTACTCGGTCCATACTTTTCACCACTTATAGACTTTTTCCAAGCAAACAGACCACGCACATTGTTAGCAGCATCGCTTACCTCTTCCAAATAGCTGTAATAGCTGTTGTATTCTGAGAGCCTGCTGCTTTTCATGTCTGTCTTATAGTCATACCATCTGATGTAGCCCTTTGGCTCGTTTGAGCGATTCTGCCGTGCACCGTCCGTTGTATATCCTTCAAACGGCAATAGCAAGTCTACAGCCTTTCCCGGCTCTACATAATAGGTATATTCATACTCATGCACCTGCTGCATCATCTGTCCATAAGGATTGGCCTGAAGCGGTCTGCCAGTCACGCCCTCCCAATGTTTGAACACACTCTGTTGTGCATGAATGGTGGTGGCACAGCATGCCAACACCATAAAGCATAAATAGATGTATTTGTATTTGTTCATAATACACTACTCTTTTATAATTTCCACTTTATACGGAATGTCATACCCTAACTGATTGATACCTATCAGCACCTTGTGTATAGCATATCCATTGCGGTTGCCAATTACGCCCTCTATGGTGTGTCGCGATGGCACTGGTATGGGCATACGATCGTATATACACACCCCATCGCCGTCGGGTTGCAACGTCAATGTCTGCCAACCGGCAAACACCCAACCGCCTGCAGCATCAACACCTGGTTTGAGTTCTACACCATCGCTTATGCGCACTACATAGGGTATGAGATGGAACTCGCCATAACTCTTAAATCTTACGGTAAGCATCTCGTCGTTCTGCTCAACAGTAGGCAGCACACCAATGGGGGTAAACTGCTCTACCTTGAATCTTACACGATAGTCGTTTAGCTTTATTGGTATCTCAAGATAGTCGTTACGCGATATTGTGTTCCAGTTTGACAATGCACCACGATGGTTCATTGTGGCATGGTCGGTCTTAACGCTCACTACAAAGTAGTTTGGCATTCGGGCTATCGACTCATTGACGTAGAAACTTATTATCTTCGGTGTCGTAGTCTTTGCCTTTACCACCACTTCAGGGTCGAGATTTATAGTAAACATCTCTTTCGCTGCCGAATCATTGATATGTGGTTCAACAGCTGTGCCATTGTCCTTGCCGGGCAGCAGATACAGATTGTTGGCCTCGTTCTTGGTAATATCTGTAAGCGCCACTTTCTTTAGTGTGATGTCGTTTGGTGTGTCGTTGGTTATCTTCAGCTTCACCTTAGCTACCATTCTTATCACTTCGAGATCGACATCCGAAGTATTCTTCTTTATCTCTATGGTCTGCTTGTTGCTCATAGGTATGCCGTCAGGAAAGTCGGCTGCCGTAAGCACATTGCCATTTACGGTATATAGCTTATTGTCGAAGTCGGCAGGGAGCGGCGTATTAGATGTAGAATAGTCGATATTCGGGTCGAGCCCCACAGCCTCAGGTTTAATATTTGCGAAAGAATAGAATGTAGTTTCGCCTGGTTCTATCTTAGCCGTAAGCGTGCCCACCCAGCTCTTCTCTTCAGCATAATCTTCGCTAACAAGCAGATGTTTGATGATACCATGCTGTACAACGATGGTGAAGCAGTTGTTCATCATCTCGCCTTTTTCGGCGTTGGCGTCGGTCCATTCCAGCGAACCGCTACTACGTGATGCAGTGCTTCCTGTCGGGGTTGAAATATTTATGCGCACAGTTACAGGCTTGCTATCAATTGTTGGCTCGATAGTAGGGTCTGACGAGCAACAACAGAGAGCAAGTGATGCAATGAGCGAGACTATCAAAAGCGATATTTTCTTCATATATATATATTATGTCACTTTTAGTGGTACGATACTGATACCATACCTGCTATATTACATTATTATTTCTTCGTCGTATTCTCGCTTGTTCCATCTTCTTACGTGCAGGTTTACGATGAGCTTTCCGCCCTCTTTGTAAACCATGAATGTATAGAAGTGGTTGCGCTGTATATCGTACGGCGTGCCTGTAGGTTCTCCGGCTGTGTCGTAGTTGCGAAAATACAGGGTATATGTACCTTCGTGTTTGCCGTTTCTGTTCAGGTTAATTGTTATAGTAGCAGGTGTAGCACCACTACTGGTATTGTCGTATTCTGGTATGTATGTTGCTCTCTCCTCCAATAAGTCAATACTTGCCTCCCTGCTGTCACACACATGCAGCGAATTATTGAAGCGTATATCCTGCGTCCTGTCAACCAGCTTATAGTTGTTGGGCAGACAGTAGCCTTGGGTGTTATAGTTGTTGATGTGCATGCTGCCTATAGAGTAACCGTACGACGGCATATCCGAGCGCATACCAACTCTCACTTTAGCCATAGCTCTGAGCAAATATATTTGCTCTTTCAATTCTGTTTGTGTGCCGAGGCTTAGTTCAGGCAGCGAAGCCACGCCCCACATGGGTATATATTTTCGTATGCCCGTATCAAGGTTGTATTTCAAGTCGGGTAGTGAAATGGTGCTAAGTTTTGAAGCATTGCAGTTAGCCACAATCATTATCTTCTTAGCCTTTGCAATATTGTCTTTAGCATTATTCCACACTCCAGTTATGGCATATTTATTGCCCGAAGGGTCGCTCATAGGTATAACCTTTATCGTCTCCACATCTCCGATGATGTTGCCCCCTTTGTCGCAGATGGCTATATACAAGTCGTCGGGGTTAATCATATTTTCCTTTTCAATGCCGGGCAGCGGATGATCGTAGTCGTCCCATCCCTCGTTGGCGGCACGAGTTGTCCTAACATCAGCCACCGCCAGTGTAAAGGCTACACGTACATCGTTCATAGCGATAGCGTCTTCTGCGTTGCTATCTGAACAAGCTGCCATTGCCATGCATAGCATTATGCCGACAACCGCTATAAGGGTAATATGTTTAATATGATATAGCATCAAGAATTACACTGTTATTTAGAATAATAAAGTATCGTATTCTATATCTCCATTCTTATTTCTCTTTCTCTACATTTCAGTATTTTGCAACACCACACGCCAAGAGTTTATATATATATTGGCGTTTAGCCAATTTAAGCGGTCGTCTACAAAGAAGATGAAGTTATAGTCGTCCTGTCGGTCTAAGTATTCTTGGTCAGTCATCGTCTTGTTGTAGTTTCCTTTCACAAGCAATGCATAGTCGATGAGAGGTATGTTGAACACCATTTTCCCGTTGTTAGTATTATAAACCTTAAGTCGTGGGTGTTTTGTAGCAAACAGTCTGTTTACGGTCATCTCAGCCACTACTGCCGACACCTGTGTTTCGTTCTCGTTCACAGCTCTAACGCTACCGTCGTATTGCGCCCATGGGCGATAAGTTATCGAGTCGTCCATTACAGGTGTGTTGTCGTAGGCAAGCCAGCCGTTATCGTCGTCTATCTTGAAGTCAAAGTCGCTGGCTTTTAGTTTTTTGCCAGATGTGTTTTGTATCACCACTTTGACGTTGTTTGTATTCTTTGTTAGTGGCACCGTTATGGTTTTTGTTCCATAGTCCTCCATACGCATGTCTACATTTTTAGAGTATCCGTGGTATAGGGCTGTCAGGTCGTGCTGTATGTCTCTGGTTGTTCTATTGATCTTACAATCGAGTTTAGCGATGTCGTTTGTTGCATCGCCGCTTGTTGTGTATATGTATGAGTTTGGCTGTCGTTCTTCGCCTTCAGCCCATACATGCAGGGTGTATATGCCTGGCTTTATATCGAGTTTCATATAGCCTCCAGCGGCAGCTATATCGCTCACGTTCTCAGTCTTATTGAATACCAGGTCGCCATTTGGATTATAGGCATGCAGGGTCACCGTCTTCACTGGTGAGTTGAAGATGTCTATAAAATCCATGTTCATATCGTAGCAGAACCTTACTCCCAAGTCTTTTTTACATCCGTCCATGTCCTCGTGCATCATAGAGCAAGAAGATATGGCTAATGACAATATAAGAGCGAGTGTTATCTTGTTTGTAGTGTTCAAGATAGACCTTAAGTATCTCATATAAGCAGAATGTAATGTATGTACTATTATTTTTTGATATCTTATGTTATAGTTGGTACGGCACTAAGCCGTGCCAACTGTGTATATAGAGAGATATTATGCTTACGCGTTGGCGGAATTAGTAAACAAGTTGATTAGTTAACAGGTAAGTTTGCCAAGCCTTTTTAAGCTTCTTACCATTATGACTTTAACATAATAAGTAGTGTATTGCATACTTACTTGTCAACCTGTTAACCCGTTAACCTGAAATTCCGCCAACGGGTAATGCTTAGTCACCAAGACTTGCGTTTTGGTTTACCACACGCCACTGCAGTACCTGAACGCGTGCTGCAAGGAAGGTGTTTTCGTATGTAGGCACAGCTGGGGAAACAACCTTATCGGGGTCGTATACAGGTGTACCAAAGCCTGTGATACCTGTCAAGGTAATCTTGTAGAAGTGGTTGCGCACAATACCATATTCGGCAAGTTCGCCAGTACCTCCAAGGTGCTTAATAGGAACATAGTAGTAAGCTTTACCGTCCATTCTGATTTCAGCCTTATCTGCCTCAATGGCTGCCAATACTTTAGCCTTATCTACTTCTGTGAAACTAGGAGTGGTGCCACTTGTTGTCTTGGTGTAATACTTCTTAGTAGTGCCAATAGGGTCGGCTGCCAATGTCGGAGTTACGCGATATTGTTGCATCGTACCATCAGAATTCTTAAAGTCGATGTCATATTTTGAAAGCTGAGTATAATGTGTGCCATCAGTACTTGTGTAATACTGCGAGAATGTCAATGCTACTTGCTTCTTAAGATTGTCAATTCCAAGAATAGACACACCATTGTATCTACAAATTTCGGCATTATGCCAGTTGTCGCTAGCATCCTTGTATTTAAGAGTGGCTGCAACTGCAAACTTTGTCAGATCGTTGTTTTTCAAATCAGTGACTTTACTTCCAGGCGTGTTAGGCAACGTGTACAACACGTCCTTCATCTTGTTGGCTTTCAATTGGTTAAACGTAGGGTTAACAGGCTGATTGCCGCCCGCGACTGGATCAATTGCAACTGAAGTTTCCCAGAAACAACGGTGATAGTCGGCTGTTGTCCAAGGAGTAAAACCTAAAGTTCCGTCGGCCCATGTCTTATTTACCTGCTTTTCTACCTCAGCCTTTCCATTCTCATCTGCCAAGCCCCAGCCATCGATAACAGCATAAACATTATAATCGCCGGATTTTCCAACAGGTTTTATTGTACCATATTTGGTGGCGTCCCAGTCTGTACCATCGCCAACTTTAAAGGCTGTTTTGTCAACATCGGCAGTAACCTTAGCCACAACACGCTCTACATAGAGGTTTACTGGTTTTGTCTCGGCAGTTTCTGGCGAAGTTGTTACATGACCTGCAACGAGCGATGCACAAACATCTTCACCTGCATTTACATATACAGAGTTGCTCATTACAAAGTCAGACACTTTACCTGTAGCGTCCTTTTTGTAGAATTGGCTGCCTACTGCAGAATAACGAAGTTCGCTCAATCTCATCGTTCCACCATTTTTGAGTGTTGCAGCATCAACCGTTTCAGGATTAACAACTGCCACAATAGCAGCAGGAGCCGCAGACTGAATACCATTGATTACGAGCACGGTTTTCGTAATCTTCTCCTCTGTCTGTGATGGTGTGCCTGAAGTTGAGCTGTCGTCAGTAGGAGAAGCCTCAAGCCAGTTTTTGGTCTCGCCACCTTCTACACCCGCGACACCAGGATTCTTAATAAGATATGGCGAACCATCACCGTTGAAGAAGTAGAAGCGCACCTTTTTGATAGTGCTTTCCTCCTTAATTCCATTCTCATAGTCATCAGTAGCACGTGTTGTAGGAGTAGCTCTTACATAGGCTGGAACTGGCGAAATAATGTTGTTTTTTTTCGTAGCACGTGCTGTAGGAGTAGCTCCCACATTCACAATGTTCACAGCGAGATACTGCGGATCACTACCAGGTTTTGTGCCGTTACCAATCTCTTCTTTGTCTGAAGCACATGCGGTCATCATCAATGCCACACATGCAAAAGGGAATAATTTAGAAATCTTCATAACAGGAAATTAAGTTGTTATTAATAATTTTGCTATTTACTTTTCGCATTTAATAATCTCTTCATATATTTTCCGTGCCGCCTCTGCCTCAGGGCTGTTGCCAGCCTTGTCGAGATATGGCTTGGCACTCTCTGCGTCGCCAGCATTCAAACGCGTGCAAGCAGCATTAAGGTTGGCAGTAGGGTCGTTAGGAAACATGCGCACTGCAATTTCCATCACCTCGTTAAACTCCTTCGAGCCAGGCTCGTAAGTTTGTGCCACCATAAACATCTCGTTTTGCGATAGCAGCTGCGGACGAGTTGTTATCAGTTTCTTTGCCTCTTCCACATTGAATGGACGAATCTTGTATTTTATGTGATAGTCAGAGCGGCGCAATGCAGGATAGTATGTCGCATGCAAAAACTTGTATTCCTCGGTATATTCAGCCTTTATCCGTGCCTCGCGTTCGTCTTCCTTCAGCGATGTGTCGTTGGCAATGCTGAGTATCTGCTGCTTGTGCTCCATGTTGCTTTCGGCAATATATTTGCACAGCCCCTCCCAGTCTTCGGCGGTATGCGACACTGTGAATATCTCTTTGTCGAGTTTCACCATGCGCTGCACATATTCCGTCAGCGTTTTCGCACGTGCTTGCGCCAAATAGTTGTTGCTCTCGTATCTTCCTTCAGGCGATGCAAAGCCATGAATATTGATGCCCACCACGGTGATATTCTTGTCAGCCTTCAGCGCCTCGATGGTTCTCACTATGCTGTCCAGCTGTTCGGGGTTTCTGCGATATTGTGGATTCAGTTCTGTGCGGTTCACGGGGAAATCAATGTATGCCGTTTTGCTCAGCTCCTGAATTTTCTCTGCCACCACCTCTGGTTGCACATACATTGCCGTAGGTCGTCGATATTCAGCCAGCTCATAGTGTTTGTTGCCAATGTTGTCGCCACATCCGCAAAGGTCTTCGCTTATGTTCACCTTGTAGTTGACCAACCTTTTGTCGTAGCTCATCGATTGCAGATATTCTATCTGCTGCGGCTTGCCGTTTTCTCTCCTCACCACATACGCCTCGTCGTTTTTCGCCTTTCGCCCGTTGCGTTGCTGCATTATGTGCTGTCGTTTGCCGTTTATCACCATCTTTGGCATCACCACCTCGCCGTCATCGGTTGCTATGGTAGGAGTGAGTACAAACTGGTTGTTGGCACCCATCTTCAGTTTGTCTAGGTTCACAGTCATGGCAAGAGTCACCTTTTTGCCCATGCTCTTAACCCTCACATTCTCTATCGTTATACTTTCGTTGGCTATATGCACACGCTTGCAGCCTTGCCCATAGCATGGAGCTACGGCAAGGGTAAGTAGCGGCAATATGAATCGAATGTTGTGTTTCATATCTTTGCTCTTATATATACTAGGAAAAGATTGGGGGAGTATTCTCCGTATTAGTTTATCACATAAATCAATGATATAGCGGCTTTGGTAGGGCCAAAATAGTTCTTGTGGCTACTCTTTAATTTCTTGCCACAAGTTCCGCATTTCATCTCGTCATATTTGATATAATCATATCCCACGCCCAGCGAAGCTTCAAGGTTCAAATGGCGAGATATTGGCCATTGGTAGCCACACGAAATGCCACCGCCTGCATACCAACCCTCGTAGCGATGGCTCTTTAGGTTAGGTAGCAAATCCAATGGCAAGTCTACACCTCCCATATTAAATTCGCCACCCATCACATGGGGGCCAACAAACCAACCATTGAAACTCTGGCAAAACCAATGTCTATACTCTGCCATTGTGCTCCAATGTCTGAGCTTAGAGTGGTCGCCACCAGATTGCTCCCATGGATTTAGTCCATAAAACAGTTGTGCGGTATGCTTGTTGTTCAACGATAATTCTACACCGATATTTGGCGTGGTGGTTGCCCAATAAAGCGCGTTAGTTTTTATAGCTACAGTTTGAGCATATAGTAGGGTATTCGTCAATGACAAGAAGGCACCTAGTAATAGTTTAGTCATTTTCATAAGATATCTGTTTTATACAGCAGCTGTGTTCTGCTTTATATCAGTTCTACTTAAAGTTTGGGCCTTTCCCCGTTTTTTTGAGGGTGGGGTATTTAGTTCTTTCTCTAATTTCTTGAGTTCTTACTGAGTGTTTTTTGCGGTTCTTTGTTATTATGCCTTTGGGCATGTGTTTGAAATGTTATATAAGTTGGTGCAAAGATAATATTTTTTATCGGGGGGGTAATTTGTTTTATAAAAAATTTTCTTAATACTGCTGTTTTTCGGCGCTCTCTATAAAAGAGACAAGTTGCACTCGGGAACATTCAAGTATGCTTGACGCGTTGGCGGAATTAGTAAACAAGTTGACAAGTTAACGGGTTAACAGGTAAGTTTGCCAAACTTTTTAACCCAACTTTCACACCCCTAATATTGCAACTCTTGCTGTCATGGGCAAATCCAATCATTAGAGGTTAACTTTGTGTCCTACAAATTTGTATTTTCTTAAAGGGCGCATGTTTGAACTTTAGCGCATCATAGATTTCTTTCGCAGATTTGCTTGGAC
>OJKP01000062.1_pt1 | contig 91534 bp, 62 predicted proteins | sample 1596521 | NCBI WGS metagenome assembly OJKP01 (sample SAMEA4350130, study PRJEB24818) | metagenome | biome: human; feature: gut; material: faeces | place: Denmark | collected 2013-09
CTCTGCTAAAATACAACCTGCAAGGTGGAGATTTTAGCAAGAGACCATAGGCACTGACCTTGCAAGGAATATGGGTACAGACATTACCTTTGCAACCAAATTTATCAAAGCCCAGAAATGGTGATGAAGATTCAGGTAACGGAGTAACAATTAGAATAGTTGAGAAATGAGAATAAAAGAGCTAAGAATGACTTGAAACAAGCGGTTACAAGTGGAAAGTAACAGAAATCATACAAGAGTTCTTACTGGCGGAAAGAAAGAGAGCGACAACCCAATACTGCACATGGCACGGTTGGGCTATCGCTCCGCAATTCGTTCAGTTCATCCAATCCATTAGTATATATATCCTAAGATGAATGAATTTATATTTGTGTATTGGCTTTGGTTGGCTGCCATAGACAAGTAACACATCTTTTTTCTTTCCGCCAGTAAAAATGGTTCTTGAAGTAAAAGTAACAGGGAAAATGGTTGTTGGGTAGCAAAATTTGTTGCACAAGATTTGTTTTTCATTTTGTTGGTTCTTTCTTGTCACCCAATAAAATGATGCTTATGTTTGAGTTTTCCTGTACCTGCTGATAATCAAGTAGGTAACAAATAAGAAATATCGTCTTTCAATGTACAACGCTGATACAACGCCGAAAGCCCCACGCCAGTGTAAGTATATAGAAAGCACTCTTGACAACGAACAATAGAATCGTCCGAAGCCAATGAGAGCTGTATATAATACACCTCATGAGGCGTTCTGCATTGCTTTGTTTTTGACTTACAGTTGAATTTGCGAAGTTCATCGATCGTCAAAACCAAAGCGTACAAAAACGCCTTTTACCATATGTATGTCTGCCCAACCTCTGCCCATCGGGGCTTCCGGTATGGGTATAGACGTTACAAAGATAACACTTTTACTTTGAAAACCACTTTGTTTGGTTGGTAAAGTATGATTTTAAGGTCTGATTTAACATTATTAAATATAAATATGTCAAAGAAATCCACTTCCTCGTGATTTTTCTTACTAAAAAGTTTGTATTATCAATGATTATTCGTATCTTTGCAGCGTCAGTCCTCGCCAAGCCTCTTAACAATGCTCAAATCGTGCGAGGCGTTTTTTGTTTATACACATTTGAATATGGCGAGTCTTATTCCCTTTACAAAACGGTTTGAATCTTCAGAAAATCTCGTTGATTTGCTTGAATCTCGAGGTTTACAAATTTGTGATAGAAACAAAGCCATACAATACCTTGACAATATTGGTTATTACAGATTGTCTGCTTATATGTACCCTTTGTTGAAGATGCCCAAAACTGCACATTTGTATAAGGAAGGTTCAACATTCAAAAAGGTGATGATGCTTTATCGCTTTGACAAGAAACTGAGACTGCTCATGTTCAATGAAATAGAAAAGATTGAAATTGCTATCAGACGTGCGGTGATGCAAATAACAGCAGATATGACTGGCAATCCTTTCTGGCTTACTGACTCTTCTTATTTCTTGGATAGTTCAAAGTTTAATGAAACAATGCGAGCTATATCCAAGGAATATAGCAAATCCAAGGAGGAGTTCATTCTCCATTTCAAACGAACCTACTCAGAACCTTACCCACCATCGTGGATTTTAGGAGAACTGCTTACTATTGGAAACGTCAATGCCATTTATCGCAACATCAAACAAAATCGCATACGCAAGCGTATTGCCAAACGTTTTGGGTTGCCTATCAATGTGTTTGAGTCATGGCTCACGGTTATTGCTGTTACTCGAAATGCCTGTGGTCATCATTCAAGAGTATGGAACAAGCAGAATGCTATTCAGCCAGCAATTCCCAATAATCCAGAAGGAGAATGGATAACACTGCCAACAGATTCCATGCGTGCTTATTTTGATCTTTGCATCATCAAGTACTTTCTTAATGTTATATCACCCAATAATGATATGCAATCCAAAATAACATGGTTGTTCATTCGGTTTCCCGAAATTGACTTAAAAGCTCTCGGCTTTCCACAGGGATGGGAAACGGAACCATTATGGAGGTAATAACATGTGGAATGGCTGCTGATAATTCACTCCCTTACATGGTCTTCTTTGTTTCGGTTTTATCATATTATGGAGTCGGTTCAAACGCCCCCATCCAATCCATATCTATGTAATTTTGATGTAACCAAAAGTTAAATACGTTAAATCTTACATTTTTCGTATCTACACAGAATCTATTTTGCCACTTTTCTACCGTTTAGAGTGTATAATACTGATAATCAACTAATAATACATTCGAGAATTGTTGGTTATTGAAGACCAACCCTCTGGTGTTTCCCGAAGGCTTCGAAAAGTTAGAAGAGCGGGCATTTATAAACTGCTCAGAATTGAAAGGCAGCGTCGTGTTGCCTTCCACAATCAAAGAAATAGGGGCATTAGCCTTTTATTTATCTAAAATAACATCTATAAACTTCCCTGAAGGATTGGAGGAAATCGGGAATGAGGCGTTTAGGGGTTGTCGGCTTAAAGAGGTGGTCATCTCGAATCCGAATATTATCTGGTCAGGCGAATCACAGTTTGGATATAATTTCAAACTGGAAAAAATATCTTTGCCCGAAGAAATGACATACATCCCTCCTCGATTTCTTGAGTGTTGTATAGAATTGAAAGATTTCAGCATACCATCTGATGTCAAGGTCATCAAGAGTGGTGCATTCAACGAATGTTATAATTTACAGAAATTGGAATTACCTGCAGGATTGGAAGAAATTGAAGATCAGGCGTTTAGCGAATGTAATGCATTAGAAGAAATTGTTTTCCCCGCATCCTTGAAGACCCTTGGAGCTGAAAGCTGCACAAATTGGACAAATATAAAACGCATCTACAGCATGGCTGCCGAGCCGCCAGTATGCAAAGTCAATATGAATTCAGGAGCAACGCCTTTCTATCCAGGTACTCCCAATGACATCCCGGTATATGTACCTACTGGTACAGCCGAGAAATACCGCAATGCCAAGGGTTGGGATTATTTTACGAATTTCATAGAAACAGACGATTTCCCGACTTCAACTATAAATGACATCAATATAGAGCAGCAGGAATCCAAGCAAGGCATTTATGACCTGAACGGCAGGAAAGTGACAACTACCGAAAAAGGAAAAGTATATATCATCAACGGCAAGAAAGTAATTACTGACAACAACAGCCATTAAGAAAGACTTTCAGTTATCATTTGAAGGCCAAAAGGCTATAACGACATATTAGAAACGATAGCGGTCATCCCACATTGCAAATACAGCAAAGAGGGATGACCGTTTTTAGTATTATGTTGAATGACCAGATGACCGCGTTTGGGGTTATGCAGGTCTACGCTCTGCAAATCACAGTTTATAGAACTCCGTGAATGCCTTGATGCAGTATTCATGGTCTGCCACAGAACCCGTCTCACGCACGGAGTGCATACCGAGGACAGGGTTACCCATGTCTACGCCACGCAGAGGCAATGATGAAGCAAGGATGTTGCCGAGGGTGCTGCCGCCTGCCACGTCGCTATGGTTGACGAAGCGCTGACATGGCACACCGGCTTTCTCACAAATGCCTGTGAAGATGGCTGCCGAAACGGCGTCGCTGGCATACTTCTGGGCTGCATTGAACTTGATGCATGGACCGCCGCCAAGCATAGGATGGTTGGTAGGGTCGAACTTCTCAGGATAGTTAGGATGCCAGGCATGGGCATTGTCGGCAGAAATCATGAACGACTTCTCCACGCTGCGGTAGAAATCCGACATTTCGCCACCCTGTGCGAACACCAGACGCTGCAACAGACTGCTCAGGAACGGGCTGCCGGCTCCCTGCTTTGTCTGGCTGCCAGTCTCCTCATTGTCGAATACGGCAAGCACCTGTGTAGTCTCCGGCACACCGCCACTCATCATCAACGCCATTAGTCCGGCATGAACCATGCTCAGGTCGTCGAGTCTGCCGGCAGAGATAAACTCGTCATGCACGCCGAAGGTGCTGGCAGGCGCAGTGTCGTAGAGATAGAGGTCGAAGTCGAGTATATCCTGCGCCTTTACACCGAGTTCGCCGGTGATGACGTTCATCAGCATGTTGCCAGCCTCAAGCTGGTCGTTCACGATGCCGAGCAGCGGGAGCATGTCTTTCTGCTTGCTCAGTTTCACGCCGTCGTTCACCTGACGGTTGAAGTGGATGGCGATATTGGTGATCTGCAGCAATGGTCGCTTCACATGCAGCAGACGGGTTTCCGGCTGCAGCGGATTGTCAGTGCGCAGGATTACTCTTCCGGCGAGGCTCAGCGGACGGTCGAACCATGTGCTCATGATAGGTCCACCATACACCTCGGTATTGAGTTTCGTGATGCCTCCCTCACATACCATTTCCGGATTCGGCTTTATACGGAAGGTGGGCGAGTCGCAATGGGCGCATATCAGATGGAATCCCGCATCGGCGATAGTCTGCCTGCCTATGCGGACGGCATAGAGCGAGGAGTCGTTCTTGGTGAAGAACAGCTGGTCGCCTGGCTCAATGGTACCTATGGGAGCAGTGGAATCCATCTCTTTGAAACCGGCAGCGGCAAGACGCTCCTTGAGGGTCTTCACTGCGAGGAAATTCACTGGCGATGCATCGAGAAATGCGAGAAGGTCTTTTATCATAGTACTTTGTTTTTAAGTTATACAATCAAGGCGCGTCAGAGAATGACAGGCGCCTCATTCATACCATATTATATATAACAAGAAAGGGACATGCCCGACGTGACGATGTATCATCCGGCTGTCCCTTTCTCTGTATTTGCTTATCAGTCGTTCTGCTTGCTTCTATAATTGTCCAAGCCCTCCTGGAGGAAGTTCAGATAGTCTGACACGTCTTCCTTGAATGAGAATGGACGAGAGAGAGGCATACCGTCAGGACCGAGGGTCACGTAGTATGGCTGTGCGAGAGCACCGAACTTGCTCTGCTGCAGGTAGCTCCACTTGTCACCGACAGTACGCAGAGTGCGCTTCTGTCCGTTCACGGTCACCTCGATAGGCTTAGCCAGAGGCTGCTTGTCGTCAACATAGAGAGAGATAAGCACATAGTCGTTGTTGAGCTTGTCGGCAACGCGTGGGTCTGTCCATACGGCAGCCTCCATCTTACGGCAGTTCACACAACCGAAGCCGGTGAAGTCGATGAGGATAGGCTTGCCCTGTGCGGCAGCGGCAGCTACACCCTCTTCATAAGAAGTGTACTTAGGTTTCACCTCGTTGGTATTGAGGTTGAAGTCCTGTGTGTTCATCGGCGGTGCGAAGGCGCTGACAGCCTTACAAGGAGCGCCCCAGAGACCAGGAATCATATATACGGCGAATGCCAGAGAAACGAGACCGAGCATCACGCAAGGCACTGGCATTGGCTTTGGCTCACCGAGCATCACGTCGCTCTGGAACTTGAGTTTGCCGATGAGGTAGAGGCCCAAGAGGAAGAAGATAGCTATCCAGAGAGCGAGGAATGTCTCACGGTCGAGGATGTGCCATCCGTAAGCGAGGTCTGCAACAGAGAGGAACTTCAGAGAGAATGCGAGCTCCACGAAACCGAGGCTCACCTTCAGTGTGTTCATCCAAGAGCCAGACTTAGGAGCTGACTTGAGCCATGCCGGGAACATGGCGAAGAGTGTGAACGGCAATGCGAGGGCAATAGAGAAGCCAAGCATACCGACTGCCGGAGCGGCGATGTTACCCGATGTAGAGAACTCAGCGAGGAGCAGTCCGATGATAGGTGCGGTGCAAGAGAATGACACGAGCACGAGTGTGAACGCCATAAGGAAGATAGACACGAGACCTGTTGTTGCAGAAGCCTTGTTGTCTACGGAGTTTGTCCACTTAGAAGGCAGCTCAAGCTCGAACCATCCGAAGAATGACACTGCGAATACAACGAGCACGAGGAAGATGATGATGTTGAACACGGCGTTGGTAGAAAGACTGTTCAGTCCGTTACCACCCGAAATAAGAGTGATGAGGAAGCCGAGCAACACGTAGATCACGATGATGGAAATACCATAGGTAACGGCGTCGCGGATACCCTTCTTCTTGTCCTTGTTGCGCTTCATGAAGAAGCTTACGGTCATTGGGATGATAGGCCAGATACATGGCATGAGCACTGCGAGCAGACCACCCACGAAGCCCATGATGAGGATATAGAAGAGAGAGTGGCTGGCGTTGCCACCTTCCTGATATGCCTTCAGCTCATTGATAACCGGTTTCCAGAGGTCGCCGTCGGCAACTACGGATGCCGAGTCAGCCTCAACAGCCTCTCCGGCCGGTGCCACGGCTGCAGTGTCGGCAGCGGCAGCCTCCTCTGTAGCTTCCTCCTGAGCCTCAGGAGCATCGGCAGGACCGTTGCCCTTGTATGAGAACTCTACAGACGTTGGAGGCATACAGCCAGAGTCGTTGCAGGCGCCGTACTCCAGATAACCCTTCACAGAGTATGTCTTGCCCGTAATCTTATAGCGCTGCACGAAGGTAACGCTGTTCTCATAATAGCGAAGCTGCATACCGAAAATCTGGTCGTACTCCTTGATTTCCCTGCCCTGGGCCTTGAGCTTGCCTACTGCCTTCACGCCCTCAGCCTTCTCGGTGTGCATAGTGGCAGGGATTGGTCCGTCAGCAGGGATGTTGGGGGCATATACATGCCAGCCCTTGGCGATCTTACCCTTGAAGACCACATCGATTTCGGTGTCAGAAACCTGCTTCTGACTAACTGTGAAATGTACCGGACTTCCTTGTGCCCACAGCATGATAGCCATAAGCATCATGAGCGAAGTCGTAAACATTCTTTTGATTACTGAACTTTTCATTATTACTTTATTGTTTTTTTATTTTTATTTTTCTTCGATTGTTTATCAAGGTGACTCCAACAGGAATCCTTATATAGTTACGTCAATCCTCCTTCACGCCTTTGTGGGTCATGATGTCGAGCACGAAACGGTCGGTATCGTTCATGCCGCGGCTGCCGATGGCTGTGAGGTTGCGGATGCTCTGGTCCACATCGTCGTCGATGATTCCCTCGTATGAGGTGACATATTTGTGCTGCATGGCGAGCATCGCACTGAGCACCGCCGTGCTCACACCGCTGGTGAGCTTCAGGGCGCAACTTGGCTTCGCACCGTCGCAGATCATTCCCGTAAGGTTTGCTATCATATTCTTCACCGAGAAGCAGATCTGCTCGAAGTTGCCGCCCATGAGATATGTGATACCGCAGCTGCTGCCCGTGCTGGCAACCACGCATCCGCAAAGTGCAGACAGCGTGCCGAGGTTTTGTTTGATATATATTGCCGTGAGGTTACTCATCACAAGCGCACGGATAAGCTCCTCCTCGGTGTTGTGGTTCTCCTTGGCAAATACCACCACCGGCATGGTGGTGCAGATACCCTGGTTTCCGCTGCCGCTGTTGCTCATCACCGGCACCATGGCTCCCGCCATACGTGCGTCGCAGGCACAGCTTGTGGCAGACAGTATTCTGGAGAAGATGCTGTCGCCCATGATTCCATGACCGAGCGGACTGCAGAGCGTCTTGCCCAGCTGGTGGCCATAGTTCTCGCGCAGTCCTGCCTCAGATGCAGCCTCGTTAAGCTTCTTGGCGTCGAGGATGAAGCGGATGTCGTCGAGCTTGGCAGTGTGGGAGAATTCATACACTTTGCCCAGCGTCAGTCTGATGTCGTCGGCAGCCTGTGAGGCTTTAGCGGCACACGAAGCCACGTTGAGCAGTTCCTCTGCGTCCTTGCGCATGAAGACGAAATTGGTGTGGGAGCTCTTGATGCGAGCCTCAGCTTCCTTTCCGCCAGCCTTGCAGAGGGCGTTGATATACAGTTTGTCGGCGTCATCATGTTCGAGGGTTATCTTGATTCTTCCCTCGTCGATGAATTTCTTTCCACGCTCCACATCGTCCTTCGTGCAGTCGCGGAGCACTTCCAGACTGAGTTCAGACTTTCCCGCCAGCGCTCCCAAAGCGATGGCGATGGGAAGACCGATCATTCCCGTGCCAGGGATGCCTACTCCCATGGCGTTCTTAAAAATGTTTGCACTAAGTCTGACATCAATAGTATCAGGCTCCGCTGCAAGCAGCTCTGTTGCTTTTGCCACACAAAGTGCCACAGCAATAGGCTCGGTACATCCAATAGCAGGCACAACCTGACGATGCATCAAGTCCAAAATAGCATTATACTCTGAAGGTGTAATCATAATATAACAAGGATAATAAAAGTATTACATAATTATGTAGCTGCAAAAATAAGCATAATTATATTAACAAACACGTTTTTAGCCATTTTTTTATTTTGTAATTATGAAAAATATGCCTATCTTTGCAAAAAGAATAGACATTTGGTGAGAATATAATGGATTCCGGCACTAATTTCTCTGCCGGAATCCATTATATTATATTGCCAGGAAACACATAAAATCAAATAAAAAATAATTTTCATTATGGCTTACATGTCACAAGATGGCTACGACAAGATGGTAGCCGAACTGAAACGTTTGGAAAGTATTGAGCGTCCGAAGGCATCTGCCGCAATCGCAGAGGCTGCCGACAAGGGCGACCTTAGTGAGAACTCTGAGTATGATGCGGCAAAAGAGGCACAGGCTCATCTGGAAGACAAGATCAACAAGCTGAAGCTCGCCATCGCTGAAGCGAAGATCGTTGACACGTCACGCCTCAGCACCGACACCGTACAGATTTTGTCGAAGGTGGAGATGACCAACATCGCCACTAAGGCAAAGATGACATACACTATCGTCAGCGAGAGCGAGGCGAACCTCAAGGAGGGAAAGATCTCCATCAAGACTCCTATCGCACAGGGACTGCTCAACAAGAAGGTGGGCGACGAGGCTGAGATAAAGATTCCTCGTGGCACCATAAGACTGAGAATCGACAAGATTTCCGTAGAATAAAAACTATAGATTATGGACATTTTTTCTAAGATTGCTGCAGGCGAGATTCCAAGCTGGAAATGCGCCGCAAACGAGAAATTCTATGCGTTCCTCGACATCAACCCTCTGGTGAAGGGTCACACTCTGGTGATTCCACGCCGTGAGGTGGACTACTATTTCGACATGACCGACGAGGAGATTGCCGAAATGGCGGTATTTGCAAAGAAGGTGGCGGTTGCCATCAAGAACGCTTTCCCATGCCGCAAGGTGGGCATGGCGGTGCTCGGACTGGAAGTGGCTCATGCCCACGTTCACCTCGTGCCGATGCAGAACGAGAAGGACATGCTCTTCTCTAACCCTAAGCTGAAACTCACCGACGAAGAGTTCAAGGAAATCTCCGACAAGATCTTCGCCGAGTTCAACAAACTGTAATTACGCTGCCCTACTCTGGCTGAAGGAAAACTAAGAGCAGGGACACGACGGAAACTCCAAGAGATTTTTTAACCCCAAACGGCATGATGACCGTTTGGGGTTAATTTTTTTTATGGGCAAATCGCCATATAAGACAAGAAATGACGATACTCCTACCCTATCTCCGGACGGCTTTACTATTTCAATACACACTGTTCCACGTTATATCCCGTAAGCTCGACAAACGGTACTTGCTGTCGCGCATCGGCATTGTCCCATCCGATATTGACAGTGCGCTCCTCTCCGGACATGAGGTGGAAATAATTGTCTGAATAGTCCACGGGCAGCACCTGACTGCCATCGCCGGTCTTGAGGTTCAGCCTTATCATCATTGCCGGTGTGGAAGCGGTGTTCCGCAAAGTCAGAGTCATGCCGTTGCCGGACGGGCGTTTTACTGAAGCCGCCACTTTCACCACGGGCAGCGTGGCAAGCTGCTGCAGATTGCCTTCATCGGTAGACAGCACATAGAAATTGGTAGACAGCGTCGCGTTATTGCTGTCGGCAAGTCTCAAACGGATGTAATACACCGTTCCGTCGAGCTTTCCGGGCACGGAGTCGGTAGCGAGAGCTGCCAGTTCTACGGTGGAGTCACCATTGGAGTTTACCATATTGCTATCCACACGGACAACATTGCCACGGATATCGAGCAGTTCGCGGGTTGCCACAAGGTCTTTATAGTTATCCGCCGTGCGGTTTACCACCTCGATGTTGCGTGTCAGGGCGTTACGCTGGATATGCAATGGTTCGCAAGCCTTGCGTGCGCCGAAGAAGGCTGCCGTAGGTTCGAAATAATAGTCATAACACTGCCATGTATAGCTGGGCCAGCAGGCGTGGCTCATCCAGATGAGCAGTCCCTGGCGGTATTTCGAGTCTGCCTCATACATCGCACGATAACCTTCATAGTTTTCCCATTGTGCCAGACGGGTGAAGTCGTCGGCAGACTCCGGTTTGCCGAACATACGTTCGACGATTGCCATGAACGAAGCGCCTCGCTGAGCGCCTGCCTGTGTGAAATCATGCTGTCCCCAAGCGTCGCCGGGTTCCCATTCTATCGGTTCTGCGAGTGTGCGGCGTGTGCCTTCCGGCGTCATCACGTTAGGCATGCCACGCTCGGTATGCAGTTTTCCGCTCTGCTTGGCGAAGTAGGTACGTGGCGGTTCCGCCCAATACGGTCCGTGTCCGCTCACTCCATCATCAGCCGAAGATGATATGTAGAGCAACTTCGGGTTCATCTCTGCCACAGTCTGCCGCAAACCGTCGTCGAGGGTCTTTGGAGGATAACCCTCGTTTCGTCCGCAATAGAGAGCAATCGACGGATGGCGGCGCATACGGCTTGTGAAATCACGGGCATTGCGCATGAACATCACCTCGTCATCGGGATCCGGTCCGTCGGCAGGGTTGGCAAGCCAGAAGTCCTGCCACACCATGATGCCATACTTGTCGCAAGCGTCATAAAACTCCTCGTCGCCGGTCATTCCCACCCAGTTGCGAATCATGTTGAAGTTCATGTCGCGGTGCAGGCGCACGGCAATGTCATATTCCCTCTGGCGATAGTTGAGGTTAGACTCCGGGAATCCCCAGTTTCCGCCGAGCGGCACGATGCGTCGCCCGTTGACGAAAAGTTTCAGCTGCGTGTCAGGGTCGGCATATCGCATCTCCCTGATACCTGCATTGTAGTGGATGCGGGCAGTGGCGTTGTGGCTCTGCTGATTGTCTGCCCAAAACTCAAATCCGGCATCATGCAGATAAGGTTCACCATGTCCGTTTGGCCACCAGAGGCGTATGCGCCGGTCGCACAGGGTCTGGTATTCGTCGGGACTGAACACCACCTCACGCTGTTCTCCGGCTTTCAGCGTGATATTCTTTTCAAACTTCAGATTGCCTATCCATCCTCTCAGCGTTCCGCTCACTTCCTTGTCGAGCCAGTTGTGCGCCAACACGCGTGGCGTCATGGTGGCAAGGGTGTCGGGCAGATTGTCGAAACGGGTGCTTACTACGGGGTCTGCGAGTGTTACGGAAGCAGTAGAAGTAAGATAGACATCGTTCCAGATACCGATATCACGACCGCGGATAGTTGATATCCAGTCCCAGCCGATGGTGGCATGGAAGGTGGGGTTGTCTGCTCCGAGTATGCCGCCGTTGAAATCGGTGTTCAGATGGTTTTTCTCCTTTATCGCTCCGGGATGTGCATTCTTGTGGATAAGCACGGCGAGTGTGTTTACTCCTCCGTTGAGATATGGCGTGATGTCGGCTACGGAACGGGTGAAGGCTCCCTCTATGCGGTCTATCTTCTTGCCGTTGACCCACACATCGGCTTTCCAGTTGATGCCGTCGAAATTCAGAAGCACCCGCTGTCCTGCCATCTCCTTCGGCAGGGAGAAGGTGCGGCGATACCAGAAGTCGGAGTTGAAATATGAATCGCTGATGCCGAACATATTGTCGGCATAGTCTGGATTGGCAAGAGCGCCATAGTTGACGAAACTGGTGAGCACGGTGGCTGGCACGGTGGCTGGAATCCAACTGTCATCGGTGGCAAACTGTCCGGTGGATACCTTCTCACCTCCTGCCTTCACCTGTGACGCGCGGCACACTTTCCAGTCTCCGGCATTGAGCATCATGCGGTTGTCGGCATATCCACCGTTTGCTGATTCCATACCGGGGTGGGTTGCTGACTCCGTGTCGCGCCGAACGCCCTTTCCTTCAACCTTCAGTTCGCTCAGCACGTATGCCCTGGTTGGCACATCGCCGGTCTTCGCCACATCAATGCTGCCGCCGTCCATGGTGACTCTGACATAGCGGCAACTGACGCCGCTGAGTTTTATGCGGTCGGTGCACCGCTTGCTGTTGTCGGGCAGCGTTGCCACACGGCGCCATTGCCGGGCGTCGTCGCTGACTTCTATATATCCATGCTTGGGTCGGCGCATCCACGAAAGGTCAACGAACGACACCTCTGACTTTGCCGCCAGATCTACCTGTGCCCATTCATGTCCCTCGCCGGCACTCATCCAGGCGCTTCCGAAATGGGAGTTTGGTATGACATCGGCAAGCACTCGCCCACCGTCCTTGTAGAAATCGATATTGAAGACTGTCCAATATACAGCTCCTTCCATATCCAACTCCAGGCGCATGGCCGTGATGTCTCGGCAGTCAGCGGGCAGGTCGAACTGCAGATTGATGTCGCGCTGCGGCAGCATGCTTGTCCCGGTCTGCTTGTTTGGGTCGCTGCTCACCTTGTTCTTCGACAAAGTGCCGGGCAGTTTGTCGCCCCGGTCTTCTGCCGCCACACGCCATCCGCCTTTCTTGCCGGTCGGCACAAGCACTTTTATGCTATAGCCTCCATGTGCCTTCGCCTCATCGTATGCCACGTAGCAGCGCAACTTTATGCGGTCGGCTTTCACCGACATCGCCGTCCACTGATATTGCAGGCTGTTGCTGCTGCCCATCAGCGTGTTACGGGTCCACTCCCCACCGTCGATTGCCCATTCCCGCTCGCGTCTTGGCAGCGGTCCGGCGGCATCGCATACGGTGAGTGTCGGCGGCATCGCGGTTGTCACGATGCCATCGGTGAGAAGTTGTCCTGTGAGATTGTAGTCGAAACATGATGATGTGCGCACCTGGCGCATCAACGACAGGTTGTCATCGGCATCGGGATTGGCAGCAAAGGCTGCTGATGCGAACAGAAATGCCATTAGGCTATTGGCTATCCTACGGTAACAGATCATATATAAATAGGTTTTAGATGCGAAGTTAAGAAAAGTATTTGAAACGGCAAGCGTTAATTCATGAAACAAGCGTTCAGTGACGGTAAATGAGGCTCAAATCATACCAAGTTATTTTTTTACCGTCACTTAGTGACGAAAAAAGCCAGAGACCATCGGGCTATCAACACCCATTGGCCTCCGGCTATATCACAAGCGGCTGTCATACCGCGCAAAAGTCAGTTATGGCATCTTACCATGTCACGCTCATACCCATCGATATGCTGGCGTTTGAGCTGAGAGGTATACATTCCTTGCTGGTCTTGCCAAGGATGTGGTCCATGCCGATGAAGAAGTTGTAGCCCTTCGGATGGATGTTCACCACATATCCCATGCTTGTAGCAAAGCTGCTTGCCGCAAAGCTGATGCCTCCGTCAAGCCACTTGAGGGGTTTCCAGTTGGCGCTCAGTCTGCCTTCTGTCCATGAGTATTCTCCCTTGATGCGTGTTGTGCTGAGCAGACCGAAGCTTATCTTGCGGTATGCCGGCAACTGATACTCACAGCCCACATTCAGTGTGGCTCCCAGTCCTGTGGTGCGACTTCCCTTGTCGCCTTTGTCCTGCAGGTTTATGAAGTCTGTTATCTGGTCACTGTATTTGTCTGCCTGGTCATCGATGGTTCCCGGGCGGTCGCTATTCACTGAAGTGTCATGGAATCCGCTGAACTCGAAGCTCTTGTTCTTGTTGGTTGCCTGCATGTCGTTGCTCCAGCTCATGAATCCGAGGTCGAGCACCGAGGCGCTCACCGTCCAGTCTTCGTTGATCTTATACACGGCACCCAGGTCGAGAGCCATACCGAAGCCTCCGAGTCCGGCTCCATCCACATCGATGTCGTCAATCTTCTCGTATGTGCCGGCACCTGCCGTTTCATACTCCTTTTCCTTCATCTTATACTGGAATCCCTTCATCGAGACATCTGCCTGAGCGTCACCGCTGATTGTCCATTTCTCCGGTGCCGAGAGGTCTGCCTTCACGTCCTTGAACTTGAAGTCAGCACGTGCCACTCCGAAGAGGAGTTTGAATTTCGCACCTACTCTCAGCTTCTCGTCGATATTGCGTGAATGACCGAACGCCAGTTCCACATACGACTGTGCGTGGGCGCTGATGTCACCGATGTTGTAGCTGTTGTTGCCGGTGTTGCGTGCAAACTCGAAGAGTTCGTATGGCAATACCATACCAAGCGATGACTTTGAATTGAGTTCCACGGTGTTGTATCCGCCAAACGCCTTGAAGCCGGCAGCGAGAAGCGCCACTGACACGTCGCCCACCACTCTGTTGTTGCCGGTGGAGAATCCGTCGAGCGCCTTGGCATCTGAGATATAGGGGTTCATGAAGGTCGTCATCTTCTTGTTGCTGTCGATGCCGAAGCGTGGATTCTTCATCACCACGTCTTCATAACCGAAGTTCCCTGAAGACTGATGTTCACGTTGCCGAGACCTGGAATGGAAACGAAGTTCTGGTCGTTGCCGAATGCCGGGTTCATAGTGTTGCGGGATGCAAACTGGTCGGTGAAATACGCCGAATTCAGATTCTGCGCCATTGCCGAGCTGCCGGCGGCAAGCATTGCCACGGCGAGCATATTCTTTATCTTAAGACTTGTCATAATCAGGTTTTGTGTTTAAAGGTTAATTAAAGTCGCCTATCACCTTGCCCACCATCTTTATCTTTATATCAGTGAGCTTCAGAGTATGTTTCTGCGCATTGAGCGTGATGCCCGTCACGGCGTTTCCTTCACCGCTTGCCTTTCCGGCAACGATGAGCACCAGTCCGTCGAGTCGCTTCATGGCATCATCGTCGGTCTGCATGATCTTCACCTCCAGCGGTGATGTCTGCGATTCCACTCCATCTGCCGATGCCTTCACATCCTTCTGAACGAGCTGCACCTCGATGCCCTTGAGTTCCTTCTTGTCGGCATCCACCGGTATGACATCCAACGACATATATGCAGGCACACAACTTGTCACGTTTGCCGTAGCCAGCAGATAAGCACCGTCTGCGAGCTTCATGTCCTTGATGTCGTCGTGCCATCCGTCGAGGGTGTCACGGTATTCTATCACCGCATTCTCTGCAAATGCCAACGGTGCGTCAACATGATACGAAGGCTGTATCACGTAGGTATGTCCGAGTTCGAAGCGTCCTTCCTTCTTGCTGTCTGCCATTGCCGTAGCGGTGAACTTGATGTTGTCTGGTATGGTCTTTATGAGGTCTGACAGATTGCTCTTGGTGATTACCTGGTCGTAACCTTCCACTCCGTTTCCTCTGCGGCAGATGCACACATGGGTTGTCTTGCCGCCTGTCACACGTATTCCCTCTACATCCACCGAGGCTGTCTCGCGTCCGTCCTTGAAGGCTTTGATAGTACCGTTTACGACACCATCCACCTGCATGTCGTTGCTGATGTCGAGCGAAATCTGCGGATTATACAGGTCTGCCACCACATTTCCGTCTTTCAGGAAGTCCGGCACACCGGTGATGTCCACGTCACCGAGGTCGTTTAGTGCGATATCCGGGTTGAAGCGTCCTGTGGCTGCTTCGATGGTGAAGTTGTCGTTCTCATAGGTACAGGTAATCTCTCCTCCGACATTTCCAGCATCTGCTGCAGAACCGGTATATGGAGCTGAAACATTCAATACGATAAAGCCGTCAAGTTCCACATCCTTGCCGTTTATCTTTATTGAAGAACCGGGATATTCCTGCTTTGCCTTGAAGTCGATAGCCTTGATATTCACCTTTACCACCAGGTCTTTTGAGGTTGGCACATCATTGAAGACTACCTTTCTTCCATTTACAGTCGGCGTCATCAAACTTCCGTTGTCTGCCAGTTCCATATAGTTAGGGAATGTCAGCGAGAGTTCCTGGAACTTCTGAATACTCCTCTTGATATTGTCATCGAATTTGAGTCTGAGTGTTACGGGTGCCTTCAATTCAGCCTTCTTCATTTCGATTACATCTGCCGGTTTCTCACCCTTGTAATGGAACTCCACAAGGTATCCTACGCCACTTATGTCGCCAACATACGAGTCATTGCGACGCACGCCTTTCGACTTTGTAGGAAATGGAATGCCTACAGGCACCGGCGTGATGATGGGCTCGGACTTCTTCCAAACTACAATCTTGTCGATAAACGGATGCACGGGGGCAACGTTTCCACCATCCTGGCGGAACACATAATCGCCGTTTGCAGCCTCTACTACACTTCCATTTTCCTCGAGCTCCAAAATGTCGCCCAACTTGATGTTTTCGGTTGTGCTGACAGGAATCTGGAGTCCATCGCTTCCGATACCAATCGTAGAATCGATGTTTCCAAAATCATAGTCACTGTCTGAGCATCCTGTGAACACGAGCGCACCTGCGACGAACAGTGCCGGTAGCAATCTCGCGGAAAGATTTGATTTCTTCATGTTATTTTTTTGTTGGTTATGTTGCAGTGTTTTTATAGTCAAGTCCACTGTGTCGTACTATATATCATGTCTGAATATTCTGTTGCAGAACATGCAGCAGTCCATTAACGTACCTGTTTTATCAGTAGTCTAACTTTTCTTTTGTTTTGTTAATTTTGTGCAAATATAATAAAAAGTAGGTCAAAACAACAAGGTTTGTCAATATATTTATAACTTGACTCCAGTTTTTGTATAAATTCCCCCATAGCGTGGGGAATGAAACCCCACATTAGGGGGTTCTGTTCCCCACGCTATGGGGGGATTATAGCTATATATTTTTGTCACCGGAATTATTTAATCCAACAAAGCCTCTAATCTAAAAAAATCCTAACAATCCCTAACGACCTATCTTGGTTAAACGAGCGTTTCGGGATTATCAAACCATCTGAAAACAATTAATGACAGTCCATTACAACCTGCCGATTGTATTGAGCTGTCATTACCAAACCATATTGTCTCAGACCGGAATCGCTATCCGGTCATGATGTCATGCTTTATTAATATGTATAGCGCATTATCTTATTGAGGCGTCATGTCATCTGATTGAGATGTCATGTCACTTGATCGAATAGCGCAAACCGAGCTTCATATTGAAATTGAATGGATTGTCGCTGTATGCCGTTTTCACATCACTGCCATTGTCGAAATAGTATCCCACGCCCGGCTCGGCGTAGATGCCCACCTCCTTGGTGATGTTCAGCTGTATGCCGGCAGCGGCATTTACTGACCATTGCAGTTCCTTCATGCTGAGCTTGTTGGTCTCGGTATTCATCTCCCTGCCGTTGAGGACATACGATGTGGTGGCTTTGGCACTCAGACTCTTCTCCACCATTCCGCCGCCTGCCACATATACGTTGAGCAGTTTGTTGCGCCAGATGCTATAGTCCACAGTCAGCGGAATGCCTAAGAAATGCACTTTTTGCTTTGTGTCGTAGCGGTTGTCGCTCTTTCCTGCCGTAGTCTCAGAATAGAGATATGAGTATGTGAGTCCTGTCTCCAGTCCCCACTTCTCAGAGAGGGAATAGTGCAAAGACAGTCCTACGCGTATCGGCTGATGATGGTCAACGCTCTCATCGTTGAGCGAACTGCCGGAAGTCCTTGTGTTTACGGCACTGTAGGCATCGCTCAGTTCGGGATAATCATTGAACATCATATCGCTCATCGCGAACATCGACCTGTCGCTGGTTATGCTGTTGCCGCTTCCGCCCATGGCATTGGCAGCGAAAAGACTTGCCGTGAGACGTCCCTCTGATGCTGAATGGCTGACATCCACAGCTTTCGATGAGGAGTTCATATAACGAGCTGAAGACGCATTACTGCCACGACGCACCACGCTCTCACGCATCGTGCCAACGGCATTAGCCTGTGTCTCTGATTTCTTTTCTATAGAAGCATTACCATTGTTGGCTGCAGCAACAGCCACTGCCTCCTGCGGAGCATATTCCAACTGTTCCGTCTGGGTTTCCTTCTGTGCGTAGCTTATCGCCTCTCTCACTGCTGCCGGGATATCCGCCTTTGCCAGAAGCTTGCCCACAGCGTCGTGTCTTTGCGGCATCATGCCATGACCGTCGCCGTTTGCCGGAGTATCAGTCTGCATGCCATTGCTGCCAGCTGCTTCGCTTCCGCCTCCCAAGGCATCTGCCACCATGGAGTGTGCGCCCTTGTCGTGGTCCGGCATACTGAGATACAGTCCCACTCCACAAGCAACGCATGCTGCGGCAGCGGCAATCCTCAGCGCCACCACCTTTGTACGGTTCTTGCCAGGCAGCGGTATCACCTTACCTTCATCCTGCATCACGCCGGCAGAGGCAGACATAGCTTTCTGTATGTCTTCCCACAATCCGTCAGGGGCAGACTGTTCATAGTCTGCCAGACTTCTTTGCAGTTTGTATTTCCACTCATCCTTCATCGTGAAACAGTTAATGGGTTCTTTTATATTCTACTATCATTTTCGCCATCAGCGCCTTGGCATGAAACAGCTGCGACGCCGACGACGTCGGCTTTATATTCAATAATGCGGCGATTTCCTTGTGGCTCTTGTCCTCGAAGACATATAGGTTGAGCACCGTTCTGTAGCCGTCGGGCAAGCGCATTATCATCCGTTGCAGTTCGTCTGGCGGCACTCCTTCGGCATCCGGTTCCTCGTCCTCCACAATGTCAGCCACCTGTGTGTCGTCTCTCACCACGCTCAGACGTCCGGCATTCTTCAGATAGGTCAACGATGTGTTGACGGTAATCCTCATCAGCCATGCCTTCAGCGAACCTTCGCCACGGAAGGTGAACGAGGCAATCTGTGTGAACACTTTGATGAACACCTCCTGCATGACGTCCTTCACGTCGTCGGCATCTGCCACATAACGGGAACAAACGGCAGTCAGACTCCCCACATACTTCGCGTAGAGAGCCTTCTGCGCCATAGCGTCACCGCTTTGCAGGCGTTCATAGAGTTGCTGTTCCGATATGTCCATCATTGTTCACTATTGTTAAGAGAGACTTGCCTTCATTCTATATATATGCATTCCTATAGTTATACTATATAATAATGTATAGGCAGCTCCTTCTTTTGTTAAATCCCAACGGGGTCTGATGTCCGATTGAGGGTGAACAATGTTTCTCCAACAGTTTAACCTCTTGAAACGATTTCTATATGGTTAACATCCGTTAGCAGAAAACATTGCATGAGAATTGTAATTATTTGCGGATTAAATGCAGTTTTCACATTTCATCAGCAGTCTGATACCCTGATCAGCCTCATCCCTTCCTTCCGAAATCCGCCGGCACTTCTCCCCAACGTTTCGTCTCCCATTTCAGTATCGGCACACGGAAGGGGTGTGTCTTGAGCCACTGTTCCGCCCGTGCTATCACATTGTATAGCTGTGCAGTCTGTGGCGTGCGTTCCAACTTGGTCTTGCATTGCTTCTTGCTGACCCATAGAATGGCATTGTGGCTGTCTGAATATATTGTCTTGCGTATGCCTTTCTGTTCCATCAGTGCGAGTGCATGCACAATGGCGAGGAACTCACCGATATTGTTAGTGCCGTGCACAGGACCATAATGGAATACCACGGCTCCCGTGGCGAGGTCTATACCCCGATATTCCATCGGACCGGGATTGCCGGAACATGCCGCATCAACGGCCCACGCATCGGCGGTCACTTCCATCGGCAACGGCAACACGGTGTCGTTTCTATACGATGGAGGGTTTGTCAATTCATAATCCATATTTCATAATTCATAATTACAGACCGGAGCATATTTCCATTGCCACACATTTGCCAAAACGGTATAATGACCGATTGAGGGGGGGCATCACATTTCTGTCCAAGCCTGCAAATCCGACGTCACCGACTTCTTCCATAAGCAAAAGTCAGGGTGACAGAATATCTTTTATCTTCAATTTCCGCCACCCTTTATACTTTTCCACCAATTCATGATTGATGCCCGAACGATATCATCCACCAATCACGAATTGAAATTATGAATCAACTACATTCTCTCAGGCACCTCGATGCCAAGCAGTGCCATACCGTTCTTGATTGTCTTTGCCACGTTCTTGGCGATGACAAGGCGAACGACTTTCTCCTCTTCGGTATCAGCGTTGAGGATGCTGTAATCGTGGTAGAACTGGTTGAAGTCCTTGGTCAGCTCATAGCAGTAGTTGGCGATGCCGCTCGGAGAGTAGTCCTTGCCAGCCTGACGCACTGCGGCACCAAACTCGTCCATCTTCTGTATCAGCTCCGTCTCCTTCTGGCAGAGAGGCATATTGTCGGCGAGCGCATCCGGGATGGTGACGCCCTGACCGGCTGCCTTGCGAAGGATACTGCGGATGCGGGCATAGGTATACTGGATGAACGGACCGGTGTTGCCGTTGAAGTCGATGCTCTCTTCCGGATTGAAGAGCATGTTCTTGCGGGCGTCAACTTTCAGTATGAAGTATTTCAGCGCTCCCATACCCACGATGCGGGCTATCTCGTTGCGCTCCTCCTCTGTCATGTCGTTGAACTTGCCCAGTTCCTCGCTCGTCTTCTTGGCGTCGGCCACCATTGTCTCTATCAGGTCGTCGGCATCCACCACTGTTCCCTCACGGCTCTTCATCTTACCGTTTGGCAGTTCCACCATACCGTATGAGAAGTGTACGAGCTCCTTGCCCCACTTGAAGCCGAGGCGGTCGAGAAGTATCGAGAGCACCTGGAAGTGATAGTTCTGCTCGTTGCCCACCACGTATATCATCTTGTCGATAGGATAATCCTTGAAACGCATCTCGGCGGTACCGATATCCTGAGTCATATACACTGAAGTGCCGTCAGAACGGAGCAGCAGTTTCTGGTCGAGTCCCTCGTTGGTGAGGTCAGCCCACACGCTGTTGTCCTCGTGGCGCTCAAAGAGTCCCTTCTCCAGTCCTTCTTCCACCTTTGCCTTGCCTTTGAGGTAGGTGTCAGACTCGTAGTATATCTTGTCGAAGCCTACTCCGAGGTTCTTGTATGTCTCGTCGAAACCGGCATATACCCATGAGTTCATCTTCTGCCACAGGTCGCGCACGTCCTTGTCGCCCTGCTCCCATTTCACGAGCATCTCGTGGGCCTCCTTTATCAGCGGAGCCTCATCCTTGGCTTTCTTCTCGGCAGCCTCTTCGTCCATGCCTTCTGCCACGAACTTGGCTTTCAGCTCCTTCACCTCCTCGCGGTAGTGCTTGTCGAAAGCCACGTAGAAGTCACCGATGAGGTGGTCGCCCTTCATGCCGCTTGTCTCTGGAGTAACGCCGTTGCCCCACTTCTGCCATGCGAGCATAGACTTGCAGATGTGGATACCGCGGTCGTTCACGATATTTGTCTTCACCACCTTGTTGCCGTTGGCCGCCATGATCTGCGCCAGCGACCATCCGAGCAGGTTGTTGCGCACATGACCCAGATGTAGAGGTTTGTTTGTGTTTGGCGAAGAATATTCTATCATCACCAGCGGAGAGTCTTCCGTTGCCTGCTTCTCGCCATAGTGTTCGTCGGCGTTGATATCGTTGAGCATCCCTATCCATGCCGCAGTGTCGATTACGATGTTGAGGAATCCCTTCACCACATTGTAGTCTGCCACTGCCTTGCAGTTCTGCTTCATCCATTCTCCGATTTCAGCCGCTGTGTCTTCAGGCTTTTTCTTTGAAATCTTGAGGAATGGGAAAACCACGAGCGTGAGGCTTCCCTCAAACTCCTTCTTTGTCTTCTGCACTTGCACCATCTTCTCTGGTACATCCTGTCCGTAGAGTGCTTTCACGGCTTCGAGCGCCGCCTTGTTTATTTCGCTGATTATATTCATAATTCTGTTTATAGCATATAGTCTATGGGCGCATCCGATGAAGATACGCCCTGAAAATCATTGCAAATTTACAAAAACCCTGTCGAATAAGCAACACCACGCTTTCTTATGACTGATTTAATGTGTATTCTTGTTGTTTTTTAACAATCAATGGCAATATTGTCGGTCAGCGGCGACTTATAGGCATCCCAGTCTGTCGGCGACACTTCGGTCTTGCGTTTGAAGGCGCGATAGAGGTTTACCCTGCCGGCAAATCCCGCCTCTGAAGCGAGAGCATCAAATCGACTTCTGTCGCCACGGTGCATTTCGATTCCGTGTCGGATGGTGTCTCCATAACATCCACCGTCACCGCAGTGGCTTCACAGACGGAATCTTCCAATGGTTCCTTGATCTTGGGAAAGATATACAACCTGTTGGCGGAATTAATTTAGTGCATACTTAATTCTGCCAATGGGCTTGTCGTTAATGAAGTTTACGTATTGCAGAATGGTAAGTGCACTAATTTTGCCAATGATTCTGGCAAACAAACCATTTGTTATTTTCGCGTAGTTTCTGATGACCAAGAACTGGTCTGTAAGTTGTGAGAATATTGTCTCAATCCTCTTTCTTGCCTTTGCAAACGGAATGAATGTCGGTTTCCTGTCCTTTTGGTTGAGCCGATACGGACACTCCAGTCTTATGTGTGCGGTTTCGAACAAGTCAAGCTGTACGTCAGCTCCAATATACCCTTTGTCACCATAATTAGCAGATTCATTAACGAGATTTTCAGAGAATTGCTTGCATATCTCAAGTATTTTGACGAATTTTGTATAAAGGTTGTACATACGATGGTTGGGACTTAATGTTTTGAACACCACTAAGTTACTAAAAATCAGTGATATATACAACTTTTTACTCATATTTATCAACTTAAATTAATTCCGCCAACGGGTAATGTATATGGTTCGGACAGCAGAGAATATCGATGCGCTTTATTTGTTGCAAGTGGAAGAATTGCAGGGAGTGAAATTGGCGCACATTTTTTAGGCGAAGGGCTTGCCTATGGTGCGAGTGCTGCAGCTGGCACATATTCAGAAGGATTACTCTCCGGACCAGCTTTTGTTTTAGGAAGATTAGTTGGAGGTTATGCCGGTGGCATTTTGGGAGGCGATTTCGGAGGAGCAATAAGTGGAGTTGTGTTTGACTATTTTTATTATTAATTATATATGAAGCTAATTATCAATGTATATTTAGGTGCGTATTGCATAGCATTGCGTATTTATGGAGCGCTGGATGCGGTAATTGTATGGTTTACTAAACTTTTAATTCATTTTTTATACATTTCCAATAAAAAGCTACAAGCCAAAGAAAATTCATTGGAAGAATATACAAATAAGGAAATTGCCAGATTAAAAAAACTTAGTCTCGCAAGCGACAAAGAACAACGAGAGACAACAGCAATCATGTTAATAGCTGCATTGTTTGTTCTTTTCTATTTGAGTATGGCCATTGCCCTGAAACTCATTTTTAAAGGTAGTTTTGGAATAATACTTGTAAAAAAGAACGTACATTTTATTATATTTGCAATACTTTTTATGTCTTGGATTTCAATAAGTATAATGTATTATAATTGCAATCTTGACAAAGAAATGAAACGGTTCAGACGCCTCTCCCACAAAACTCAAAACAGATATATAAAATATTTTTTGATATGCAGCGCTTTAATTTTATTGATTTTCAAAATGGCTGACGCATTTCTTTGTTCTCGGTAAATGAGAAAACAGAAGTTATGAACATTTATTAATGCGATAAAATAGATTTTACAAGACAGACATTTTCACAATTCTCATCCACTGAGATATTGGGATGCACGATGGGATTTTTATAAATACAATAATATAATTTGGCGATGGAGGCCATGATAATTATCATGAAAAAGAAAAAATATTATAGCAAAACAAGCCATTGGCTATGATTCGGAATACATGTTTAGGACAATGAAAGACATACCTATGTGTTGCCCATATTGCCGTTCAAGACTGGAAGTTATTCCCGATTTGAATTACATTATGCGAAAACGCAAAGGAGACATGTACTATACTTATAATAGCATTTGTTTGGTGTCAGAAGAGTTCAGACAGTTTTGTGATTTGAATAATTATCCTAACCTAAAATTCATAAAATTGAAGAAATGCAATTGGTATTAGTTTCAACCATTAGGAATCTTTTAAACTGACATTCACAAGAACAAGTCAGGAACGTGGTGTCCTAATTGCAATAACTATGCATTTATATGCGGTGAAACATATAAGGACAAAAACTTTAATCTTCCATCTGATGACTTTATTCTTGGTACAGCCACTGCATATGGCAGCAATGAGACAAGAAGCATAAACATCATAGTTGGTTTGAAGACTATGAAAAAAATGAAAGATTCCAAATTGAAAGGCTTGTATTATAATAATGTATACGATTACGAAGATTAGCAGACCTGTCCAAATAATTGCGAAGGGCTTGCCTATGGTGCAAGTGCTGCAGCTGGCACATATTCAGAAGGATTACTCTCCGGACCAGCTTTTGTTTTAGGAAGATTAGTTGGAGGTTATGCCGGTGGCATTTTGGGAGGCGATTTCGGAGGAGCAATAAGTGGAGCTGTGTTTGACTATTTTTATTATTAATTTTGTATGAAACTAATTGTCAATATATTTCTAGGTGCATATTGCATAGCATTGCGTGGCTACAGGATTATGGACGTGCCGATTTTTGGGCTTCTTGAACCTATCCTTAATTTAATATTTCAACTGCCATTTTTAAGAAAAAGAATCAAGGCTAAAGAAATGACAGTAAAAGAATATACAAATAAAGAAATTTTAAAGTCTAAACAGCATGCTTATATGTACCACAAAAAAGATGCTGAATCAGGTGCAATGACGTTAATATGCATACTGTTGTTTATTCTATTTTTAAGTGCATCCATTGCATTGAAATTAATTTTTAACAAAAGCTTAGGTTTGGTTCTTATTAGAAAAAACATAGCAACTATATTGTTTGCGAACATAGCCTTATCCTATATTTGTACTTGTCTAACAGTATACAAATGCAACATAGAAAAAGAAATGAAACGTGTCAATAGACTCTCCTTGAAGTCCCAAAATAGTTATATAAAATATTTTGTAATATTCTGTATTAGTGTTTTGCTGTTGTTAGAAGTCGCTATGGAATTCTTACATGCTCGTTAATTTAATCGTCAAGAATCAATTGATAATTACATTTCCATACAGTTGTAAAAGAGTTTTCTAAAAACATTCGTAATATTGCACTCGCTAATTGACACATCAATGAAGGAAACTACCCCAGTTCGGGATAACCGAGTGTTTTATACAATATAATACAACAGAATCGTCATGATTTCACTGTCGGACAACGATGCTGCACGCAGTCTACGCTTCACTCCGCTATTGTCTTCAAGTAGATTTCCTGCATTTTCTGCATCAAAATGTTTGCAAAACTCGTCTATAATACAAAATAATTCTGTAACTTTGTAATCGGTAGTCATATCAAATATATTTGTAACTTGTTGTAAATCACCTATAAAGGTACAAAACATTTGTGAGACTACCAACTTTTTTATGAACTATTCTTATCCCGAACTGGGGTAGTTCTTGAGTCCTTCCTTGTCGGGTATGGAAAGGAAGAAAAGGCATATTCCGAATGCGAGCATCATTCCGGGAATGATGTATTGCGTCAAAAGATCATAGAGTAATTATTAACATAAACACACCTCATTAAGGGCATAATAACGATAATCATTGAGCACCGTACGGAGGAACTGCAGACTGTCGGGATTGCCGGGAGCCTGAATGGCGGCAGCCACCTTATGGGAAAGGTTGGCGAGGGCAGACTCATCACAAGCCCCGTGGCGGTCCGCCACGTTGACAAAGCGCTCTATCAGTTCTGCCTGACCGAGCGACAAAAGCTTTGCGCCTGCATAATGGGGCTGGTAGTCGGGGAAGGCATACTGGAATTCTGACAGCGAGATATGCATCAGAGAAGGGTCGGGACGGGCTATCACCATCGTGCCGGCGGCAAGATCGCCGAATCTCTGGTGACGGCGGGTGGTGATGATGGGGATTATGCCAACGAAGAAGAAGGTGACGTCTACGATTTCGAGCAGCCAGCGCAGAAAGAGGCTGCCCATCGTGGGACACGACCCGTCGACACTGACCGTGCGTATCTTCATCACCATCTTGCCTATGGTCTGTCCGTTGAAAAGCAATTCACACAGGAAGGTGTATAACACCAGCGGCAATCCCACGAGCAGGACCAGCATGAGCGACCAGAAATCATCATCGCCGCCACTTGGCACCCAAGTGAAGAACACCAGAGCAACGATGACATAGGCCACGCGCACCATCATGTCTATGATGCGCGCTATGATGCGGTCGCCGATGCTCGCCGGTGTCTGGTCGAGTATTACGAACTGTCCTGTCAATATGTCTGCCGTTGCCATGTTATAAAAAAACGAGTGGTTATTATCTTTGTATGCAAGTTTTATCGCTTGCCGTTTGCAAATATATGGAAATCTGACTACATTTGCGACATATTTGCCAAAATATTATCGGCAAAGGACAAAATCAGACTGTGAGGAATGAAGGAAATCATATTCATAAGAAACAACATCAGGAAATGGCAAGACGTGGAGAGCATCGCCAACGACCCGTCGGCATATTCGCCCGACGACCTTGCCGATGCCTACACCGACACCACTGCCGACCTCGCCTTTGCCTATACCCACTATCCCAACTCGCGCATAACGCTGTATCTCAACAATCTCTGCGTAGCGCTCCACAACGGCATATACCGCAACAAGAAGGAGAAGTGGAGCCGCCTCATCACCTTCTGGACTCAGGAGGTGCCCGACACGATGTTTGAGGCAAGGCGACTGCTGCTGGCTGCCTTCATCATAATGATGGTGAGCGTGGTGACAGGCATCGTGTCGCAGCTCGGCGACCATGATTTCTGCCGCATCATCCTGGGCGACGCTTATGTGGACATGACACTGGAGAACATCAAGGAGGGGATGCCGATGAACGTTTATACCGGCGGCAGAGAGATGAACTCGTTTCTCGAAATCACCCAGAACAATATCGGGGTGTCGTTCAACATCTTTGCCATGGGAATGCTGACATGTATAGGATCGGGCATCATGCTGTTCTACAACGGCGTGATGGTGGGATGCTTCGAGACGCTATTCTGGCAGCATGGGCTGCTGGGCGAGTCGATGCTGGCGGTATTCCTGCACGGCACACTGGAGCTGAGCGCCATCGTGGTGGCAGGTGCTGCCGGAATAGCACTGGGCAACGGCATACTGTTTCCCGGCACGTATTCACGCATCACGGCATTCAGGAGAGGGGCTAAACGGGGACTGAAAATCGTCGTGGGCACAGTGCCGATATTCATCGTGGCGGGATTCATCGAGGGATTCCTCACACGCCATACGGAAGTTGCCGACGGGGTGCGCCTCTCGTTCATCATTCTCTGTCTCGCATTCGTGATATTCTATTTCGTGGTGCTGCCAAGGAGAAGGAACGGGAAACAGAAGCTGACGACGCTCCGGGAATCAGACCTTCCGTATGACGAAGACCTTATCCAACAGACAAGTATGCATCATTCATCAAACGGAATGACACCGGATTAAACGGAACACAATCAAGAAACATCAATCAATGACATTATAATAAAAAACAACGACAATGAATCTATCCCAAAAACCAATAATCCCACTATACAAGGAACGCACGTTCACACAGAAGTTCAACGACACCTTCGACTATTTCGGCAGAAACTGGAAGGTATATCTGCGTATGCTGACTTATATCCTTCTGCCCTTAAGCATGTTTCAGGCGCTGAGCCTCAACACTTACATGCAGGGAATGATGGACATAGACAAAATCAACAACATGTCGGGAAGCGACGGATTACTGATGCAGTTTATCGCCGGCAGCGCTGCAACGATGGTTTTCTCCATCATAGGCATGACACTGGTCTTCGGCATGACATACGCACTGATGATGGCATACGAGGAGAACAAGGGTGACATCAGCGGAATGACCTTCAAGGAACTGCTGCCCAAACTGAAAAGGACGATGCTGAGAGCTGCAACTGCCATGGTAACTATAGACTTGATTGCGGCGCTGATACTTCTCGTATCTATCGGCATCGCAATGGTATCGCCATTTCTCCTTGTGCTGCCGCTGTTCGGCTCATTCGCCCTGTTCATCCCTCTGTCACTGTTGTTCCCTGTCTACATCTTCGAGCGCATCTCCATAACAGAGGCTCTGAAGAAAACGATTGTCTGGGGCTTCAAGACTTGGGGAGGAATCTTCGCCATCTGTGTCGTGATAAGTCTCATCGTTAGCATGGTGGGCAACATGGCGAGCATCCCCTACTCCATCCTGCTGGCGATGAAGTCAATGGTGGGAATAACATCCGACCTCTCCCCCATAGTGAACAGTCCTGTATACACCATAGCGACATACATCATGGGAGTGCTGACCACATTCGTGTCGTATCTCGGATATTCGATATTGGCTGTGGCTATCGCCTACCAGTACGGCCATGCCGCCGACAAGCTGGGCGATGAGGGAATAACAAGCCAGATAAACGATTTTGACAATCTCGCCAACGACGGCCGGAACAACAGCGGCAATAACGACGACACCGGAAAAAACGACGACACCAGGAACAATGCCGGCAATTACGGTTACGGCAATGGAAGCGGATACGATTCCAACAACAATCAAGGCAACACCAACGGCAAGCCCCGCTTCGACGAGATTGACGACTTTGAAAAACTCTGACGCCAATGACTGACTCACTGACCATAATGACAAGTCCACTGACCATGGACAGTCTGCAGATTGAAAATCTGCGACAGGAATACGACTACGACTCACAGATAGTGAAGCCGGGAAGTTCGTATTTCGACTTGCTGCGCGAAGCTCTGAGGAATTTTATTGATTCCATCTTCGGCAGCGACACATACGCAGAAAACCAACAGCTGATATGGTCGCTGATAGCCATTGCCATCGTGATAGCCATCGTGGCGGTGATAATGATAAAGAGGCCCGACCTGTTCTTCTCCAGGAAAAGCAGAGGCGACAAGATGGAATATACTGTGAGCGAAGACACTATCTACGGCATCGACTTCGATACGGAGATAACCCGTGCCGCCGGAAACGGGAACTACAGGGAGGCAATAAGACTGACATATCTGAAGACGCTGCGACTGCTCTCGGACAGGGAAATCATCGACTGGCAGCCTTTCAAGACGCCTTCTCAATACACCCGGGAGTTCCAGAACGAGAAACTGCGCATCATGACAAACCATTTCCTGAGAGTGAGATACGGCGACTTCGATGCAGACAAAGACCTCTTTGCCACTGTATGCTCACTCGCCGACGGCATTGCCGGAACGATAAACGAAAACAAGCTAAACGACACGCCATGAAGACAAGCAGAGGATTCATAATGACAATACTGTCACTGCTCGCCGTGCTGATAGTGCTGCAGCTGTCCATGCCACATAAATACGTATGGCTGGAGACTCACGACGGCAACGACAGCGAGCCTTACGGCTGTATGGTGTTCGACAGCGTGATGCGGAGCAGTATGTCGAAGGGATATGAAGTGACGGACAAGAAACTCAACCAGATTGCCGACGGCAGACACAACGTGCTGATAGCAGCTGAGAAACTGAATCTTTCTGAAACCGAAGCGGACGCCCTGAAACGGATGCTGAACAACGGGGCCACGGTGATGATTGCCGTAACCAATTTTCTTAGGGATGAAACCGACAGCATACTCGCCTACGACTACGGCGTGGTGCACTGCAAATATCTGTTCAGAGACGTCAGCAACTTGATAAACCAGAATAACGACAATGATTATCGGCCATACACCACGATATTCTACGACAAGAGCAACGGTTCTACACCAGAAAAGATGCAGCTGTATGACTTCATGTTCGACTCTTATCTCATCTGCGATGAGGAATCTGAATACAGAGAAATCGCCCACGTGTTCAACCACGACCGGGCAAACCCTTATGCAAGGATTTACTTCAAGTCCAACCAGCAGCGGCAAAAAGAGATAATGAAGGAACCGGACGAAGGAACGAGGTTGAGAAAGCTGGAGGACTTCAACGAAGAATTCTACAAAGGCAACGACGACTATAATGACGACCTGCCGCCGGTAAAGCATCCCGTGGCTATAGAGAAGAAGGTCGGCAAAGGCAGACTGATTGTGGTGGCGAGCGCATTGCCTTTCTCCAACTACGGCATACTGAGCCGGAGGAACACCCGACTGACGTCGCTGCTCATGGCTGAACTCGCCGACAAACCGACGCTGCGCAGCACAAAGGGTACGAGCAGGTTTTCTGACTCCATGCTGCCCGGCAAAGAAGAGAAGACTCCGCTGGACTATGTGTTCAGCCAGCCGTCGCTCACCGAGGCATGGCAGCTCATGCTGTTCACCATCCTGCTGTTCCTGATTTTCAACGCACGACGCAGACAGAGGGTGATACCAGTGTATAAAGCACCTCGCAACCACAACATTGAGTTCGTGAAACTCATCGGAACGCTCTATTGGCAAAGACACGACAACAACGACCTGCTGCAAAAGAAATACGCCACCTTCGTTGATGCCATACGCCACAGCACAGCCGCCGACATCACCAACATTGCCGACGACGAGGAAAACTCCCAGACCATCGCCGCTCTGACCGGGATGCCACACGACAGGATAATCGAGACGCTGAAACAGCTGAGATTTCTCGTCAGCAACGAACTGCAGGTTTCTGACTCTGAAATGAAGAAGGCAATCGACAGCATGAACGAGATAACAAGAAAACTATCATAACCCCAAACATCACAAGATATGGAAGCAAGAACAGACCTCTCGCTATTCAACGAGAGAATATCACAGATAAGAAAGAGAATATCAAGCGTCATCGTGGGACAGCAGGAGGCTGTCGACATGCTGATAACCTGTATCCTCGCCAACGGCCACGTGCTGATAGAGGGAATGCCGGGCGTGGCGAAGACGCTCATGGCAAGACTCACGGCAAAGCTCATCGATGCGAAGTTCTCAAGAATACAGTTCACGCCGGACCTGATGCCGAGCGACGTGCTCGGCACATCGGTATTCAGTATGAAGACGTCGGAGTTCGATTTCCATCCTGGTCCGGTGTTCGCCAACATCGTGCTTGCCGACGAGATAAACCGTTCGCCGGCAAAGACACAGGCTGCCCTCTTCGAGGTGATGGAGGAAAGACAAGCCACCATCGACGGCAACACATACAAGATGGACGACGTATATACCATCATCGCTACCCAGAACCCTATAGAGCAGGAGGGCACCTACCGCCTGCCGGAGGCCCAACTCGACCGTTTCCTGATGAAGATAACGATGGGATTCCCGTCGGTAGACGAGGAGGTGGAGATTCTGAAGCGCCACAACGGCAATTCGCAGTTTGCCCGCATCAACGACGTGGAACCGATAATGACAAAGGAACAGCTCACGGATATGCGCAGGATGATGGACAGCGTGGTGATGGAAGAGTCGCTGATGCGCTACATCGCCGAGATAATAAGCCAGACACGCAAGAGCAAGGCGGTGTTTGTGGGTGCGTCGCCACGTGCCACGGTGGCGGTGATGCAGTGTGCCAAGGCTTATGCCCTGCTGCAGGGCCGCGACTTCGTGACACCCGACGACATCAAGGCGGTGGCACCATACGTCATACACCATCGCATTATCCTCAATGCCGAGGCGGAGATGAGCGGACTGACTCCCGACAAGGTGACGAGGACTCTCATCGACAAAGTGGAGGTGCCGAAATAACACACACTCACGGAATTGCAACAAAGATAACTCACTGACGGTATGTTCTTAAAGACAAGACTATACATAGCACTGACAATGGCCATCTTCATCATCGCCGGCGGACTCTATCTGCCGGTGCTGCGCGAGGTGGGATGGACTGTGGTGGCTGTCATCGCCACTCTGTTCGTAGTGGAATTCTTTGCGCTATACCACAAGAAGGGGATCAGCGCCGAACGACGCTGCGCCGACAGATTCTCGAATGGCGACGACAACATCATCGGCATACATATAGAAAACCGTTTCCCCTTTGCCGTGAGACTGTCGGTGACCGACGAGATTCCGTTCATCTTCCAGCGGCGCGACATCGACTTCAGAGCCAGCGTGGGCAAAGGCAGGACAAAGGACATAGAATACAGACTCCGCCCGACGAAGCGCGGCGAATACGGGTTTGGCAGAATCCGCGTGTTCGCATCCACACGTATCGGACTGATTGAGAGGCGCTTCTCGTGCGGCAGCGATACCACGGTGAGGGTCTACCCGTCGTATCTCGCACTGAGGCAGTTTGAATTCCTCGCCATCAGCAACCGTCTCAACGAACTGGGCATCAAGAAGATCCGCCGGCCGGGCAACAAGACTGAGTTTGAACAGATAAGGGAATACGTGAGCGGCGACGACTACCGCTGCATAAACTGGAAAGCATCGGCACGCCGCCACAGTCTGATGGTGAACACATACGAGGAGGAGAAGTCGCAGCAGGTGATAAGCATCATCGACAAGGGGCGCATGATGCAGCATAGCTTCCGCGGCATGACGCTGCTCGACTATGCCATAAACGCCAGTCTGGTATTGTCGTATATCGCCATATACAAGGAGGACAAGGCGGGCATCGCCTCCTTCTGCGAAGACTTCGACTCCTATGTGCCGCCCGCCAAGCTGCCGGGACAGATGCAGACGATACTGGAGTCGCTATACAAACAGCGCTCTACATTCGGCGAGAGCGATTTCTCGTCGCTCTGCGACAGCATACGCCGCCACGTAAGCAAGCGGAGCCTGCTGGTTCTCTACACCAACTTCAACGGCAAGGCGAGCATGGAACGCCAGCTGCCATACTTGAAACAACTGGCAAAGGACAACACGCTGCTCGTGGTGTTCTTCATCGACAACGATCTGAAGGAATATGTGGAAACGCCATACTCCTCTACCGAGGACTACTACCGCCACGTGATAGCAGAAAAGACAATGGCGGAACAACGGCTGATAGTGTCGCTGCTCCGCCAGAACGGTATTCTCAGTATTCTCACCCCGCCCGAGAATCTATCGGTAGACGTGATAAACAAATATCTGGAAATCAGGAGGAAGTCTTAGCTTCCCACATTATCGCCTCCTAATTTGCCGCCACCGCCGCCGCCCGACTTAACGTCGTCGTTGGTGATTGTGCGCTCTGTCTTCTTCACACCGCTCTGCAGCTTTCCGATGCGATAGCTGACGCCAATGGAGAATGACTGTGGTATGAACTTGATTGAAGAAGATGTGGCGAAGTTCTTGCCGGAGCTGTTCGACTTGATATGATAGTATTTCTGGAACGGGTTGTCGGCAGTGAACGTGATGTTGAGCCTGTCGTTGAGCATCGACTTCTGCAGACTCAGCGTATGGCTGAAATATCCCATCGTTTTTCCTTGCAGATTGACGCCCGGCGTCATCTTAAACACACTTGCCGACGCTGTCCACGTCTTGGCTATCGTCTGCTGTAGCTGGGCATATACGCTTATGTTCCATCCGTGGTTTTTCAGACCCTGGCCGTCGCTGAAATGACTGTAGCCTCCCCATGTGTTGGCTACAAGTCGGGTGTTGGTGAACGGCGACCAGCTGGCATATCCGCTAAAGGTGGCGCTCTGGGTCTTTCCCATATTATAATATGTGGTGTAGAGCACCTGCTTGCCTGTAGGATTCTGCAGACCGGCCACTTCATTGTCGGTGACCATCTTCTGAAAGCTCTGTATGCTGTTGTCGGTGAAGTTGTAGCCCACGGAGATGTTGTAGCTCAGCTTCTGGGCGAAGCTACCGAACTGCAGGTCGAACGAGTGGTTCTTCTCTGATTCCAGATTCGGGTTTCCCTGTGTCAGCTGTTCGCGGTTAGTATCTGAGAGATACGGATTGAGATACCATATTCCCGGACGGCTGATGCGCATCTTGTAGTTGAACGAGAGGTTCTGGGTGTCTGAAATCTTGTAGCCTATCTTTGCCGACGGCACGACGTCATCGAAGTCTTTGCTGAAGTCCGAACCTCTGCCGAGCAGATATTTCACTTTCTGGAATGTGTGCTCATAGCGCAGTCCGAGTCTTGCCGACCATTTGTCCACCGACAGTCCATAGCCGAGGTATGCGGCGAGGATATCGTTGCGGTGTTTGTAGTGCGAACTGTTTTCCGCGTCGTATTCCTGTTCCTTGCCGCTCTCCGACAATGCCGAATACCTGTCGTCAAATGCCTTGTTCTGGCGCAGGATATATTTTGCGCCGGTCTCTATCGTGTGGTATTTGGCAAACGGAGTGGTGAAGTCCAGCTGGAAGGTATGCTCCGTAGTGCTCTGGTCTCCATCACTGCGCACGTCCTCCAGCAATGCCGTATAGTCTGCCCAATCGGCAGTAGTGCGCAGGTTGGTGTAGCGATAGTCTGAAAGGGTCGTGCAGGGATTGCTCTCCAGACGATATGAGAAGGTGAGCAGACGGTCAGGCGTCTTGAAAGAGCGCTGATAGTCGATGCCGGCGCTGATGTCGTTGTAGGTGCCCTTGTTCTTTCCGCTGATGTCATGGCTGAATAGGAACTTGTTGTCGAGGTATGGAGCCACGGAGGTGAAAGAACCCACACCTGGGGTATTCCACGATGCCCTGTTCATCGAGAAGGATGCCGACACGAGGCGCAGGGTGTCTATCTCATAGCTCGCCTCCAATGTTCCGCCATGCCACTGGTTTTTTGTCTTGCCATGGGCGTCTTGAGTGGTGGTGCGGAGATAGTTGCCTTCATCATCAAGTATGGACTGCAGGTCCACTTTCGTCGCCTTTCCCTGGTTGTCGAAGTTGCTGTTGTAGTTGACGCTCATGGTGAACTTGCCTTTCTTCACCGTGGCAAAGAGTCCTCCTCCGCCGCCTTTCGTTCCGCCATTGCCGGAGAACGTTGCTGTATATCCTTCCATTCCGCTGCCGGCGGTGACGATGTTGAGGATGCCTGCCACTCCCTCGGCGTCGTATTTCGGACCGGGATTTGTTATCACCTCTATCTTCTTGATTCCCGTGGCGGGCATCGACTTGAGCACTTCCTTCGGATTCTTGGTCATCATGTTGTTCGGCTTGCCGTTGACATACACCTTGAAGGATGTGGAGCCGTTCACCTTCACATTGTCCTGCCCGTCAACGCTAACCATCGGAACCTTCTTGAGCATTTCCATCACGGTGTTGGTCTGTGATTCGGGATCGTCTTCCACACTGTATGTCAGCTTGTCGATGTCGGCCTTTACGAGTGGTTTATATGCCACCACCTCCACGCCTTTCAGCTCTGTCTTGCTGTCGCTGACGAGAAGCGTGCCGAGGTTCTGGCTTCTGGATTGCTTGCTGACGGTGAAAAAGCGGCGCAACGGCGTACGGCTCACCGATTTCACTTCGAGCACATAGTCGCCCTCGCCTTTCGACGCCACCTTGAACTTGCCGTTGGCGTCGGTAACTGCCATCTGAACGGCTTTCTCCTCATGTCCCTTGCGGTATATGCTGAGAGTGGCGTAGGGTTCTCCCTCATGCGTGATGGAATCTTCCACCACACCATATATCGTGTAATCAAACTGCTGTTTCTGCGCCATTGCCGAAATGAAGGCAACGGCGAGAAGAGCCAAAACGATTAGTCTTTTCCTGATTTTCATACTCTCTCTGTTGATTGTTGTTATTCTTCAAACTGTCATTACTCTGGAATCCTCTTTTCCTGCCACTATCCGCCATAGTTTCTGGGATCAAAGGCATTTCCCGCTTTTCTGCGTCTCTGTGGCGCATTACATACATTAGACGAAGCGAAGGACAGAAAAAATACAAAAGAGAGCACACATTTAAGATATATTAATATTGCCGCCCGGCAAAAAAAGACCGTCATGAAAAGGCTGAAAGTGAGCATTGTCCCACGTACGCTGTGCAGATGCCGGAAGTCCGTAACGGAACACTACAAGCCCCTTCGTGATGAAGTCCGCAAGCACAACAAGACACTGAAGGAGGGCGGGAAGACGCCGAAGGTGTTACCACCTAAATTGACGAAGAACCAATTCTTGGTTATATTGAAAATCAGCGTTATGGGCAACTTTTACTAATATCGATTAACTTAAATTCCAAACGGTCTAATGACCGATTTGGGTTAAATACTTGTTTTTTTATTTGCGGCATTTGTCGAATCCGGAAATTATCGACTGCTTCGTTTTCCTCCTACTCGATTTGAATGTCAGATACTATGATTGAAGGCTATTTCCGTCCCAACAACCAGTCAATGGCCGACACAATGCGGATACTTTTACCACCAACTATATAATCACGAGTGATGGTAAAAGCAATGAGAGTCAACCTATCACAACGCAAGACAGAAGAGGCCCTGATGAGCGAATCCGTCTCTCGCTTGAAAGTTTTTTCACCCTCTATATCGTAGGCTACCTGAATGAGTTCCACTGCCTTGTCTTGATTACATACAACGAAGTCGATTTCCTTAGAACGAGGATTCTCCTTGTAATAATAAATATCCAGAAAAGAGTTTGTGCATCGGCGCAAAAGCTCTATGTAAACGACATTTTCCAAGCGCCACCCAATGTTCTCTGCAGCAAAGGCATTGTCACGATTATTTTGAAGACCAGAATCTACAATATAAGCCTTGGCATTTCTGATGCGCTCCTTACTCTTGAAGGAATGCCTGGTGAGTAGTTGTATAAGGAAAGCTTGACGCAGATAATCCACATACTTCTTAACAGTCACATCCGACATGCTCAGGATTTTTGCTAAATCATCATAATTTACCTCTTGGCAAACATTGTTGATGAGGTGGTTGGCAATCTTTCGCAAAGCATTAACGTTGCGTATGTTGAAACGACGGTGTATATCCTTGGTAACAATGGCTTCCATCAAGCTTTGTACATAGCCACGCTTGTTGCGCATATTTTGCATCTCAGGAAATCCTCCATCGGCGATGTAGTCCAAAAAGGCTCGCTTTCTTTCAGCGTCAGCCTTGGTGGTGATGCCAACAAGGTCAACATGATGATACATGCAATATTCATAAAAGGAGAAAGGGAACAAGTGAATCTCATTGTAACGTCCTGTGAGATGAGTGGCAAGTTCGCCACTCAACAATTTAGCATTGCTGCCAGTCACCACTAAATGTAAATTGCTGCGGAGCAGACGATTGACAAATAAGTGCCATCCATCTACATCTTGAATCTCATCTAAAAATATATATTTGATATCCGTGCCATACACTTGATAGATGCAAGAGAGAACAGTATTCAAGTCTTCTGTTTTCAACTTTGTCAAGCGATCATCATCAAAGTTGGCGTACCCATATTTCACATGATGCTCCAATAAAACCTTATGACAAAGTGTTGATTTGCCACTTCGTCTTACACCGATAACTACTTGTGCAAGCGGACTATCTAATTCAAAAAGGGTTTCTTCATATCGGCCGACCCACTTTTGGGGGTCATAACTTTGAACATATTCCTGTTGCTCAGCCAAGACTTGCAGTATCACTTTTTCATCTACCATAGTTGCTCTATTTGAAGATTATTTCTTATTTCGATTACAAAAGTACAATAAAATCTTTTAAACCAGTAGGTTACTATACTTAGACTTTGCTAAAATGCATACTTTAGCCCTTCAAACTTTGCTAAAATGCATATTTGACACCTTCGAACTTTGCTAAAATGCATATTCTACCCCAGTTCGGGATAAGAAATAGTTTATAAAAAAGTTGGTAGCCTCACAAATATTTTGTACCTTTATAGGTGAAAATCGATTTTTTACAAAAATATTTAATATGACTACCGATTACAAAGTTACAGAATTATTTTGTATTATAGACGAGTTTTGCAAACATTTTGATGCTGAAAATGCAGGAAACCTACTTGAAGACATTATCGAAACCATTAACGACATGCTGAAGAATACGGCACAGATTGTACACTCACGCCATAGATCTGTAAGCAACTTTATCATGAACCTTATTTCTGCCTTGGGAGCATATTGTTTCTTTGACAACAAGCCAAAGGCATTGCAAGGATACTGCATCGAAGACACTAAGCAACTTTCATTGTTCTAAGGACAGAATAATCTCTTTCGATTCTTTATATATAGCCCATGTCTGATGACATGGGAAGAGAATTCGTGTATCTGCCTTCACATGCAACTAATCGCTTTTTTATACCGAATTGGGGTGATATTTACAAATTATTTTCTGATAATACATGCAGCTCTCTACTCATATTTATCAAAATAAATTAATATCCCCAGAAAAACATGCGTAATGACAGCATGTTTTGCTGGGGATTAAGCCCAAATCGGTCATTAGGACTTGCTTGGGGTTTTCATCAGAACCTTGTCATCACTTCCACCACAATCTTGTCTCGCTCCGAAGGGAGGGCAACGCCGCTGTTGCGATAGAAATATTTCTCGTAGTTCAGACGGATGTCGCTGACGAAAGGTTTCTTCAGACTCAGAGTGACACCGCCGGTGAGACGGGAACGCTGGTGGTCGTTCACTGTCAGTTTGCCCATCTCGTCTGCCTTGCCGTCGAGATAGCGCTTGCCGTCGCTGTGGTCGCTCATATAGTCGTAGCGCAGGAGCGGTGTGACATAGCGGATGAATCCGTTGCCTGTCGGAATATCATAGCTCACGAACGAGTCGAAGGCATGGACGGCACGGAAGGCATCGTCGGCATAATGTTTATAGAGATACTCAGCCTCAACGTGCCAGCCTTTGGAATGCCAGTAGGCACCGGCGTCGTACATATTCACAGCCACATTGTCGGGCTTTATCTTCTGAGTACTCAACGTGAGGTTGAAGCCATGAGGGAGAAAGAACTGTGCCTTGGCGGAGTAGTTCACGCTCTTGGTCCAATAGTCTTTCTGGTTTGTCAGTCCGGAACCGTTGAAGAGTCCAGCCTCCAGCACTACCGGTATGCCGACATTGAAGGAATAGCCCACGGCGCAACCCACGTCACGCACGTTGCCCACCTGCTTGGCGATGAAGGAACGGTTGGCGAAATACTGCTGGTGTGGCGAACGGTGGGCGTCGATGGTAAACGGCACACGGAACTGACCGAGAGTAAACTGCAGTCCGCTGACTGGTTTCAGCCGTGTGTATGCGTCGAGCATCTTTATCTTGCCCTCATCGCAAAGATCTATCTCCACCTTATACTGGATGATTGACGAGAGGCTGCCGTCAACGCTGATTCGGGCATTGCGCACTTCGAAGCGTCCCTCTGCCTCTTCGGTCTGGTATTCATACTTGGAGCGTATCGTACCGTGGACGTTTACGGCAGATGGTTTGTCCTTCTCCTCTTCTGTCTGAGCCATTGATGTTCCAGCGAGAAGACAGAACAGAGCTAAAGCTGTAATCCTTGTTTTCATTTCCATTATTTGGATTTGTTCATTTATCCTTTCGTTTCCGGTTGCAAAGGTCATGATTCAAGATTACTGGGAAATGTCAGATGCATTACAATCCCGTTACAATATATTGTCGCCAGACAGAGACAAAGAAAAGTGTAAACGCAAAAATGGGATGCAGCAAACTGATTGCCACATCCCATCTATGCTATGTCAATAAGGTATTACCTTAGAAAATCAGGTATCTCCTTATCATTTCTTGCTGTATTTCTTGCCTTTCTGTATCACGATGCCCTTGTAGTCCTTGCCAACCTTCTGGCCAGAGAGGTCATACATCGGAGCGTTGAGGTCGAGAGCGCCGTTGACAGAAACGCCGTTGATGCCGTCGAGTTTAGGGACGTCAGCCTCATTGATATATATATAAGGTATTTCAGCAGCGAAGCGCAGGTATGCACTGCCCTGTGGCACCTCGATATCATCGGCTGTAGTGAACGCCACCTTGTCGGTTGTCGTTCTGCCCAATGTCCATACAATGTTCTTCTCGTCAGCCTTTGCCTTGTAAGCCTCATCAGCGGTATTGATAAGCAGGTTGGTCTCCACTGCCTCAGCGTCAAGAGCCACACGGGCGGTATAGTCGCCGGCGGCAGCAACGAGGATGACACCTGTCTTGGCTGGCACCTTGGCAACCTCTGCCATCACCACGTATGCAGCGTCGTTCTTCATCTTCACTTCAGTAACGACATAAGCCTTCAGTCCGTCGCAAACGGAGAAGTCGAGTGCCTTGTCGGAGCTATAAGCGAGGTATCCGCCCTCTGGCATCACGATGTCTACGGTGAGAGCCTTGAGTTCTACGGTACCGAAGTCGTAGTCGCCTGTAATCTCTACAGAGTCTGTCAGAGCGTATGGCTCGTAACCTTCAGCCTCGAAAGCGAACATGTATTTTACGTCCTGTGGAAGAGCGACAGTGAACTTGCCATCAGCATCGGTAGTCAGCTCTGTCTCCATTCCGTAGGTGTTCTTTGAAGTCACCTTCACCTTTGCACCGGCAACAATCTCATCACCACACTTCACCACACCGGTGACATTGGCGTTCGGCTTGTCCATGGCAATCTCTGCCACGTTCACGTCGTCGTTCTCAACCACCAGCGGTTCTGCTGCGGTGTAGTCGTTGAACTTCTCGCATGTTGCTTTGAGAGTGTAGCTCTTTGAGTGGCGCACGGCGGCAAACTTGAATGTTCCATCCTCGGCAGTTACTGCCTCAAGACTCTCCTCTGCATCATCGGTCAGAGTGACCTTGGCTCCGGCGAGAGGCGCTTTGCGATAGGTCACGAGACCAGACACGGCTACATAAGTCTTCACGAGATTGATGTTCTTTGTCAATCCGGCAGACACGTCAACCGGTTCTGTCTCAGCATAAGCGTCGAAGCCCTCGGCAGTGGCAGTAACCACATACTGCTTGTCGCTCTGGAATATGCTCATTGTATATGTACCGTCCTCGGCGGTAACCGCGGTGTAATAGACCTCACCGCTGGTGAGCTTCACAGTGGCGTTGGCAACAGGTTCCTCTCCGCATGTCACCTTACCAGATACCGTAACAGGATCGGCTGTCACACCGAATACTGCAACTGGGGTCTCGCAGTTGGAGAACGAAGATGATGAAGTCTTCTTGTAGTAAGCTGTCTTATAGTTTGTATCCAAGTCGTAGTTCACCTTTACGTAGGTGTTGCTCTGAGCATGGGTACGCACGCGGATTGCCTGCACACCGTCCCAGACGATAGGCTCTTCAAGTTCTATCTTTGTGATGAACGGTTCGTCGGTCTTGAATGAGAAAGCGGCATCCTTGAAGAATTCCGTCTTCTGCATTCCGTCTTCCTTTTCGCTCGGTGTGTATGTAGCCTCATCAACTGCTCCCACACAAGCATAAGCGTTGAGGGTCTTGTAATCCTTGTTAGTCAGCGGTGTTCCGGTGTATGTGACAGAACAGATCTTCTGTCCTGCAGATAGACCGAAGTTCTTCAGCATATCTGCCGGGTAGAGGATGTCGGTGTCGGCACCAAGCACGTTGTCGGCATTGAAGAAATAGAACGGTACGTTGTAGTCCTGCTTCAAAGCTTCACCCACCACGATGTCCTTACTTGCCGTTTCCTCGCTGACAGTAACGTCGACTGCGTCGGACTTCAAGATGAATCCGTCGGCAAGGCTCTTGAACTCAATGTATACAGGGAATGTGCCCACCTCATGAGGAGTCATGGAGAGTTCGAAAGTAGCTGTGCCTGCTACGGCAATCTCAGGTTTCTCAACAGCCTCGCTGACCTTCTCGCCGTTGACATAGAGGGCTACATCATAAGAGTCGGCAGCCTCTGCCAGAGCGTTGAGATTATCCAATGTAATGCTGGCTGTATAAGTGTTGTTCACCATTCCCTTGGCAGGAATCTTCTGCTCCTTCAACACGAGGTCGTGGGCAACGTCGAGTTTCTGGAATCCGTAGATGTTGTCGATACAGCTATAGCCGGCAGCGAAACCGATATAGTAGTCACCGGCAGGGATATTGTCGATTACGAAGGTTGAGAGCTCACCGAATGTATATGTGTAAGACACGGCACGTGTTCCGCTCATCTCCGTACTGCTGATTTCTCTGGCGAGAGTCCAGTTGCGGCGGTCTGTAGAGTAATAAACCTTCAGATAAACGCCGTCGCCGGAGGTGTTGAAGTATGTGCGTGCCACATCAACGGTCATCTTCTCTCCCTCTGCCACACGGAGCAGAGGAGTGACGAACTTATCCTCAGAGTTCTGAGTGCCGTTGCTCAGGAAGTATATGTTGTCTTCAGAAGAATAGTCGCGCTGTGCTATCTTCCATGAGCCCTCGGCGTATGAACCGGCAGGGAGTTCCTGGTTCTCGAAGTCTACAAAGAACTTCGACGGGTCGAGCACTGTTCCTGACACTCCGAAAGAGAAATCGTCGAGTCCGGTAGCCGTCAGTGTCACGTTGCCGCTGAACACTCCTGTAGTGGCTGCAGTGAGAGTGAGGTTGAAGGTCGCCATTTCGTGAGGCTCGATAGTGAGAGGCAACTGCAGGTCGGTAGTGAATCCGCCTGGAACCGTCACTCCCGTGACTACGAGCGGTGCTGCTCCTGTGCTCTTGATTGTGAACATCTTAGAGGTGGCAGCCTGCACCATGCCGTAGGCAAAGTTGTCTGTCGTCGCCACCTTGTCGCCTTCGCTTGTGCGCAGCTCCATGACGGGAGCGTATGGCACAGGCTCATACCACTGCTTGTTTGTACTTACAGTGTTAGACACGTTTTCCTTCACGGTATATCCAAGATAGCCACTGTATGTGGCATAATCGGCAGTACCGGCAACGGTGAACTCTGCTGACTCGCCAGGAGCAAGTGTCTGGTCGATATCTTTCGTTCCAAGAATGCCGTTGTTTTTCACTGCTACAACAGAGAGGCTGTAGTTCTCGTCGCCAGGGTTCAGCGTCACGTCACCGTTGTTGGTGACGGTAGCCTTAAGCTCGATGGTGAAATGTCCGGTAGGGTCGCAATCAACGCTATAGCCTGTGTTCGAAGCCTTCGTCACACTGGTGATCTTCAGCGAGCGGGCCAACTCCTTGTCCACCTGCTCGGCGGCGAAGTCGTCGATATATACTTCAGAAGCGCGTATTCCGATATACTGGCCCTCAACGGCAGGGATGTCTACCTTGACATACTCCGAAGTGGAGAGCGTTGGAATGGTGACGCTCATCTTGTCGCCTTGCACGAATTTGCCTGTAGTGGCATCCTTGGTCACCTTGTAGAAGGAGATGCTGCCACTGCTATAGACTTTTTTCACATAGATGCTCGAAGTTCCTGTCACGGCAGGAGTAACAAGCAAGTCATTCACGGCCTGCGAGTTTGACCATGAACCGATAGTCTGGTCTCCTACTTTCAGAGCACCGGTACCGCCAACGCCCGCAGTAGCAGAATAGGTGTATGTAACCCAATAGGTTTCCCATTCCTCATCGTCGTAATAGCTCTCGGCAATATGGCCCCAACCTGAAGCCGCCTTGAACTCATGGTCGGTCACATCAATAGACGTGTTGAAATCCATCGTGTAGTTTTGCACTACGTCAGCATTCGCCACACCGGTCCCCCACAGCAATGCCATGAGAAACGACAATAAATAATTCAAGTGTTTCATAAGCGAAATATATTAATTAGTTGTAGTTTATACGTTCCCAGTTGCAAATTTACAGTTTTTAAACCATAAACGCAACACAAAGTCAGACAAATATAAAGTATTGACGTTATTTTATCACAACTTTATGAGTTTTGCCATCTTTTCTGACGACAAATATTCCGCTCGGGAGTTTACCGTCCCCTACTTTCATGCCATCAATGGTATAGACACCGTCGGAAGCATTGTCCGCGGCTGACGCCTCAACGCTCTCAATGGCATTCACCTTACCGTTAAGCGTGGTGCTCATGGCATTGGTAACGTCGGCTTCAAGGAAATTACTGTCGTCCACGGTATCGAAATACCTTGTGGCAAGTGCCACCACGCGCATATCGTCAGCTTTCCAATTCTCTGGCAACGTGAAGTTATAGGTGGTTTCATACTTGCCGTCTACGATGTTCACCTTGTCGCCTACAGAAGAGGTGAGATACGTACGGAACACCTGATTGTGGATATAGTTGTTGTCTGTCACCACTGTGTTGCCGTTCAGCACCTGCTGAGTGGACTTCACATTGTCTTCGGTGAGCATCAGCGTTATGCCGAGGTTGCCAAGCACTGAAGGATATTCGTCTACCACGTTTCCCGACACTGTGACAGTGAGCTTGCGGCTGGCATCATAGAATGTCGGCTTCAGGTCGATGCTTGCAAACGAAGGATTCTTGTCGGCCTCGGCAGCGAGCATCTCCACCGACTGTGCCGCGATGTCGGGCATTATCATGACGTAGTCGTTCACGTCGAAGGCGACGTATGGCTCTGACATGAAATAGAAGCGGTCTATAGTGAAGCACGGATAGGTGTAGGCATATAGGCCGAAGAGATAGTCTGAGGACGGATCATTCAACGGCTCGTTCTCACGGTAGATATTAACGAGACAGATGTTGTCTTTGGAGTTCTCGCCGCTCATGCTCTCATTGACGAGGGCTGACTGATAGCTCTGCTGACTGTTATACTGCTCCACATAATGCTCCTGACGCGGCAGCGACTGGGTGTAGACAACAATGTCGTTGTATATCATCGACGCTGCATCTTCTGCCGGAGTCTCACCGTCAATCTTATCTACGAAGAACTTTATCTTATGGTCGCCCGACGAGAGGTTTTGCGGAAGGGCGAACACCTGTCCCACACTGCCCGTAGCACCGGAGGCGACTGCCTCTGTATGGTCGATATACTGCGGCTCTTCATTGTCGATGCTATAGCCGATGCGCACGGAATTGATTGCCTCAAGACCCGTGTTGCTGAACATCACGAAACCGTCAATCTGTTCACCCGGCTTGTGATACTTGTTGCCGGTCAGCAGATTCTGCAGCTGCACTGCCTTTGCCGGCAGATTGCTGACATCCAATATGAGCTGCACACACAGGTTGCCGAGTCCGTCGATGTTATAGAAAGCCCCTTCTTTCTCTATCAGAGAAGCGTTATCGTTGACTGCCGACGAGACGTCGAAACAGAGGGCTCCCGCTTTGTCTGCCACCATATCCTCCGTCTCGTTGTAGGCAAAGCCGAAGAGCAGCTGCTCGCTGCCGGTGATGGTATACTCCTGGGCTGTGTTGAAACGCACCTCGTTCCATCCTTCTGCAGTACGGCGAACGGTACTGCTGACGAGCTCCGACGCCTTGCTTTCTACTATATTATATAGGAATGCCGATGACTTGCCTATCGACTGGCTGAGGGCGAAACGCATTCCGACTATCTTGCAGCCGGCATAATCAGACAGAGTGGCAGGGGTTATTATGGCACCCACCTTGAACGTGCCTGCCTTGCCCACATACACGCCTCTTGTGGTGATGCTGTCGCCTTTGACGTAGCCGAGAGTACGCTCCGTTGCCGACAGGACACGCTGCGGACGTTGGCCGTCACCGTCGGCCGGCAGCTCTCTTACTGTGGGTATGCTGATGTTCCGCAGGGTTCGCATGGAACCCAAAGTGATTTCCTGTGCTCCGCAAAGTGACATCTGCAGCAGCATCGCTGATAATATCGCTATTCTTTTCATGACTTTACAAATATAATGTGAAACAATTGTCAGAAGCGCACCTTCATGACCTTCTCTCCGCTCTTCACCACATACACGCCCTTAGGCAGTGATGATATAGATGTGGCGATGCGCTGGCCTGAGAGGCTATACACTTCGGCATCGGCTGGTATTGCCTCAACGGAGGTGATGGCGCCGATGGAGCTGACTTCTATGTTGTAATAACCCTTTTCCGACACCGCACCCTGATACACGGCTTCGATGGCTACGGTGTGTGTGCCTGCCGTGATTCCGCGGAGCGTGAACTCCGGTGTGGTCGGCTCGCCCACCTTCTCTGAGTCGAGATATACGTTGTAGTTGACCACGTTGCCATAATCTACCGACGAGGCGCTGCCTGCTGCCGGACCTACCTTGAAGTCGTCGAGCTGGGCAAAGAAGGTGTCGTATGAGATATAGTGTATGCCGATGCGCACTTTCTTGCCTACATAGTCAGTGAGCGGAGTGGTGAATACCGACCACTGGTCGGACGGCATCTTTGCTGCAGTGCTGATCTTCACGAAATCTGTAGGGTCGTCGCTGCCCTCTGAAACGGCAAACTCCAGTGTCTCCGGATAGGTATCGGCATAGCTCTTAGCCGTAACCTGCAGTTCATAACCGTCGTAGATTGTCAGCTCCGGCGAGATGAGCCATTTGTCTGCCTGACTTGACTGTGGGGAGAAGAAGATGACATACTTGTCGCCGGTGGGGGCATACATCGCCTTGTCTGTAGGCACCATCGCCGGTTCGGTCTTGGCTGGATTGAACACCATAGGAGGTATTGCCGTAGGACTGGACTGAGTGCCTGAACCCGGGAAGCTGATGATATAGCCGGCAAGACTGATCGGATAAACCGGCATCTTGTCGTTGTCTATAGTCTTCCATCCTCCGAACTCTCCTGTAGCGAAGTCGGCATAATCCTCAAAACTGTCGGTGAAGCCGAGGTCCTGGTTCCATTTCAGCAGTGCCGTCTGCGTACCGTCATCGGCAGCGGTGAGGTCAGCGGTGATGTTGTATGGCGTGATAACATTGTCTTCGAGCGTCAGGTCATACTGTGCATCGGCGGTCAGGTCGATGTTTACCGACTGCTCCTTGAAGGCGCCGCCTCCGATATTCATAAGATACTGTCCCTTTGAGAGTGCCTTAAACGATGCCTTGCCGCCTTCAACGACAGCGGTATATGTCTCGCCGCTGGCTGTTGAGAGCATGTTCAGCTTCTGTCCGTCGGCAGTGAGCTTGCTGTTTGAAGATACGGTGAAGTCTGCTGCCGCATATCCGTCGTGGTTCACGTCTATCGTAGTGGTCACCATCTCACTCTCTGTCATGAGATATTTCGCCTTCACTCCGAAGGTGTGGGTGCCGGTTGCCACATCATCTATATTATATGTATATCCATCAGTGGTGGCAACCAGTGCATCGTCCATATACACCTCGAAATGCTCGTTGGGGTTGGCTGGAGAGAATGCCGCCATATCGGATGCCATGCGACGTGCCTTGGCTGCAAGCTGCTTTGCCGCCGCTGGCTGGGCTGTATAATCCGGCTGGCCCACATAGAAATTGTCTACCATCAGCATGAAGGCTCCCGTAGTGGAGTTTGCCTCACCTACATAGCGTATGGCTATCTTCACTTTCTTGCCGGCATACTGCGAGAGGTCGTACTGCATCTCGTGCCATGACTTGTAGTCCACGCTCTCGGCATTGCCTTTGGTGAGGAGGGTGAAATCTGACTGCACCGGACTGTCGGTCTGGGTGGTGATATATACAAAGAATTCCTCGTTATACTTGTCGGCTGCCTTGGCATAGAAACTGAGGATATTGTCGGTGCCCACGGTGATTTCGGGCGATATGAGCCAGTCGTCGTTGGCTTCACCGCTTGCGGTGCGCACGAAACCTACATACTGTTTGCCGTCATAAGGACGGAGCACCGGGTAGGAATACCACCATATAGGGTCTACGGTGAGGGGATTGATGATCTGTGCATACTGCATCACGCCTCGGTTGGGATAGTCGCCGGTGAGCGGTGCCGCCATGAGATGGTCGCCGTCGATACCGGTCCAGTCGCCGAAGGTAATGGTGAATGGATCATAGCTCTCAAAATCATCGAAGAATGCCGGTGCTTCGGTGTTCCATGTCAGCGCCACGCTGTTCTTGCCTGTGAACGGGTCTACATTGAGCTTGGCGTTGAAGGCGAACGGCTTGCGTGTCTTCTCCACCAATGTGAGCGACACGTTTTTCTCGGTTTCACCGTCGGCGATGTTGAATGATGTCGTTGCCGGTTCATATCCGTCGCGTGTCACGGCAACGGTGTGGTTTCCGGCGTATGCCTTCAGTGTGGCCTTGCCCTCGGCATTGAGGGTGACGTTTGAATATGCCACGTCGTAGTCGGTCTGCTTCACGCTGACCAGCTGTCCGCTGAGATTCTCGCCTGTAGTGGCGACAACGGTGATGTTCAGCGTCTTGTCCTTCTTCTGTGCGGATGCCGGGAGGATACTGCCGAAGAGGACGAAGAGAAACGTAAGGATAAGGATATCTTTTCTCATATCGCGTTGTTTTTCGTTTATATTGTTTCCTGATTTATCTGCCTATACCATAGCTAACTGCGGTTGCGGCAAAAAATGCGGGAAAATAAAAAAAGGTAACGGGGTGTCCCGCCTGCTGGGGCGGGACTGTTACCCATTACCAATACTAATTTTCAAAGATTTTTATTTAACAGTTACCTTCATGGTCTTCACACCGTCGGCGGTCTGCATCCTTACGACATAGATGCCGTTCTCGAGCTGGTCGAGTGTCTGCATTCCGGTTCCCTTGGCGAGCTGCGATCCGTTCAGAGAGTATACTGTGACTGCAGCGTTCTGTGCGTCTTCACCACTGATGCCCTGGATGTTGCTGCCTTCTGCCGGCACGAAGTCGGTGAACGTGAAGTCATCGTAGAATGCCTCGAGAGCGAATGTCTCGTTGTAGTCGCGCACTGCCACATAGATGTCTTTGCCTGCATAAGCAGAGAGGTCGATGACGTAATGTTTCCAGTTCTCACGGTCGAGGAACGGTAGTTCCTCAAGCGGCAATACCTCTGTGAACTGGTCGGTGCTGCTGTTGCCTGTCTCGCTGACGAGCACTGCCACCTTATGCTTTGCTGATGGCAACACGCTCTGCAGACTCTCCAGGTTGCGTGCCCAGAAGTCGAACTGTGCGCCTTCTCCGGCCTTGAGCTTCTGACTGATAATCCAGTTGTCGCCCTTGATGTTCTCCGACTCCGGTGTTCCTGCCATGAGCACTGCGTCGCCTGATATTGGAGCGATGCCGTTGTGGTTAGGACGCTCGTAGACGATGGTGAAAGCGAAGACGCCACCGCTCTCCGGACATTCTGTGCCGTAGTATGTGAAGCGTGATGTTGCAGCTCTGTCCACGTCAATCATTGTGAAGTCTTTCTTCCAGTTGTGGTCGAGGTCGTTGTCCTCGAATGAATAGTAGTATACGTTGCTTGCCAACGCTGTTCCCTCAACAGGGAGCGAAATGGTGTAGCCGCTCTCGAATGTCACGGTGAGGTTGTCGCTTACTGTAGAAACGGCATCCTTGGCATTGAACTGCACGTTGAACTTCTGTCCCTCGCCGGCTGCTATCTCGTCGCCTGCCTTGATGGATGTCTCGAAGTTGCCGGTTGCGAACGTTGCGCTCTTGACCTTCAGCGTATTTGCACCCTTGTTGATGAGTGTGAAGATGTCGCCGGAATTGGCTGCCATGTTGTAGTTCACCTTGCCTGCGTTCCATCCGCTCTTGTTGAAGATTGCCTTGTCGCCTTCTTTCTCTTCCAATACCACATTGTCGAGAGCTCCGCCTGAATCCTGGCCGCTGTAGCTGTAGTGTGTCCAGCGGAACTTCACTGTCTTGCCTGCGTATTCTGCGAGGTCGAACGACTCTCTGATCCAGTAGATTTTCTCCTTCTCCCAGTCTGTTGACATGTAAGAGAGTTCTTTCCATTCACCGTCGGCATAGATTTCGAAGGTCACCTTCTCAACGCCGTTGTTTGGCTCTATGTTTACTTTCTTTTCAATGCCGCTCGCATCTGCCACGAGGTCTGTAGGATGACGGTCGCCCCAGTCGAATGATATTGCCATGGTCTTGTTGGCAGGGAGCTTGAACTCTTGTGTAGACACTGAGATATGCTCGCCGCTATTGAGCCATGTAGCATAGAGGCATGGCATTGGATTGCCTGCTGCTGTATTGACGCTCCATTCGCGGTTATACTGCGACTCGCCTTCTGTTGTCCAACCTGCCGGCAGTTTGCCTTCGCCGAAGTCCTCGGTATATGGATAGTCGGCAACCGAAGTGTCTTTCTGTGTGGTGAAGCGCCATTCCGGAGATTTCGTTGCCTGGCCTGCAGCGTTGTATGCCACTACCTTCCAGTAGTATGTAGTCTCATAGTCAGCTGTTGGGATTGTATAGGTGAGCACGTTGCCCACGTTCTGTCCGTCGATCACGTTGTATACGCCTTCTGCTGTTCCCACATAGAGGTTGTAGCCCTCGGCGAACAATGCCGGTGTCCATTCGAGCTTGATGTCCTTTGGATAGATGTCTGTAGTCTTGTCCTTAGGTGTCACCACCTTGCAGGTGTCAGGCACGCCGTCCTGTCCGTAGAGTGCAGGAAGGAGGATACGGTCGAGATAGAAGTTGCTGCACTCCGGCACGTCGCCGTCGCTTGATGTCACGCCGGTGTTCACCCAGCGCACGTATGAGTTGTCTGTTCCTGTGCCGAGGTCAACGGTCTGTGTCACCTTCACGTTGCTCTTGCTGTCATCTTGGTATGGGAATATCCATTTCTGGGTCCATGTCTTTCCGCCGTCGATAGACACTTCCACCTTGATGTCGTTGCTCTGGTATGTAGAACCGTCTTCGCTGGTGAAATCATTATAGTATTCGAATATCACCTTGCCGCCATTGGTGAGGTCGAGGCGTGGCGTTGTGATGTAGTTGTCCTGCATGTCTACGCTTGCCATTGCCGAGCGGTCGCCCTCAAGGGCTGTAGATGTTGCCGACCATCCTGAGTTCTTCCATCCTGCCGGTGGGAAATATGCCTCGAAGGTTTCCTCTGTCATGCCGTCGGGCAGCATTTCCTTGGTTGCCTTCAGGGTGATGGTGAGGTCGCCGCCATTGGTATGGAGCACCACGTCGGCCGACGATGGGCTGGCGAGCGAAGCGGTATACGACAGCTGGAAGCTGACTGCCTCGTTCTTGTCGAGGTTCACCGTAGTTGGGTCGAGTGTCATCTTAACGCAGTCCGGCATGTCGACGCCTGTTATCTGCAGGCCCTTCTTGCCCACATTGGTGAGGGTGAACTGCTTGGTATAGAATTTCTCTCCGAGATACATCTTGCCGTAGTCATAGCTCGTGAGGTTGAGCTTGCCCACTGGTGTAGTGGCTGCAGTAAACTGCTTCACAAGCACGTTGTCCAATGACACGGAGTTTGAATTGGTGGTGAGCATCTTGTATACGAAGGCGATCTTCACCTTCTGGCCCTTCCATTCGCTGAGGTCGAGCTTGCTTGACTGTGTCTGCCAACCCACGAAGTTGGTCACTCCGCTCTCTTTCAGGTCTTCTGGATTCTGGATGGAGAATATCGTTTCGGCATTGGCGATGTCATCGTTTTTCACGATGCGCACCTGCAGGTCGTACAGGGTCTTGGCACTGAATGCCATCTGCGAGGTCTGCCAGTCGAAGCTCAGCTGATAGGTGTCGTCGAGGTCGAGCTCCGGTGTGAGCAGGATTTCCTCTCTCGGGCCGGCACCGTCGGCATCCGAAAACATCTGTCCGTCGCAATATGCCACGTGTTTACCGGATATCGTACCTTTCTCATAATAATAGTTGGTCCATTTATACTGGGGTGTCTCGCCGGCGTAGGTATCTACCGTCGTCCATCCTTGGCCGCTGGCTACCGGACGCGAGAATGGAGTGTCTTCTTCCGAAGCTCTCACATAGTCGGTCTCAAAACCCTCGTCGAGCAATACTTTCTGTGCGCTGACGCTTACAGAAGTAGCAAACATTGCCGCTAACAGCATTAAAGATTTAAACTTTTTCATTGGCTTTGCTTTTTGGGATTATTATTGTTATATCTATTTCGTTCCTATCTTCCTAAACACATATTTATATATATAGTGGGAATAATATTTGTGAATCAATCACCATACTGGTTGTTCCTTTCTGCCGACAACTGACTTCTTGTATCATCGTGTCTTTTCATCGGCAAAAGTAATAAAAAAACTCACTTTTTGCTAAAGTTTTATGCGAAAATACGGCAGGCAATCTATTAAAATACAATTTGTCGCATTATTTTGTAATGCAAAAGATACAAAACGCAAGATATGACATGACCACCGCCATAAAAGTTACAGATTAAAATCAGTCAGAGAGAAATTGTAACAATAACAATCATAACAAGCATATAAAAATTAAAAAACCGCAGACTGGGCACACAATGCCTTGCCTACGGTTTTCTTGTTCGCGCCCGAACAAATACTACATGTTATTTAATCATTACCTTCAATATAATTTATTCATTTCTGCTAAAAATGTACTTGGAAATATTATATATTATGTCTGTTCTTTCTCATTTATACTGACTATCATGACCTACTCGCAGTTTCGCGTCTTGGAGGAATTGAATGGAAATGACCAGATATCCTCATTTGACCGGCTTTTCTACGTCAAGATGCATTTTTGAAAGACTTTGGATGAAATGTCTGGATTGGGTTAGCAATTGACTTTCGACCTTTAAAACTATGAACCTATCATTTGTAGTCGTTATGACTATAGAGATTGATGAATAATGTAACGGCTTGTGGTGCCGATTAATAGTTGTCTCTAACGGGAGAATCTGTCATTTTCGTTGACGCTCCCACAAAAGTTGATTTCACGATTTCTTGTCCTTTTTATATGCTTTCGTCAGTAGTATTCTATGTTCCTTTTAATTAAATTATTACTATGTTACTTGTTTTGTTATTACGCTTGCAAATATATTGCTTTATTTTATTTTCACAAAACAATATATCACTTTTTTTTGTGTTTTTTGAAAATATCGCAAAAATATACGCATTTTTAGTGCACAATGTCTCTACTACATTATATATAAGACAATGTAAATGTAAAATCGCCGTTTTGCTACAGATTGAAAGGAAACAGGCTCATATTACTTAAATGACATACAGGGATAGCAAAACCAAAGCTACATATTGAAAGAAAGAGGATTGAACAAATATTGGATATTTTATCACAAAGAAATAACAAAATGTCACTTACCCATTGGTTATAGACATTCGGAATTGGAAAAAGATTGACAATAACATAGGAAACGGAGAAAAAGAAAGAAAAAAGTAAGTAGATAAATCATTGCCCTGCTCTGAATAAGAAGCCAGAAGAATATCAAAGAAGAAGTGGATGGCAGCCAGACGAAAAAGTCAGAACGTGTATTGACTAATGTCACAGCTCCGATCAATCAGGACCTCTTGTCAGGTAAGGATTCGTAACACACAAACTAAAATCACTTGATTGAAGAGCTGCCGAAAAATAAAAGATTTTTTCGATGAAACCGCCAATTTTTAGATTACAATCAACTATTAGGGCTTGCTTTTAGAAGGTGGAAATATGATTGTCTTTTAACCCAAATCGGTCGTTAGGGCTTGCTTGGATTTTGCTTTTTAGAAGGATGGATTTTGTTTGGCTTTTAATGAGTAATAGCGGGCTATTGCGAATTAAAAACAGACGAAAGACGCCATATGAAAATCAAAAGACTGCAAGCAGTTATTTGAATTATAAATTAAACGGCCTAATGACCGATTGGGGGGGGGTAACGATAATCAAGCACAAAATATACACATAAGAATGTTTTTTACGGGAAAAAGTATCATAGTATCATTTTACGGCCTCTCAGAACGGCTAAAATCCTGCAAGCCAACGAGTAACGCCAATGATACTTTTCCGAACTCTTTACAGAAAAGTATCATTGATGTATCATCGAAATATCATACAGCTTTATATTTTTTTAACCCCAATCGGTCATTAGAACCATCCTGACCTTCCTAATGGGAAGGGACAAGTTACTCTGCATATTGCCATCAGCCCCCACCTATCCTCCCCCGTAGGGGAGGGAATGGTTACCCTTGACTACCTGATTACCAGTGGGTTATCATAATTTTGCAACTTGACCACCAATGGTCATCAGTATTCGAAGTAAACTGCACCACCAGTCTATGGCAGAAACGGGATAAACTGCACCACCAGTCTATGACAGAAACGGAGTAACCTGCACCACCAGTCTATGACAGAAACGGAGTAAACTGCATCACCAGTCTATGGCAGAAACGGGATAAACTGCACCACCAGTCTATGGCAGAAACGGAGTAAACTGCACACCAGTCTATGACAGAAACGGAGTAACCTGCATCTCCCCTTCGGGGGAGAACGAGAGGGGGCTGAAGTCAGAGGCAGAGTAATCTGTTACTCCCCTTTGGGAATGTTAGGTTGTAACCAAGAGCGTATGGGTCACAGATAAAACACCCTAAACCCATTTGTCATTCCGTGATATCGTTGTATCCCCAGCCTATGGTTGATGGACAGCAGTTTATGATCCTGTCAGAGAGTACAAAATCTGCCCAACTGGGGCAACGTGCTTGCCCATGTTGGGTAACGTGCTTGCCCCACTTGGGCACGCTGCTTGCCCCACTTGGGCAGAAAATGCACCAGACGGCTGCCCAATAAGTTAATGTTGTAATATCCATATTCCTGTTTCCTGGATTCTGCCAACACATGCAATTCCTGCCATCTGAATTCCTGCCATCTGATACTTCCTCTCATCAGCAAACCATCCAGACAATTGCCTGACAGTTGTCTGACAGCCAACTGTCTGTATATCAAAGCACTACATCAAAAAACCAGACAATCTGACAGTTTTGACGATTTTTTAGTGAAATAACAATTCTATAGTCACCATCATTGCTCCCTGTCTCTCCGTCAGGGATAGTGTCATCAATTTCAAGTCTGGACACACAACAGGAACAAGACCACTAAAGAACAGTATACTAAAAGCTGTAAATCCTTGTTTTAAGGGCAAAAGTTTGGAAGTTTGGAAAATATGACGTAATTTTACAATACCGAAGGGTTAATACCGATGAAATCGGCATTTTTTGTAGTGTTTCGCCTTGTTGCGCTACCAAGATAAAGCACAAAGCGGAGAATTGCCAAGAGATTGAAACGAAGACGGAAATGGGAAACGCCACAGAATCCGCATGGCAAAATCCATGTTCCAAAGGAACGAAATACGGAATAAACAATAAAAACAACAAAATATACAACGAAATGGGAAAGATTATACTCACTGGCGACCGTCCGACGGGACGCCTACACTTAGGTCATTACGTGGGATCGCTGCGCCGCCGCGTGGAACTGCAAAACGAGGGTGATTTCGACAAAATGTTCGTTTTCATCGCAGATGTGCAGGCTCTCACTGATAATGCAGACAATCCAGAAAAGGTCAGACAGAACATTATCGAAGTGGCTCTCGACTATCTCTCTGCTGGGCTCGATCCGGAGAAAGTGACGCTCTTCGTACAGTCTATGATTCCGGAGCTCGCCGAACTGACAGTATACTTCATGAACCTCGTCACCGTGTCGCGCCTGCAGCGAAATCCTACGGTGAAAACGGAGATTCAGATGAGAAACTTCGAAACGAGCATCCCTGTAGGCTTCTTCACATACCCTATTTCTCAGGCTGCCGACATCACGGCTTTCAAGGCTACCACCGTGCCGGCCGGAGAGGATCAGGAGCCGATGCTGGAGCAGACCCGCGAAATAGTGAAGCGCTTCAACTATATCTATGGTGACGTGCTCGTGGAACCGAAAATCATGCTGCCTACCAATCAGGTGTGCTGCCGACTGCCGGGAACCGACGGTAAGGCGAAGATGAGCAAGAGCCTCGGAAACTGCATATATTTGTCGGATTCATCGAAGGAAATGCAGCAGAAAGTGAAAGGAATGTACACCGATCCGGGCCACTTGCGTGTGGAAGATCCGGGCAAGGTGGAGGGCAACACCGTGTTCACATATCTCGACGCATTCTCTACAGAGGACGACTTCGCTGAGTTCTGGCCAGAATACAAGACTCTCGACGAACTGAAGGACCACTACCAGCGTGGCGGTCTGGGCGACATGAAATGCAAGAAGTTCCTCATCAAGGTGCTCGACAAACGTCTTGAACCTATCCGCCAGCGCCGCCATGAATTCGAACAGGACATCCCTGAGGTTTACAACATCCTGAAGAAGGGCAGCGAGGCAGCACGCGAAGTGGCTGCAAAAACTCTCGATGAGGTTCGCGAGGCAATGAAGATAAACTACTTCAACGACGCTGCCCTCATCCAGCAGCAGGCTGAGATGTATAGAAACAAATAATTGTGGACCGAGAGGCTAAGGAGCAATCATCGGAACGCAATCCTGACAAAAAAAAGACACCACGATACTCCCCATATTGCGCTTCATGCCGTATGGGGAGTTTTTATATATAATAAGAGGTATAAAGGTTATCAATTTGACACTTTAAAAGAAGGATTTTTATCATATTGCCAATTTTTATCTAATATTTTTTGAATTTTATTTGCACATCTCAAAAAATATCTCGACTTTTGCAAGCGGAACGTTATTCAAGAAGCAAAATTGCAATGAGGAAAGATGAAAAACAGTACAAATTGCAACAAAGGAAACGTTAGAGAGAAACATACAACAACTGATTAAATTATCAACTCAATAAATTTAAGCTTATGAGAATACTTACTTTACTTTCGTTCGCGGCCATCTTCGCTGCACAATCTGCAAATGCACAGAACCCTGTACAGAACCAGCGCATCTCACTTGAGAGCACATCAGGTGTCTACGCACCTGCACAGAGTCCGGTAGCCAAGAAGGCGGTTTCTGACATCATGCGCCCTGCTAAGGAGCAGATCTTCTACAGAAACGACAAAAACGACGGATGGGCAGAAGAGGCAGCCGAGGAGTACACTTACACTTATGACGAGAAGGGCCGCGTGAAGACAAAGCTCAGCTATAACCCTAAGGCAGAAGTTGCAAACCAGAAATACTCGCGCTACACATACGAGTATGACGAGAACGGAAACGAGACGCTCGTACTCTTTGAATACAGCGGCGACAACGAGACATGGAAGGGCAATTGGAAGATCGAGAAGACTTGGGACAACGTAGTGAAGGGTCTGCAGACTGGTGCCATGATGTATGAATACAGCGTCGTGACAAAGCAGCTCACCAAGATGTCTCCAGAGAACTGCTTCCGCACAGAGATTACCCGCGACGACAAGGGCCGCGTGACTCTGTATGTGAACTACAGATACAAGGACAAGAAGACTGAGTATATCAACCAGCGTATCACCCCAACATACGACGAGGCTACCGGACACCCATCAACAATAATGTTTGAGGATCAGATTTACGACAGCGCTACAGACGGATACGTATTGGGCGAAGTCAAGAAATTCTCTAACCTGAAATGGCAAGAGTGCGACGACCAGTTCGTGAACGTAAACGAGAACTTCCGTATGGGCGAGCGCCGCGCTACTGAATACAGATATGGTTATCGTGGTGTTGACGCAGGTGACTATGTAATTACATACGGCGAGAAGTATCCTGAGTATGTAGCTAATTATACATACCTCGACGGATCTGGCAGTGACGTCATGACAAACAAGCTGATCGACGACAACGGTTCTTACTACTACTATGACGAAGCATGGTGGGACAAGAACGGCGACGGCGAGAAGGGCAACGACGAGATGGCTTACAGCAAGTACGTTTACTACTACAACGAAAAAGGTGTGAAATGTGGCGAAGAGCAGTGGGGAAGCGGATACGGCTCTCCTATGGAGCTCTACTATGCCCACAAGGACGTTTACACATACGATGCTACTTATGACTACCCGACAGAAATCGTGGCTTACACATTCGACCTCTTCAACAAGGTTCTCGAAGACGGCACTGTAAACTACACTCCAAGCCAGCGCACCGTATACACTGAGTTCTCAAAGGTTGGCGAAGTTGACGCTATCGACACAGTGAAGGCTAACGATGAAGGCTTCACCACATACTCTCTCTTCGACCTGCAGGGACGCTGCGTAGAGAAGGGCGCTATGAACAACAACATCGGTAGCGGCAAGCACGGCGTATTCATCCTCCAGATGAGCAACGGCTCTGAGACAAAGAGCGTACGCATAGCAAGATAATGACACACAGACTTGACTAACATCTGATACAATCCCCGTGGCATCGAAAGACGCCACGGGGATTATTCATTTCTACGGCAGATAACGCCCACTTTGTAAACCCGTCTTGACAAAGTCAGCACTATGGATTGACAAACCTCACTAAATAGTGTGAATGACATAAAATATTTACATAAGGGGACGGGGTATATCAGATTTTCTTTGTAATTTTGCCACGTAAAAAGAGCCATACCGTTATCGTGGCAGCTCCAGAGCGAGCCATGTTTGCCAACCACGGAAACGGAAACGGCATGACAAGACTCGAAACGGTATTAGCTAAAAGCCGGCAGACGGCATCATCGACAGATCGGGAAACGACAACAACGACAAATCGAAAACTGCATTATCGACAATCGAGAAGGTATTAGTGAGACACAATACATTATAATATTATAATAACATTATGATTTATTCAACAGAAGTAAAGAACATGTGCGTTGTGGCCAAAGGCCCAAACCACGGACCAGCTCCTATCCCAGAGGAAGGAAAATGGGTTTATGCTAAAGAAATCAAAGACATCTCCGGCTACACACACGGTGTGGGTTGGTGTGCTCCTCAGCAGGGCGCCTGCAAGCTGTCTCTCAACGTTAAGGACGGCGTTATCCAGGAGGCTCTCGTTGAGACTATCGGTTGCACGGGTATGACCCACTCTGCTGCCATGGCATCAGAAATCCTGCCAGGCAAGACAATCCTCGAGGCTCTCAACACAGACCTCGTTTGCGATGCCATCAACACTGCCATGCGCGAACTCTTCCTGCAGATCGTTTACGGACGCACACAGAGTGCATTCTCTGAGGGTGGTCTGACAATCGGTGCCGGTCTTGAGGACCTCGGCAAGGGACTCCGCTCACAGACTGGTACTCTCTACGGTACTGTTGCCAAGGGCACACGCTACCTCGAGCTCACCGAGGGATATATCACACGCCAGTTCCTCGACAAGGACAACCAGGTTTGCGGTTACGAGTATGTACACCTGGGCAAGATGATGGAGGCCATCAAGAACGGTATGGACGCCAACGAGGCAGTGAAGAAGTTCACAGGCTCTTACGGACGCACCACCGCTGAGCAGGGAGTTGTTAAAGCTATTGATCCACGTAAAGAATAATAAGGAGAAACAAAGACATGATTAGAAAAGTAAGTTACGAAAGTCAGGAGCGTCGCGAGGCGCAGGTTCTCGCTGCCCTCAACGCTGAGGGTATCAAGAGCGTAGAAGAGGCTAACGAGATTTGCGAGGCTGCAGGTGTTGATCCTTATCAGATGTGTGAGGACACTCAGCGTATCTGCTTCGAGAATGCAAAGTGGGCATACGTTTGCGGTGCTGCCATTGCCATCAAGCGTGGCTGCAAGACTGCTGCTGAGTGTGCAGAGGCTATCGGCGTGGGTCTGCAGGCATTCTGCATCCCTGGTTCTGTTGCCGACGACCGTAAGGTTGGTCTTGGCCACGGTAACCTCGCTGCACGTCTGCTCCGCGAGGAGACACAGTGTTTCGCATTCCTCGCCGGCCACGAGTCATTCGCTGCTGCTGAGGGTGCCATCAAGATTGCTGAGATGGCAAACAAGGTTCGCAAGAATCCTCTGCGCGTTATCCTCAACGGTCTCGGCAAGGACGCTGCCATGATCATCAGCCGTATCAACGGCTTCACATACGTACAGACAGAATTCGACTACTACACTGGCGAGCTGAAGGTCGTTAACCGCATCGCTTACTCTGACGGTCCACGTGCAAAGGTGAACTGCTACGGTGCAAACGACGTTCGCGAGGGTGTGGCTATCAACTGGAGCGAGGATGTAGACGTTTCAATCACAGGTAACTCTACAAACCCAACACGCTTCCAGCACCCGGTAGCCGGTACATACAAGAAGGAGCGTCTCGCTGCCGGCAAGCCTTACTTCTCAGTGGCTTCAGGTGGTGGTACCGGACGTACTCTTCACCCAGACAACATGGCTGCTGGTCCTGCTTCTTACGGTATGACCGACACCATGGGCCGTATGCACTCTGACGCTCAGTTCGCAGGTTCTTCTTCAGTTCCTGCCCACGTAGAGATGATGGGCTTCCTGGGTATGGGTAACAACCCGATGGTAGGTGCTACAGTGGCTATCGCCGTAGCTCTCGACCTCGCCCTCAACAAGAAGTAATTGATAATCTTATCAGTTTAAAATAACAAATCCTCCATAGTCCGGCTGCGGATTATGGAGGATTTTTCTGTAAATGGGAGGGGAGGTTTGCCTAAAAGTCATTCATTTGCCACCTTTTACTCTATTACAGTTGCGGCAAAGCATTTGGCAGTTTTCTGCGATTGTAGTGCCACCGTCACGCCATGGTTTTATATGGTCAGCCTCCATTTCTTCCAACTCGAAGTGCTTGCCGCAATGCGGACAAATGCCTTTTTGGCGTTCATAAGCTTCTCTTTTTTGTTTTTTGTCGAAGGTGCGAAAACTAAGATCGCGTAGGTCGTTACTCAATACATAGCGGTAGATGCCCGATTTCTTCATTATCTCGTCATCTTCCATGAGGTCATGTATCTGCTGCTCAAGTTTGTCGGTGTTGTAATCTTCACTGCCGAACTCATCAAACATCTCTCCCCAGTCAAGTCCCTTCATCTCCTTGCGGTATTTGGGGAAAGTAGACTTTACCCATGTCACGACCTGCAGGTAGTATGCCCACAGCTTGTAGGCGTTATTGTCGTACTGATGAATTGCCATATATTTGTCTACAGGTGTGGTGCCAGCTATTCCGTCATGGCGTGCCGCCCATTTCAAGGCGGTTTCCAAGTATGTCTGCTCCTCTAATTTTCCTGTCATATAGTCGCTGCCTACCTTGTATGCAGCGCATCCATGCTTGCTGAAGTAACGGCGTGCGTCCGTGACGAAAGGCCCTACATACACGGCGTTTCTCAACTCTTGGTCAAGCAGACGCTCACCTGCTATGTTGATGACACGAAACCAGTCGAGTTTCTCCTTGTCAGTGCCTGTGCAGAAATACACTGTCAACTCGTAGTCGAGGAAATGCTGTTTTTCTTTATCTGTGAGATTGTCGAAATATAACACGGGACGGTCTTTGTCGACAATATTGAAGGCATGTTGGAAGTATTCGCAGATGGACAGTGTACGTTGCTGTCCGTCTATCATTTCATAACTGCCATCCCCCACAACGCTCCAATACATTATGTTGAGCGGAAAGCCTTTCAATATAGTTTCTATAACGGCTTGCTGCTGTTTCAAGTCGTAGCGAAACTCACGCTGGTATGGTGGACGTATGTTCAGTTTGCCATGGTAACCATAAACTCCATTATTGGGGTCGTTGGTGTAACCGGATATAAGGTCGCGTATTGCGATTGATTTAAGTTCGATGTTCATAAGTTGAATTATATGGTACGGTAAGTCATGCTCTTTTTCTTATAAGTATTCTGGCATAGCAACCAATGAGCTTACCTTTGTCATTACGATAGCACAATTTGCCTTTGCGGAAACTCTTGTCTTCACGGAACAAAGCGGCACATTGCTCTGCTGTCAGATTGGCACTCACTCCACATTCCACGCCAAGCTCTCCACCATTGCCTATGCCTATTATCTCGAATTGGTCGGGATTGTATTTATCCATGAATGTAATTGGTACTCCCATTACGCCATCATAATCACAAGGAATCAACTCCGTCTTAGAAACCTCAATGGCATCATAATTGATGTATCGAGGATATTCGTCGGGAGTATAGTTTTTGTATAGGATGAGGTTTTCGTGGCGTTTAGGTATGTCTAAATTAGTATACCAACAAATATTCCCTAAACTTCTCCATTTTTGTCCGTTTGTATCAATCCAAAAGCGTGTGGCTCTTTCCTCTGAGTTGGCAGGAACTCTAAAAGACATATCCCCAGACTTATAGCCAAGCCAGATTTTATTTTCTTTTATCAATGGGAAAATCTCCTTATATGTGGCGTTGTTCTGATTTCCAATTATCAAGAATTTCTTTCCATATTCCATCAACTGTGCCATATACTCACGGAACAACGAGAAAGGAGGATTGGTCACCACAATATCAGCCTCTTTCAGCAACTCAATACATTCCTTGCTGCGAAAGTCGCCGTCGCCTTTAAGTGGCTTTACCCCTATTTCCTCAGCATCGGGGATACTGTTACCGTTTTTGTCGCCTTCATACACGAGATACACAGCCTGTTCGCTTTTGTTTTGGCTGAATAGGTCCATGTCTTGATTCTTGTAGCAAGTGGTTATGAGTTTCTTCAATCCAAGAAACTCGAAGTTGTAGGCGAAATAAGTGAAGAAGTTGCTAACGCGAGGGTCATCGCAGTTGCACAGCACCGTCTTGCCGCGGAAATGCTCACGATAATGGCGTAGTTCGTTATTGATGTCCTCAAGTTGGGTGTAGAATTCGTCTTTCTTGGCAGCTTTTGCCCTGTCTATGCTTCTTTTTGCCATAAACGTATAAGATTGAAAGTTATGTGAGTTAGGAGCACGAACTATCAATCACGCCAAGACGCAAAAAGGGCGTGATGCTCCTTATTACGTTCAGCTATGAGGCAGCCTCGGAATGGAAACCTCAGTCTACTAATTAAGAATACACCACGCCTATTGCGAGATGCATTTCTATTACATAGTAGACTAAGGCACACCATACCGAATGCCTTATCACAATTATTTCTGTTACGTTATTTCCATCCAATAAGTTTCCGAGGCTTTTGGCTGAACGCGAAATAATAGCGAATGCTTTGTTTTTTTACCAACGATGTCATGTGCAATGTTGTTGTGTGCCATGCTTTTTAGAGCTAATGACCAACAATACTTTGCCATAAATGCAAAGTTACGAAATAAAGATGAAAATATGGCTTTATCGGCTTTGAAAAATCAGATAAAAACTATATATTTGTAGTCAGAAATCAAGTCAAAGAGCTTGGCTTGCATCTGATGAGCGATACGTTTATTGTTAATGACTTGATAGAAGAGCCAAGGAAAAAACAAAAGCAAGACAATGGATAAAGGGCAATTTTTATTATATCAAACTCCTGATGGCGATTCACAGATAGAAGTGAAGTTGCAGAACGATACTGTCTGGCTATCACTTGACCAGATGGCAGAGTTGTTTCAGCGTAATAAGTCCACTATCTCACGACATATAAAGAATGTGTTGGAGGATGGCGAATTACAAGAAGAGGCAACTATTGCAAATTTTGCAACAGTTCAAAATGAAGGGACTCGCAAGGTTGAAAGGGTAATAGCTTACTACAATCTCGACATGATTATCAGCGTAGGTTATCGTGTACATTCCTACCGTGGTGTTCAGTTCCGTATATGGGCAACCAAGGTATTGAAGGAGTATATAGTGAAAGGCTTCGCCATGAACGATGACCTGTTGAAAAGAGCTGGAGGTGGCAATTACTTTGACGAGCTGCTTGCAAGAATACGTGACATCCGCTCCAGTGAAAAAGTGTTCTATCGCAAGGTATTGGAGATTTATGCCCTCAGTATCGACTATGACCCACGAGTGGAAATGACACAAAAGTTCTTCAAGACTGTACAGAACAAGATGCACTATTCTGTTCATGGTCATACTGCGGCGGAAATAATTTACGAAAGAGCCGATGCTGAGAAAGACTTTATGGGACTTACAACATGGTCTGGAGCTATGCCAACAAAACCAGAAGCGGAAATAGCCAAGAACTATCTCACCCACGAAGAGATAAAATCACTGAACCGCATCGTAAGCCTGTATCTTGACTTCGCCGAAATGCAAGCCGAGGAGCACCGACCTATGTATATGAAGGATTGGATAAACATTCTCGATGATTTCCTCCGTATCTCCCGAAAAGACATCCTCACCCATGCAGGCAAAATCTCCGCCAAACTCGCCAAAGAGAAAGCCGACCAGGAATACGACAGATTCAAGGAGCGCACCAAGAACACCCTCTCGCCTGTAGAGATTCATTTCTTGGAGAATTTTGAGCGCGAGCAAAAGAGATTATCTGGAGGAAAAGACAATAATAAGTAAAGTCTGCTCTACATATCAGCCACACCTTAATTATAACAGAATACAAGCAAGTCCTGATGACCGATTGTGCTTAACTCCCAATCGGTCATCAGGCTGTTTTTTATCCCAAATCGGTCATTAGGGCTTGCTTGGATTTTGTATTTTTAGAAGAGTGGATTTTGTTTGGCTTTTAATGAGTAATAGCGGGCTATTGCGAATTAAAAACAAGCAAAAGACGCCTTATAAAAAGCAAAAGACTGCAAGCAGTTATTAAAATTATACATTGAACGGCCTAATGACCGATTTGGGTTTATCTCACCACGATTTCATCGGTGAAGAGCCATCCGAATTCGGTGTCGCAGCTGCCCTGCACTCTCACGTAGCGTGCCTTCTGGCTGCCATGCCATGCCTGAGTGCGGTAGCCAACACGACAGGGGTCGCGCTGCGGCTGGTCTTGAGAATACACCTGAGTGAATGTCTTGCCGTCTTCGCTCAGAGAAACCCGATATTTGGTAGGATAATAAATCCACGGACCGAGCGACTGCATAAATACCGCCGACACCTCATGCAGCTTCTGTATGCTGCCCATGTCTATCGTCACATCGAGACACCATCCCTCGGTGCCTGTGAAGCCTTGCCATTTCTTGTCAGCATAGGTCCATCCGCCACGCACTCCGTCAACAAGCGCCTGTTCGCCACCGGCAGTGTATTTGGGATGCAACGGTGTGTTGTAGGTCACACGGCAGCCGCGAGCCTTATGCTTCACGGGAGTGAACGACTCCTTGCGCTCGCCAATCTCATGGCGCAGGTCGAAGGCGTGGATTCCCATAGCCCTCACCGTGTCACACTCTGCCAAGGCACGACGGTGGAAATCGGCATAGTCTTTCTTCTCCGCCCCGTTCCATCCTATCTCGGCTATCGCCATCGCACGTGGCCAGAACATATACTCCATCTGCTCGTCAGACGGTATGTATTCTGCCCACAGGTTAGCCTGCAAGCCCGTGATATGGCGGCGCTCGTCGGCGGTGAGGTCATCGCCCGGCACGTAGTCATACATCTTCTTGAGTGTGAGGTATCCGCCCATCGCCGTAGGCTGGGTGATGGGAGCATCCTGATATCTGTCGATATAGCAGTAGTCGCCCGGCGAGAGCACCACATCGTAGCCGTGCTCGATAGCCTTGCGTGCCAGGTCGGTCTCTCGCCACACCATCACAGTGGTATTGGGAGCGAGACGCGAGGCTATCACCTCGTCCCATCCCACGAGGCGTCTGCCGTGGGCATTGAGGAAATTGCCGAAGTGGGTGATGAGATGTGCCTGCAGTCCTGCCTTGTCGGTATGCAGCTCTTTCATCATGCGCAGGCAGAGCAGACAGTTGTCCCAGGCTTTCATCACTGCCTCGTCGCCTCCCACATGGATATATTCCGAAGGGAATATGTCCATCACCTCAAGGAGCACGTTCTCAAGGAAATCGTATGTTGCCACACTGCCGGGACACATGTCGGAATCCTTGTATGGCTCATGGGAGCATGACAGTTCGGGATAGGCGGCGAGCACTTCTTCTGAGTGTCCCGGCATCTCTATCTCCGGCACTATCGTTATGCCCCGGTCGGCGGCATAGTTTACGAGCTCACGCAGTTGGTCCTGGGTGTAATACCCGCCGTAGGCTCCCTGTGTGCCCTCCTCCACGTATTTTCCGCCGTTGTCGGTCCACTCCTGCCATGTGGCATAGGGACGCCAAGCGGCGAGGTTGGTGAGCCGGGGGTATCGCTTTATCTCTATTCGCCATCCGGCGGCATCGGTGAGATGCAGATGCAGACGGTTGAACTTATATCGCGCCATGGCGTCGATCTGACGCTTCAGGAAGTCGATGGAACGGAAATGGCGCGACACATCGAGCATCATCGAGCGCCACTTGTATGCCGGTGCGTCAACCACATCGCAGCATGCCACTCCCTTCTTCGTAGTCAACTGTCTCACCGTAGCCCAAGCCAGACGGAAGCCGTCGGCACTGGCGGCTCGGATAAGGATGGTGTCGGGAGAAACATGCAACTGGTAGGCTTCGGCTTCTGCCCCATCTTTCAGCGTCAGTCCGGCTATCGACTTTGGAGACAGTCTGTCGAATATCATCACCTGGCGGGCGCCTTCCTTGCTGGCAGCCATCCATGGCTCGGAATAGATGTTGCGTGCGATGTCCCCCACCCTGTTCTCCACTCTCACTTGTCTGCCACGGGTCTGGAATGTGCCTTTGGCTGGCGCATACGACTGTGGCCTAGGCAGTATGCCCTGTGCTGACGCCTTGCTCTGCGGCGTGGCCACGGCAAAGGTGAGGACAAGGCTCATGGCGAGTGTCTTCACTCTTTTGCGTATTCTTCTGTCTATATTCATGTGATATTATGTTTTCTGTATTCCAACTTAGGTTTCCTGTGTTTTCTATGTATTTGCAAAGATAATGCAAAAAAATGAAAAGACACAAGACTTTCATTTAATCAAGTCCGAATTCAGAATCTGCACGAGATTGATGCAGTTTTTAAAGGAATCTGCACGAGATTAATGCAGAATTTGAAGAAAACTGCACGAATTTGATGCAAAAACGGGTATAAACTTCGTGTAAAAGATATTTATTGAATTAAACCATATGCGAGAAAGGAGTGAAACAGATTATTGAAACAACATCTCATACAAGGAAAAGCGGCATGAAGGAGAAATCAGAAATCTCCCTACATGCCGTTTTATTGTCGAATAAAACAATCTTCTAAGCCCCAAGTCTGACCTTTACGTCAGACTGGATTTGGAGCTATCTTACTATAACTTTATACAATTACGAATAATGACATGAAAACACGATAAGGGCTGTCCCATATCAACAGGACAGCCCTCATAGCGTTTATTGTTTTCAGAAAGAGAATAGCGGAAACTGTGGTCCACCCTTCTCTTAATCATGTATAGTCAGAATTAGTTCTCCTCAACGGTCTGCTTGTCGGAGTAGTCGATTACGTTCTTGCGGTTTGCCTGCATACGGTCGTGCTCCTCCTGAGAACCAACGATGATTTTCTCAAACTCGCGAAGACCAGTACCGGCCGGGATGAGGTGACCGCAGATAACGTTCTCCTTCATACCCTCAAGACGGTCTACCTTACCGCGGATAGCAGCCTCGTTGAGCACCTTGGTGGTCTCCTGGAAGGATGCTGCCGACATAAAGCTCTTGGTCTGGAGGGCAGCACGTGTGATACCCTGGAGAATCTGAGTAGATGTAGCAGCCACTGCATCACGCACCTGAACGAGCTTGAGGTCGCGGCGCTTCAGACTTGAATTCTCGTCGCGCAGACGACGGGCTGTAATAATCTGTCCCTTCTGGAGTGTGTCGCTGTCGCCAGCATCCACTACAACCTTCTTGCCCCAGATGCGGTCGTTCTCCTCAGCGAAGTCGAGCTTGTCAACCATCTGCTGCTCGAGGAACGTGGTATCGCCCGGATCGTTGATCTGAACCTTACGCATCATCTGACGAACGATGATCTCGAAGTGCTTATCGTTGATCTTCACACCCTGCAGACGGTAAACGTCCTGTACCTCGTTGACGATGTACTCCTGAACGGCGGTAGGACCCTTGATGGCGAGGATATCGCCAGGGGTGATAGAACCGTCGGAGAGCGGTGTTCCGGCGCGTACGGCGTCGTGCTCCTGCACAAGAATCTGCTTAGAGAGCGAAACGAGATATTTACGCTGCTCGCCAGTCTTCGATGTAACGATGATCTCACGGTTACCACGCTTTACCTTGCCCATTGTAACCTCACCGTCGATTTCTGACACTACAGCAGGGTTGGATGGGTTGCGGGCCTCGAAGAGCTCTGTTACTCGTGGGAGACCTCCCGTGATATCTCCTGCCTTGCCGACAGAACGTGGAATCTTGACGAGAGTGACACCGGTTGCCACCTTCTGACCGTCTACCACTACAACGTGACCACCCACAGGGAGGTTGTATGTTCCAATCACCTCGCCGTTCTCATCTATGATGTCGCAGGTTGGCACCTTGCTCTTGTCCTTAGACTCGGTGATGATGGTCTCGGTGAGTCCGGTGGTATCGTCGGTCTCTGAATGGTAGGTAACGCCCTCGATAACGTCGCGGAACTTCAGCGTACCGGCATACTCTGTAACGATGACGGCGTTGAATGGGTCCCACTTGGCGATTACCTCACCCTTGGCGAGCACATCGCCTGCCTTGTGGTAGAGCGAGCTACCGTAAGGCACGTTCATAGAAGAAAGCGTGATGCCTGTATGTGGATCGATGAAGCGGATTTCAGCCAGACGGCTCACTACCATCTCGCACTCGCGGTCGCTGCCATCGTCGGTTTTCTCAACGAATGGCACCGTGCGCAACTCATCGAATTCAATCTTTGAATCGTTCTTTGCTACGATAGTGGCATTGGCGGCTGCGTTGGCAGCCACACCACCGGCGTGGAACGTACGGAGGGTAAGCTGTGTACCAGGCTCACCGATAGCCTGTGCGGCGATGACTCCTACTGCCTCACCCTTCTGAACCATACGGCTGGTAGCAAGGTTACGTCCGTAACACTTCATGCAGACGCCGTGCTTGCTCTCGCAGGTGAGCACTGAACGGATCTCAACGCTCTCGATTGGAGAGTCCTCGATAGCCTGGGCGATAGACTCTGTGATCTCGTCGCCGGCAGCCACGATGAGCTCGCCAGTCTGAGGATTCACGATATCGTGTACTGACACACGGCCGAGGATGCGCTCATAGAGGGTAGAGATAACCTCGTCGCCGTTCTTCAGAGCTGTGCATACAAGTCCGCGCAATGTGCCGCAGTCTTCCTCGTTGATGATGACGTCGTGAGAAACGTCAACAAGACGACGGGTCAGATATCCGGCGTCGGCAGTCTTCATGGCGGTATCGGCAAGACCCTTACGGGCACCGTGGGTAGAGATGAAGTACTCCAACACGCTCATTCCCTCCTTGAAGTTAGACAAGATAGGGTTCTCGATAATCTGTGCACCTTCTGCACCAGCCTTCTGTGGCTTTGCCATAAGTCCACGCATACCGGCAAGCTGACGAATCTGGTCTTTAGAACCACGGGCTCCGGAGTCAAGCATCATGTATACGGCGTTGAATCCCTGGTCGGCCTCTGTCATCTGCTTCATCAATACATCACCAAGCTCGTTGTTGACGTGGGTCCAGGCATCGATTACCTGGTTGTAACGCTCCTTGTCGGTGATGAATCCCATATTATAGTTGTCAGTAATCTGACGAACTTCGTCATTTCCACGCTGAACGAGTGCTTTCTTCTCCTCTGGGATGATGATGTCGTCGAGGTTGAAGGAAAGTCCGGCGAGGTATGCCATACGGTAACCGAGGTTCTTGATACCATCGAGGAACTCGCAGGCACGGGCGAAACCAACAGCCTTGATAACATCAGAGATGATGTCGCGCAAGCTCTTCTTGGAGATTACCTTGTTTACATAACCTACCTCGTCTGGAATGATGCCATTCACGATTACACGACCTACTGATGTCTCAACGAGTTTCTGCTCGTAGCCACCATTGTCGGCAAGGTCCTTGACAACGACCTTGACCTGAGCGTGGAGATCGCAACGGCCTTCGTTGTGGGCGATGATAGCCTCTTCCGGACCGTAGAATGTGAGACCCTCTCCCTTAGCACCCGGACGGATCTTGGTGATATAGTAAAGACCAAGCACCATATCCTGTGACGGCACCGTGATAGGCGCACCGTTGGCTGGGTTGAGGATGTTGTGGCTCTGGAGCATCAGAATCTGTGCCTCGAGCACTGCCTCATTGCTCAATGGGAGGTGGACAGCCATCTGGTCACCGTCGAAGTCGGCGTTGAACGCAGTACAAGCCAATGGATGGAGCTGGATTGCCTTACCCTCGATGAGCTTAGGCTGGAAGGCCTGGATACCGAGACGGTGAAGCGTAGGGGCACGGTTAAGGAGAACCGGATGACCCTTCATCACATTCTCAAGGATATCCCAGATAACAGGCTCACGACGGTCAACGATCTTCTTGGCGCTCTTCACGGTCTTCACGATGCCGCGCTCGATGAGCTTGCGGATGATGAATGGCTTGTAGAGCTCTGCTGCCATCAGCTTAGGAAGACCGCACTCGCCCATCTTCAGCTCAGGACCAACGACGATAACTGAACGTGCTGAATAGTCGACACGCTTACCGAGGAGGTTCTGACGGAAACGTCCTGCCTTACCCTTCAGAGAGTCGGAGAGAGACTTCAACGGACGGTTTGACTCGCTCTTCACGGCGCTGCTCTTGCGGGAGTTGTCGAACAAGCTGTCAACAGCCTCCTGGAGCATACGCTTCTCGTTGCGGAGAATTACCTCTGGAGCCTTGATCTCTATGAGTCGCTTCAGGCGGTTGTTACGTATGATGACACGACGATAAAGGTCGTTGAGGTCGGATGTGGCGAAACGTCCACCATCCAGCGGCACCAACGGACGGAGCTCCGGTGGAGTGACAGGGATGATCTTCATAATCATCCACTCAGGACGGTTCACGTTGCTGCTTCCACGGAATGCCTCTACCACCTGCAGACGCTTCAGAGCCTCTGTCTTGCGCTGCTGTGATGAATCGGTATTGGCGCGGTCGCGGAGTTCGTATGAGAGTGAGTCAAGGTCGAGACCTGCCAAGAGGTCGTAGATAGCCTCGGCTCCCATCTTTGCGATGAACTTGTTAGGATCTGAATCATCAAGATACTCGTTGTCCTCTGGAATCTGATCCATAAGATCGAGATACTCGTCCTCTGTGAGGAGGTCCATCTTGTGGGAACCGTTGAGTTCCTCTTCCTTCTCAGGATCCATTCTGCCAGCCAGCACACCTGGCTGCACAACGATATACTTCTCATAGTATACCACAGAGTCGAGCTTCTTGGTAGGCAGTCCGAGCAGGTAGCCGATCTTGTTCGGCAATGAGCGGAAATACCAGATGTGGGCCACTGGAACTACAAGCTCGATATGGCCGGTACGCTCACGACGTACCTTTTTCTCGGTGACTTCCACACCGCATCGGTCGCAGACGATGCCTTTGTATCTGATACGCTTGTACTTTCCGCAGGCACACTCGAAATCCTTTGTAGGACCGAAGATGCGCTCGCAGAAGAGTCCGTCGCGCTCCGGTTTGTATGTACGGTAGTTTATGGTTTCAGGCTTGGTAACCTCACCGAATGAATTCTCGAGGATTTCCTCTGGCGATGCTAAGCTGATGGTAATCTTCGTGAAATTACTCTTTATCTTTGTATCTTTCTTAAAAGCCATAATTCTTGTTTATATATGTATGAGTAAAGAGTTGCAATATTAGTCGAGGGTAACGCTCAGACCAAGGCCACGCAGCTCATGGAGCAACACATTGAGAGACTCTGGGATGCCGGCTGTAGGCATAGGCTCGCCCTTGACGATTGCCTCATAAGCCTTGGAACGGCCTACTACGTCGTCTGACTTGATGGTCAGAATCTCCTGCAATACATGACTTGCACCGAATGCCTCGAGTGCCCAGACCTCCATCTCTCCAAAACGCTGTCCACCGAACTGCGCCTTACCACCGAGTGGCTGCTGGGTGATGAGTGAGTACGGACCGATAGAACGGGCGTGCATCTTGTCCTCTACCATGTGGCCGAGCTTGAGGAAGTATGTGATACCCACTGTAGCCGGCTGGTCGAACCTCTCTCCTGTCTCACCGTCATAGAGGTGCATAGAACCGAGGTTTGGCAAACCTGCCTTGTCTGTCCACTCCTTGAGGTCGTCGAGGTGGGCACCGTCGAAGATAGGAGTAGCGAACTTCACGCCGAGACGCTTTCCGGCAGCACCGAGGATAGCCTCGAAAATCTGACCGAGGTTCATACGTGAAGGCACACCCAATGGGTTGAGCACCAAGTCAACAGGACGTCCGTCCGGCAAGAACGGCATATCCTCCTGGCGAACGATCTTCGACACGATACCCTTGTTACCGTGGCGTCCGGCCAACTTGTCGCCGACACCGATCTTACGCTTCTTGGCGATGTATACCTTTGCCATCTGCAGGATGCCCGATGGCAGCTCGTCGCCGATGGTGATGGCGAACTTGCGACGCTTGTTCTCTGCATCGAGAAGCTTTGCCTTCTTCAGGAAGTTTGTGATGAGCTTTGAAATCAAGCCGTTTGTATGGTCATCGTCTGTCCAGTTGTTCGACTGGATTTCCTCATAGTTGATGTTCATGAGCTGGGTAGCGGTGAACTTGCTGCCCTTTGTGATGATCTCGGCACGTGAATAGTCCTTGATACCCTGGCAAACCTTGTCCTCGGTGAGAGTCAGGAGCTTGTCAACGAGGATATCCTTCAGGTCGTCGATCTTTGCCTCATACTCCTCGTCTATCTTAGCAAGGATAACCTTGTCCTTCTGCTTTGAAGCACGGGTCTTGATAGCACGAGAGAACAGCTTCTTGTCGATTACCACACCGCTCAATGATGGGTTGGCCTTCAATGAAGAATCCTTCACATCACCTGCCTTGTCGCCGAAGATGGCTCTCAGAAGCTTCTCCTCTGGTGACGGGTCGCTCTCTCCCTTAGGAGAAATCTTACCGATGAGGATATCGCCTGGCTCTACACGGGCACCGACACGGATGATACCGTTGTCGTCGAGGTCCTTGGTTGCCTCTTCGCTGACGTTAGGAATATCGTTTGTGAACTCCTCAGTACCGCGCTTTGTCTCACGCACGTCGAGAGAGAACTCGTCGACATGAACAGATGTCAGCACGTCGTCACGGACGATACGCTCGTTGAGCACGATGGCGTCCTCATAGTTGTAACCCTTCCATGGCATATAGGCCACGAGCAGGTTGCGACCGAGTGCGAGCTCGCCATCCTCTGTAGCATAACCCTCTGTCAGGATATCGCCCTTCTTCACTCTCTGTCCCTTGTTGCAGATAGGACGGAGGTCGATGGTCATGTTCTGGTTGGTACGACGGAACTTAGGTATGCGGTATTCCTTGAGCGCTGGCTCGAAGCTTACGAATTCCTCGTCCTCGGTTCTGTCGTAGAGGATACGGATTGTGGTAGCGTCAACATATTCGATAACGCCTTCGCCCTCGGCAGTGATCATAGTACGTGAGTCTACACATACCTGCTTCTCGACTCCGGTACCTACGATAGGTGCCTCATTGTGGAGCAATGGAACTGCCTGGCGCATCATGTTGGATCCCATCAACGCACGGTGAGCATCGTCATGCTCCAAAAATGGGATGAGTCCGGCAGCGATAGAAGCGATCTGCTGTGGAGAAACGTCCATGAGGTCAACGTCTGTCGGTGGCACGACTGGGAAGTCGGCATCCTGACGACACTTGACAACTTCACGGATGAACGTACCGTCGTCATTCAGCGGAGCATTTCCCTGACCGATCACGTGGTCTTCCTCATCCTCAGCGGTAAGGTAAACGACATCCTCGTTCTTCAGGTCTACTACACCGTTCTCAACCTTACGGTATGGAGTCTCGATGAATCCGAGTTCATTTATCTTGGCATACACACAGAGAGAAGAGATAAGTCCGATGTTAGGACCCTCAGGACTCTCGATAGGACACAGACGACCATAGTGTGTGTAGTGAACGTCACGAACCTCGAATCCGGCACGCTCTCTTGACAGACCGCCAGGTCCGAGGGCAGAGAGACGACGCTTGTGGGTTACCTCAGCAAGCGGGTTGGTCTGGTCCATGAACTGTGACAATGGGTTGGTGCCGAAGAATGAGTTGATGACACTTGAGATTGTCTTGGTGTTGATCAAGTCTGTTGGCTTGAACACCTCATTGTCGCGCACGTTCATACGCTCACGGATTGTGCGGCTCATACGAGCCAGACCGATAGAGAACTGGTTGCTCAACTGCTCGCCGACGGTGCGTACACGACGGTTGCTCAAGTGGTCGATATCATCGACTGTAGCATTGGAGTTAACCAGCTGGATGAGATACTTGATGATCTCGATTATATCTTCTTTGGTCAGGATTCGAACATCCTCGTCGGTATCAAGACCCAGTTTCTTGTTGATGCGGTAACGGCCCACCTTGCCCAAGTCATAACGCTTGTCAGAGAAGAACAGGTTCTGGATAACCTCCTTTGCACTTGCCTCATCAGCAGGATCAGCATTACGCAGCTGCTTGTAGATGTAGAGCACGGCGTCCTTCTCAGAGTTTGTCGGGTCTTTCTGCAATGTGTTGAACACGATGGAGTACTTGTTTGCAGACTCGGCATCCTTGTGGAGAAGGATAGTAGAAGCACCACTGTCGATGATGTCCTCCATGTTCTCCTTTGTGATGACAGTCTCACGCTCCATGATGACCTCGTTGCGCTCGATTGATACAACCTCACCGGTGTCCTCGTCAACGAAATCCTCATTCCAGCTCTTCAATACCGTTCCGGCAAGAGTTCTGCCAACGGCCTCCTTCAGATTCTTCTTGTTCACCTTAACCTCCTCGGCAAGGTCGAATATCTGCAGGATGTCCTTGTCTGACTCAAAACCGATGGCACGCAGAAGAGTAGTTACAGGCAACTTCTTCTTACGGTCGATGTAAGCGAACATAACGTTGTTGATGTCAGTAGCAAACTCAATCCATGAACCCTTGAACGGGATGATACGTGCAGAATAGAGTGCAGTACCGTTGGCATGCACACCCTGGCTGAAGAAAACGCCAGGCGAACGGTGCAGCTGAGATACAACAACACGCTCTGCTCCATTAATCACGAAAGTACCATTACTCGTCATATAAGGGATCGTACCGAGGAAGACATCCTCGATAACAGTACCGAAGTCCTCATGCTCAGGGTCCGTACAGTATAGTTTCATCTTGGCCTTCAAAGGCACACTATAAGTAAGACCACGCTCCAGACACTCATCAATAGAGTAGCGAGGCGGGTCGATATAGTAATCCAAGAACTCAAGAACGAAATTATTACGAGTGTCGGTTATAGGGAAATTCTCAGAGAACACCTTGTACAAACCGTCGTTCTCACGTTCCTCAGGCGGAGTGTCCAACTGCAGGAAGTCTCTAAAAGACTTTAATTGCACATCGAGGAAATCCGGATACGGCATCGGATTCTTGATGCTGGCAAAGTTTACTCTGTTATCAACGATTTTAGAAGCCATTACAGATTTTTGTTACCGTTATATAAGCCACCATTGAATATATAGAAGACTCTCAAAGGAGAGCCGGAGCCACTGCTGCGGTGGTTAACAACAGAAGCGCAAAGACACAAAAAGGTTAAGACTCTTCTATTGGAAGAACCTTAACCTTAAATATTTTTTAATACTCAATTACTTGAGCTCAACCTTAGCACCAGCCTCTTCGATAGCCTTCTTCAGGTTCTCAGCCTCAGCCTTAGCCAAACCCTCCTTCAATGTAGAAGGTGCACCGTCAACGAGCTCCTTAGCCTCCTTCAGACCAAGACCGCAAGCCTCCTTAACAGCCTTTACAACCTGAAGCTTAGCGCCACCTACCTCAGCGAGAACAACGTCGAAAGAAGTCTTCTCCTCTGCCTCAGCTGCACCACCAGCAGCAGGACCAGCAGCAACAGCAACAGCTGCAGCAGCAGGCTCAATTCCGTACTCGTCCTTCAGGACTGTTGCCAACTCGTTTACTTCCTTAACTGTCAAATTTACCAATTCTTCAGCAATAGCTTTGATATCTGCCATTTTATTCTAAATTTTTATTGTTTTTTTAATGTTAATGTTAGTGACTTTAATTGTTTTTATTCAGGACGCTCGCCTAAAGTCTTAAGCACACCGTGGATAGTGTTTGCACCTGATTGGAGAGCTGAAACGACGTTCTTTGCAGGAGACTGAAGCAAAGCAACAATGTCTGCGATAACCTCGTTCTTGCTCTTGAGAGCTGCAAGTTCCTCAAGTTTGTCAGCACCTACGAAGAGACCTTCCTCAGCATAAGCACCCTTGAGTGTAGGAATACCTTCCTTGACATAGCTCTTCAGCAACTTAGCAGGAACATTAGCTGTGTTACAGAACAAAACAGCTGTGCTACCCTTCAAGCAGCTGTAGAGAGGCTCGAAATCGATTTCTGAAGCCTCGAACGCCTTGCGAAGAAGATTATTCTTCACAACAACCATCTGAATCTCACTCTTGAAGCACTTGCGGCGCAAGTCGCTTGTCTTGGCAGCGTCCAGTCCGTGAACGTCAACCAAATAGAAGTGAGCGAACTCTTTGAGTTTCTCGCCAAGTTCAACAACTATAGTATCTTTTACTTCCTTTTTCATTTTACAAAACTTTTAGAGTTATTCAACTGATTTAGGATCAATCTTGATACCCTTACTCATCGTACTAGAAAGATAGATACTCTTGATATATGTACCCTTAGCAGCAGACGGTTTCAACTTGATTACAGTAGCTATGAATTCTTTAGCATTCTGATAGATCTGCTCTGGAGTGAATGAAATCTTACCGATTGATGTGTGAATAATACCAGACTTGTCAACCTTGAAGTCAATCTTACCGGCCTTTACCTCCTTGACAGCCTTAGCTACATCCATGGTAACGGTACCGCTCTTAGGGTTAGGCATGAGTCCGCGAGGACCAAGCACACGGCCAAGAGGACCGATCTTACCCATGCAAGAAGGCATTGTTATGATAACATCAATGTCAGTCCATCCACCTTTGATCTTTTCGATGTACTCGTCAAGACCAACATAATCAGCGCCAGCTTCTTTAGCAGCAGCCTCAGCATCAGGTGTGCAGAGACAGAGAACACGTGTAACCTTACCAGTTCCGTTAGGCAGTGTAACAACACCGCGAACCATCTGGTTGGCCTTACGTGGATCAACGCCCAAACGCACATCGATATCAAGAGAAGCCTCGAACTTGGTAGTGGTAATTTCCTTTACCAACTCTGAAGCCTCCTTCAAAGAGTATGCTTTCCCTGCTTCAATCTTATCAGCTACTGATTTTTGATTTTTTGTCAGTTTACTCATTTTCTTAAGTTGAAGTTATAAATTATTTACCAGGGAAGTCCCCATTTACAGTGATACCCATACTTCTTGCTGTACCTGCTACAAGTCTCATTGCAGACTCGACAGTGAAGCAGTTCAAATCCGGCATCTTGTCTTCTGCGATAGCCTTGACCTGATCCCAAGTTACAGAAGCAACCTTCTTACGGTTTGGTTCAGAAGAACCCTTCTTTACCTTGGCAGCCTCGAGCAGCTGAACAGCAGCTGGAGGAGTCTTTATCTCAAAGCTATATGACTTGTCAGTATAGTAAGTGATAACAACAGGAAGAATCTTACCTGCCTTATCCTGGGTCCTGGCGTTGAACTCTTTGCAGAATCCCATAATGTTAATACCCTTAGAACCAAGTGCAGGTCCTACTGGAGGTGAAGGATTCGCAGCGCCACCTTTAATCTGTAATTTGATTAATCCAGCAACTTCTTTAGCCATTTCTTTGTTTATTAAAAATTGATTATTATAAAAGAGTCACACACCCGTAACAGCGAGTTACTCTTTTGTTACTTGCATAAAACTCAACTCAAGCGGTGTCTTACGTCCGAAGATCTTAACCATAACCTTCAGTTTGTGCTTCTCAGTATTTACCTCTTCGATAACTCCAGTGAAACCACTGAATGGTCCGTCGGTCACCTTCACGGTGTCGTTGACAATGTATGGGATTGCAACCTCATCCACTATCTCAGACTCCTCGGCGCTTCCGAACATACGGTTGATATCAGACTGCTTTACAGGAGTAGGATGATCCAAACCGCCAAGAAAACCCAAAACGTTTGGCATGAACCTCAATGTGTGAGCGGTATCGCCTTTCAACTCCGCCTCGATAAGAACATATCCCGGAAGAGCGATTTTCTCTTTCACGACACGCTTACCATTACGCAAAGTAGCATGTTTTTCTGTAGGTATGAATACCTGAAAAACATACTTAGAAAGCAATTCGTTGTGTTTTAATTCTGCTTCGATGTATTCTTTCACCTTAGCTTCTTTTCCGCTAACGGCACGAAGAACATACCAGTTTCTCTTAGTTTCAGCCATTTTCTCAAACGATTAGTTAGGATAAACCACACTCATGACAAAGCTAAACACGGAGTCCATTGCGAAGACTACAAGTGCTATGATCAAGGAAGCAGATAATACAACCATAGCATTGTGGGTCAACTCACCCCGCGTCGGCCAAGTAGTTTTATGCGCAAGTTCGTCGTAACAAACCTTGCAATAATTTCCAAACTTTTTGAACATAATTATTGAATTAGCACGGGAAGAGAGGCTCGAACTCCCGACACCTGGTTTTGGAGACCAGTGCTCTACCAACTGAGCTATTCCCGTAAAAAAGAGTTCCGCTTTATTCCAAACGGAACTCTTGTATTTATCTGAAGACTATTGATTAGTCATCGATGATCTCTGTGATCTGGCCAGCACCTACTGTACGACCACCCTCACGGATAGCGAAACGGAGACCAACGTTCAGAGCAACAGCATAGATCAAGTCTACAGTGATTGTTACGTTGTCACCAGGCATTACCATCTCAACTCCCTCTGGAAGAGAGATCTCACCTGTACAGTCCATTGTACGGAGGTAGAACTGAGGACGATACTTGTTTCCGAATGGAGTGTGACGTCCACCTTCCTCTTTCTTCAGAACGTAGATCTGAGCCTTGAACTTCTTGTAAGGCTTGATCTGTCCTGGGTGGCAGAGAACCATACCACGCTTGATCTCGTTCTTGTCGATACCACGGAGCAGCAGACCAACGTTGTCACCAGCCTCACCCTCTTCGAGGAGCTTGCGGAACATCTCAACGCCAGTTACAACTGACTTCTTGTCCTCACCGAGACCGAGCAGCTCAACCTCGTCGCCAACCTTAACGCGACCAGTCTCGATACGACCAGTAGCAACAGTACCACGACCAGTGATTGAGAATACGTCCTCAACAGGCATCAAGAATGGCTTATCCAAGTCACGTGGAGGCAGTGGAATCCATGTGTCAACAGCGTCCATAAGCTCCATAACCTTCTCTACCCACTTGTCAACACCGTTCAGTGCACCAAGAGCAGAACCACGGATGATAGGAGTATTGTCGCCATCGTACTCGTACTGATCAAGAAGCTCACGCATCTCCATCTCAACGAGCTCGAGCATTTCCTCGTCCTCAACCATATCACACTTGTTCAGGAAAACAACCAGACGTGGAACGTTTACCTGGCGAGCGAGAAGCACGTGCTCACGTGTCTGAGGCATAGGACCATCAGTAGCAGCAACCACGATGATAGCACCATCCATCTGAGCGGCACCAGTAACCATGTTCTTCACATAGTCGGCGTGTCCCGGACAGTCAACGTGTGCATAGTGACGGTTAGCTGTCTCATACTCGATGTGAGCAGTATTGATGGTAATACCACGCTCTTTTTCCTCAGGAGCGTTGTCAATCTGATCGAAAGACTTAATCTCTTCTGAACCGAAACCCTTCTCGCTGAGAACCTTTGAGATGGCAGCTGTCAGAGTAGTCTTACCGTGGTCTACGTGACCAATAGTACCAATGTTTACGTGCGGTTTGGTACGTACGAATGTCTCTTTAGCCATAGCTTTTCTTTAGTTTATTATTTATAATGAATTATCGTGTTAATCGTGCTTCCTATTAAAAAAAATAAAAAAGCCGTAGAGCTGTAACCGAGACTTGAACTCGGGACCTCTTCCTTACCAAGGAAGTGCTCTACCACTGAGCTATTACAGCAGCGAGAGCGGAAAACGGGGCTCAAACCCGCGACCCCCAGCTTGGAAGGCTAGTGCTCTATCAACTGAGCTATTTCCGCAAAAATCTCTACTGAAGTGGGTGGTGATGGATTCGAACCACCGAAGTCGAAAGACAGCAGATTTACAGTCTGCCCCATTTGGCCACTCTGGTAACCACCCTTGTCATGTTTCAGACACCTTGCGTTTGAGCCTCTTGTCGGATTCGAACCAACGACCCCGAGATTACAAATCACGTGCTCTGGCCAACTGAGCTAAAGAGGCAAAACCTTGCAGCCGTATTGGCTTGTCGCAAGCGATGTGTCTTGAACACGGCTGCAAAGGTACGCATTATTTTTAAACCACCAAAACTTTTGGGCTTTTTTTTTAATTTTCCCTTGATTTTTCTTTAAATTTGGTCAGTTGAACCTTCATAGAGTCCACACACTGGTCGATTGCCTCCTCAAAAGTGTCGCATGTCTTCTCTACGAAAAGTTTGCTTCCAGGCACCGTAACACTGAGGCTTGCCTCCTTGTTCATGGCCGTTGCAGGCTTCACGACTTTCAGCTGTACTTCTGTGTTCTGGATATCCTCATAAGTCTTTGACAACTTCTCTACCTTCTTCTCGATGAATGCCTTCAACTGGTCTGTTGCGTCGAAGTGAATTGATTTAATCTTAATTTCCATAGTTCTTTCTCCTATATTAAAAAGGTTATCGCCGCGGATGAGCGGCTTTGTACTCTTGTTTAAGTTTCTCGAATGTGGTGTGTGTATAGATCTCCGTGGTGACCAGACTCTCATGTCCGAGCAGTTTCTGCACGCTTTCCAGTCCGGCGCCATGGTTGAGCATCGTGGTGGCGAAGGTGTGTCGGAGCACGTGGGGAGAGCGTTTCTTTGCCGTGCAGACCCGCGAGATGTTTTTCTTCACCCGGTATCTTACGGCTGCGTCATCCATCCGTATGCCTTTTTTCGTCACGAACAGGGCTTCGGTATGGCGCGTTACGTTCTCGTCTCTAACCTTTATATAATAGAGAATCTCCTTTTTAAGTTCCTCGCCGAATGGGATTATGCGCTGCTTGCTGCGTTTTCCGGTCACCTTTACCTGAAGGTTTACGAAATCAACGGCATCGTCGTCGAGCGACGTCAGTTCCGAGAGGCGCATCCCCGTTTCATAGAACACCATGATTATCGTTCTGGCGCATACGTCTATGAATTTCGTCATGTCCCACATCGTTTCATCGAGCAGTTCCTGCATCTCTGAATCTTTAACGAATACCGGAAGGCGTTTGTTTTTCTTCACTCCTTCGATTATCCGTGAGGGATCTTTGTCCACGAGTCCGTGGGAGAGGGCGAACTTGAAGAACGACCTCACGGCGCTGAGTCTTCTGTTGACCGACGCCGCCACGTTGCCTTTGTCTATCATTGTCTCCATCCATCCGCGAATGATGTCTGAGTCGATGGTGTTCCACGACAGTCCGGCGTCGACATTCCTGAAATACTCTTCGAGTTCGGTCAGGTCTTTACCGTATGCGAGCATCGTTTCCTCAGAGAAATTGCGCTCGTAACGCAGATAGTCTAAAAAACGCCTTATCATCATCAATTCGTCACTTGTGGATTGTTTTCCGCTACGAAAATACTCACTTTTCTTCAATTGACAAAATTTTCCGCTTCTTTTTTAGTACAAAACTGCCTCCAGGACATTTATGCGACCCGTTGGCGGAATCAATTTAACCCAAATCAACCGTTAGGGCTTGCTTGGATTTTGTTTTTAGAAGGATGGATTTTGTTTGGCTTTTAATGAGTAATAGCGGGTGTCGATATGAGTAAAAGCAGACCATATAGCTGATTCTTAGTAAAAAACAAGAATTTCCAAAAAACTGTCAGACCATCTGGTTTTTCGCCGTAACACTCTGACAAGCAGACAGTTGACTGTCATCCGATTGTCAGGCAATTGTCTGGATGGTTGGCTGACGAAAGGATTTGTCAGGTGTAAGGAATTCTGATGACAGGAATTGCCAGCGTTGGCAGAATCACGAAAACAGGAATATGGGTATTAAAACTTTAACTTATTGGACAGACGTCTGACTGCAATTCTGCCCAACAGGGGCAAGCTGCGTGCCCAGGATGGGTAAGCAGCGTTCCCCGGTTGGGCAAGCACCGTGCCCATCAACCATCCCCAATCGGCCTATGGATAAAAACAAAAGATGATACATCTGCACTTGAATCAATGTGCGAATGTATCATCTTTGCAAGGGCTCCGACTTACAGTAAAGTCCCGGCACCTTAAATATTCTTTTGATTATCTACCTAAGTACACCTCCTGTTACAAAAGAATTGTTCAAAAAACTTTGTTAAAACGTCTCTCTTGAAGGAGATTATTCCTCAGCGTCTCTCAGCTGCTGAACATAGATAGCGCGCTCCATCTTGAGTCTCTTGAGTACAGATGGTTTGTCGAACTGCTGACGGGCACGGAGCTCCTTAACAACACCTGTCTTCTCAAATTTTCTCTTGAACTTCTTCAAGGCTCTCTCGATGTTCTCGCCTTCCTTAACTGGTACAATAATCATTTTTTCTTTTTGTTTTATTTGGTTATACTTAATTAATTATCTATCAGATGCTTTGATAAGCGGCTGCAAAATTACTTCTATTTTTCAAATCTTGCAAGTTTTTACGTCAAAATATAAGAAAGTTGCATACTTTCTCATGTAAAGTTGCTAAGTTTCCCATTAAAAACCAGCAAGTTTCCCATAGAAAGCAGCCTACTTCCCGAATTCTTTCAGTTTGTCGCCGTCTATAAATACAAAGCCGCTCTTTCTTGCCACGATTACTCCATCGGCAAATCTATACACATCTATCACATCATCGTCAAGGTCTACCTTCAGCTCGATATCCTTGTCTGTAATAAAGAACCGCGTTCTCCCGTTGCTGTTTTTCATAAACGACAGGTTGTCAAGCTCAAGATATTTCGTGTAAACGTTTGATGCATTATAACTGCGTACCACTTTTCCGTCATCCTTTATTACGAAAGCACTGTCCTTGTCATTCACGACGAGACACCCTTTCTCTTTGTCCAGGCATTCAAACCGGCTTCTTTTCTCTATGTCGAGATACGCCTGTCCCTTAATAAAATTCCGGAATTTACCATACGTCTTCTTCGGATACTCCACAGTACGGATGTCTCTCATGTCCTCCGACGGCCAGACAATAGAATTTGAGAAAAGCAAAGTCTTCAACTTTTCGCCATTTGCCAATGTATCACGGACGGAGTTTTTGCCTTTGGAAAAGGACTGCCCCATAATTTTTCTTCCGCTCTGCGAATAAAGTTCCATATAGAACGTCTTGCTCAGATTCACTTTTTTATCGTCGTCATCAGTTCCGTAGCCGTTGCTGAAGACAGAGAGTTTCTGCGAATCCGCCTTCAACACGATATTGCCTCCCAAAGCGCCAAGTTTTGTCCTCCACTTTTCCTTCAGCATCATGTCAAAACAATAGACGTTGTGACAGTCTGCCATATATACATTCCCGTTCTCAAAACAGATATTGGAACCGAGATAGCCCAGCGACTTTCTCATTGGGTAGCACAGATAATAATAATGTGACGGTCCAAACAAAACTGTCGTAAGAAGAGAACCGATGAGACCACCAGCTAAGAAAGCAGATGCGTCTAAGTCTTCGTCGTATGCTCTGACTTTCTTCTTGTACACCTTTCCCGTTTCGAGGTTTATCTTGTACAAGTTGTCTGCAACGGCAAACAGAGTCTTGTCGTCATATAGTTGGGTATAGCATCTTTGGGCTTGCGAAGCCCATTTGTCACTTTCCCACAAAAACGAACCGTCGGAAATCCTGTACGCCAACAAATCCGGAAAGGCACCATTTCCCACGCCAAGCACAATATCCAGGGAGTCATTGACATAGACCGGAGTGATCTGGAGGAAAGACGCCACCTCGCCTGTTTCAAGTTTTCTGAACTCCACGTAATTGCGTATTTCCTTGTCCTTCCCCACTTCAAGCTGCATCACGGAAACCATATACGGGCCATTGATTGAAAAGGAAGTGGTCTTTGGATTTATTTCCCTTATCCAAGCGGCTTGTTTCCTGTCTTTTGCCGAGTATACGCTAAGGAGTCCCACATCACCCGTTTTCCCTTCTTCGTCGTGTCGCAGGTAATAATGGCTACATAGCTGCTGTCTTCTCCAAAGACAGCAGCCAGCGTGCCGCCGTTTCCGCCCATACGTAGTCCATAGAGTTCCTTGCCACGAGCGTCTTTGCCGTAACTCAATATGTCTGACGGCAGACTTTTGCCGCCAGGCTTTTCGTTCTCTTCAAAGCGGCTTGCCGCCGACTGTCCACAAGTTACAATCATCATCAAGGCGACAAGCACGCTGTATTTCCGGATATTCATCATATCCTTGCGGTGTTAGTCTTCAACCATTCCTTTTCTTCGTCGTTGAGCAATGGCGAGAGCTTCTCGAATACCATCTTGTGATAGTCGTTGAGCCATTGTTTCTCTTCTGCCGTAAGCATGTCGAGATCGGCACAGCTGAGGTCTATCGGACAGAGGGTGAGCGACTCGAACTGCAGGAATTTGCCGAATTCCGTCTCAATGAAGTCTTTGATTAGCAGCGTGTTCTCGATTCTCACTCCGAACTTGCCGGCGAGGTACAGTCCCGGCTCGTCGGTCACCGTCATGCCTGCCTGGAGCGGTGCCGGTTTCCATTCCATCCTTATCTGATGAGGACCTTCGTGTACATTGAGGTAGCTGCCTACGCCGTGGCCTGTGCCGTGCATATAGTTGAGTCCTTCTTTCCACATCGCCTGTCTTGCCAGGATATCAAGCTGGGTGCCGCTGGCATGGTTGGGGAACTTACACAATTCCAGTTGTATATGACCTTTTAGCACAAGGGTGTACACTTTCTTCTGCTCCTCGGTCACAGGACCGAGAGGTATGGTGCGGGTGATGTCTGTCGTGCCGTCGAGATACTGCGCCCCGCTGTCGAGCAGGAGGAAACCGCGCGGTTTCAGTTCCACATCCGTTTCAGGTGTAGCCTCGTAGTGAACGATGGCTCCATGTTCCTGATATGCGGCGATGGTGTCGAACGAGACTCCTTTGAAGAGCGGCTGCTCAGCCCTGAGCGACGTGAGTTTCTTCTCCACAGTCAGCTCCGTCTGTCCGCCAGCCTCAACGGCGGGTTTCAGCCAGTGGAGGAACTTCACCATTGCCACGCCGTCGCGGAGCATGGCGCTATGGAATCCTCGGATTTCAGCCTCGTTCTTCACACACTTCAGATAAGGCACCGGCGATGCCGCCTCCACCACTTTCTTTGCGCTGACGGCAGAGAAGAGGGCATAATTCACCTGATTGGGGTCGAGCAGGATATTGTAGCCATCGAAATGACGAAGTCCCTCGACTACATTTCCATAATCCTCCACCACCACTCCGGCTGCCTTGAGAGCGTCGGCTGCAGATGGCGCAAGTTTCACCTTATTTATATATAATATAGTCTTCTCCACATCGATGAGGAGATAAGCCACTGCCACAGGATTGCAATGCACGTCGGAGCCGCGCAGGTTCAGTGTCCATGCAATGTCGTCGAGGGCGGTCACGAGCAACGCCTCTGCCCCACTCCGCTTCACTGCGGTCCGGATTCTCTGAAGTTTGCTTTCAGCAGTCTCTCCGGCATATTCCAGCGGATGCTGAACCACAGTGTTCAGGGGGATTTCCGGACGGTCTTTCCAGATGATGTCCAGAGGGTCGAAATTGGTGCGGATGGTGATTCCTCCCTGCCGGCGCAGTTCTTCGGCAAGTCCTCTCACCTCGTTGGCGGCATTCACATATCCGTCGAGCCCCACTACAGCACCGTTGATATGGGCAAGCGACATTCCGAGCCATTGCGATATGGTGGGAGTTCCTTCAACGCGCTCTTTCATCAGTTTGAACTCCGTGCCTTGCAGCTGTTCCTCAGCCGCTATGAAATATCTGGAGTCGGTCCATAGCGCAGCCTTGTCCATTGTCACCACTGCCGTTCCGGCGCTGCCGTCAAAACCGCTTATCCATTTCCTGCCTTCCCAATGGGCAGGTACGTACTCTCCGTTGTGGGGATCGGTGCTTGGAAAGATAAAGGCATCGATGCTCTCTCTACGCATAACTTCACGCAGAGCTGCGAGCCTATCTTGAATCATTTGTGTCATAATCATAGTGCTTAATCTAATATTTGTAAAATCTGCTTTACAAAGGTATATCTTTTCATAATTAATAACAAATTATAAGACGATTATGTTGCAATTTATCGAGTTTTTTTTCCTAACTTTGCGGTGCGAATGACAAGACAACAAATACACATAAAAATAATTTTACAACTATGGAATTTTTAACTAACGAAAAACTTGTTATCGTCGGTGCAGGCGGTATGATCGGTTCTAACATGGTACAGAGCGCTTTGATGCTCGGCCTCACTCCTAACATTTGTCTTTATGATATTTATGAGCCAGGTGTTCACGGCGTATTCGACGAAATCCAGCAGTGTGCATTCCCAGGCGCTAACGTAACATATACTGTTGACCCGGCAGAGGCTTTCACTGGTGCTAAATATATCATTTCTTCAGGTGGCGCTCCTCGCAAGGACGGCATGACACGTGAGGATTTGCTGAAGGGCAACTGCAAGATTGCCGCTGAGTTCGGTGACAACATCAAGAAATATTGTCCTGATGTTAAGCACGTGGTTGTTATCTTCAACCCTGCTGACGTAACAGCCCTGACAGCACTCATCCACTCTGGTCTGAAGCCAAACCAGCTGACTTCTCTCGCTGCCCTCGACTCTACTCGTCTGCAGCAGGCTCTCGCACTGGAGTTCGGCGTTCAGCAGGACAAGGTGACTGGTGCTCACACATACGGTGGCCACGGCGAGCAGATGGCTGTATTCGCTTCTCAGGTTAAGGTTGACGGCAAGCCTCTCTCAGAGATGGGTCTCTCTGCAGAGCGTTGGGAGGAAATCAAGCACCACACAGTACAGGGTGGTTCTAACATCATCAAGCTCCGCGGCCGCAGCTCTTTCCAGAGCCCTGCTTACAATGCCGTGAAGATGATCGAGGCTGCCATGGGCGGCAAGGAGTTCACACTGCCTGCAGGATGCTACGTAAACTGCGACAAGTGCGGATTCAAGAACGTGATGATGGCTATGCCTACAACTATCGACAAGACTGGCGTTCACTTCGTTGAGCCTAAGGGAACAGAAGAGGAGATGGCTTCTCTTGCCAAGTCTTATGAGCACCTCTGCAAGATGCGCGACGAGATCGTTGAACTCGGCATCGTTCCTCCTGTGGCAGAGTGGACAAAGATGAACCCGAACCTCTAATAGCTAACAAGCCACTGCGGAGGGGACATACTTTCCGCATGCGGTAATACGCTACAACAAAATTTTAAAAGGAGATGGATTAACGCCATCTCTTTTTTTTGTATATATAGAAGTGGTGCAAGGCACAAATCTGCGCAACCATACAAACTTAAGACTATCGACATATCCGGCAATTTTAACGATATATTTAAAAAACATCCAACAGCAACATAACATTAAATTAATTCTATAGGCCAATTAGCGACATTCTGTAATTTATATGTCAAAAACATGCTACAGAATGCATTTTATTCATATTATATTTGGAGATAAAAGACAGATTATATACTTTTGCAATACATTATTCAAAGCGTTAATAAACATTACTAACCAAAAAACTTTAAAACATGAAAAAGTTATTTTATTGGGTATGTGTTTTATTAGCCGCCACTACTATTGCAGCTTGCAGCAGCAATGACGACTTTTATCCTAACAACACAAATTGAATCAAGTCAACAATGTTGAAAACTTCGAAAGCATCAAATCACGCATCATTACGCTTGGCAAAAAGGATTTGGGGTACAACCGAACAGTCGTTTGCCAGTGCCAATCTTTGGAATAATGAATAAGAAAGGAATACAATATGAGAAAGTTAGTTTTATTCATTTTATTGTTGTTCAGTTTCTATAGCTTCGCAGCTGAACAGCAGGACTCCGTAGCGAAAAGCAGACATAGAGTGACATTATATGGAGATACGGAAGAAAGTGTATCACCAAGACAGCATGGCCTAATTCCAATCATGTCATTCACCACGATAGGTATAGAACCCGTGAGAAGACTGACAATCGGCGTGTCATATATCGGATACCTTGGGCTATACAAGGATAGCGAGAGGAAGACATACTACCAAACGCAAGGCATAGGAGGTGAATGCGGCTGGCAACTCTTCAAGGCAAAGAAAGACGGCACGTTTTGGGACAAAGGCGACGAAATAGACATAAGAGCGAGATATGGCCATAGCATTGGTTACGGTGGCGGCGACCTGAAATTTGACCTGTACGACGCAGCCATAATATACAGGTATATGCGCTCGGTAATAGACCTATCCTTAGCCGTCGGCTATAGGTTTATCAATTCTCACAGCTCTGAAGTAAGAAACCACAGTAACGTATACCTTGGTATAGGAATTGGTATATAAATCAACAATGCTCATGCCGAGCGTACAGATATGCGGGCGACAAGGAAGACAATTCCATGTCGCCCGCTTTCTTGATGAATAATATTTGATTAATATTTTCCCCCACGGCGTGGGGAATGAAACCCCACATTAGGGGGTTCTGTTCCCCACGCCGTGGGGGATTTTTGGCATATATTTTTGTCTTCGTATTTTGGGGCAATTCATTTAACCCAAATCGCAAACAAGTATCTCTGCCGAAGGTTATATCGTTTATCGCCTCAATGACCATAGCTTTGCTCTTGACAAAGAATAATTATCCTGCAACTGCTGAATGACAAAAAAAAGAAGTACATTTGCAGAAGATTAATAATATACATAACAAGAAAAATCAATGGCACTTATAAAATCAATAAAGGGTCTCACTCCCAAATGGGGCAAGGACTGCTATTTCAGTGAGAACGCCGCAATTGTCGGCGAAGTGACGATGGGCGACGAATGCTCAATATGGTTCAATGCCGTGGTGCGCGGCGATGTGGCTCCCATTACGATCGGCAACAGAGTGAACGTGCAGGACGGAGCCTGCGTACATGTGACCAACCAGACAGGACCCACGATAATCGAGGACGATGTGTCAATAGGCCACAATGCCACAGTACATGCATGCACAGTGCACCGAGGTGCCCTGATAGGCATGGGTGCGACGGTGCTCGACAACGCTGAAGTGGGCGAAGGAGCAGTAGTTGCCGCCGGAGCACTCGTTCTGGGAGGCACTAAAATCGGCGAACATGAAATCTGGGGAGGTGTACCGGCAAAGTTCATCAAGAAGACGAGACCGAACCAGGCGGAGAGCTTCGCACAACACTACGTGGAATATTCAAAGTGGTATCTTGAGGAACAAGACTGAAAACGACATCCCCACAATCCAAGAGCATCACAACCACATATCATCCTATGACAGAAAGACCGACGACATACGTTGACATCATATTGCCTCTGCCCCTCAACAGTCTCTTCACCTACTCCATTCCGGAGCCGGTGACAGAGGCGGTGAAGAGCGGCGTGAGGGTTATCGTGCCGTTCGGCAAGCAGAAGATGATGGTGGGACTGGCGGTGCGCATCCACGACAAGGAGCCGGAATTCAAGGTAAAGGACATCACGAGGGTACTCGACACGACGCCTATCGTGACCGAAGGCCAGCTGCGGATGTGGAACTGGATTGCAGATTATTACATGTCTCCCATCGGCGAGGTCTTCAACGCCGCATTGCCTGCCGGACTGAAGGCAGAGGACGGGTTCAGACCGAAGACGGAGACATATATCACACTGCCTGAGAACCTGCGCCACGAACAGGCGCTACACATCGCTTTCGGCATGCTGAAGAGAGCACTGGCACAACTCAAGACATTCAACACATATCTGACACTCTCCCACTGGGACGCCATTGTGGGCGACTGCACCGACGAACCGGTGGTGGAGGTGACGAAAGACGAACTGATAAACGAATCGCATGCCACAGCGGGAGTCATGAAGCAACTGCTGGACAAGAAGATGCTCGTGACCTACGAGAAGGAGGTGGGACGTCTGAACTGTGGCGGAGTGCCTCAGCTCGACAACGTGAAGCGATTGTCGGCAGCACAGCAGGAGGCATACAACAACATACTGTTCCAGTTCCTGAAAAAGAACGTGGTGCTGCTGCGCGGCGTAACGTCGAGCGGCAAGACGGAGATATACATCCATCTCATCAAGCAGGCACTGGAGCGCCACGAGCAGGTGCTCTATCTCCTGCCGGAAATCGCCCTGACGGTACAGATAAGACAAAGGCTTCAGAAGGTGTTTGGCGACAGACTCGGTATCTACCATTCCAAATACAGCGATGCCGAGAGGGTGGAGATATGGAAGAAGCAACTCTCCGACTCACCTTACGATGTGATACTGGGAGCACGCTCCGCCGTGTTGCTGCCGTTCTCCAAACTCGGTCTCGTGATAATCGACGAGGAACATGAAACGTCTTTCAAACAGCAGGACCCTGCACCGCGCTACCATGCCCGCAGCGTGGCGATAATGCTCGCCCACCAGCATGGAGCGAAAACACTGTTGGGCTCCGCCACACCGTCGGCAGAGAGCTGGCATAACGCCGAGACAGGCAAATACGGTCTTGTGGAACTCGACGAGAGATACAAGGGCATCGAGATGCCGGAGATAAAGGTAGTGGACGTGAAGGACATGCAACGCCGCAAGATGATGTACGGTCCGATATCACCGCTGCTGCTCGAGACGATGAAAAAGGCATTGGATAACGGGGAGCAGGTGATACTGTTCCAGAACAGGCGCGGCTTTGCACCGATGGTGGAATGCCGCACCTGCGGATGGGTGCCGAAATGCGAAAACTGCGATGTCTCCCTCACCTTCCACAAGAACATGAACATGCTGACATGTCACTACTGCGGTTTCACCTACAGTGTGCCGAAGAAATGTCCGAACTGCGAGGGGGAGGACCTGAGGCCCTATGGGTATGGAACGGAGAAGATTGAGGAGAAGATAATGGAACTGTTCCCCAACGTGCCCGTTGCCAGGATGGACCTCGACACTACCCGTTCCCGCAACGCATACGAGAGGATAATAAATGACTTCTCTGCCGGGCGTACGAAGATTCTCATCGGAACGCAGATGGTGAGCAAGGGACTCGATTTCGACCACGTACGTGTGGTGGGAATACTGAATGCCGATTCCATGCTCAACGTGCCCGACTTCAGGGCATACGAACACGCCTTCACCATGATGTCGCAGGTGGCGGGAAGAGCAGGAAGGAAAGGCGACCGCGGACTGGTGATACTGCAGACGAAAGACGTGGAGCAGCCCATCATAGGACAAGTGGTGACAAACAACTGGCGGGCATTCTATTCACAGCTGATGGCAGAGAGACGACTGTTCCACTACCCACCCTTCTATCGGCTCATATATGTCTACCTGAAGCACAAAGACGATGACCGCGTGAACACGGCAGCGATAGAGATGGGCGGCAGACTGAGACAATGGCTTGGAGCAAGGGTGCTCGGTCCTGACAAGCCTGCGGTATCGAAGGTGCGCACATTCTTCATCCGCAAGATAATGCTGAAGCTCGAACCGGGTATCGACATGAAGAGGGTGCGCCAGTGTCTGTTGCTCGCCCAGCGACAGATGGAACAGGACAAGCGATACTCCTCCCTGCAGATTTACTACGACGTGGACCCGAGCTGACAGTCATCCGACTTCCGACAAATAATACAGAATAACAAATCAAGAAAAATAAATTGCCTTTATTACTATTAACCTGAGTTCGGGATAAGAAAGTCTTGGTTCTTCGTCAATTTAGGTGGTAACATCTCTTCCATCTCAGTCTGCATAAAGTAGTTTTGCCCTTAAGACAGCAGGTCCGGCCTTGTTGAACATGTTTCTCTTGAACGCCTTGGCCTTGTTTACT
>OJKP01000067.1_pt1 | contig 85510 bp, 56 predicted proteins | sample 1596521 | NCBI WGS metagenome assembly OJKP01 (sample SAMEA4350130, study PRJEB24818) | metagenome | biome: human; feature: gut; material: faeces | place: Denmark | collected 2013-09
AGTCTACGGCAGAGAGTTCCTGTGGATAGCGGTGGGATCCGCCACATGAAGACACGACGGCAATAGTGGCCACCGCCAAGAGCAGAATGAGGGCTGACGACATTCCGCGCATTATCGTTTGGGTATGCTGTATTATATTCAAGGTCTTTTCCTTTTTTAACCCAAATCGGTCATTAGGCCGTTTATTGTATTTTTTAATTACTGCTTGCTGTCTTTTGTCTTTTATAAGGCGCCTTTTGTCTGTTTTTAATTCGTAATAGCTCGCTATTACTCATTAAAAGCCAAACAAAATCCACTCTTCTAAAATAACAAAATCCAAGCAAGCCCTAACGGCCGATTCGGGTTTAAGTTTCCACAAAAGTAAGAATTTTATGGCTACCTGCAAAGTTTTATGAAGAAAAACGCATATCAACGGAAAAGAAACCTACCTGTCTATAGCAGCGACATGACTAATGAAAAGGAGAAAATAAAGGGCCACCATCACATGGCAGCCCAATATTGTATAGAGAGAAATTTATAAGTTCATGCGTTTGGGGGTTATTTCAAAACCACCTTCTTGCCGTTGTGGATGAAGATGCCCTTCTGAGGAGCAGTCACACGAACGCCCTGCAGAGTATACCATGCGGCATCGTCGGCAGCGGCAGCATCAACGCCACTGATAGAGAGAGTCAGTTTGTAGGTCTCCTCGGCAGCCTTAAGGTCTTCGAGAGCCTTCTCCACATCTTCGAGAGTAGCGTCAGCGTTGTCGTAAACGCCCTGCGCCTTGTCGATGGCAGTCTTGAGAGCATTGGCATCAACGTCGGCCTCAGTGTCCTTGCCCTCTATCAGAGCATTGGCATTCTGAATCTCGGCAGCCAGTTCTGCTCTTGCCACACTCATGGCGTATGCCTCCTCGGCAGCCTTCAGCTTCTCGATGGCAGCGTTAACCTCAGCCTTTGTCTCGGCAGAATCGTAAACGCCCTGAGCCTCGTCGATGGCAGCCTTGAGAGCCTTTGCATCCTCGTTGTTCTCCACATCGGCATCACCGAGCAGAGCGGTAGCCTTAGCTATTTCCTCAGCCAGGAGAGCCTTCTCGGCAGTGATGTCCTCCGGCACGTATTCCACGAGCCAGCGAGAGTCGCCGATCTGGAATTTAGCCTGCTGCGAAGAGGCAGCCACGGTGAAGTCACCGTTTGCCGCATCAGCGAAACCTGGGTCTGTGTTGTGTGATGTGGCGGTCTGGTCAGAACCCTGCTTTGTCTCGTCGGTCCAGCCGGCCTGCTCAGCGCCGGCATTGATATATGTGTTGTTCTCATAAACAACGGTAGGATTTTTGGAGTTCTGTCCTCCGAGCCATCCGCGCACCTCATTGCCGTCCTGTGTGCTGTTGGCAATGATGGAGTTCTTGAGAGTAAGAACGAGAGACTTCTGTCCCTTGCCCTGGAAGTTGTTGAACTGTTTGCCTACAGCCACCTGATAGAGAGTGGAGTTTGTGATAGCAGTAGCCTGCTTGTATTCCACCTGGTCACCGTCGAGGTCTCTCACTCGGCCGGCGGTCTTGATAAGCTGTCCTGTGTGTCCCGCTTTAGACCAGAGAGTGGAGTTGCTGATGCTGAGAGAAGCAGGATAGCCCTTGAAATCGAACACGTTGGCAGAGCCCACGAGTTCCACATTGGCATTCTCTACCACTACCTCACCGACGTAAGACTTCTGTGCGTCGTTGAGCAGAGATGTAGAGAGCGAACTGATCTTCACGTTCTTTACAGCCACGATGTCAACGCCCTTGTAGCCGGCGTTCACCGTTCCGTCCTGATTGAAAGCCGGCTGGCTGCCGACTTCTATCTTCACGAGAGGTTCTGTGAGAGCGCTGGCGTCGATTGTGGCAGGAGCCGTGGCATCACCGAGAATCTGGACAGAAGCCGGTGAAGAGATAGCCTTGCTCACGGTATATGCACCGTTGGCAGCGAGGTTAAGAGTCACGCTGCCCACCTTGTCGCCGGCAGCCGTCACAGCCTCAGTCTCCTCTGCCACCACAGCGGCGAGGTCTTTTCCTGTTTCCACATCCTTGTTTATCTGAATCCATCTGGCATTGCGGGTGATGGCTACAGGCTGGAACTGGGCATTGTCGTTGTAGCGGCTGATAACGCCGAGGATGTCGTATGTGGCACCGGCAACAGGTTCGTCGATGGTCAGACCGAACTGGTTGTAGCCGGCAACGGCAGCCTCATCCTTCTTGATTTCGAAATTCCTGCTGTCGGCAGCCGGTGCGGTATAGGTAACGCCCTTGAGCACAGCCACCTTGTTAGCGTTCTCCAGTGTAACGTCGGCTGGTGTCACCTCATCGTATGTCAGTTCGTCTTTCACTCCCTCAACGGCAGTAAGCGCAGTAGTAGGAACCACCTCGAAGAGACCCTTGTAGAGGGAAACCTTGCCCTGCCATCCGGCAGTGATACGCTGTCCCGGCTTGAAGGTGAAGCCTCCGGCAACGTCGTATGCGAAGGTAACGCCGGTAGCGTCTTTCAGATAGAGATGCTTGGCTGTAGGAGCGGCTGTAACGACAGCCTCACCGCCAAACACGAATTCGGTGCCATCGGCAAGCTGTGTCAGTTCGGCGATGTTTGCCACCGTAGGGATGGCAACGAACTGCATTGTTGCCACTGCGCTTGCATCCTTTCCCCTTATATGCTATAGCCTTGACGGTTGCTGTGGCATCGAGAGAGAACGGAGCGGTATACTCCGTGCTTGCATTCGTAGGATCGGTTCCGTCGAGGGTGTAGTATATCTTGGCATCTGCTGTAGAGCATGCCAGGGTCACTGTGGTAGTGCCGATGAACGGTGTCGTTCCCCCTATGGTAGGAGTGGCTACCGAAGCGGCTGTTCCCTCAACGATTGTCAACTCAGTGATGTAGGCGCGCTTTCCGGCAGTAGCGATGGTGATGGAATTCACCGTGGTGTTGCCATCCATCGTCACTGAGTATTCACTCACCTCGCCGGTCAATTCCGAAAATTCAGTACCAGCCACTTTCAGTGTCTTCTCGGTATTCTTATACCACATTGCCTTGAACTTGATTGCTGTAGGCTTTGCTGGAGCAGCGAGGTTGAGGGTCATGGATCCCGGCTTGGAACTTGTTCCGAGCTTGAGTCCTCTGCCCTTGCGGGCGAGGTAGACATTTTTAGCATCGGTAATGCTGGTAAGATTTTCAGAACCAGATTTCACGATATCCTCCATCGTTGTAATCTTATCCGACGAATCACCGGTTCCAGTGCCTTCATTGAAGACAATCACCTTGTCTGCCGACATTCCCATCACGAAGCATAACAGGAACGTCCAGATTAGTAAAAGTTTTTTGTTCATAGAATTAAGTGTTTGAATTAAATTTTAAAGAGATCAGTTTTATCGTAAAGCCGAAGCTTAGCTTATGCAAAGTTAATAAAAATCGAGATAGGTTGTTCCTTTTACATACAAATTCTTAGACGGGTATGTATACAAAAAAACTTAGCCAACGCTTCACAGCGCCAGCCAAGCAACTAATTAATAGACATATTTATAAAAAGGAACGTTATCTAAATTCATGTAAGCAAGATAAAGTCCGCATTGTCATTACTGTAGATGTGACAAGTTGACGAGGGGACAGGCTGATTGAATATGTCAGAAAGCGTTGTCGACGTTTGTAGAAACGTGAAAAACTATGTATCTATCCGCTCGCCTACTTGTCCACTACAGAACATGATAAAAACTTTATCGCTGTAAAGATACCCAAAACTTCACAGCCCTTGCTTGTATTTCATTGATATAACGGCCATTTTCTATTTTTAATGCATGAGAAAGTCTTAAAAGGTATTAAAATTAGTACACATTCTTAAAACCGACATGTTTTTTATGGTTTTCTTCTGCAAAAGCATGCAATTGTTGTCTGCTGACGAGTTTATTTAACCCAAATCGGTCATCAGGCCGTCCTGTGTAATTATTCTATGACTGAATGTAATATCTTACAACTGCTTGCTGCATACAAAGCAAACTGCATCCACGGAAGAAAAACAAATAAGGTTGAAATTGCAATTCTTATCCTTGCGATTCTCTCCTCTCGATTTAAATAATTACCTTTGCAGATGTCTAAACAAACGATATAAAGTCATGGAAATATCTGAACTGTACAGAATCTTCGAGCAACACCCCGTGGTGACTACAGACAGCCGCGACTGCCCGAAAGACTCCATCTTCTTCGCGCTCAAAGGAGCGTCGTTCAACGGAAACGCCTTCGCACAGAAGGCTATAGACGAAGGATGCGCCTTCGCCGTGGTAGACGAAAAGGAATTCGCCAAGGAGGACGACAAGAGATTCATACTCGTGGACAACTGTCTGAAGGCATTGCAGCAACTCGCCAACTACCACCGCAGGAAACTCGGAACAAAGATTATCGGCATCACCGGAACCAACGGAAAGACGACGACAAAGGAACTCGTGGCGACGGTGTTGCAGAAGAAATACAATGTATTGTATACCCAGGGAAACTTCAACAACGACATCGGTGTGCCGAAGACGCTGCTGAGACTGAAACCGGAACACGAAATCGCTGTAGTGGAGATGGGAGCGAGTCATCCCGGCGACATAAAGGAGCTGGTGGACATCGTGGAACCTGACTGCGGAATAATAACCAACGTGGGAAAGGCTCACCTGCAGGGCTTCGGATCGTTTGAGGGTGTGATAAAGACCAAGGGGGAGCTATACGACTTCTTGAGGGAGCACGGCGGACAGGTGTTCATACACAACGAGAACGAACATCTCAGGGGTATCGCCGACGGACTGCAGCTCGTGAGATACGGCACCACTGCCGACGACTCGTCGCTGGCGGTATGCGGAGAGGTGGTGAGCTGTGCGCCGCTGCTCAAATTCCGCTGGAAAAAGGCTGACGGAGAGTGGCATGAGGTGCAGACGCATCTCATTGGCGCATACAACGTGTTGAACATGCTTGCCGCGGCATGTATAGCTGACTTCTTCGGAGTGGACGAAGAGGATATCAGCACGGCGCTGCGCGACTATGTACCGACAAACAACAGGTCGCAGCTGGAAGTGACGGATTCAAACAGACTGATAGTTGACACCTACAATGCCAACCCTACGAGCATGAAGGCGGCATTGGAGAATTTCATACTCATGCAGGTGGACCACAAGATGGCTATCCTCGGCGACATGAGAGAACTGGGAGAGGTGAGCCACGAGGAGCATCAGAAGGTGGTGGACTTCCTGAAGGAGAACGGCATCAACAATGTATGGCTGGTAGGTGAGGAGTTCGGAAAGACGGACTGCAACTTCCGCAAGTTTCACGATGTGGAGGAGGTGAAGGCTGAGATTGCCGCCAACAAGCCCGAAGGGTTCTACATCCTCATAAAGGGAAGCAACGGAATAAAACTCTTCCAGCTGCCGGCTCTTCTATAGAATCCCGAGCATTATTGATTCTTCGTTACGTAAAATCCATAATTTCGCAAAGCACTATGTTACAGAACAATCCATTCCTGACAGAAGGCTATTTGTCGCCAGAATACTTTTGCGACAGAGTAGAAGAAACAGCCCTACTGACACGACATCTTACAAACGGATGCAACGTGGCACTCATCGCTCCACGACGTATGGGAAAGTCCGGACTAATCTACAACTGCTTCAACGAAGAGGAAATCAGAAACAACTACCATTGTATCTACATAGACATATATGAGACAAAGAACCTGAACGAATTCGTATATGTCATGGGCAAAGGTATATTGCGCGAACTGAGGTCACAAGGACGCAAAGTGTGGGAATCATTTCTAAACATAATGCAATCTCTGAAATCAACCATCACTTTTGACATCAACGGCAACCCGGAATGGAACGTCGGACTTGGCGACATCGCCAGCCCCGATATAACACTCGACGAGATATTCGAATATCTGAACCATGCCGACAAGCCATGTATTGTGGCAATCGACGAGTTTCAAACCATTGCGAGCTATCCGGAAAAAACCGTTGAAGCAGCATTGCGCAAACGCATACAGAATTGCCACAACGCAAAATTCGTATTTTCAGGATCTAAACGACACATGATGGCATTGATGTTCGCATCCGAATCACGACCATTCTACAACAGTTCCAGCATTATGGGACTGGAACCTATAAATAAAGAAGCGTATTTTGATTTCGCCAACCATCATCTGTCAAAAATCAACAGATCCATATCCCACAAAGCTTTTGAGTGGATTTACCAGTCGTTTGACGGAATAACGTGGTATATACAGTATATTCTGAATATGCTTTACACGCATGCCATATCAGAATCCACCATCACCACAGAGGATGCGAAAAGCGTTATGACAGCCATCTTGTCACACCATCGGTTCGTGTATGAATCGCTGCTGTTCCAACTTTCGCCTAAGCAGAAGCAGGTCTTGCTTGCCATCGCTAACGAAGGAAATGCCACCGGAGTCACTTCACAAGCTTTCCTACAGAAATACAAGCTTGGATCAAGCACGGTACAGGGAGCCATAAAAGTTCTGACAGAACGCGATTTCATCTCATACGACAATGATTCGTATCAAGTGAGCGACAGATTTTTCAGAGAGTGGATAATAAAACGGTTCTGATTATCCCCAAACAGTCATCAGGCAACAGGTGCTGGTTTTCATAACTATTCCAAAATCAGAGCTCGCCCTAATGACCAGTTGAGGGTTAAGGTCTATGCCAAAAGCCAAGCTTGCCCTAATGACCAGTTGAGGGAGAGGGGCTTAATACTGGACTTATCCGGCAAATGAAGATAAACAAAAAACAGAGGATATGCCTCAGACTTTAAGTCTTCGGCATATCCTCTTATTCTTTCAATCCCTTCCGCTGCAATCTCCGTTGTCAGCAGGAGAGAGATGAGTCGTGCTATGATTAGTCGAGCTGAGCGAGCTTGTTGTCGCTGCCGAGCACGTCAATAATCTTGTGCTTGTACATAACCTCCATCAAGTCGCGAGCAGGACCGCAGTACTTACGTGGGTCGAACTCAGCTGGCTTTTCAGTCAATGTCTTGCGCACAGCAGCTGTGAATGCGAGACGAGAGTCTGAGTCGATGTTGATCTTGCAGACAGCGCTCTTTGAAGCCTTGCGGAGCTGCTCCTCTGGAATACCTACTGCATCTGGCAACTTGCCGCCGTTGGCGTTGATGATATCAACATACTCCTGTGGAACTGAAGAAGAACCGTGGAGAACGATTGGGAAACCAGGAAGTTTCTTCATAATTTCGTCGAGCACGTCGAATGCCAATGGAGGAGGAACGAGACGGCCTGTCTTCGGGTCGCGTGTGCACTGCTCTGGCTTGAACTTGTAAGCTCCGTGGCTTGTACCGATAGAGATGGCAAGTGAGTCAACGCCAGTCTTTGTAGTGAAGTCGATAACCTCCTCAGGCTTTGTGTAGTGAGATACCTCAGAAGCTACCTCATCCTCAACACCTGCCAATACACCGAGCTCACCCTCTACAGTTACGTCGAACTGATGAGCATACTCTACAACCTTCTTTGTCAGAGCCACGTTCTCGTCGTATGGAAGAGAAGAACCGTCGATCATCACTGAAGAGAAACCGAGGTCTACGCAGTTCTTGCAAAGCTCGAAGCTGTCACCGTGGTCAAGGTGCAATACGATTTCAGGATGCTTGCAGCCCAATTCCTTGGCGTATGCAACAGCACCCTGTGCCATGTAGCGCAACAGCGTTGGGTTAGCGTAGTTGCGGGCACCTTTAGAAACCTGCAGGATAACTGGAGACTTCAGATCTGAAGAAGCCTTGATGATTGCCTGCAACTGCTCCATGTTGTTGAAGTTGAATGCTGGAATGGCATATCCGCCATTAATAGCTCTGCTAAACATGTCTCTGGTGTTTACCAGGCCTAATTCTTTGTAACTTACCATAGTATAATACGTTAATTATAAATTAGTTATTGTCTTAAGTTTTTGGATATGGGGCTGTTATCCTCATAAAATCTGTTACATCGGCAAAGTTAGCACTTTATTTTGGGTAAACAAAGCGAAGTAGTGCTTTTTAATGTTCCTTTTTTATGAATTTGATATAAATTAAATCCTCGGAGCACTAAAATGGCATTTTTCAAGACGGAGATTGCAGAATGTGTGTCATATTGGCAATAATGCTATCAGATGGTGCTGAAGCGCTTGATGAGTTTGCGTCGGTACATCCTACCTATCTTTATATATTGTATGCCGTCGAATGGCGGGAAGAAATAACACTGGTTGTCTCTCACCTCCATCAGATATTTTATGTTGATTATGTATTTCTGGTTCACCTGCACGAAATTCTCGTCGAGCGCCATCAGTATGTCTTTGTTGGCACATCTCTTGAGGCGTATCGGTGTGTCGCATCCCGTTGCCACCACTTCCCACACTCTCAGGTCGTGGTTGTATTGGAACACACAGATATCCTGAATCTCGACGAGTCTGAAGTCCACGGCGTTGGTATATAGCAGCAGTTTGTTGTCTTTCTTCTTCAGCGCACTGGTGACCACCCTCTCCCTGCAGCAGTCGTCGTCAGTTTCCTCATCGTCGATGTCGATGTTTTTGTCGTCCTTTCCTTTCAGCTGCTCACGCTCCACTCTGATGTCTTCAAGTTCTTCTTCCAAGCGTGCCATCACGGTCTCCAGTTCGTTGCCGTCTATTGGTTTCATGAGGAAATCGAAAGCCTTGTTTCTCAGAGCCGGCAGCGTGTAGGTGCCATAAGCGGTGTATACCACGGCGAGCGTGTCTTTGCATCCCTCGTCTTTCATCCTGCCGAGAAAGTCGATGCCTGTCATGTCGGGCATCTCCACATCCAGAAATACCACCTCGGCGTGTGTCGTCTTGAGCAGTTCCAGTCCGTCCTTTCCGTTGTTGGCAAATCCTGCCACGGTGACGTTGGGATAGTTTTTAAGTTTCTTTGCCAATGCGTCGATTGCCGTCTGTGTGTCGTCTACTATTATTATATCCATAAGTGTTCGTCTTTCTATCTGTTCGTTATATTTCTCTCAGTCCCTGCGGAAAGCTTATGCTTGCCTCACATCCACATGTATTTCCGTTTGTGTCATGTACGTTCCTTACCGTAAGGCTGGTCTTTCTCTTGTTTCTCTGGTTCAGCACGCTTATCGTGGTGCGCAGGATGTCGAGTCCCTGTCCTGTAGAGGCAGTGCGACGGATGTCGAATCCGTTGCCGTTGTCGCCCACCGTCACCGTCATTCCTCCGCGCCCGTCTCTCCTGACGGTGATATGCAGCAGCTTCTTGCCTGCCTTGCCTCTGAGGGCATGCTTGATGGAGTTCTCCACGAGTATCTGCACCGTCATCGACGGTATCATGAACTCTCCCAGCACCTTCCTGTCTATTCCGTCGCCCAGCGTGAGTGAATATTCAAAGTCGTCGCCGATGGTCTTGCGCTCCACGTTCACGTAGTTCTCCACGAAGTCCAGTTCCTCTTCGAGTGTAGCCATCTGCTTTCCCGTCAGGTCGAGGTTCTGCCATATCAGTTTCGAGAGCAGCAGCAGTTCGTCCGCCTCCTTCGTTCCGTCGGCGGTGGTTATCCTGTTGTTCAGCACGTTGAACACGAAATGCGGCGAAATCCTGTTTCTGGCGTTCTGCAGTCTTAGCGTGAACACCTTCATCTGTTCTGAAAGTCTTTTCTTGCGGATATATGTGATGCCGTAGGCTATTACGAGCATAAGCACAGCGACGGATCCTATGGCACCGGCTATCACGTAATGCGCCACCCTCACGTCGTTCTCCTTGCTTTGCATCTGTATCTGGTGGTGCAGCTGCAGCGTGTCTTGCGTGAATCTGTTCATCAGTTCCGCCGCTATCATGTGCTGTCTGTTGTTCACAAGCGAATCTGTTTCATGCATCTCTCTTGAGAGGTTCTTGAAAGCCATACGGTAGTTTCCCGTCGCTTCATAGTATTCACGCTTGTATTTGTTGCGTATCGCCTTCAGTCCCGGCTCCACGCTCTCCGGCGTATCATCGAGCGAGGCGAGGCGGTGTGCCTCTGCCATATTACCCCGTTTCATGGCGAGTCCCAGTTCCACGGAGTGTGTATAGTACAGTGCCACGGCATCGTCGCATGCTGTGAAGAAGGTGTCTGCCTCTGTAACATACTTCTCAGCCTCATCCAGTCTGTTGAGATTGAGCAATACGTCCGCCATGTTCACCTTGCAGATGAACATCGAGTAAGATTTTCCCATATCGAGCCGTTCGTGCAGTTTCTCCAGTCTCACAAACTGCTTCAGCGCTTCTTTGTATTCCTTTTTATAATAATGGTAGTTTCCTATGCTGGTTATGAGATATATCTGCATGTCGGGGCTCATGAGATTATACATCTTCTCTGTGGCATCCAGATATTTCTTTGCCGACTTATAGTCTTCGAGCATCATGTATACTCTGCCCAATCCCATATACAGAGTTATGTTTCTTGTGGGTTCCAGCTGCAGCGAGTCGACGAGGAAAAGCGCCCTGCGATACCACACCGCCGCATTCGGCAGGTCGGAATCGAAGGTATAGGCATCGGCGAGATTGGCACACACATCGGGTGCGGTCTCCATCCTGTCGCTCCTCATCAGAGCCTCGTATGAGAGCCGGTACTGGCGTATCGCCTCCTTGGGCTGGCGTCTGAAGCTATGCAGTGCCACACCTTTGCAGTTTCTGGCAAATCCTATTATTCCTTCCGTATGGGCATCTTTCTCCTGTTTTTCGAGAAAGTGCAGAGTTCTGTCGGTCACGGCAGTGGCGGAATCCGGTTTCGATTCCGTAAGGAATATCTTGCCCAGACGGATATAGTATTCATAGTATTCGGCACTGTCTTTCGCCTCTTTCATCCCCTGCTCCGCCATCGTCCTTGCCATCGGCGAACGGAAGGAAACGGAGTCGTCAAGTGCCCGCAGACGCTTCAGCGACAATGTGTCGGTTGTCTGCCTGTCTTTTCTCCCTTGTGAGCATGAGGTAGTGATTGCCGCCACTACTGTAAACATCAGTAGCAGCGCCATAAACAATGCGGTGTAGGTTTTTCTGTGATTCGTCATGGCGAGTCGGTGTGATGGGGATATTGACTTGTAGTATGGTTCCTACTTTTCCATTGTGCAAATATAACAAATTAATTTTACAATCTTTAAGGATTTGCCGGAAAAAAGTATTACCAATATCGGCCATCCAACCTACCGTCAACACAATATTCCACAATAACGACCGCTTAATCACACCCAGACTCCATTTAATCCAAAAATAGCTACATTTGTGTTTATGTTTGCCATGACATCAATATAAGCGGATTGGATGCCCTTCTATTGCTTTCCGGGCAATATCGGACCGTTTCCTTTGCCTATTCCGGCATCCTTGCCTCGCATGATGGCGTGGGCAAGAAGTGCCTTCGCCTGAGGGATTGCCGACGGGATGTCGAGTCCTTTCAGCAGGAATGCCGCTATTGCCGACGACAGGGTGCATCCCGTGCCGTGCAGATTGCGTGTGTCAATCCTTTCCGACTTGAAGCTCTGGCTGCTGCCGTCGGGATTGAACAGGCTGTCGGCGAGCACCTCTCCGTCGGAGTGTCCGCCTTTTATCAATATCGAGGTATGCAGGGCGTCAGCCAGAGCGCCGCCCTCACATACTATGCCTGTCTTTGCTGCCAGGAACTCCGCTTCGGGGATATTCGGGGTGACGAGCGTACAGAGCGGCATCAGCTCCTCCACCATCACATCGAGGCAGTCGGCTGCCATCAGTCTCCTGCCGCTGGTTGATATCATCACGGGGTCGTAAACGACGTGGCAGTCGTGAGAAGCCTTATATTCCCGCAACGCCGCGGCTATGACATGCGCCACCCCGGCATCGGGCACCATGCCTATCTTCACAGCCTTAACGTTCAGATCCGAGAGCACCGCCTTCAACTGGCTCTCCACCACGCTGCCGCCGACCGGCATCACACCAGTGATACCCATCGTGTTCTGGCTCGTTATCGCCGTTATCACCGTGGCGCAGTAAACCCCTACCGATTCCATCGTCTTCAGGTCCTGCTGTATGCCGGCTCCTGCCGACGAGTCGGATCCGGCTATCGTCAGTGCTACGGGAGTCAGCTCCGCAGACACGCCTTTCCAGGCATCGCCCAATATCATGGCGCCGCCGAATCCCATCCTCAACACATCGTCGAGCTTCCCGAAGGTAACGCCGCCCAGCGCCATCACCTTGTCGTCGATGATGCCCCGGTCACGGGCTTCTCTGATTTCCTCTGCCGTGAATGCTGAATGATAGCCTCGCTTGGAAATGGAATCGAAGATTGGCGAGAGCGACACGTAGTCGCACCGCTTCTTCCATTCCGCCACCTCTTCCAGCGAATGACAGCTGCGGCTCACGCTCCCCGTCCATCCTTCAGGAGGCAGCGGGTTGCGGCTGTTCAGATGCACACCGTGGAGGGAATACCGCAGGGCAAGTTCATGGTGGTCGTGAAGCACGAGGCTACCGTGCCATCCGACAGGAATCTCCCTTATCAGCTTCTCCACTTCTGCTGCCGTGGCTTCGGGCTTGCGTATATGCACGAGGTCCACCTGTCCCTGGAGGAGCTGCACTATCTGCGCAGCCTCTCCAGAGAAGAAGTGTGGTAGAGTTATTACTATTGTCTTCATTATTTTCCGAGTTTGCCGAAGAGGTCGAACGAGGCGTCCCAGTCTTTCCACACCGGTTCACGTCCCAGTTCTCTGAGCCGCTGGTTTATCACCGATGCCTTGCGCTCGTCGCTCACGCTGAACTGCTCCAGCGCCTGCGGATAGGTGTGGTATCCACCGGGGTTCACCTTCGATTCTGCCGACATCGTGGTGACTCCCAGCGTACACATGTTGTCGCGGATATATGCCGGTTCGCGTGTAGAATAAGAGATGTCCACGTCGTGGTCGAAGATTCGCATGGCAAACGTAGCCTGTGCCAGTTCCCTGTCCGACATATAGCAGTTGGGATGGAATCCCTCGTTCTGCGCCGGCCGCATACGTGGGAAGTTCACGCTGTATTTCGTTCTCCAGTAATGCTTCTGCAGATAGCGCAGATGGTATGCCATCATCACCACGTCGGTGCGCCATTCCTTTTCCAGTCCGATGAGCACTCCCATACCGATGGAATGAACTCCTGCCTGTCCCATTCTGTCGAATCCGTTGCACCGCCATTCAAACTTGCTCTTCATGCCTCGCGGATGATAGAGGTTATAGTGTTCGCGGTTGTATGTCTCCTGAAAGCATATCACTCCGTTCATGCCATGGTCGGCAAGAGTCTTGTAGTCTTCTGCCGAGAGCGGCATCACCTCAATCTTCACGTTGGAGAAATATTTCTTCGCCAGGTCTATTGCCTTGGCGAGATATGGCACACCTGCCTTTGCCGGGTTCTCTCCCGTCACGAGCAGGATGTTCTCAAAGGGTGCCAGTTCCTTTATCGCCTTATACTCGTTTTCTATCTGATCCATCGTGAGTATGGTCCTCGCCATCTTGTTCTCCACGTGGAATCCGCAGTAGACGCATGAGTTGGCACACGAGTTGGTGATATAAAGAGGTATGAACATCGACATCGTCTTGCCGAACCTCTCCTCGGTGTATTTGCGAGAGAGCCTTGCCATCGTCTCAAGGTATGGCGTGGCGGCAGGCGAGATCAGCGCCATGAAATCGTCAACGTTGCAGTGGTCTTTGGCGAGCGCCCGGCGCACGTCGTTGTCGGTCATGTGAGCGATGCGCTCTGTGGTCTCGTCCCAACTTATATTCTTTAATTCTTCGCTAAACATATTCTTTTTCTTGTTATCATTTCTTTGCGCACGGTTTGTACGCATATTCCCTCAGTGTCGTTATCGACGGCGACTTGCCGCACAATGCGCAGTCTTCGTTGCGCCCCACGTCGAAGCGCCGCCACTCCATCGTCAGCGCATCGAGAGTGAGCAGTGCGTCGGTGAGCGTGCTGCCCATTCCGGCGACGGCCTTTATCGTCTCCGTAGCCTGTACGGTGCCTATCATGCCTGCCAGCGGACCGAGCACGCCGACCATGGAACAGGTTTCCACCTCTGCCACGGCGGGCGGTTCGGGGAAGATGCAGCGGTAGCATGCCGTGCCGGGCTGGTGTGTCATCACCTGTCCGTAATATCTGTTTATGCCGCCGATGGTGAATCCCTTGCCGAGCATCACACAGGCATCGTTGACGAGATATTTGGATGCGAAATTGTCCGTCCCCTCCACTACGAAGTCGTATGGACGGATAAGGTCGGTGGCGTTGTCTTCGTTGAGATACGTCTCATACACCTCCACATCTACATCGGGGTTCATTGCCCTCAACCGCTTTGCGGCGGTTTCTGCCTTTCCGCTCCCCACATCATCGGTGGTATAGAGCACTTGTCTCTGCAGGTTTGCCACCGAGACGAAGTCGCCATCAACGATGCCGATATGCCCCACTCCCGCCGCAGCGAGATACATCGCCACGGGAGAACCCAGGCCACCGGCACCCACCACGAGCACCTTGGCATCGAGAAGGCGCCGCTGGCCGTCACGTCCCATTCCGTCGAGGATGATGTGGCGGTCGTAGCGGCGTCTCTGTTCTGAAGTCAGTTCCATCATTTCTTGAATTTCCTCAGGTCATGGGTCAGCTTGGCAGCACAGAAGTTCGGACCGCACATCGTGCAGTATTCTCCATCTGTGTGTCCGGCCTCCTCAAAATACTGCATGGCGCGTTCCGGGTCGAGCGACAAGTGGAACTGGTCTCTCCATCTGAACTCGAAGCGTGCCTTAGACAGGGCGTTGTCGCGCACCATAGCTCCCGGATGTCCCTTTGCGAGGTCGGCGGCATGTGCTGCAATCTTGTATGTCACCACTCCCACACGCACGTCTTCCTTGTTTGGCAATGCGAGGTGCTCCTTCGGTGTCACGTAGCAGAGCATCGCTGTTCCGAGCCATGCTATCTGGGCTCCGCCGATGGCACTCGTGATGTGGTCGTAGCCTGGGGCGATGTCGGTGACGAGTGGACCGAGGGTGTAGAACGGTGCCTCATGGCAGTGGTCAAGCTGGCGCTCCATGTTCTCCTTGATTTTCTGCATCGGCACGTGGCCTGGTCCTTCGATGAACGCCTGCACGTTCTTGTCCCATGCCCGTGTCACGAGTTCACCCATGGTGTCGAGCTCTGCAAACTGTGCCGCGTCGTTGGCATCGGCAATACATCCTGGGCGCAGTCCGTCGCCGAGCGAGAGTGCCACGTCATACTTCGCCACGATGTCGCAGATGTCGTCGAAGTGCTCATAGAGGAAGCTTTCCTTCTCATGGTAGAGACACCACTTGCTCATGATACTTCCGCCGCGACTTACGATACCGCAGAGGCGTGTGTCGGCGAGGTGTACGTTGTGCAGACGGATTCCGGCATGGATAGTGAAGTAGTCCACTCCCTGCTCACACTGCTCGATGAGCGTGTCGCGGTATACTTCCCAGCTGAGGTCTTCCACCTTGCCGTCCACCTTCTCCAGTGCCTGATAGATAGGCACGGTGCCTACCGGTACCGGACTGTTTCGGAGAATCCACTCTCTTGTCTCGTGGATATTGTTTCCGGTAGAGAGGTCCATCACGGTGTCGCCGCCCCATTTGCACGACCATACCGCCTTGTCCACCTCTTCCTCGATGCCTGATGATGTGGCTGAGTTTCCAAGGTTGGTGTTTATCTTCACGAGGAAGTTTCTTCCGATAATCATCGGTTCGCTCTCGGGATGGTTTCTGTTGGCTGGTATCACCGCTCTGCCTCGGGCAATCTCGTCGCGCACGAACTCCGGTGTGATATGTGTCTTGATGCCGAGTTCCTCGCAGTTCATGTTCTCTCTGATAGCCACATACTCCATCTCCGGCGTTATGATGCCTGCCTTGGCGTATGCCATCTGTGTGGTGCCGCCCTCGCATGCCGGACGGTTGTCTATCCATGCCTGGCGCATCTTGGGCAGTCCCTTCTTAAGGTCCACCTTGTATTCAGGGTCGGTATACGGGCCGCTCGTGTCGTAGATATACACGGGAGCGTTTGGCGTCATGTGGGGGATGCCATTCTCGTCTTTGGTCACGGTGGGGGTGAGGTTCACCTTTGTCATTCCCACTCTTATTTCCGGGAACAGTTTACCCTGCATATATGCTTTCTCTCTCTGTGCGTATGCTTTGTTATCTTGTGGCATAGTGTGTGATATTAGGTTATGTATTCTTGATATGGTTTATTTGTCGAGGAATGCTGTGAGTGGCGAACTTGCCTCGGCGCAGTCGCTGATGGCTCCCAGTCCTGCCTCGTAGGCTCTTCTGCCGCATACCACGGCTTCCTTGAAGGCTTTTGCCATTTCCACAGGGTTTCCAGCCACGGCGATGGCGGTGTTCACCAGACAGGCGCTTGCTCCCATCTCCATTGCCTCGGCGGCATGGCTCGGAGCGCCGATACCTGCATCCACTACCACTGGCACCGTGGCCTGGTCGATGATGATCTGGAGGAAGTCTTTCATTCTCAATCCCTTGTTGGTGCCTATCGGTGCGGCGAGCGGCATCACAGTGGCTGCTCCTGCCTCTTCGAGGTGCTTGCAGAGTGTGGGGTCTGCCTGGCAATATGGCAATACCACGAAGCCCATCTTCACGAGTTTCTCCGTTGCCTTCAGTGTCTCTATAGAGTCTGGCAGCAGATAGCGTGGGTCGGGGTGGATCTCGAGCTTCAGCCAGTTGGTGCCGAATGCCTCGCGTGCCATCTGTGCCGCGAAGACTGCCTCTTCGGCATCGCGCACGCCGCTGGTGTTTGGCAGCAGCTGGATGTTAGGGTTCTGGGTGATGTGGGCGAGCAGGTCGTCGTTCTTGTCTTCCAGTTCGATGCGCTTCATTGCCACCGTAACCATTTCCGTTTCCGACGCTTTGATGGCGTCTGCCATCAGGGTGTTGTCGTTGAACTTTCCTGTGCCCAGAAACAGGCGGGAATTGAATTCCCTTCCTGCGATAACTAATTTTTCCATTCTGTATGTTGTTTTGAAGTTTTACGAATTGACGAGGGGGGGGGGACCTCATCCTGTGTCCTTCCCGCCAAGGGGGCAGGACAGTGGCCACCTCTCCTTGTTTTTATCTATTCATCAATATTGTCTGCCTATGGCATCTGCCGTTCATGAATTGCCAGCAGCCGCATTATCTCCTGCGTCTTCTCCACCGGGTCGTCAGCCCGGAGTATCGTGCCGCTCACGGCGATGCCGCTGACTCCGGTAGCCATGATGGCGGGGATGTCGTCGGTGGTTATTCCGCCTATCGCCACCACTGGCATGCCGATGTCCCTACGATTCATCTCTGCCACGATGTTCTCGTAGCCGCCGATGCCGAGAACCGGCGAGAGCTTCTCCTTGGTGGTGGTGAAACGGAACGGACCGCAGCCCACATAGTCGGCGCCGTTTTTCCAGTGGTCTTCCACATCAGCGATGGTGTTTGCCGTACCGCCGATGATGAAGGTGTCGCCCAGGATGCGGCGTGCCTCGCTGATGGGCATGTCGTTCTTGCCAAGATGCACTCCGTCGGCTCCCAGCCTCTTCACCATCTCCACACGGTCGTCGATGACGAACGTGGCGCCTGCCTCGCGACACATTTTCTGTGCCTCGACGGCTGTCGGCTCCACCTCGCTGTCGGCGGCTCCCTTCATGCGCAGCTGTATCCATCTGCAACCGCCCTCGAGCGCCATCATGATACCGTCGAGATAGGTGGTATTGCCGTTGGTGTGGGATATGAACTGCAGACTGAAATTTGCCTTTGCTTCTCTGTTCATCATGTGGCTATCCTCCGCAGAACGCTTTTATTATCACTATGTTGTCACCCTCTTCCACTGGCGTTGTGCTCCAGTCGGTACGGGCAACGAGCTTGTTGTCGATGGCAACGGCAACTCCCTTTGCCGGCAGCTGCAGCTCCTCGGCGAGGCCGGCAACGCTCTTTGCGGCGGTCTCTGTCTCTTTGTTGTTGATGTTTACTTTCATTTGCTTTCCTTAGTTATGGTTAGTACCTGTCAAGGCTGTGCCCTACGGGGCGATGGAAGCCCTGTCAAACCGTGATGAACGGTTGGGGGATTTTCCACAAGCAGTTATAAGATATTACATTAAAACTGCCTGATGACCAAATCTATTTTCTAACGGAATGCCTCTGAAAGTGAGTGGAAAAGAAAAAGCCCCTATTCCATGCTCTTCCGCATGAAGTAGGGGCTTTATTATAGGTTATATCAATTCCCTCCGGCAGCATTACCTGCATCAGGTTAATGTGGGTATAATCTCAGCCAATTTCTCAGCACCCCGTGTTTTTTCTCTTTGCTTGCAAATGTAATGATAAAAAACGAGACACTCACCACTCTACGACGACGTTTTTTCCGTTTTTAACCGATGTTAACGTGTAGGCAAGGCGGTCATCGTATGCATGATTTTTCCCAGGGAAAGTATCAAAGTATCATTTTCGAGCCTCCATTCGGGCATAATCGTCTGACACGTAAGCAGATACCGGAATGAGACTTTTCTCTTTGCTTTACAGAAATGTATCATAGAAGTATCATGGAAGTATCATGGAAGTCTGAAAGGGTACCCATCCTGACCTTAAACCCATCCTGACCTTCCCAAAGGGAAGGAACTGGTTACTCCGCATACTGTCATCAGCCCCCACCTAGCCTCCCCCGAAGGGGAGGGACAGATACCATTGACTGTCTGATTGTAGTTACAACTTGTCGGTTCTGGATTTTGTCTTAAAAGCTTCATGAAATGGGCAACATGCTTGCCCATGTGGGGCAAGCAGCTTACTCACTTGGGGCAAGCACCTTGCCCCAAGTGGGCACGGGTAGTGTCCAAAACTGTGCCCAAAGTTTCCATAGAAAGAAACGTCAGTAAGGGGAGGCAAAGCGCCAACATAACAGACTCTTTCCAGTTGATGAGAAATCAGAAGTCGATATTAATCGACTCACAGATATATCTATTCCGTGTTGTTATAGTTGTGTCCCCAGCCTGCGGCAGGGACACAAATCAAAAAAAATGAAACACGGATTGCACAGAGATTCACGGATTAGTCTTTCACGGATATTTTTTGATATTATTGAGCTAATGATTCTTGGTTTTTGATTTAGCAGGATTTGCAAGTGCTGGGGCACTTCCTTTTGGGTGTATGATAGGAGATGTACAAGATAGAATGTTATCAGGTACTTTTCAGAAAAAGGGAGTGCCAAAAGCACTCGCAAATCCACGGAAATCCAAGATTTAATCCAAAACTAAAAAGGTCTAAAATAATCCGTGATGATTGATCCGTGGTGCTCGGTGATATCCGTGTTTTATTTTAGACCAGTGGACATCGCCGCAGGCTGATGACCACTATATCCTCACATACATTGTCATCCCGTGGTGAAAAAAATGCCTTTAACCGGATAAAGGAGAATCGGTTAAAGGCATATACTATCAATCTATATCATTGCCATCGTATGGCGGTATATCATTTCAGCGGTTCTGTCTCAAGACTCTCGATACTTCCCGTGACGGGATTGAGCACGAGGTGGGAGGTGAACTTCTTGCTGAACATCTCACCGCTCAACGACTCGGTGGTGCCAAACTGCGGAGCATACAGCTCGAAGGCTCCCAGGGCACGGTCGGCACTGAACACCGTGGCACGTATCTTACCCGGCAGGTTCACGCAGATGCCGATGTTGTCCTTGTCTTTCTTGGGGTCTGCCAGACTGCCGTTGAGAGTGGGCGAACTGTGAAGGTCTTCCACCTTAATATAATAAGGTTTGCCGCTGAGGTCGTCGGCATCCGTCAGTCCGAAATACTTAGAGAAGCGGAACAGCAGCTGCTTCTCCACCTCACGGGTGGGCACGAACGCCACCTCCACCTCCGTAGTGTCACGGTCGGTAGTGCCCTCGAAGAGCTGCAGCAGGGCATTCTCCTGAGCGTTCAGATTGTTTATCATCAGACGGAGCTGCTCACCGTCCTTCGGCATGAAGTCTGCTTGTCCTTTGTTGAGCAGACTCTTGTTCTCGCGGATGTCGTATATCTCCTGCACACAAAGCTCCGCCATCTTCACCTTGTTGGCAGCGCTGAGGATTTCCTGGGTCATATAGTCGCGAGGGTTCACCGGAGCCGGTTTCGGCGCCGCCACGAAAGGTTTGCGAACCTTCGCCTCCCTCGGTTCGGCATTCACCGCCAGCAACACCCCGTTCTCATCACGCGAGAGAGTGCGGACGCTGTGCTTGCCGTCGATTTTCGCCGTGAAGAATTTCGTGGTGTCGGGCACTGCCTTCTGCGAGAGCTGCATGCCCACGATGCGGTATTGTGTTGACGGCTCCATACTCACATCGTCGCGCCTCAGATAACGTGAGGCATAGGGAGCGAGGTCGCCGGGAGTGAAAGTGGCCTTCTCGACAAGGAGCGAGAAGCGAAGCTCCGTCTTCGGCAGATAATAGGATGCACCGTCCACCGTGCGCACGTCGTCCTGCGCCGCGGCATTCTGTGGAGCACCGAGAAGGGTGACTGCCACGGCAGCCACAAATCCCTTCATCACATTTCTGTATTTCATATATTTCTTCATATCAATTCTTTATGTCGTTTCGTTTTGGATTATGGATTTTCTAAAGTCGGACAGAGAGCAGCCTGCCCCATGGTCACTACCGTGTCGCCATCAGTCGTCGAGACGTTTGAAAGCCTTTGGCAGGAACCTCACTATGTCGCCGGCAGTAACGCTCTCCACTCCCAGCTCTTCTGCCGCCAGGTCGCCGGCAAGGCCATGCACGTATGTGCCTATCAGACAGGCGTCTTTCTGGTTGTAGCCTCGTGCGAGGAGTGCGGTGAGCACACCGGTGAGCACGTCGCCGCTGCCTGCCGTCGCCATTCCGGAATTGCCTGTGGAATTGAACATCACCTTGCCGTCGGGCATGCAGAGGGCAGAATAATGACCTTTCAGGATGATGTATATCTGCATGGTCTGCGCCATCTCGACAGCCTTGGAGAGCTGTTCGAAGCCATCGTTGAAACGCACTCCGGCGAGTCGTTCAAACTCCAGAGGATGCGGTGTGAGGATGGTGCCCACGGGGATTCTCTGGAACCATGCCCTGTGGGAAGCCAGGATATTGAGACCGTCGGCATCTACCACCGTAGGCACCTGCGCACGGCGCAGCTGGGAGATGAATGCCGTGGCTGTCACCTCGTCGGTGCCGATGCCCGGACCGATGCCCATGGCGTCGAAACTGTCGTCGGCAACGGGTTCGGTGAACAGGTTGTCGTCGGCATCGCGGCTGACGATGGCCTCCGGCACGGCAATCTGCATGATGTCGTTGTTGCGTGCCGGAACGTGGGCTATCACCTTGCCCGCTCCGGAACGGAAGCAGGCTCTGGAAGCAAGGATTGCGGCACCTGCCATGCCATAGCTGCCGGCAACTATGAGCGAGGTGCCGGCATCGCCTTTGTGCCAGAAGTCGCCACGCGGACGGAGCAGCGTGCGGACGAAGCTCTCGTCCACAATCTCGTATTTGGCGTCTGCCTTCTCTATGCCTTCGGCGCTGAGACGGATGTCGAGCACACCGAGGCGGCCCAGATAGCGCTGGTTCTCAGGAAAGAGGAACGCCAGCTTCATCTGCTGCAGGGTGAAGGTGTAGTCGGCGCGTATGATGTTGGTGCGCGTGTTGTAGGAGTTGTCTTCGGTCATGAGGCCCGACGGGATGTCGATGCTCACCACCCGGCATTCCGACTGGTTGATGTATTTCACCAGCGAGGCGAAACCGCCGCTTAGGGGTTTGCTGAGTCCCGAACCGAAGAGTCCGTCGATGACGAGCACCGATGCCGGCAGCTCCGGCGGGTCGAACTCGTTGGTCACCTCAATGAAGGTAACGCCGGCGGCTCCGGCAAGACGCTCCTTGTTGGCGCTGCAGTCGGCGGAGAGGGTGCCTGACACATTGAAGAGGTAGACCTTCACGCTGTAGCCCTGCTCTCCCATCATGCGTGCCACGGCAAGCGCATCACCACCATTGTTGCCGGGTCCGGCAAAGACCACCACGCTGGTATTGTCGTCCCATACTCTCGTTATGGCGCGCGTCAATGCCTTTGCCGCGCGCTCCATCAGATCGATGGATTTTATCGGCTCGTGTTCTATCGTATATTTGTCGAGCTCACGTATCTGTGTGCCTGTAAGAATCTTCATATCTGCAAAAATACTAATTAATTGGATAGATTGACTTATTGTTTGAATATTTTTATTACTTTTGTGCGCAAAAACAATATAATTCTTATGGCAACAATAGATATCAAAGACAAAACCTTCGAGACATTGATACCCGAGGAGGAGATAATGCGCCGAGTGAAAACCGTGGCAGACAGGATCAGCAACGACCTGAAAGGAAAGAAGCCTCTGCTGCTCGGAGTCTTGAACGGATCGTTCATTTTTGCCGCCGACCTGATGAGGATGCTCACCATAGAGAGCGAAATTTCGTTCGTGAAGATGACATCGTATCAGGGCACAGAATCTACAGGAAAAGTGAAGAAACTCGTGGGTCTCAACGAGGATATCGAGGGACGCACGGTGGTCATCGTGGAAGACATCGTGGACTCGGGTCTTACCATGGAGAAGATGATAGAATATCTGAAGGAGTTCAAACCGGCAGAGATACACATCTGCACGCTGCTGCTCAAACCTGACAACCTGAAGAGGAATCTCGACATCGAATATATCGCCATGGAGATTCCAAACGACTTCATAGTTGGATATGGACTTGACTACGACGGACTGGGACGAAACCTCAGAGATATATACGTAGTAAAAGAATAGGAAACAACATAACATTAAATAAAGCAAATGAAGAATATTGTTATTTTTGGTGCGCCCGGATCAGGAAAGGGCACACAAAGCGATCTCCTTATCAGGAAGTACGGACTGGGACACATCTCTACTGGTGACGTGCTCCGCAATGAAATCAAAAACGAAACTGAGCTGGGCAAGACTGCCAAGGCTTACATCGACAAGGGTCAGCTCATTCCTGACGAGCTGATGGTAAACATCCTCGCCAGCGTATACGACTCTTTCGGCAAGGAGCATGAGGGAGTGATATTCGATGGATTCCCTCGCACTATACCACAGGCAGAGGCTCTGAAGAAGATGCTCGACGAGCGTGGACACAAAATCGCTGCAATGATAGAGCTCGACGTTCCGGAGAACGAACTGATGGTGCGCCTCGTGAAGCGCGGCAAGGAGAGCGGACGCTCTGACGACAACGAGGAGACGATAAAGAAGCGCCTCGACGTTTACCACAACCAGACCGCTCCTCTCATCGAATGGTATAAGAATGAGAACATCCATCACCACATCAACGGACTGGGAGCGCTCGACCGTATCTTCGGTGACATCTGCACCGTGATCGACAATCTCTAAATCACATCATCCCCCTATAACAAAGCCTCAAAGCATTCAAGCTTTGAGGCTTTGTTGTTATATCAGTTGACGAGTTGTTTTATTTGTGAACAAAAAGCCACTGACTCTTTGCAAAACTGCCAAAATTATTGGAGGTTGTCATTCTTGATGTGATGAACCAGACAAGAAAAGACATAAACATCGTAAAGGACCTATCTTATTACAAATTTATGAGATTTCCCGTTGATTGAAAGAATGCAAACTCCCTTTTGCTGTATTTGAACTGTTACACGTTCATCATTTGAAACTCCAGATTTGACAACATCCCCATTTGTAGAAAGGATTCTCCACTCTGTTCCGTTGGGCAAATTATTCATTTCCAAGCAAGAATCACCGATAATGAACGCCCCGTTGTTTTGGAAAAGTGAAACTCCCGTATTTTCATTTGTTAGTGGCATGACATTGCGGACATTCACAATGACATCTCCACACTTTGTTACAATTGTCCCTTCTGGGATAACTATGGAATAACCGGTTTCCGGAAGTAATGGGTAATTGCCAAAGTCTGCAACAAGTATCCATTTCCCATTGTCTTCGTACAGATTTGGAACGACTTCTTTACAGACTTCGTTATCTGTCAACCTTACGAGTTGTATCTTGCTATGAGATTCTGCCAACATTATAGGCATATCATAGTAGAACAATACTTTACCTATAGCGTCTGACGGATGCTCTTCAAACAGACTGCACCATGAATATGTCAATGGTTCTATTTCTTCTTCATAGGTGCCGATGAATGGAATGGATACCTCATTGTTGGTGATATCGTTACGTTCCGCACTTACAGCCCCTGTCGGTAGTACAAGCTTATATCTGACTCCTTTCTCAAATTTTATCTTTTCTCCAAATGGCGCATACGCTTCTCCCATATCCCAGTCGTTTGACACGACAACTGGGTATGTTCTTACAGGAACATCGTCTCTATAGAGAATCCATTGCGGTGAACCGACAGGTTGTACCTCATGTTTCCAATAACATGATATCATCTCCGTACACGCCACTTTGCCATTTTCTACTGATACGCCTGTTATATCCCCAAGGGATTCTGGTATCTCGAAAGAAACAGAAATCTCATCATTGGTTTGTGATGTATCAAAAATAAATGTGCTTGCAGGAACTACTAGCTCATATCTTTTTCCTTTAGGCAGATTCTGCGTTTCAAAATTCAGAATAAGCGTTCCTTCGGAATCATTGTTACTGGCATCAATAGAGATTGTCTTGGTAATTATGTCGCCATTGCATCTGACATACGCCTGAGGATTGTTACATACCTCAATGGCTTTGTCGAAGGTCAATGACACCCACTTCAGAGGCTCCACAAATTGAGTTGGCATTGTGCTGCTCTTAAGTGTGATAGGAGCGGCAAAGGCAATACCTGGCAACGCAACCACTATCATGCATAATAATAATATTATTTTTTTCATAGACTTCGGATTTTATGATTAAAATACTAAATTTAGTCACGTGGAGTATTAATAACTGCTTTATAAGCGTTTATTAGCCCAAAACCATAATACTCATTCCAAGTTCCGTATTGTTTCGTGGTATTATATGGCATATTCCCAACCTTTTTTGTATTTTTAGCTAATATTTCTCTAACTTTGTTTGCAGTTAGTTTCGGGTTCCTTTCCAAAACAAGAGCTGCAACACCAGCCACATGAGGGCATGCCATTGAAGTTCCTGTTTTATATGCTGTTGTATTGTTTAGCATTGTAGATAAGATGTTTGTTCCTGGCGCACATAATAATAAATTATCTCCGTGGCAAGATAAACTGTTTATAATTCCGGACTTCTGTAAATTTCCTACCGCAATAATCTCTTTTCGATAGGAACCAGGAAATGTGATGCCTCCTCCGGTATTTCCTGATGATTTCACAATTATGCATCCTTTTCCTTCTCGTCCTTTTACTATAGCAGAATCTAATGCAGCTCTTATAATATCTGAGTCCGGCGCACGCCAAGAACATGAGATTATATCAGCACCATTTTTCCATGCCCAATTAATGCTATTTGCCAATTGCTCATTTGCGTTTGACGCATTAAAATTATTACTAACCGATATCAATTTTGCATCAGGAGCTACCCCTGCTATGAACTTTCCGTTATTTCGTACAGCAGCGGCAATTCCGGCACAATGTGTACCATGTCCTATTGAGGCAGTATTATAAACACCGCTTGGCGAAGCGCCTGTGTAGGCATCATAACTTTTAAAATATATGTTTGGTGCAAGATCCTCATGCGTTAATTCAATACCCTGATCCACGATGGCAATCTTTATTCCCCTGCCTGTAGCATATCCCCATGCTTGGCTTATTGAGATGTCTATACCTTCATATTCGGAATTATATAATGCCCATTGAGAATAAACATCTGGATCATATGAAACCTCAAACGGATCAAAAGAAAAATCTGGATACGCAGAATCAAACTTTCCGGACTCGTATATTGCATTAGCCACCTCTAATGGTGTTCTATTTGAATTACTTTTTAGTCTCAAAGTGTACCATAGTGGCATAAAAGTATTACGTCTAACGATTTCACAATCATATTTTGTGGTTTCTCCTGTGAGTTTATAATAGTCAGATTGTGACTTGAGCTTAACATAAATATAACCTGTCTGAACAAGCTTTGTACCAAATCTATCTTCATAGCAAGACGTTACAGAAATAACACTGTCTGAATTTGTTTCGGCAACAAGTTTTGCGCGTCTGACCGCATTGAAAACTTTGGGAATATCACAAACAACTATATTCAGCACATCATCCGTTATCGTTGATTTTGGAGTTAATCCATATACAGAAGGTATTGAAGTTGCTACCTCTTTTGGCGTAATAACAACAATCTGAGAGTCATTGGTTATTAATGGCACTTTCTCACCGTTGGAATAATAGTAGTCTTGACCAAGCGTTGAGATTGGAATAATAGCAGCTAATGTCAATAGCGCAAATATAATCTTTCTCATATCATTTTATATTAATTTTTTGTATTTTACTTCCAAAATACGGACTACTTAATTTTAAAATATAGATTCCATGTTCCAGTATAGGGAGTGGAATGGTGTTGGCTGTTATGTCACACTCAAACACAACCTTCCCTGCTAAACTGTAGAGCGTCAATCGAGTGGAGGAAACATTTCCTGTGATGATGAATTTGTTGTTATGGAATGATATTTTCGTTTCGTTCATAGAACCAACAGAAAGGCCTCCTGTCACATCACGTGGGTTAATAACTGCCCGAACATTTCTCCCTACAGCCTTGACTCCCGTCACTCGTGATATCATTGAATTGCCAACCTCTATCGCCTTGCATGTGTTGCTTGGCGAGTACCTGTTATCTGCATCTTCTATACCAGACATACAATCACCGTAAAATCCATAATCCCAGGTCATTTCAAGGTTCTTGTATTTCCAGCCACAAGCAGGAATAAAGATGCTATGTTCGTTAGGACCATATATCCTCATACCTTTCACGCCCTCTTCAGTGGTCCATTTACCCCAGCAATACATTCGCAATTCATAGGTTTCTTCGTCATTAGGAAGACGCCAGCCATTTCCCCATTGTTTAGCTGCTGCATCATATTGGGTTCCACAGATATTTTCTCCGATGTATTCCAAAACCGCATACGTGCCAATTGCCGGGTCAAAATCATAATTCTTAAAGAACTTGTAGTTCTCCCAAGTGTAAATATCTTTTGTTTCCGTTTCACCCCATGCAAAGTAACTGCCACTCTCGTATGGCGAGGAAGCTCCGACATTGCATGTAGCCCATAGAGTACCACTTGGTAGCCCCAAGTTGACATATTCATATCCACCAATTTCTCCGTCTGCTACAAATGAAGATGAATTCTGGTGGTCATCAGCATAACTTTGCAAGGCAATTGAAAGCAACAATGCCATTATCAGTTTCTTCATGTCCATAAAATAAAAGGTTACTTAATCATTACTTTTTGAGAGCATACACCATTAGACGTCTCAACTTGTATCACATATATACCTGTTTGAGAGATATTTAGAGAAGAAATGGGTATTTCCATTTTGTTACCATCAGCAGAAATATATCCTATACGTTTTCCTAAAATGTTAAATGCGGAAACAGAGAGAATGTTAATGTCTGCTGATACACTCAGATTATTATCATGCCCGATAATATTGGCTATATTAATAATATCCGACTTAGACCGTTTTTTAATTTCTGTTGAACGGTTAGCCTTTGGCATCATCTGTGTGATTGCCTGAGATGACTCCTGCTGTTCGACACGTGCAAGTATATTACATTTTGATACTGGATTCTGTGAACTATAGTTGCTTACACTTATGCGTTCAGTTGGCATAAAGTACTTCTGAGATATATAAGCGTCATTTGATGAAAGATTATATTGACTAAGTTTTGCCTCTGGTCCATCATCATTGAAGCCGACTACCCTATCAGCTCCTGCACCATGTATGAAAATAATAGGATTGTCCGTGTCAGATGATGCACAATTCGTCATTGTTGCATATTCATTCCCATCAGCAGGGATAACACAATCTACTGCTGTAAAGGAGATGGGGCAATCTTCATAATAATATTTCCCATTAACATTCAAGTCCGCAATTCCCTGAGTTCCGTTTTCTTTGGTACGTAATCTAATTAAATACACACCTGTAACAGGAATTGTCAATTTTATTGTGGCTGCCTGAGTTGATGAATTTATCACTTTTTCTGACAGGTTTCTCCAATTCAGCCCTTGCATTTCTTCAGATGTTGCTGGCGTATAAAATACTATGGGTTTAAGATCGGCAATTGCAGGATTTATCCATTGCTGGTCAGGTAAAGTGCTTGCTGATTCTGAAGGTTTATATTTATATGGAGTTCCGCGGAGAACCATATCAATGACATGTTCCGATTTGCTCGATGATGTAATAAAGACCTCCTCATCTTTGGTAAAAGAGAATACTCTATAAAACGTATAGCGTAGAGGAACATTTGTATAATATGTAACTCCAGCTGATTTCATGCTAACTTCTTCTTCAGCACTTGTAGTGTAGGTTAAGTTGTTGGCTATTTCGTCTATATATTCGTCATAGGCGAAAGAAGAAATAAACACATCACTATTGTTTTGTGATATTTTTATGGATTCTACACTCGGGAACTCGGGAGCTTCGGTGGCAATACTAACAATATTGGAACCTTCTTGCAATACAATAGATTCATTGCCATCCAATTGGGCAAATTGCCAATTTCCGATTGATGGCGTAACACTCCCTGCATAAGAGTCATTTACGAACACCTTGAATGTTGTAAATTTGTTGTTTGGCAACTTGGCTGGCATAAACCATAGTCCAATGTGATAATTGCCTGTCTCCGATGCCTCTACAACAAAACTTTTGAGATTGTAGATTCCATCTGTAGATTCTATAACCCCCTTAATTGGAAGCAAATTATCTTCTGTGACATTAGCTGTAATTGCAGCTCCCTGAATACTTGACATTGCAGCATTTACAGTAGAAACAACAAAAACAAGCATCAAAACGAACCAATGTTTTTTCATAATAATACAATTTTAACATTTAACATTTTAAGAACTTATCTGTATTAACTACACCAATTAGACACCACATAGGTAATATTTGCGACAATTTAAAGCTGTAATTATGCCTTACATTGCAAATATAATTATTAATTTAAAGCACAAACACCTTTTGTTGTTAAAATAAGCAAAAAGAATAAGATTACCAAAGATTTTAAAGCTTTTGCAGTCATTTCTACCAAAATATCGAGATTAATCAAGGTATAAAGACGTATTCCGTTCTGTTGTTTCTTTTTGTAGGAAGACGTTCGCATTGGCAAAGAAAATGACAACGATACAAATCAAACGACCTCTGAGCAAGGATATTAAGACCATACTAACTATAAGACATCAGAAAACAACTAAACTATTTGATGAGGATTTGAAGGCGACTCAATAACGAGGTCATAAATATCGGCAAAGCCTCAAAGCTTGAATGCTTTGAGGCTTTGCCGATAATATCAGTTTACAAGTTGACGAGATGTTTTATTTTCTCATCACAGCCGAGTATATCCTGCCGGAGTCGATGCCGAGCTTACGGGCAGAGAAATAATCGTCGGTATTGGAATATGTGCAGATGTCACACGACTGTATGTTGCCGGCGGCAAGTCCGCATTGCTGCAGCTGCTGGCGGTTGCATTCCACGAGGTCGATGTGCCATTTGTATTCCTCACTGCCATTCATCTTCATCTGGCGGCTGATGTCCTGCATGTCGAAGTTTGCCGCCACGAACTGTTCATACACCTCGTCGCCCACTTCAAAGGCATCAAAGGAGATGCCGGGACCTATCACAGCCTTGAGGTCTGCGGGATTGGTGTCGTAGGCAAGACGCATCTCCGCCACGGCTCTCATCACGACACGCGACAGAGTGCCTCGCCATCCTGCATGCACAGCACACACGGCTCCATGTCTGGAGTCGGACAGGAGAATGGGGATGCAGTCGGCTGTAGACACACCGACGCATACGTTCTCCAGATTTGTCATCACGGCATCCACGCCATCCAGAATCATCTTCCTTACCGGAAGCGGGAGGGCGAGGAAGTCGGCTGCAATCTGTCTCACCTCCACACCATGCGTCTGGTGTGGCACAATGACATTAGCATCGGCGACGCCAAGCTCCTCACAGAGGATCTGACGGTTTCGGGCTATGGCAGTGGCATCGTCGCCACAATGCTCGTTGATGTTGAACTCACCGTGGCTGCCGGTGCTGTATCCTCCATGACGTGTGGAGCTGAACGCCACCACATTGTCGTCGAGGTCGTAATAATGGAGTTGTGGTTTCTGCATCAGTCCTCGTCCTCCATATCATATTCGAAGTCGTCGAGGTCTTCCACGTCCTCGATATCATCCTCGTCGAGGAACACCACTTCGTCTTCTCCCTCCTTGCGCAGTTCTTCGGGCAGGGTGTTGAGATCTTTGTCGCGATGTACGAGAGTATCCTCAGCCATTATATCTGCGAGTTTGTTGCTCTCGCTGTTGAGTTCCTTCCACAGCACATCCTTCAGTTCGGAGATTCCCATTCCCGACACCGACGAGATGAATACCACGGGGAGGTCTGACGGCAGCGTCTCCTTGAGCATCTCAATGAGTTCATCGTCGAGCAGGTCGCATTTTGTCACGGCAAGCACGCGATGCTTGTCGAGCATCTCGGGATTGAAGTTGGTAAGCTCGTTGAGCAGTATCTCGTATTCCTTCTTTATGTCGTCGGTATCACCAGGCACCATGAAGAGCAACAGGGAGTTGCGCTCGATGTGGCGCAGGAAACGGAGTCCGAGACCTTTGCCCTCGCTCGCTCCCTCTATAATTCCAGGGATGTCTGCCATGACGAACGACTTGTTGTCATGATAGCCCACGATGCCGAGTGACGGTTCGAGGGTGGTGAAGGGATAGTTGGCAATCTTGGGCCGGGCACTCGACACGGCGGAGAGCAGCGTGCTCTTGCCGGCATTGGGGAACCCGACGAGACCGACGTCGGCAAGGAGCTTAAGCTCCATTATGACCGTCATTTCCTGCATCGGCTCTCCCGGCTGGGCATAGCGCGGAGCCTGGTTGGTGGCGGTACGGAACTGGTAGTTGCCGAGTCCGCCGCGGCCTCCCTTGAGGAGCACCACTTCCTGCCCGTCGTGCATGACGTCGCAGATGAACTTTCCTGTCTCGGCGTCGTATACCACAGTACCGCAAGGCACGTCTATATACACGTCCTTGCCGTCGGTGCCATGGCATTTGTCTCTACCGCCGTTGCCGCCGTGTTCCGCCTTGATGTGGCGTTGGTATTTCAGATGGAGCAAGGTCCAGTAGTTATGGTTTCCACGCAGGATGATGCTTCCTCCCTTACCGCCGTCGCCGCCGTCGGGACCGCCGTTGGGCTGATACTTCACGTGGCGAAGGTGCATAGATCCCTTGCCGCCCTTACCGGAGCGGCAGTATATCTTCACGTAGTCTACGAAATTTGATTCTGGCATATCTGTATGTCTTGAGTTTTATTTTTATAAAGTTGACGAGTTGACAAGTAAACAAGTTGACAAAGAGATTTGTCTTGACGAGTCAACAAGTTCACAAGCCGAATGACTTGCGGAAAATGGTGTGGGATTATTTCGCTATGTCGGCGAGTGCCTTTGCCATTCTCTCCAGCACTACCGTGGAGAGCACCACCTTGCCGTCGGGACCGATGAGCGTCATCGACGGAATCCACTCCACTCCGTATGCCTTGGAGATTTCGGCATCGCGCATCTTCTTCAGTTCGCTGACCTGTCGCCATTTCATCCCGTTGTCTACAACATATTTTGTCCAGCGGTTGTGGTCTACGTCGAACGACACACCGATGAACTCCACCTTTGAGCCATACTTGTCGTAGAGTTCCTTCACGGCAGGCACGTCCTTGCGGCAGTCCGGACACCACGTTGCCCAGAAGTCAAGCAGCACATATTTGCCCTTGAATTCGGAGAGCTGCACCTTGTAGTTGTTCATCATCGGAAGGATGAAATCGGGAGCCACCGTTCCGGGCTTCAACAGTTTCTGCGCATAGAGCGAGTCGAGGTCTTTTGTCTGGTCCGGCGCATTCTGAGCCTGCGACGAGACCACTGCGGCGAGGAATATCGCCACGAAGATGAATAGTCTCTTTATTTTCATATCGTTTTCTCTTTTTTATGTTATACTTTCTTTTCAATCTACACTTGCAATGTGGGAGTCAGATGCCATAGCGGTTCGTCGGATGTTCATCATATCCTCAACACCTGGTCGCAATAGTCCACCACTGCCGGGCGGTGGGTGATGAATATGATGGTCTGCCGGCGTTCCTGGAGCAGGTTGGCGAGGAGCTGCCTTTCCGTTTCCGGGTCGAGAGCGCTCGTAGCCTCATCGAATATCATCACGCTTCCCTCCCTGAGCAATGCCCTGGCTATGGAGATGCGCTGAGCCTGTCCCTCGCTCAGTCCGCCGCCCGCCTCGCTGCAGCTGGCATCGAGCCCTCCGGGGATGTCTCTCACGAAACCGGCACATGCCTTGTCGAGGGCTTGCATCATCTCCTCGTCGGTGGCGTTGAACCGTCCCATGCGCAGATTGTCGCGGATGGTGCCGCTGAGCAACGTGTTGCCTTGTGGCACGTAGATGAGGTTGCAGCGTGTGAGAGGCGAGATGTCTTGCTCTCTTTCCTTATTATATATGTATACATGGCCGCTGGTGGGCTGTATTAGGGCGAGGATGAGTCTCACCATTGTGGTCTTTCCGGCTCCCGTCTCTCCGAGTATGGCGGTGCAGGTGTTTGGACGGAAATCAAACGAGAGATGGTCTATCACATCCCTGCTGCCGTCGGCATAGGCAAAGGAGGCATCGTCGAATCTCACTCCCACTCCACCCGTCATCGCCATCGACACGGGGTCGCCCTGTTCTTCGAGAGGGTTCTCTTCAAGTTCCATCAGTCGCTCCGCTGCAGTGAACACGGAGACGAATGCCGGCACGAGCTTGGTGAGGTTACGTGCCGGTCCTTGAATCTTTGACACGAGCTGGAGGAATGCTGTCATTCCGCCGAAGGTGAGTGTGCCGTGATACATCCGCAGGGCGCTCCACAGGAATGCCACGAGATATCCGATGGCGAAACCTGTATTGAGTATGAGGTTTGAGAACACCGAGAATCTGGTGCGTCTCACCACGTTATGTCTCAGTTCTCCCTGCATGTTCTCCAGTCTGCCCACCATCTCGTCGTCTTTCTCAAGGGTCTTTATCAGCATACGGTGCTGTATCGTTTCCTGCAACACGCTCTGCACCTTGCTGTCGCAGTTACGCACCTGGCGTGTCAGTTTGCGCATGTGGCCCATATACACCTTGCTCGAGAGGATGAATACCGGCAGCATGGCAATGATGACCAGAGCCAGCACGGGGTCCATGGAGAAGAGATAGAAGAAGGAACCCAGAAAGAGGGCGAACACGGAGAGAGTGCTTGGCAACGTTTCGGTGAGGAACCCCACCACGTTGCTGACGTCGAATTCCAGGCGGTTCAGCACGTCGCCGCTGTGCCATTTCTCCTTGCCATGCCATTCGGAGCGCAGGATGCGGGCGAGCAGACGCTGCTGCATCCTGTTCTGTGCCTTTATTCCCAATATGTTCTTCACCCATATCGAAGCGATGTTCACGGCAAATCCGCCGAGGATGAGCAATGCCATGATTGCCACCGCCCAATACAAAGAACCCTCCACGGCATGCGACGCCACGTCGATGGCGTGTTTCACCGCCCACACCGAAAGCAGACTTATCGCCACATCGATGAGTCCGAGGATGGCATTGAGCGACGCCTGCAGACGGTTGCCGCGCCATGCCCTCCACAGCCATCCTATTATCTGTCTGGCTGTATACCGGCTCTTGGGTATCTTCAGGAATTTTCTCAAATATCTCATTGGCTTACTCGTTCTTCATCCTCATGTCGGCGCCCCACATCATCTTGGCACGCAGCGTGGAGAAATATGTAGAATCCTTGGGCTTCACGATATGTGCGTCGTAGGGGGAGCGGCGTATGGTGAGCGTCTGTCCCTCACCGCATTTGATGGAGCGTCCGTCGGCGGCGACGAGATAGTTATGGCTCCTGCTCTCCACCTCAAGGGTTATCACGGAGTCGTCGGCAACGACGATAGGACGCATGTTGAGACTATGCGGCGCAACGGGAGTGAGACACAATATTCCGGTGTGCGGCACGATTATCGGTCCGCCGTTTGACAAGGAATAGGCTGTCGACCCCGTCGGCGTGCTCACTATCAGTCCGTCGGCATGGAACGTCACGATATATTCGCCGTTGATGCTGGCACGGATGGAAATCATCGAAGCATTGTCGCGTTTCAGTATGGCTATCTCGTTGAGGGCGCATTCCGAAATCCGCTCGTCGCCGTTGGCACCATCACTCTCCACCTTCACCATGGCAAGACTGTCTACCATATAGCTGTCGGCGTATATGCTGTCGAGCACACTGTCGAAATCGTCAACGCCGACACCGGCGAGGAATCCCAGGCGCCCCATGTTCACGCCGATAATGGGAATGCTGCGACTGCCCACGCTGTATGCCGACCGCAGCAATGTGCCGTCGCCTCCCATGGATATCACGAAGTCGGCATCAAAGTCGTTTCCTTCAAACACGGTGACGCCATGCAGCGGCAAACCGTGGGACGAGCAGAGGAAATCGTAGAAACTTCTCTCCATGCTCACCTGCGCCATCCGTTCATTGAGCGACAACAGCAAGCGCTGTATGTCCGCCGACTTCCTGGCCTGGTAAATATTGCCGAAAATGGCAAATCTGAGTTTTCTCAACGACATAATTGGGAGTTTTTTATCTTTCTGACGAATTAATAAGCCTCCATTGCAAATGTTTTCGTAACTTTGCGCTTGAAAGTGTCTGCAAATATACGGTTTTCTACCGAATTACGGGCACTGTGATATTAACAAATTGAAGAGACATGACAAAATTAAGTGTAAACATAAACAAGATAGCCACCCTGCGCAACGCCAGAGGCGGCAACAATCCCGACGTGGAGCAGGCCGCCGTTGACTGCCAGTTGTTTGGCGCCCAGGGCATAACCGTACATCCAAGACCTGACGAAAGACACATCCGCTATCAAGACGTGAGGGAGATAAAACCGCTCATCACTACGGAATTCAACATCGAAGGAAACCCTATCGACAGATATATCGACCTCGTGCTTGAGGTGATGCCGACACAGGTGACGCTCGTTCCCGACGGCGACGCCCAGCTGACGAGCAACCACGGATGGAACACGATAGAGAACAAGGCGTTCTTGACCGACGTGATAGGAAGATTCAAGGAGGCCGGCATCAGAACGAGCATCTTCGTGGACCCTTCTGCCGAAATGGTGAGGGGAGCCAAGGAGTGTGGAACCGACAGAGTGGAGCTCTACACCGAATCTTACGCATCGGGATATGCCGAAAACAGGGAGGAGGCCATCAAGCCGTTTATCGACGCTGCCGTGGCTGCCCGCGATTTGGGACTGGGTCTGAACGCCGGCCACGACCTCAGCCTGGTGAACCTTGCCTACTTCCACAGGATGATTCCATGGACCGATGAGGTGAGCATCGGACACGCCATCATCTGCGACGCCCTCTACATCGGACTGAAGAACACTATCGAGGCGTATCTCCAGTGCCTAAAGTAAGGCCCCAAAGCTGACAAAGGCTACAGGCATACAAGGAAGCCTGTCACTTCCCCTTGGAAAAGTCAGGATTGGTATCACTCGCAAATTAAAGAATTATGGCACGAGAATACAAGCTGAAGCGCGACACGCAGGAAGAAGACGACAAGACGGCTACTACCGACATATTCCAGCGATACATCAAGAAAGACAAACGGTCTATCAATAGAATAATTAAACAACAAAAGATTATGGCAAAAGCGTATATGTTTCTTGCCAACGGTTCAGAGGAAATAGAATCCCTGATTCCCGTTGACGTTTTCCGCCGCGGCGGAGTGGAGATAAAGACAGTGAGCATCACAGGCTCAGAGTTAGTAGAGATGGCACACGGCGTGACCGTGAAGGCCGACCTCAAATTCGAGGACGCCAAGCTGGAGGATGCCGACCTGCTGATGCTGCCCGGAGGACTGCCAGGCGCCACAAACCTCAACGACCACGAGGGTGTGCGCAATGCCGTGCTCAGCCAGTATGAGAAGGGGAAACTCGTTGCTGCCATCTGTGCCGCACCGATGGTGTTCGGAAGCCTGGGCATCGTGAAAGGCAGACGTGCCACATGCTACCCCGGATTCGAGAAATATCTCGACGGAGCGGAATATACCCATGAACTGTGCACCGTTGACGGCAATGTGGTGACAGGCGAAGGTCCTGCCGCAACATTCCCCTATGCCTACACGCTGCTCGAAATGCTCACCACGAAGCAGACAGCAGAGAGCGTGGCTGATGGAATGATGTATCTGCATCTCATGGAAAACAAATAAGCGCCGCATAATGGAGAATCACGACTATGTGATAATCGTTGCCGGCGGCAAGGGGATGCGCATGGGGGCTGACGTTCCAAAGCAGTTCCTGCCTGTAGGCGGACTGCCTGTGCTCATGCACACGATACGCAAGTTCAGGAACTTCAACGACCGCATGCGCATCATCCTCGTATTGCCCAAGCATCAGCAGGAGTATTGGAAGGAGTTGTGCGAACGACATTCGTTCTGCGAACCGATTGTGATTGCCGACGGAGGAGAGACGCGCTTCCACTCCGTGAAAAACGGACTCGACTGCATCCCCGACGATGCCTGCGGAACGGTGGGGGTGCATGACGGCGTGCGCCCATTCGTATCTGCCGACACCATACGCCGCACATACGCGAAAGCTGCGGAGATGGGGGCTGCCGTACCGGTGGTGCCGGTGGTGGACACCCTCAGACATCTCCTGAAGAGCGACAAGCAGAATGCTTCTGACGCCACGACAACAGCCGCCACTTCTCAGGATGGCGGAGAAACGCCGTCGGAGACGGTGCCGAGAAGCGAATACCGCATCGTGCAGACTCCGCAGGCATTCGGCATCAGACTGCTGAAGGAGGCTTATGCACAGGACTATTCCGAGGCTTTCACCGATGACGCCTCTGTGGTGGAACACCTCGGCCATGAGGTGGCGCTCGTAGAGGGCAACCAGGAGAACATCAAGATTACAAGACCTTTCGACATGGCTGTGGCGGAGGTGATACTGCAACAGGAGTCCATCCTTCTGAAGCAACAGACTTCAGGCAACTCCAGATGACCAACCTGGGGGAGTGAAGCCGACAAACAGCCAATTCAACCTGTCACAACCGAACATCACAAGTGCTTGAAATACTGAACCAGGACATACAATATCTGCCGGGCGTGGGACCGAAGAAGAGGGACATGCTGCAGAAGGAGTTGGGTATCTCGAAGATATCCGACCTTCTGGAGTATTACCCATACAAATACGTGGACCGCAGCCGCATATACACCATCAACGAACTGCGCAGCGACATGCCCTTCGTGCAGGTGAAGGGACGGATTCTCGGTTTCGAGGAGTTTGGCAGCGGACCGCGCAAGAAGCGCCTCGTGGCCCACTTCACCGACGGAACGGGGATAGCGGACATAGTATGGTTTTCCGGCATCAAATATGCCACGCAGCAATTCAAGGTGAACACGGAGTATATCGTATTCGGCAAACCTACTCTCTATGGCGGCAGATACCAGTTTGCACATCCCGACATCGACAAGGCGGAAGACCTGCAGCTCTCACAGATGGGAATGCAGCCCTACTATATCACCACGGAGAAGATGAAGAAGGCGGGACTGACATCGAGGTCGATAGAGAAAATCACGAAGGCGATGCTCGAAAAGATGAACCAGCCGCTGCCGGAGACACTGCCGCCGTTTATCGCCAACAGACTGCGCCTGGTGGAGAGGGACACGGCACTGCGCCACGTACACTATCCGAAGACCGCCGAAGAACTGCAGAGCGCACGCTTCAGACTGAAGTTTGAAGAGCTTTTCTACGTGCAGCTCAACATCCTGCGCTATGCCTCCGACCAAAAGAAGAAATACCGCGGATATACCTTCCCGCGCATCGGCGAGATATTCAACAGCTTCTATTCCGACCATCTGCCATTCTCACTCACCGACGCCCAAAAAAGGGTGATGAGGGAGATAAGGAGCGACCTGGGCAGCGGACGGCAGATGAACAGGCTGCTGCAGGGCGACGTGGGCAGCGGAAAGACTCTCGTGGCACTGATGACAATGCTGATAGCTCTCGACAACGGATACCAGGCTTGCATAATGGCACCGACGGAAATTCTCGCCGAACAGCATCTCGCCACGATACGCGAGTTTCTGGGCGACATGAACATAAGGGTGGAACTGCTCACCGGCATCGTGAAGGGCAAACGGCGCAAGACCGTGCTCGACGGACTCGCCAGCGGCAGCGTGGACATCCTCGTGGGAACACACGCCGTGATTGAAGACACGGTGCAGTTCAGCAAACTGGGACTCGTGGTGGTGGACGAGCAACACCGCTTCGGAGTGGCACAGAGAGCAAGGCTATGGAGCAAAAGCCAGAACCCTCCCCATGTGCTCGTGATGACCGCCACACCGATACCGCGAACCCTCGCAATGACAATATACGGCGACCTTGACGTGAGCGTTATCGACCAGCTGCCGCCGGGAAGGAAACCGATTGTGACGATACACAAATACAACAACCAGACCACAAGTCTGTACTCTGGCATCAGACAGCAGATAAAAGAGGGCAGACAGGTGTATATCGTGTTTCCGCTCATCAAGGAGAGCGAGAAGCTCGACATACAGAACCTTGAGGAGGGGTTTGAAATACTGAAGGAGGTGTTCCCGGAATTCCGCCTCAGCAAGGTGCACGGCAAGATGAAACCGGCTGAGAAGGACGAGGAGATGCAAAAGTTTGTTAACGGAGAGACGCAGATTCTCGTCGCCACAACGGTGATAGAGGTGGGCGTCAACGTGCCGAACGCTTCGGTGATGGTGATTCTCAACGCCGAACGCTTCGGACTGTCGCAGCTGCACCAGCTGCGGGGCCGTGTGGGCAGAGGGGCGAGCCAGTCGTACTGCATCCTCGTGACGAAGCCTCAACTGACCAACGAGACGCGCAAACGCATCGACATCATGTGTGACACCAACGACGGATTCCTCATTGCCGAAGCCGACCTGAAACTGCGCGGCCCCGGCGACCTGGAGGGCACCCAGCAGAGCGGAATGGCTTTCGACCTGAAGATTGCCGACATAGCGAGAGACGGACAGATAGTGCAGATGGCAAGGGAGGAGGCACAGAAGATAATAGAGCAGGACCCGGAATGCAACAAAACGGAAAACAGCATGCTCTGGCAACGCCTTGCCGCACTGAGAAAGACCAACGTGAACTGGGCGGCGATATCATGACCGGCGACATCACAGACTGTGATGGGAAAAGAGGGGCAGGAGACGGCACAATGAGCTTAACAGCGCTCATTTATAAGTTGTTATACAACATGCCTATATGTTAACGACGACCTAAAAACTGTTAACTGACAAGCAACTTAAAAAAATTTTTACTACCTTTGCAGCGAAAATTTAATCACAATGACGAACGCGCGATTGACAGTCCGTCATCATGATTAGTCTTACACAAACATAATGCGACAGACAGGAAGACATACCGTTGCATTATAAAATATTTATTTTATGCAATTCAAAAAGACAATCAAAACACTGGCATTAACGGCAGTCATGGCTCTGGCCACAGTACCAGCAGCAGCACAAGACCTCTTGGCACGCCAGGCACCAGTAGACAAGAAACTTAAAGCAGTTGACACTCTCGCACTTCGCGAACTCATACAAAGAGAACAGGCTGGAGCTCCTTCAGCACAGCTATACAAAGACTGGAACAACAGATACGCACACCGCGCCACAGAACTTCCAGACTCTTTCAGCATAAACCTAAAACATTTCTGCATGCCTACATCCAGCAGAATCATCACTTCCAACTTCGGAAGCCGTTGGGGACGCATGCACAAGGGTCTCGACATCAAGGTATATATCGGCGACACCATCCGTGCGGCATTCGACGGAAAGGTGCGCATCGTGAGATATGAGGCAAACGGATACGGCAACTACGTTGTGATACGCCACAACAACGGTCTGGAGACCATCTACGGACATATGTCGAAGCATCTCGTGGCAGAAAACGAGCATGTACGTGCCGGAGACCCTATCGGACTGGGCGGCAACACCGGACGAAGCACCGGTTCTCACCTGCACTTCGAGACCCGTCTCTGCGGCGTGGCTCTCAACCCGGCATTGATGTTCGACTTCCGCAACCAGGACGTGACTGGCGACACATACCTCTTCCGCAAGGAGTCTTACAACAGGGAGTCGCTGGCTGCCACACGTCAGCGCGGCAAGAACGACGACCTGGCTGCCGCAAACGACAACAACTCGAACAACATCGGAGACAATGTGGAGAGTGGCGACGTGCGCTACCACAAAGTGGCAAAGGGCGAGACGCTCGCTGCCATCGCCAGAAAGCGCGGCACCACAATCGACAAGATCTGCAAGCTCAACCACATCAGCAAAAATATGCGCGTGAAGCCGGGACAGATCCTGAGATACTCATAACGAGGGTGCTCACACACTATCGAACCATAGCGAAACTGTATAAACAACACAGGCAAGGAAAAGGCTATCAGGAATATTCCTGGTGGCCTTTCTTATTGGCGTCAACCTGCACACTTTGCCACGGCATCATCCTACTCCAACCGGTCATCAGACTGCCTTGGGCCCAACATGGACAAATCGGAATGACCACCCTCAAAAAAACAACAAGGGCTACCGGCGGAAACCGATAGCCCTCATCGTGAAATATTCATCCCCAAACGGTCATTATGCAGTTATTTATAACAGCTTGCGGCCGCTTGGAATTTATCATTACTTCTTCTTGTCACACTTCTTAGCGGCAGTCTTGCATTTCTTGTCGCAAGTAGCGCTCTTCTTGTCGCATTTCACCTTGCAGCAGGAAGCCATCTTGGGATCCTTCATGGTGGCAGAACTTACGCCATTAGTCTTCGCCTTGCAGCATGTGGCTGCCTTGTCACACTTCTTTGCCTTGTCACACTGCATCTTGCAGTCCTTCTTGCCGTCTTTCTTGCATTCCTTCTTTGCCTTGTCACACTGTGTCTTGCCGTCACACTTCTTCTGGCATACGGTCTGGGCGCTGGCGCTTACCGAAAAGCTCAAAGCCGCCATCACGACAGCTGCGATAATTGATTTTCTCATTTCTTCTGTCTCCTTTTAGTTTATATTATTAAGTTAAGATACGAAACAGGAATCTTATTGCCACCCGCCACCGTATCCACGGCAGCGACATCGTGCAACAATCCTCTGTTCACGCTGCAAATGTAGCATTTAGTAAGATAAATAAGAAATATTTTTAGTTATTAATACCTAAAGGATATAAAAAACGTCAACGCTTCACCACAGCCCTCACCACAAACCAGGCGTGGAGCAGATAAGTGGTTAAAAGACCGTAATATGTCGCCATTATCTTGAAACGCTCACCGAGCGACGCCTTGTGATGGCGTGTGGTGGTGCCTTCTTTCAGATAGTCGGCGAGCACGATGCCACTGTTGGCGAGCGGCAGGTTCTTGTCCTCAGCCTGTTTCATTATCCTTATACACCAGTCGAAGTCTGCCGAATAGCGATACATCAGATTGAAGGGCGTGTGCTTGGCGATGTCGGTGCGGGCATAGAATGCCTGATGGCATACGAGCATGCCCTGACGGAACGACCGCCACGTGAGCTTCTCCGGAGGCGACAGCCGGCGGTGGGCAAGAAACTGGCGGTTCCCGTCCACGATGTCGGTATTGCCATAGAGCACGGCAGGCAGTGCGTCCTCTCCCCCATCGGCAGCCACATAGCTGTCCACTCCCGTGTTTGCCACGAGTTCGGCGATGGTATCGTCGGCAGGCAGCGAGTCGCCGGCATTCAGAAAGCACACATAGTCGCCGGTTGCCATCTGCAGTCCCTTGTTCATGGCGTCGTAGATGCCATTGTCAGGCTCCACGAGGAGTCTCACTTCATGACCATTGTCAGAGGCGAACGAGCGTTCCATATAGTCTTTTGCCACTACGGCGGTGTCGTCGGTAGAAGCTCCGTCGATGACGATATGCTCCAGAGCGGCATAATTCTGCCGGAACACGCTGTCGAGAGTGGGCTGCAAGAGCTTCTCGGCATTGTATGTAACGGTGATCAGAGTAATCTTTATCATAGTTTATAGCGTTTTAGGGCCAATGCCTCATTATAAGCCTCGATGTATTTCATTGCCACAGAATATTGCGAATAGCAGGTGTTCACCTTTCGCAGCGCCTCGGCGGCGAGCGCCTCGCGGTCGGCCTCACACATCACCCAATGCATGCCTTTGGCAAGATCGTCCACGCTCTTGTATTCTGCCACGTAGCCGTTTTTCAGATGGTCTATCATCTCAGGGATGCCGCCGGTGTTGAATCCCACACACGGCACTCCGCATGCCATTGCCTCCATGATGGTGTTGGGCAGGTTGTCTTCGAGCGACGGCAGCACGAACATATCCACTGAATTGTATACGCTCGCTATCTTCTTCTCGTCGCTCACGTAACCCAGCGGATACGACGGCAACGGCAGCTTCCCAGCGAGTTCCTCTGCCTGTCCGCCGAGGATGGCGATGCCGGTGTTCTGGCGCATCTCGGGATGCTGTTCCACCATCTTGTTCATGGCGGTGATGAAATAGTCCATTCCCTTGCGCTGGTCGGTGACGCGCTGCGACACGAAGAGAATCAGACGCTTGTCGGCTGGCAGTCCGGCATAGATGCGTGCCTTCTCCTGGTCTTCCCGACAGAACACGTGGGTGTCGATGGGATTGGGGATGCTCATCACCTTCTGGCCGCTGAGCAGTCCGCTCTTCTTAGCCTTGTCGGCGAGCCAGCGGCTACAGGTGACGAAGAGTATGCTGTTGGTGCCGAGGGCCTGACGCTTGCGGCGCCACACCTTGGCAGAGAGGTCATTTCTGGATCCGCCGCCGGGCAGCAGCGGACAGTTGCCGCACCTGCTCTCATAACGGTGGCAGTTGCGGGCGTAATGGCATATCGACGAAGCCGGCCACAGGTCGTGCATCGTCCACACCACCGGTTTCTTGCTTGCCAGGATCTTCTTTATGCCTCCGATGGACAGCATGCCCTGGTTCACCCAGCTCAGGTGTATTACATCTGCCTCGCGGAATTCCCGTGTCCGGGTGATGTCGGTGCCGGCGTTGGCGATGTCTATCTGGAAGAGGTTGTCGCGCTTGAAGCGCAGGTGGCAGAAGATGACGAAGCGTTCCCAGAGGAAGTTCCATCTCTGGTGCCACGACTTGTCAAGCTGCGCCACGGTGATATTGTCCGTGGCCTTGTCTCTCACCAGCATCTTTGTCTTTATGCCGTTGTTGTTCAGTGCGTCCATGAGCCTGTTTGCCGCCACGGCGGCTCCGCCCACATTCTCACTGGTGTTTACGATTAGCACTCTCATGATTTTCGTCTCCTTTTTGTTTCAACTGCAAAATTATGAATTTATTGAATAACGCCAAACCTATGTGCGATAAAAAATCGCGGCACGGGGACAATAGTTCAGAATCTTTCTCCGCACATTTGCAGAGAAAATCAGTATTTAGCATCTCCTTAACGAACGTTTCTTTCCATGGAAACTTTGGGCACAGTTTTGGGCACCCCCCGTGCCCACTTGGGGCAAGGTGCTTGCCCCAAGTGAGAAAGCTGCTTGCCCCACATGGGCAAGCATGCTGCCCATTTATTGCAGTTTTACGATCCTTGCCCATGGTTGTGGCTTTGTTGTCGGCAAAGCAAAAGCAACCAGAGAAATGTAAGCCATAATTTATATTGCATGCAAAAGTCTTACCAGACAGTAGTAAGGCAAGCCATCCACTTCCATACGATTCCTTCCTCTTATTCTCCAACCATCCAGACAATTACCCGATGGTTTCAGCGTGCAAATAAAGGCGGAAGCACCTGTATATCAACCACTTCCACATCCACAACCAGATGGTTGACGATTTTTTGGGAAAATGAGGTTATATATCAAAATCGAACCGGGAGACAAAGCAGAACAAGTTTCAAGACATATCAATCACCATAAATAGTCCATCGAGACGTCCTTTGCTTTACCAACTATGAAATGGCGGCATAAAAAAAGAGTCACCATATTAGGCAACTCTCTTCGTGAACTGTGGTACCACCAGGAATCGAACCGGGGACACAAGGATTTTCAGTCCTTTGCTCTACCAACTGAGCTATGGCACCATTGTCTTAATAAAAATCGCAACCATTTCTCGATTGCGGGTGCAAAGGTACGCTTTTTTTTCGTACTTCCAAAATTTTATCCCGAAAAATTTCGCTATTATCAAAAAATGCACTACCTTTGCATCACTTTAATAAACGGGATTTAGCGCAGTTGGTAGCGCACGTCGTTCGGGACGACGGGGTCGCTGGTTCGAGTCCAGTAATCCCGACAATACAAGGGTTAGGATATTGCATGGCAATATTTTAACCCTTGTTACTTTATTATATTATTGTAACTGAAGAAGAAGTAATCCAAAACGCACCAACCCACACGAAGAAAATCAAGATTTGTGAACTTCATAAAAGCGCCGCACGAGACGTAAGGACATAAAAAAAGGAGTACCGCTGTACTCCAACCTTGTTAACCTTAAATCTAATACTATGAAAAACACATTGCAAAGGTATTGCTTATAACAATAAATTGCAAGTGTTTTTCATGTATTTGTTCCGAAATACACTCAATTCTTGATATACATCAAGGATAAAATGTTATAAACCGTCAGCATTCCTCGCTTTTAAGTTACAAAACAACATAGGGTGTAACAATGCCAATGTATATTTCAGCGCTGTAAGCGCCTATCTGCTTCCAACTATCCAACAAGGAGGAGAAGCGGCCATTATCGCGCGTCATTTCCTTTCACATCTTCCGTATCACAGATAACCAGTCCCTCCTGTTTCATTCCGTCCATCATGATATGCAACGGTTTGCTGAAACGAACGTGGCGCACATGCGGCGTCTCTTCTACGGCAGGCATAGCGTCGAGAATCTCCTTGCGGAAGAATCCCATGCCTTTGTTCTCGTCGATGGTGAAATAGCCGACACCAAAACTGGTGAGATTCTGAAAGAAGTGAGTGCCCTGACTCGGATCCACACTGTAGTTCTTCAGCGTGGTCTCCACGATGAGTTTCGCCGCACTGATATGCGGCCACTTCACCGGCACACCGAGCCACGAATCACTCGAGCCCCATCTGCCGGGTCCCACAAGCACATAATTCTTGCCGTCGGCAAGGAATTTCTTGTTTATGCGCTCCACCTCCATCGCCACCACGGGATTGTCAGATGCCGTGAAGTTCTCGTCGGTCTTCACATACACCACATCCACGATATCGTCGCTCACTCCATGTCCCAGGGAATTGTGCGAGCGCAACAGACATTTGTCATCAGGAATTGCCATGATGTCTTGGTCGAGCACCTGTTTGCTGTCCACGATAGGACGTATCTGCAGGAGATAGAACTCTCCAGTGCGGTCATCATTGAGAGTGCAGGCGAACTCAATCTCCACCGGGCGGCGCATACTGTCGGCGCCGTGGTGCATTGACAGTTTCAGCAGTTCGGGCAACGGGAACACTTCGTGGCGCAGCACACCGTTGAAACTGACTATCTTGCGTCCGCCATCATACAGTCCGTCGCGAATCACCCGGTCGTTGGCATCATAGGTGGAAGCGATAAAATTGAGAGCGCCGTCGTTTTCGGCATCCTTCACCTTGAGCTTCAGAATATTGAAACCGTCGTCCACCTTGAAGTCCACTCCCACGCGCTTCATGTCGAGGGCATAGAACTGCGTCTGTGTCTGGCGCAGGGCAATCTCCATGTCGCTCGTCTGCAACACCTGGGCGGGATGATACGGACTGACACGCAGCGTCTGTCCACCGTCTACGATATACTTTCCGAGTCCGAGGGCAAGACTGGCGATACCCTCCTCCGACTTCTCATATCCCAAAGGATAATAGTTGATGGAGCGAAGCACACCGCTGAAATTAGGATAGAAATGGTCGCCATACTGCTTGCCCACCACCTCTTGAAGGATCACCGCCATCTTCTCCTGGTCTATCACGTTGCGCGTAGCAGTCATATACGCCTTGGAATCCTTGAAATACACCGAGGCGTAGACGCTCTTGATGGCGGCGGCGAGCATTCGCAGCATCTCGTCCTTGTCTTCGAGATAAGGTATCATATATGTGGAATATATGCCGGCAAAGGGCTGGTAGTGGGAGTCTTCGAGCAGACTGCTGGAACGTATCGCTATAGGATGGCGGATAGCCTCGAAAAAGGTCTTGAAGTCGTCGATGAACTGGTCTGGCAGCTGCGCCTTGATGAATGCCTGGAGTATTTCCTCGTCGGGAGCATCGCTGAGTGCCAGCTGATAGAGGTTGTTGTTGTCCATGAACTGGTCGAAGACATCGGTACAGAGCACCACGGTCTTCGGTATCGACACCTTCACCCCCTCAAACTCATTGAATTCGGGGTGTGTCTTTATGATATTGTCCAGAAAAGCGAGACCTCTGCCCTTTCCGCCGAGCGAACCGTCGCCGATGCGGGCGAAGTGGCTGTAGGCATCGAAGCGGTCGCGCTTGAACACAGCCACCGTTCCCACGTTCTTCATGTGGCGGTATTGTACGATGGCATCGAAGATGATCTGGCGATGCAGGTCCACGTCTCTGAGTTTCTCCAGCGTCACCGTCTTAAGGAATTCCGACACGGGGAATATCGCCCTGGCACAGAGCCAGCGGCTCACGTGGTTGCGCGACAGGTGGTAGAGCATGGAGTCGTTGGGGATGCTGAAGATATTGTCCTGCAGCTCCTTCAGGTTGCGTATGCGGCGTATCTCCTCATGGGTCTTGGGGTCGCGGAAGATGAAGTCTCCGAATCCCATGTGCTCCGCCATGATATTGCGCAGGTCGATGTTCATCTTCTTTGAATTCTTGTCGATGAAGCGGAATCCCAACTTCTCGGCTTTCTCGGCATTCTCCGTCTCGCTGCTCTCCATAATGAGCGGCAGGAACGGGGCACGGCGATGGAACTCCGACAGCAGTTTGAGTCCTGCCTCAGAGTCTTTCACGCCTCCCTTCGGGAAACGGCAGTCGCTGATGACGCCGAGAATGTTTTCGGGGAAGCGCACGAAATAGTCCATCGCCTCCTCGTATGTTCTGGCGAGCACCACCTTTGGCCTTCCTCTCATTCGCAGCGTGGCGGTGTGGGAGTTGAGCGCCTCGGTAGCGAAGCTCTGGCTCTGGGTGAGGATGTAGCTATAGAGGTTGGGCAGGATGGAGGAGTAGAAGCGGATGCTGTCTTCCACCAGGAGTATCATCTGCACTCCCGCCTCGTCGATGTCGTGTTCGAGGTTCATCTTGTCCTCGATGAGTTTTATGATAGAGAGGATGAGATTGGTATTGCCGAGCCAACAGAACACGTATTCGAATATCGAGAGGTCTTCGTTCATTATCCTTTGCGTGATGCCATGCGAGAATGGCGTGAGGACCACGCATGGAATGTCGGGAAACTCCCTCTTCACCGCCCTCGCCACGGTGAAGGCGTCGTTGTCGGCATTTCCTGGCATACATATCACGAGGTCGATGCTCGTGGTGGAGAGCACTTCGGAGGCTTCCACCATGGTGCTCACCTGAGTGAAGGTGGGCGGATAGCGAAGGCCGAGCTCTGTATACTCATTGAAAATCTTTTCATCCACTCGCCCGTCGTCTTCGAGCATGAAGGCATCGTATGGGTTTGCGATAATGAGGACATTGAAAATACGATGCGTCATCAGGTTCTTGAATGACACATCCTTAAGATAAAACTTATTCCATTGCTGGGGCGCTTGTTCGTTCATAGGTTGGAGTGTTATTTGTTTGTATTGCCTGCAATTCACATCTTTGCACTGCTTCCGTTATGTGTCAGCAATGCTGATGAAATCGGTTCTTAATGCAAATATATCCATTTTCTCGCTAACACACAAATTAAGTATATATAAAATCGCAAGCAATATGTCAACAATTTGAAATGAAAGACAACATATTAAACATTAGACCACAGGTTCGGTTTGCCGACAAGCAAGTTTGCCACAAAGTGGCAGAACAACATTAAAAGGGGCATTTTTGTAAAGCAAAAGGGGATATTCGACACCCAACCTTTTAAAAAAGGTGAAAAGAAAAGGAATAGAAGAAGAAAAGTTACGCCATTAAGAGTATAATACGTATATTTGCACTGAAAGTATATGGATAATTCTTACCACAACGAGCACAGGCATCATTAAAGCCTGATGCCCAAAATCTAAAGCATGAAGTAAGTTGGTTGCAACATGCGCCAACACGAGGAACGACAAAGGCGTTATTCAACAGCCTAATTCTCAAAACTTAAAAATGCCGGGATGATTGTTTATCTTGCGACAAAGGGATTATCCTATATGATGACATTGACTGCGTATGTCATGCCTGAGAAACAAGGCTGACAGAAGCACGAAATAATTGTCGGGAATGTTATGCCGTGTCAGGAAACGAAGCAGCGGCGAAACAAACAGGCATCGGCGGCAAGCGGATTGTCTGAGACAAAAAGATAATAATAAAGACTTTTCATAACATTAATTAATTTATTGACTTACATATTTATTTAAAAACCTGGAGAGGTTTAAAAGAAATTCATGAAGCTGGATTGCCTGTTTTTTCGCAGGACAACAATCTAAAGAACGATGTGAAATCGGTGCTTCAAAACTTATGTAATTAGCGACATAAGGTAAATAGCTTTAGTGGAAGTTCAGCGTGCGAGAGCATACTGGACTTTTTTTTATGAACCGATCTAAAGCACATGAAAAACCAAATGCCAAGAAATACCTGGAATACAAAGAAACTCCAAGCCGCTGACAAAAAACAAAAGAGACCATACTTCTGCACCAGGACAAATACAACAGCCGCCCTACTTCTTCACATTCTTCTGCTGCCATGCCGGCACATAGCCGTCAGCTGGTTTTGTCACCTCCAAGTCAAATTCCGGAAGTTCCACATCATCGTCACCACGATACGGAATTTCATTTTTGCGATGGAAACGCTCCACCAAGACCGTTCCCACTCCTGCCGTCACCAAGCCCAACTGTTTTGCCGCCGCCATCGAAAGGTCGATGATCCTGCGTGCATGGCGCGCACAGCGGTCGGTAACCCTCACGACAACACTCTTGCCGTTTTTCACGTTTGTCACCCTTAGCAAAGTGCCAAGAGCGAACTTTGCATGGGCACACGTCATACTGTCGCGATGGTATTTCTCCCCATTGCTCATTCGTCTGCCATGCATACGGTTAGAATAATAGGATGCCACCCCTCTCTCCTGAGCGAGGAGAGAGAGACGACATCCAAATGTAATCAATAAAATCAGTATTATGAAGTATTTTCTCATCAAAAAGAATTATACTATACCCTGAGCCATCATAGCGTGAGCTACCTTCATGAAGCCGGCGATGTTAGCACCCTTCACGTAGTTGATGTAGCCGTCAGCCTCAGTACCGTACTTAACGCACTGCTCATAGATGTCGCTCATGATCTGATGCAGACGCTCGTCTACCTCAGCCTCTGTCCATCCGAGGTGGATAGCGTTCTGAGTCATCTCAAGACCAGAAGTAGCAACACCACCAGCGTTAACAGCCTTGCCAGGAGCGAAGAGCTGCTTAGCCTCGATGAACTTGTCAACAGCCTCAGCTGTACATCCCATGTTAGAAACCTCAGCTACGCACAATGTCTTGTTGGCGAGGAGCATGTCTGCGTCAGCAGCACCGAGCTCGTTCTGGGTAGCGCAAGGCAGAGCGATGTCAACCTTAACCTCCCATGGCTTCTTGCCAGCAACGAACTTAGCTTCTGGATATTTCTCAGCGTATGGTGCACAAACGTCGTTACCGCTTGAGCGGAGCTCGAGCATGTAGTCGATCTTCTCACCGCTGATACCTGTTGGGTCGTAGATATAACCGTCTGGACCAGAAATTGTAACAACCTTAGCGCCGAGCTGGGTAGCCTTTGTAACAGCACCCCATGCCACGTTACCGAAACCGCTGACAGCAACTGTCTTGCCCTTGATGTCGATATTGTGAGTCTCGAGCATGTGGTGTACGTAGTAGATAGCGCCGAAACCAGTAGCCTCAGGACGAATCTTAGAACCACCGTACTCAAGTCCCTTACCTGTCAATACACCGTTCCACTGGTGTGTGAGCTTCTTGTACATACCGAACATGTAACCGATCTCACGGCCACCAACACCGATATCACCTGCAGGAACGTCCTCGTTAGGACCGATGTGACGATAAAGCTCTGTCATGAAAGCCTGGCAGAAACGCATAACCTCTGCGTCGCTTCTTCCACGGATAGAGAAGTCTGAACCTCCCTTACCACCGCCCATTGGCAGAGTAGTAAGTGCATTCTTGAATGTCTGCTCGAAGCCCAAGAACTTCAGGATTGAAAGGTTTACTGACGGATGGAAGCGGATACCACCCTTGTACGGACCGATAGCGCTGTTGAACTGCACGCGGTAACCGAGGTTTACATGGATCTCACCGTTGTCGTCAACCCATGGCACACGGAACGTGATGATACGCTCTGGCTCCACGATACGCTCGATAATCTTAGCTTTCTCGAACTCAGGATGCTGGTTGTAAACGTCCTGGATGGAAATAAGTACTTCCTTAACTGCCTGTAGATACTCCAACTCGCCTGGATGCTTCTGCTCCAGCTGTTGCATAATTTTCTCCACTTCCATAGTAATGTGTTTTTATTTAAAAGATTATGTTAATTATGTGTTTTATCAAAGTGTTTATTATCACATCGCAAATGTAGGCATTTTCAAAATACGCTGCAAGAAAAATCGAGAAAATTTTATTTTAGTTCTTACTATTTGTTAAATATCTGCTGATATAGCACCGAAAAACTCGTTTTCTGAGCTTTTTCACCTTATTGTAGTGACGTCAAACTCTCTGATTTCTGATTTGCGGAGTTGTGCCGACTCTTGGGCGCAGACTGTAAAATGCACCTTGCCGTCTTTCAGTTTCTTGTCTGCCTTCACCATCGCCGTATAGCGTATGCCCTTGCCGGGAGCGATTTTTTCCACTATGATTGGAGCCGAAACGAAGACATGCTTGTTGCCGGAAGTCTCCATCACCATGGGTCTCACATTATACATATATTCCGGAGTATTGTTGTATACCTCCACCACCACTTTTGCCAATTCACCGCTATGCAGTTCAAGACCGTTGCCCTTGCCCACGAATCTCACGCTGCGGAGCTCCAGGGGCGAAGCACTGACTGGAGCCGGATCTGACTGAAGCTTGCTGACTACATCCGGTTCTTCAACGGATGTATTACCAGCAGGAGCATCAAACTGTATCACGTCGTCACCGCCATTCTCAGGGTCGAAATCGCTTGTAGCGTTATCACCCGTATTGTCATAAGACCGGCTGTCATACGAGGAATTGCCGTTTCTGTCGTCTCCACGGTAATTTCCGTTTCTGTTGTCTCCACGGTAATTGCCGTCGTAGCGTTCTGCCTTTCTCTGCTGTGCCTTGTCGGCAGCGTCACCCACCACGGCACCTATCACGGCACCGCCGGCCATGCCAACTATCGTACCGACATCGCTGCCTCTTGGTCCACCGCTTATGCCGCCGATGGCGGAACCGAGAATGCTTCCCAACTCTGCTCCGAGAAATCCTCCCGAAGCGCCGCCGTCGCTAATCGAACCGCAGCCCGACACAAGCAGTGCCGCACTGAGTACTACCGCAAATAATCCGTTTCCCTTCATAATCATAGTGTGTTTATGTCCGTAATATATAATATGTGTATTGATGGTGCGCACCATCGCACAAGACAAAGATAGGAATTATTATTTACATTGCATCCTAAATTGAGCAAAAGAAACAATTTTGGGGAAGTTTTACCCTTCTGCATCTCCGTTTCTCCATTCCTTCGGACTCTTTCCCTTTGATGCCTTGAAGCTTCTGCTGAAATATTTAGGGTCGGAGTATCCGCAAGAATATGCCACGTCGCTTATCGGGATATCGGTTGACGAGAGCAGATGGCACGCACGTTTCATACGCGCCTCACGCAGGAAGTCGAGTGGCGTCACTCCCATGATCTGTTTCATCTTGCGCTGCAGTCCCGACCGGCTCATGGCTGCTGCCGCTGCCATATCACCCACTCCTATCTCCGCATCGCCAAGATGCTCGTCTACAAATGCTGACACGCGCCTCATCATGATGTCATCCTCGGGCGTGAGTTCAGGACGCAGTGGTGTGTCTGCCGGCGCCGGTTCATAGGCATCACCGCCAGTACCGTTACTGAGCAGATTCAAGTATGCGTCGAGAGCTTCACGGCGCTGACGCTTTATACGCCTTATATATATAATGGTATATACTGCAGAACCGAAGAGCGCCAACAAAAGCAAGAGGAGCAGCACACGGACGGGAGTAGTCTCCCAGAATGTCGGTGTCACTACTATCGTCAGCCTTCTCACGTTGTCTACCCAGGCGCCGTCGGCATTGGTAGATCTCACCAGCACGACATAGGTTCCGGGCTCCAGGTCGAGCAGCGTGGCAGAATGGTTATGGCCTATGTCATTCCATTTTACGTCGTCCTCATCACCGTCGTCCAAGAGGGCGAAGGCATACGAAAGGCGGACATCGGCAGAATAGTCGAGAGCGGCAAATCTCAGCGTGAAGCTTCTCTCGTTGCTCGCCAGCACCAATGTGTCCATGGCATTTACGGAGCAGCTTCCTTCCACTCCCTGCACGCTGACGCCTGTGAAGGCGATAGTCGGCACAAAGGTGCTCTTGCGCAACTGCTGCGGAGCGACATAATACTCTCCGTCTTGCAGTCCGAACAGCCAACGCCCATCTGGCAATCTCACGGGAATTGCCTCTGAGAACCTGCATTCCGACTGGAAGAAATTCTTTCCGAACGAGAGATAATCTCCATTGTCGGGGTTGAACATCACCAGTCTGTCGCTTCCCACCATAAGCATCTTGCGAGAAAACCCTACAACCGACAGAGCCACATCGGTAGGCATACCGTTAGCCTCATCATAATGTCGGAAAGACAGCTTGTCTGCCGTCAGGTTTCCCGTCTGAATCATATTCACACCACCACTCTCCGTACTGACAAAAATTCGTCCTCTATAGTCTTCAGCCACGTTCATCACCGCACTGCAACTGAGAGCAACCTTGCGATTTGCCTCACGAGTGTGGCAACGGAACACCATGTTTCTGACGCCATTCCCTGCTGCCAGCTTTGCCACAAGCAGTCCGTCGGTCGTGGCGCATAGCATCACATCATCTTTGGTCAGATGTATCATCCTCACCTTCTTTGCCAGAGTGTGGGGATAGTTTCTTAATCCGGAGAAAGGTTTCACCACTACAGGTCTTTCCGCTCTCGGATTCACCACGCAACACACTCCCCCACCAAGAGTGGCAATCCAGAGTCTGCCCCAACGGTCCTCCTTGATGTCATAGACATTGTCGCTGCCCAATCCTCCGATTTTATCTATTCTGTATGCCTGCATCCCATGACATCCGGTCAGGCGGAAGAGTCCCTGCGGCTTGCTTCCCAGCCAGATGCTCCCGTCTCGGGTCTGAGTGATGCAGTATATCGGACAGCGGAATTTAGTGTAGCCCGCCACAATCCTGCCATCCGGCGCAAGATACCCCACAAGTCTGTTGCTACGGTCGAAAATCCTCACTGTCTCGTCTTCCTTAGTGGCTATCCAGTATCTCTTGTCCCTATCCACGAAGACGGTCTTGACTTCAGCGCCATTACCGTTTCTCACCACATTCCCGTTCTGTCTCGGAAAACATATCTTGTATATGCAGCTTGTAGCAGCCACCCAGAGATTGCCTTGCTTGTCAGAGAGGCAGAAGCGTGCTGCCTCCAGGCTTTTCCTGTCACCGTAGGGTGTCTCCTTGCCTCCCCTTGGCGTATAGGTCAGTCTGCCGTCATAATACACCTTCCACAGATTTCCCACGCCATCGCGATGGCGATATGGTCTGTTGTCCTTCACTGCCGTGGCATTACGCCCTCTCGACTGCATTCCGCCGTTTTTTTCAAACCGGTAACGCTTAAGGTTGAAAAGATACAGGTCGTCGTCCACCCTGCATCCCAGATTCCCGTCACCACACAACCACACGCTGCGCATGCGGTCGGTTGCCAATCGGCTTCCGTCACCTACACGTCCTTTGAATCCACGGAATTCGTAACCGTCGAAGCGGCATAGTCCGTTCCATGTCGAGAACCACATCATGCCCTGACTGTCTTGTGCCATCTGCGTGACGTGCCATTGGGTGAGCCCGTCGTTCTCATCATACCGCTGGATATGACAAATCGGTGTGGCTACGGCATAGACGACAGACAGCAGCGACAATGATAATGACATGACAAGTGTTATAAGCCTCATTGTATATTCGGGACAATTTGTTTTGACAGATTCTGTGCCAGATTAATCCCCAATGTCTGGATTGGTGGAGCAACTGGTTTTACGAATACAAAAGTATGAAAAAAAATCATATTCCACAACATCTCGCTATTACTCATTAAAAGCCAAACAAAATCCACTCTTCTAAAAGCAAAATCCAAGCAAGCCCTAACGACCGATTTGGAATAAAAGAAAGCAAAATTCAAGCAAGCCATAGTGACCGATTTGGAATAAGAAAATCTGGGAACGCCACATCACATGGAATCCCCAGACAATCTTTTACTCAAATCAGAAACCAGATTTGGACTACTTATAAATAATCTACCAACTGTTTTTTATTTCATCACTACTTTTCTCGATGTCTTGCCGTCAGTAATGACATTGATGCCTTTTGCCGTATCAGCAATTCTTTTGCCATCGATTGTATATACAGCAGTAGCCTTGAATGTGTCGCCAGCAGTCTCTACGGAGCCCACTGCCGATGTCTGGTCTGCCTTGGCAGCCTTACTCAGTCCGCCGTATTCGTTCACAGCCTGTATCAGGTATTCGTTGCCTGCCTCATATTCGCATGATGTGGCAGTAGTGAATCCTTCCACGTTGCCGTTTTTCGTTATCACATAGCAGATGGCATATGGCACAGGCTGCCATTTCAGCATTCCGCCCTCAACTACAGGTGCTGGCGACTCACAAGCCTCGGTAATCAGCTCCGGCTGCCAATTGTCAGAACCGCTGAGCACATTCTTCACCGTATATTGTGCTGCCTCCTCGTCGGTGAGGAAGTTCTTTGCCTTGCCTTCCACCTTTGTGTCGCCGTTCATATAATAATAGGTATCACGGCGGTGAGAGAGATCCACAGGGTTGCCTTCGGCGTCCATAGTGTTGTAGTCAGCCCACAGCACAGGCAGTCCGCCCATCGTTTCATACCATCCCGTGGCAGGTATCGTCACCTCTGCCTTCGTGTTGATGAAAACGGTCTTCGGGAAGTTGTGCCAAGGTCTGCCAAGCCATACCGATGTTTCTGACGGTACGCCAGGAGCCGTTATCACGTTGTTCATGAACACGTATCCCCACTTCACGTCTTTCTGGTGTGATGGTGCCACGATGTATCCTCCGCTCTTGCGCACGATATTGATTGTGTCGTTGTCGAGATAAACGTCGCCGCTGTTGTAGATGAAGTCTACGGCTCCCTCGATGAAGGAGTTCTTCACGTAGTGGCGATAGTTGGATTTGCTTGTAGTTATCCACGTATCCTGATAACTGTACATTCCCACGTTGTTGAACACGATGCGGTCGTTCTCGGTGTTCAGGGCGAGCGCCTGCGGACCGTCGTTCTTCTCCACTCCGTATGAATTCACGAAGCTCAATCCCTCGAAATACAGGTTGGCGGCGTGTGCCACGAATGTAGCTCCCTTGTCCACGCCCAGTGCGTTAGGTCCGCCGCACAGTTTGTCATCGCTGATGAACACCTTGTCACGTCCCTGTCCGATGAAGTGCAGATATGGCTTTGTTACCGGCAGGTCAACATGCTCTTTGTATGTACCTTTCTTTATGAATATGAGCCATGGCTTCACTCTGTTCTGCGGTGCGGCGTCGATGGCAGCCTGCACAGTGGTGTAGTCTCCGGTGCCGTCTTGTGCTACCACTGCGTCATAGACACGCAGCTCTGGCTGCTGGCGCTCCATAGTGGTGAAATGTATCTCTGTGCCCGGGAAAGCGTTTCCGCTGCGGTCGAGGATCATTCCTGCCGGCAACGTGAAGGTGTAAGCAGTGGCATATTTCAGTCCGCTGTACTGATATACCACGGTCTTGCCGCTCACCGTCGGTTTCAAAGCCTCTCCATTGAGCGTTGCCTTGCTTCCTTCTGCAGCCACCACTTTCTCATCGAATGTCAGTATCACAGATCCTGTTGCCGATGCGTCGGCTGCATCATTGGCAGGGATTGTCGAGATGAGTTTCGGTGCCTCGTTGTCTTCCACGATTTCCTTGTCGGCGAGCAGGAAAATCTCCGCCACAGCCAGTCCGTCATAGTCGCCTGTCGATCCCACGAGCGGTGAGTCATAGTCTGGCAGGAAGCGCACATTCACGACCTTCTGTCCGTTTGCCTCTGCTGGCAGAGCGAATTCTTCTGAGTCCCATCCGCGGGCCGGCAGGTTATATGTGCCGAAGGTGGTATAGTTTGTTCCGTCGATAGAGTATTGTGCGTTTACGATACTGTGTGCGTTGAAGTCGTCGCCTACGGCAGCCGACAGCACCACGTTGGTGTATCCCAGTGTTGAGAATGAGAGTTCGAAATAATATTTGTCGGTGAGTTTTCTCCAGCAGCGTGCGGCATACTTACCGTTCTGTCCGCCTTTTCCAGCTCCGCATGCAAGCCATGATGTGGTGTTGCCGGCTTCGTTGCGCAGCGAGAGGAGTCCGGCGTTGTCGCTCTCTGCCTTGTAGTCGGCAGCACGCTCCTGCGAAGGTGTGTCACTATAGAGGTCCCAGCCCACTATATAGTCTGTGCAAGAGAAGTTTGCCGTAAGGTTCTTCTCTCCGTCCATCTTCACTTCGCGTTCTTTGTCTGTCGAGTTGTCGTCCCAGTTGGTGAAGGTGAGGATACGGTTGTCCTGTGCCGTGAGCTTCACGTCGGTTCCTTCTTCATAGTGATGCACTCCGTCCACCACATTGCCTTCCGGCGAGAATGTCACGAGGTTGGCATTTGCTCCTCCCTGCAATGTCAGGTTCAGGGCGTATACATTGTTCTTCGTATATGTTGCGGTGAGCGATGTGTTTGCCGTCAGCTCAAAGGTGTATGGATTGTCGGTAGACACGATGGCATTGTCGGCTCCTGCCCATCCTGCGAAATGATAGCCGAAGTTCTCGGTAGTGCTCACAGTGACTACCGTGCCTTCGTCAAACTTGTCGCCTGCCGGATTCACGGTGACGGTGCCGGCAGCCTCGTCGGCTGTCCCTACGCTCAGCGTATATACGGGCACAGTGACCGGAGTACCGTTCAGATCGCCTGTCACCACCACGTCGCCAAGGGCGAGCTGCTTGTTGTTGGCGAGATTATACACATAGAAATACAGTTCAACCTTGTCGCTCTCTCCTGTGAGTGAAGTGATGTCGAGCTTCGACTCCGACACGCTGTTGCGCTCCGGGGCGAAACCTTTCACGAGTTCCTCGCTCTTCTCGCCGCATCGGGCCACCACGTCGAGCGTACCGCCACTGGTACCGCATTTCTGCGATTTGAAGGCTACGCTCTTCGGTGTGAAGGTGACTCCTTTCTTTGGCACGATGCTGAATACTACGTATGATGCATCGTCGCGGGCATTGCTTATCTTTTCTGTCGGATTCAGTTTTGAGAGTCCGCTTTGCAGTCCGTTGAAATACAGTTTCTCGCCCAGCGAGAAACTTGAAGTCGAGATGGCTCCGTCTACGGATATCTCTGCAGCCGACGCATTGTCGGCACTTTTGTCAAACGCCCATTTTATAGTGGCGTCTTTGGCATCGATGACGTCTGCCGCCATTGCACCGCCCAGTCCCATCCATGCTACGAGGACCATGACGATAATTCGGGATAATGTGGTCTTTTTCATATTGAGAATCTGTTTGTTCATTTCATTATTTTTCTTGCCACTCCGTTCTCCACCACAATGTTCAGACCGTCATGAATGCCGTTCTGACGAATGCCGTCGAGACTGTAGTATATCTTCTCCGGTTTCAGTTCCGAGTTTTCCACGCTCTTCACTCCATTTGTGGCGCTTACTGCCACTCCTGCCACCTTTACGTCGCTCAGACAGATGGTCTTGCCAGTTGCTGCGCTGCCATACCAAGGATATACGCGCAAGCGTAGCGTCTCGCCCTCAGAGAGTTCTATCACGGGTGTTGCCTTTACCTCCATCATGTCGTTGGCTTTCATCGAACCAGAGAAGTCGGCGATATTAACGGCATTGGCGAAGTCTGCCTCCTTAGAGTAGTAAATCTTGCTGTGCATTCCGTTGCCTCCGCATCCACACACATACAGGCTTATCTCGTTCACGTTGAAAGTGGTACCCTTGGCTGGCTTCACCGCGAACTCTATCCATCGTGTAGAAACCTCGTCGATTTCGCCTGCCGGCCACGACTCGCCCTCGATGATGTTGCGCTGCGTCTTGCGGGTGGCATCGAAGCCTGTGCCCTCGGGCCATGTGGTATTAGCGTTTGGACTGGAATATTTCTGGAGTTTCATCTCGCTGTATGTCTCGCCGATAGGGTCTACCGGACCTTCAACGGTGCAGTTATCGTCTTTCTCGAGTCTCCAATATGCCGATGCTGCCACTCCGTCGGCAAGTTCCACACACTTGCCCACTACAGGGATGGTGACTGTCTTGTCGCCGCAGCTCACGGTGATGCTCTCATTGATGTCGCCGGCTGTGGCGAACTCATAGCTTGTCTTGAAGGAACCGATAAGGTTGCCTTCCTTGTAGACCAGAGTTGCTGTGGATGAATAGTCGCTGCCGTCGGCAGAAATCTTCAGTCCGTTGCTCGCCGTGATGCTCACATTGCCTTCGGACGGCACGAGGTCGAAGCCGTTTACCGACACTTCTCTCACCACAGTCTGTCCCTTGTATGCCTGTCCGAGGTCTACAGTTGATGGATTCACGCTAAAGTCGCTCGTCAGGTTGATGTTCTCTGTCAGTATTCCAGCCTTCTGCATGAGCTGTGCAGCCAGACGGGCTATCAGCGTGGCTCCCATCGCTGAGGTGTGGGTGCTGCCGTTGCCATCGAAGAGCAGAGCGTTGGCTTTGGCGTCGCCATAGCTTTCATAGAGTTCCTTTGTGGCTGTGGTGAGGTCGAGATACTGCACTCCCAGTTCCTTTGCCACCTCCTGCATCTGGTATGGATAGTCGTAGGTATGGTCGTCGGCAGCCACTTTGTTGCCGGTAGTGAGCTTACCGCCTTCTATCTTGTCGAACTTGTCGCCGAGGTCGTGGCGTCCGTTTCTGCGAATGGTGCTTCCGTCGAAATATTTTCTACATATCGCACCCACCAGCACTGGTGTGGCACCCAACGCACGTGTCTCTTCCACATACTTGCGCAGATAGTCCTTATAGGTGCCGCTGGCAGTAGTTCCACGATAGTCGCAGGCATTTGCCTTTGCCTCATCGCCGATGCTCTGATAGTAAGCTTTCAGCTCGTCGCCGTCGCATCCGTTGCTCTTCTCGTCGTTGTGAGCAAACTGTATGAGCACATAGTCGCCTGGCTCTATCTGTTTCTTCACCGACTGCCAGTAGGCGCTCTCCTTATAGAAGCTCTTGCTGCTGGCACCATTCTTGGCACGGTTGTTCACGGTGACATCACCCTTGAAGAACTGCTGGAACATCTGTCCCCAGCCTCTCGTCACGGTGGTGTTCGGGTCATAGGTCGCCATAGTGCTGTCGCCTATGGTATGCACCTTTCTCGCCTGCACACATAATGCAGTGCATGCAGCTACAGCGGCTGCTGCAATGAATCTCAATTTCATCTTCGTTGTATGATTTTGATTTGGTTAGTAATAGTGACTGCAAAATTAGCGGTTAAGGTTGCTAAGCACGGGGAAAAATGCACAAACTTGGTGGATTATTCGGTAAAATGCCGCAAATCAGGGCTTTTCCGACATAACGGAAATGCGCTTTGAAAAGGAAAACGAAAAGAATGTCAGCTTTTTTTATTATCTTTGCAGCCGAAAGAAGGGCTTGCCTTCACCAACCACTTAAAGATGGGAACCGAGATTTCTGTCTATGGGATGGCAAATATATTACATTGAACGGCCTAATGACCGATTTAGGTTGAACAAGAAAAGAAATATGACAGTAACTTATAAAAAGAAAGACCAAACAAATAAACATTAAACAGACATGACATCTTATCAAACAAACATGAAAGCGATACGCCTATCCATATTCCTCACGATACTGACTCTGATAATGCAGGCTTGCTCGCCGTCGAACAAAGGCAACGAGATGGCGCAGGATGACGGTCCGCTGGCATCTGCCAACGAGATTGAGGAGATTGAGGAGGAACCGATAAAGATAAAGCATAAGTTCAGCACTGCCGAGGAGGCGATAGAATATATGAACGAGTCGCCGGACAAAGACCGCTATGCCGCCGGCATCATGCACAAGATGGCACACGACAGTCTGGACTACTGCAACCGTCTGCTCAACAGTGAATACGAATATTTCATCATCGTGGACAAGGGCGACATGAAGGTGAAGCTGTTCGACCGCTACGGTGTGCTGCGCAAGTCGTACACCTGTGCCTGCGGAAAGGGATTCGGCAACAAGAGGAGCAGGGGCGACTGCCGCACGCCGGAGGGTTTCTTCAGGGCGGGCAAGGTGCAGAACAGCGAGAACTGGCACTATACCGACGAGAATGGCGTGCGCAGCGAGAACCCGGGACAATATGGTCCGCGCTTCTTCCGCATCGTGACTCCGGGATTCAACTCCACGGGCATCCACGGCACCGATGCTCCATGGTCGGTGGGCGGCAGACGCAGCCACGGATGCGTGAGAATAAAGAATGAGAATATCCTCGAACTGGTGAAGTTTGTCACTAAAGGCATGCCGGTGATAGTATTGCCGGGAAAGAGAGACAAGGAGGTGAACTGGCGCGAAGCTCATCCGGAACTCTTCCCCCAACCAGACTCCACGGAAATTAAGCGTGAGAAAATGAAAGCCGAGGAGATAAAGCGCGACACCACGAAGGCAGAACACGCTCCGAAAGACAGTTTATAATACACATCAGAATATGCAAAACCGCCCGACATCCACCGAAAAGGGATGCCGGGCGGCTATCATTTGTTATGGGAATTCAGATTACTTTATAACCTTAATTGCCTTCATTACTTTGTAACCTTCATTGTCTTCACCTTACCGTCAACAGTCTTCACTGTAACGAGGTATGTACCCTTGGCGAGAGTAGAGAAGTTGTTGCCAACCAATGCTCCACCAAGTGTGCGTACAGAAACCTCTGCATCAGCAGGGATAACGATAGCACCGTTGATACCGTCTACTACCACTGTAAGAGTAGTTGTAGCAGCCTCAGACTCGAGCTCGTTGTAAACTACGACAACCTTATACTCGTGGAGACCTGCGTATGTCTCTGGCTTGTAAGAATAGCTGCCCTCTGCGCCAGGTGTGCCTGCAACAGTAGTAAGGAGAGTCTCGCCCTCGAATACCTTTACTGAAAGCTCTGCGTCAGCAGCGAGATCGTTGCCGTCAACGTCCTTAGTCGGGTTCTTCCACTTCAGGTTGATAGTCTTGAGATCACCGGCCTCTTTTGCAGAGAATTCAGTTACAGCCGTTGTAGCCACTGGCTGAGCCTCTGCCTTCTCAGCGATAGAGAAGTCGAAGATGTAACCATAAGCCTTGCTTCCGTCAGGGTCAGAGATGTGGTAAGCCACATAGTAGTTGCCAGTTTTCTCAACAGTGAGCTCGAACTTGCTTGGATCACGGTCGTAAACAGTGTTGAGCTCGATATCGCCGATAGACTGTGTGAATGTGCCCTGAACCTTCTTGTTGGTTCCGAGCTTCATAGTGAATGAAGTCGTCTTGTCGTCAACGCAAGATTTGATGGTGGCAGTGTGAGTCTTCACAACGTATGTCTTGCCAGCCTCGAGAGTAAACAATGGAGAAACGAAATAATCGTTGGCATTGGTGTTCCAGTCTGAGCTGAAGCCAACACATGGGTGGTTCTCACCAACCGGTTTCCAGTTCTCGTCATACTCAGAATATCCATAAGAGTTGTATGACCATGTAGAGCTTACGTTGTCGCTGCGGTCCATAGCCGTCCAGCCTTCCATTCCGCTTTCCTCAGCGAATGAAACATAGTATGGAAGAGCAACCGGTGTTTCAGCCTCACCCTCTGGTACTTCTGTAACGCTGAAAGAGTAGATGCTGATAGCGTCGGTCTCCTGGTTTGGGGTCCAGTTGAGAGCACGGAATGCGAAGTAGTATCCGCCATCCTTGTTGATGTCAACAGTCCATTCTGTCTTAGCCTCTTCGCCTTCCATCTTAGGAAGTTTCTCGCCAATCCAGTCGATAGCCTTAGTGTTGTCCTTGTTAATTTCCTCTACGAAGTAGTCGAGCAGTACGTTGAGCTTGTTGTCGGCACCTGTAGCACCGTCAAACTTGATTACATAAGACTTACCCTCCTTGAGTTCGAATTTTGGAGATATCAGCCAGTCGCAAGTTGCAGAACCTGCGTCAGGACCCATGAATGCAGATGGCTTACCATCGAAGTCAGATGCATTGAACTCCCAAGTCTTGCCAGGAACGTCACTGTTGTCGAGAGTAGACCATGTAGCGAACTTGTCGGCAGAGTCGAATGTGATTTCGTAAGGAACCTTTACTGCTTCCTCTGGTGCAGCCTTTTCGTCGATAGAGAAGCTCATTGCATATACATTACCCCAAGTTGGTTTTTCCTCGCTTGTATTCAGAGCATGGAATGCAAGATAGTAAACGCCATCAGCCTCAACTGTAACATCGAATGAGTTATTATACTGCACCTGGTTATCTGCCATCTCGATATCGCTCAGTTTGTTGAATGCTGTAGCGTCGGTGTTAGAAGTTGCCATCTCAAGAGAGAGAACGGTCGGTGTGGAATAGAGCTTACCTGTTGTTGTCTTTACAGTGTAAGTCTTGCCAGCCTCAAGCTTGATACCTGGAGATACCAGATAGTCATTTGGTCCGGCAGTATCATATTCCGGCATAGCATAGCATCCTACAGATGCAAACAGTTCCTTATCCCAGAATCCGGTAGCATTATAACTCCAGGTTGCTGTTGCCTCTGAACTTGCATCGATAGTAGACCAGTCGTTTGTTTCAGCGTTGAACACTACGTTGTAAGGCACCTCCACTGGTTCTGGCTCCGGTTCTGGCTCCGGTGTCTCTTCTATCTTGCCGATTGTAACTTCCGGTGTCTCTGTGGTCTCTTCGATTTCGAAGTTGGTGAGAGCGATCTTCTGGTTTGTCGCTGCCGCTGTGGTAGCCAGATATGCGAGACGGTAGTCACCGGTTTCTTCTACAGCGAACACATGGTCGTCTGTAACATTGGCATCGTAGTTCAGCTGCATGTTTATGTCAGAAATCTTCTGGAATGCGCTTGCATCCTTCTGGGATTTGCCGAGCATAAGAGCGAGATTGAACTCAGAAGGATCCATGTTCTTCCATGTGCAGCTCTTCACCTTATAGCTCTTGCCTGCCTCAAGTGTGAACAATGGAGAGATGTAATAGTCGTTCCACTCATAATCTCCATCATACATAGGCATTACGGCAGTGTAGTTGTTCTGCGAGTTAGCGTCATAGAACGTGTCAACTCCCCAAGTCTTGTATGGTGTTGAGCTATTGTCTACAGCCTTCCATCCTCTCTGGTGCTCAGCGAAGTTGATGCTATATGGCATAGCCTGAGGTCCGCCGGCCTGTTCATTGATAGCGATATCGTAGATCATGAATGCCATCAAATCTGCATTGGTGTCACCCTCTGTAGAACGAGCACGGAGTGAGAAATGGAATGTGCCAGTCTCAGTAGCAGTATATTCCACTGTCACTGTCTGTGCATAGCAATGGCCTCTCAGTTCATACCATCCTCTAGCCCACTGACCGAGGTCACTGTCTATATTGTCTTTTACAACTTTGTTTTCAGACATGTCGGTAGCGCTCTTGCCCACCTCAACGTCCAGGAACTGATAGCCTCTCTTCTGTCCTCTTACACTGATGTAATAGGTGTTGCCCTTGGTGAGCTGGAAAGCTGGAGACACAAGATAATCATTGAATTCCGAAGTGTCGTCTTTAATCCCGGCACACATGTTGTTGTCGAGCACTTCATTATCGGCTGTCTTTGTCTTGTAGCCTTTTCCCCACTCCCATGACACTCCCGGCGCAGTACTGTTGTCAACAACCGTCCAACCGCTAAGGTCGGTTGCCGTCATGAAGTCAACAGCATACGGGAAAGAGTTCTGGGCATTTCCCGTCATCACGCCGATAAGCGCAAAGAAGAGAATACCAAATGTTCTTAGTAACGTCTTTCTCATTAGATAAAAAAGTTTTAAAATTAATATATGTTTAAAGTATTTTCAAAGTTAACTGTGTCTGGTTGTCGTGTCTATAGATATATGCCAAGCGGTCCTGAATAAGTTTATGTTTTTTTCGTTGACAGATATCAGGACACGCTCTTCGTGTTTTCTTAATTAAACAACATGCAGTAATCTATATAGTACGGCTGCAAAAGTAATAAATATTTTAATATAAAGAAAGAAATAAGGATAAAAACGACTGACGGCAGTTTTTATTAAACCCAAAACCGCCCGACATCCACTATTCGGGATGCCGGGCGGCAAATCAAGCTTTATGAGATTTCAGATTACTTGGTAACCTTCATTGTCTTCACCTTACCGTCAACAGTCTTCACTGTAACGAGGTATGTACCCTTGGCGAGAGTAGAGAAGTTGTTGCCAACCAATGCTCCACCAAGTGTGCGTACAGAAACCTCTGCATCAGCAGGGATAACGATAGCACCGTTGATACCGTTGACTACCACTGTAAGAGTAGTTGTAGCAGCCTCAGACTCAAGCTCGTTGTAAACTACGACAACCTTATACTCGTGGAGACCAGCGTATGTCTCTGGCTCGTAAGAATAGCTGCCCTCTGCACCTGGAGCGCCTGGAACAGTAGTAAGGAGAGTCTCGCCCTCGAATACCTTTACTGAAAGCTCTGCGTCAGCAGCGAGGTCGTTGCCCTCAACATCCTTAGTCGGGTTCTTCCACTTCAGGTTGATAGTCTTGAGATCACCGGCCTCTGTAGCGGCGAGGTCTGTAACAGCAGCTGTAGCCACCGGCTGAGCCTCTGCCTTCTCAGCGATAGAGAAATCGAAGATGTAGCCATAAGCCTTGCCTCCATCTGTATCGTAGATGTTGTAAGCCACATAGTAGTTGCCAGATTCCTCAACTTTGAACTCGAATACGCTCGGATCGCGGTCGTAAACTGTGTTGAGCTCGATATCGCCGATAGTCTGTGTGAATGTGCCCTGAACCTTCTTGTTGGTTCCAAGCTTCATAGTGAATGAAGTCGTCTTGTCGTCGAAGCAAGATCTGTTAGTAGCAGTGTGAGTCTTCACAACGTATGTCTTGCCGGCCTCGAGAGTGAACAATGGTGAAACCCAGAAGTCGTTGGCATTGGTGCCGGAGTCTGAGTTGTAACCGACACATGGATGGTTCTCACCTACTGGCTGCCAGTTTTCGTCATACTCTGTATAGCCCCAAGAGTTCCAAGACCATGTAGAGCTTACGTTGTCGCTGCGGTCTACTGCTGTCCAGCCTGCTGCGCCTGTCTCCTCAAGGAATGAAGTCTCGTATGGAAGAGCAACCGGTGTTTCCGGCTCGCCCTCTGGCTGTTCTGCAACGCTGAATGAATAGATGCTGATAGCGTCTTTCTCCTGGTTTGGAGTCCAGTTGAGAGCACGGAGTCCGAAGTAGTAGCTGCCGCTCTTTGTAACTTCAAGAGTCCACTCTGTGATAGGCTCCTGAGTATTCCAGTCAGTCATAGGCAGTGAGCTGCCAATCCAAGCAATAGTCTTGGCATTGTCCTTATCCTTAGAACCTTCGAAGTAGTCGATAATCACGTTTGTAGCGTTGTCAGTACCTGTATTGCCGTCCATCTTGATGACATAAGTCTTACCCTCCTGGAGTTCGAATCTTGGAGAGATCAGCCAGTCGCAAGTTGCAGAACCTGCGTCAGGACCCATGAATGCAGCCGGTTTGCCATCGAAGTCAGAATCTGTGAATTCCCATGTCTTGCCAGGAACGTCACTGTTGTCGAGAGTAGACCATGTAGCGAACTTGTCGGCAGAGTCGAATGCGATTTCGTAAGGAAGCTCTGCTGTCACGTCCGGTGCTGCCTTCTCAGCGATAGAGAAGTCCATGAGATACATCTCAGCACGGAGTGGGTACTCAGTACTATTGGTTGTAGCGTGGAATGCGAGATAGTATTCGCCATCGTTCTCCACTGTCACGTCATAAGAGTTCTTGTACTGTACGCTGTTGTCAGCCATCTCGATGTCGCTCACCTTGTTGAATGTAGTGGCGTCAGCGCGTGAAGTGCCGAGTTCGAGAGAGAGAACAGCAGGAGTATCGTATGCCTTACCTGTATTTGTCTTCACAGTGTAGGTCTTGCCTGCCTGAAGCTTGATAGCAGGAGAAACGAAATAGTCGTTTGGCTTGCCCCAATCATCTTCCAGTTTATAGCATGAAGAGTAAGAGCCGTCAGTATTATAGAAGCCGTCATAACCAGTACCGTACGTCCATGTCACAGCAACTGTCTCACTTGCGTCGATAGCAGCCCAAGCATTGGTCTCAGAAGCGAATGAGATTTCATAAGGAACCTCCACTGCCTCAACTACAGGCTCGTCGCCACCGGTCTTCTCTTCGATACCGAAGCTCATGGCATAGAGATAAGCATACTTGGTGAAATTCTCTGTTGTAGTGTTTACTGCGTGGTATGCCAGATAGTAAACGCCGTCGGCAGGAACAGTAAGGTCGTAAGAGTTTTCATACTGCTCGCCGCTGTTCTCCATTGCGATGTTGGTCAACTTTGTGAATGAAGAAGCGTCGGTGTTTGAAGTACCGAACTCAACGGAAAGAACTGCCGGAGTGTCATACATCTTACCGGTGCTTGTCTTCACTGTGTAAGTCTTGCCAGCCTCGAGCTTGAATGCTGGAGATACATAGTAGTCATTTACAACGTTTTGATCCTGAAGGATGCAATAGCTTGGTATTGCAGAGTACGGATTTGTAGTAGGGCAGAATCCGTCATTAGTCCAGCTGTCGTTGAATCCCCATGTTGTGGTAGGATCAGCGCTGGCGTCGATAGTTGTCCATACGTCGTTAACAGCATCGAATGTGATGTTGTATGGCAGAGCGGTTGTCTCAGGCTCTTCACTGCCACCACCGATGGTAAACTCTGGAGTCTCATCAGTCTCAGCGATATCGAAATAGCTGAGAGCTATCACCTCGTTGGTACCTGTAGTTGTGGTAGCGAGGAATGCCAGATTATAGTCACCGCCCTTTTCAACGGCAAACACGTGGTCTTCAGTAGCAGTAGCATCGTAAACTGCCTGCATCTCGAGGTCTGTAATCTTCTGGAATGTGCTTGCATCCGTCTGTGATGTGCCAAGCATCAATGAGAGTGTAAATGCGCTCGGATCAGTATTTTTCCATGTACGAGTCTTCACCTTATAGCTCTTGCCAGCCTCAAGTGTGAAAGCAGGAGAAACATAGTAGTCGTTCCATGTGTTTTCCCAGTCGTACTTGTTTACAACGCCAGGAAAATATTTAGTAGAGGTGTTGTCATAGAATTCATCTGCTGTCCATGTAACGCCAGGAACATCACTTGCATCGAGTGCTGCCCATCCTCTCTGGTTGTCGCCCAAATCTACGCTATATGGCAATGCCTTAGGACCTGGTTTGTCTTCCTCGATGTCGATACCGTAAACGAAGAAGAAGCTACCGTCATCAGTGCTTGAATTAGAATGAGCATAGAGTGAGAAATAGAGTGGGCCGTCCTCTGTTGCGGTATAAGCAACCTTAGCCGTTTTAGCTTGCTCAACGCCATTATAATCGAACCAACCATTATATCTACCGAACGAGCCCGAAACGTCATCACTTATCACTGCGTTTGCCGACATGTCGGTAGCGCTCTTGCCTGCCTGCACGCCACACATTGCATAACCTTTATACTGGGCCTTGATGCTAATATAATAGGTAGCACCTGCCGTAGCGGTAAACTCTGGAGAAACGAGATAATCGACATGCTTTGAATCAGCATCTTCGCTCATGAGGGCGCACATCTTAGAAGCTGCATCTGCCTGACTGTACGTTCCCGTTCCATACTCCCAAGTAACTCCCTTCGTAGGACTGTCATCCACGGCTGTCCAGCCGGCGAGGTCGCCAGCCGTCGTGAAATCGACAGAATACGGGAAAGAGTTCTGGGCCGTTCCCGTCATCACGCCAACCAGCGCGAAGAAGAGAAGTCCGAATGTTCTTTGTAACGTCTTTCTCATAAATAAAAAGTTTAAAAATTAGTATATGTTTAAGTTATTTTCCAAATATGTCGATATGTCGTGTTTCTTAGTATACCATAGGGATGCAACAAGGTATGCTCTGATTTCCTTCTTTTCCGTCTTCCTTTCTATAGGACATGCCCCGTTTACGTTTTTATAAAAAAACATGCAGCAATCTGTATAGTACCGGATGCAAAAGTAATAAATATTTTAATATAACAAAAAAAATGATAGAAAAAATTAGAATAAAAATAACATTTTGTTGCCAATAAGATGTTTTTTTCGGAAAGAGTGTAGACATTACGCACACCTGTTGGACTGAAATAATTCAGCGTGTGTTTAACCCAAATCGGTCATTAGGGCTTGCTTGGATTTTGTCTTTTAGAAGAGTGGATTTTGTTTGGCTTTTAACCAAAAAACGGGCACGGTGCTTGCCCAACATGGGCACGGTGCTTGCCCCGGATGGGCAGAATTGACGACAGACAGCTGCCCAATAAGTTCATATTGTAATATCCGTATTCCTGCTTTCAGGCTTCTGCCAATGCATGGGAACAAAAAAATATCGCCCAAGAAAAAGACCTGAGCGATATTCTTTTTTTGAACCATATACACCAGCAGCGCGAATACGCTTACCACTTGCAGCGCAGATACGCTTACCGGATATGCTTACCTGCAATCAAACCATCCAGACAATCGAAAACAACCATCTGGTCGCCAACTGCCTGTATATCAAAGCACTACAGCAAAAACCAGACAATCTGACGATTTTGACGTTTTTTTGAAATTATTGATAAATCATCTTATTTCACCACCTTGATGACACGTGGCGCCACATTGCTGCCCTCGATGCGGACGAGGAAGACGGGAGCCTTGACATCGGAGAGGGAAGTGAGGGCTGACGTTATCTGTCGGGATGAAAGGAGGCGTCCGGCGGTGTTATACACCTTGAGGACTGCACCCACAGCATTCTGGCTGACACGCAGAGTGGCGGTAGTGCGGTCGTATGCCACAAGCGGAGCTGCCTGGAGGGAGTGGATGGCGCTGACATGGAATTCAGAAGACTGCTGCTCACCCATCAGACTGTTGAGATATACCTCAAGCGCCGTGTATCCCTGGGCATTGACCATGTTCTGGTCTGCCACTTCATGATTGAGACCATGCTGGTGCTCCCATTCGTCTGGAATGCCGTCGCCATCGGTGTCTGTCGGCACAGTGTAGTCGGTGGCATACTGTATGAAGCCTTCACAATCAGCCTCGGTGTCGATGATTCCCTTCTTGGCGCCATAGGTAGCACCACCGTAGAGGTTCACTCCCGTGGTTGCCTCCTCAACGACACGCTTCTCTACGGCGTCGCGACGGATGGTGCCGGCAGTGCGGAGAACGGTCTGATAGGCCTGTTCGCCACTCTCCACATTGTATATCATATACATCTCAGGGTCGTAGGTGCCCACGTTGCCCGCCTTTGAATACTTGTAGTAGTTGTGCTCCGGCACGATGCGTTCATCCACTCTGATGTCGGAGAGCGAATAATGCTCGGCGCTCATCGCCTTCCAGTTGTCGGCGGTGCGGTTGGCGTCGCCCTCTATCACATTGCCGTTGACATACCATTTTGCCGGTCCCCAGGAGGTGGCGCCACTTCGGGCGTAGCTGGAGTTGACAAGCACGACACCCGACTTGTTGGATGCTGGTCCCGGCTTGTAATAGTTGCCGATGAAGTTGCATTCGTGGGCTGAGTTCATACCGTTGTATGATGTTATGTCGGCGGTGTTCTCGCCGCCGTAGCATCCGCCGTTGCCGCCGAAATTGTAGTTCACATTGTTTATATACTCAAGGAAGACAACATAATCCTCGCCTCTGGCACCATTGATACGCGGCGAGCGCGACTTGTTGTCGGCAAGCAGGTTGCGATAGTAAGACGCCGGCGAACCGCCCCACTGGGAACCGTAGCCTCGTTTGCCCTTCTTGTGGCCGGCATTGTAGAGGCCTTCGTGAACGATGGTGTTCTGCACGGTGAGGAAGTGGCAGTCCTGGGTGTTCATGTTCTCCTCCATCGACCATCCCACCACACAGTGGTCAAAGATGTAGTTGTTGCAGTTCTCCACGCCGAGTGCCTGGTCCTGCAGAATCTGTCCGTTTACATCCTTCTGTCCGCAGCGGAAACGCACGTTGCGGATGATGAAGTTCTGCGATCCGCCCAGGTTTATCTTGTTGTGGGTGATCACAATGCCGTCGCCCGGTGCGGTCTGTCCGGCGAGTGTCCAGTCGGCACGGTTTATGCGGAGCTGGTCGGCAAGACGGATGTCGCCGCTCACGGCGAACACGATGGTGAGAGGTTCGCCGGGATACTGCTGGAACGCCCAGCGCAGGGTGCCCTCCGAACCGTCGTCGGCAAGCGAAGTGACCTTCACCACCCTACCGCCACGGCCTCCTGTGGCATATTTTCCGAATCCTTCTGCCGTAGGGAATGCCGTGATGCGGAGAGCATCGGAAGCGAGCACCGCCTTTGACACGACTCCCTTCCTGGATACCGACGCCACACTGTATCTGGCATCATCGGCAGCATCCTTGGTGAGGGAGCGATCGGTGGTGAAACGAAGGAAGGCACCATCCTTATATATAATATATCCGGCAGCGTTGTCGTCGCTCTCCCATGATATCTCGTTAGGGGTCACGACGAAGTTCATCGGCGCTGCCGCACCACGGAGAATCTTCTCGTAGTCGAACGGTTCATCCTTGTATTTCGCAAAGAGGAACTTAGGGTTCATATATGCCTCCACCTCGGCATCCGTTGCCTGATGTGAGAAGCTGGCACGCGACGACACGTCGGCAAGACTGCCCGTAGCGGCATCGATGCTCTTGTATTCGTATAGCGATGCCTTGTTTTCAGAGCCGCTCCAGTCTTTCCATCCCTTGGCATTGATTGCCTTGGGGAGCTTGCAGCCGATGAACATCGCTCCGCAGGTTTCCTTCCATGGTCTGCCGAGATAGTATGCACCGTCGGCAACGCCATCGGCTGCCGTCACCGTGCAGTTGCGGAAGAAGAGACCGGGATAGAACTTGTCGGCGCTGAGCTCGGGATACATCACCTTGGTCATCGGCATGCCGCTCTCGGCAGGTGCCGTGATATAGCCGCCTCCCTTGAGGAGGTGGATACGGCAACTGTCAAACCATTCCATTCCTCCGTCGTAGACGAAGTCGGTGGCGCCTTCTATGGTGCAGTTGGTGAAATAGCCGCGTGCTCCCACATTTGCCTTATAGGTGTCCTGATAGCCGCTGAGGATGCAGTTGTTGAAGATATGGGCGTCGCCGTTGGTGAAGAGTGCCTCCGCCTGTCCCACATTGCCGCTGGTGTTGCGGATAGTGAGGTTTTCGGCATAGAAGCGGTTGGCATAGACGTTGAGGGCGGCGCAGTCGTTGTAGGTATTGTCCTCATTGCCTTTTCCGCGGCTTACGCCAGAGGTGAGGATGGTGGTCTGCTTGTCTTCGCCGATGAGAGAGAAGTATTTGTTCTTCGTGCTCTTCCTTCCGGCATAGACGTTCTCCTCATACACTCCCGGACGGATGTATATGATGCCGCGCGAACCTTCGGGAATGGCGTTGATGGCATCCTGTATCTTGGTGTAGTCGCCGGTGCCGTCTTGTGCCACGGTGGATATCACCACGGCGGCATTGTCGTCGGGAGCGGCGGTCTCACCACCTTCACCGCTGCCCCCGCCGAGGTCGGAGAGGGTGCCCACATCGGATACGGGATGGTCTGTGGCATACTGTGCCTGTTCGGCGGTTATCTCACTGCCGAAGATCTGTATCTTGTGAACGCGTGGCGCCTGCATCTGGGCGTAGGGGTTGAGCGAGGTGGTGAAAGGACATTTGCCGTCGGCATCCACCTGCACGGGATTCTTGAGGTCTTCGCCGTCCCACACTCTCCAGCGGAGCGACACGTCGGAGGCGTTGATTACGTTCTCCATGAAATAGCCCTGGTCGGAGAAAACGGTCCATCCCATCTTGTGTTTCTCTGACCCCATCCATACGAGCGGTTTCCATTCGCCGTCGCCAATCTTATAGTCGCATTTTATGCCACGGCCCCAGGAGGTTGACGACCACGACCACTGCACACGGTCTACGTATGGTATATGGTCTATCTCTATCCATCCGTGCTGCGACACCTTGTTGCCGGCGGCATCTGTGATAGCTGCGTCGCGACACATCTGGACGAAGCCTGCCTCGCCATAGTTGGGGTTGCCGGAGGCGTCGTATGTGATGTTGTCTTCGAGATGCAGCGTGTGACCGGCAACGGTCCAGTCGTTGTATGTGGCGGTGCTGTTGCCGGTCTTGTTCTGACCGAGGTAATACTGTCGGCAGAAGGCTGCCGTGGCACCGGCGAAACCGTTGTATGACTTCTTGGTGGCGAAGGTGCAGTTGTGGAAGAGCACAGGATACTGCACGGCTGTGCCGCCGTTGGCTCCCACTTTCAGCACGGCATTGACATAACCGCCCTTGGCAAAGTCGGGACAGTCTACTCCTGTCTCTCCCTTCCAGGTGTCGGGCCATGTGGCGTCGCTGAAGTTGATGTCGATGACTTTCGGATAGGTTGATGAGTTGCTCCATTGCGCCACTACCGACGTGGGGTCGAGACTGCCCTCGATGGTAGCATAGGCTGGCTGCAACGCCAATAGCGCCAAAGCGGCGATACCGGCATTTCTGATTTCCTTTAGCATATTGTTTTGTTTATAGTAGTTTTGTTGAGATTTGAGTCTCCGGAGGGGAGAGGTAATCAATTTTGCAAATATAGCATTTTCCCTGACAAGTTCAAAGGAAGGACGAAAAAAACTCCCGCCTGACGAAATGCCTGACGGGAGTTGTTTTTTCATCGATACGCTAATCGGTGTGGACGTTGTCCATATTGAGAGATTGTTACTTAACGATCTTTGCTGATGTGCCGTCGCTATACTTCACGATGTTCACTCCGTCCTGCAAGCTGCTCACCTGTGCGCCAGCCAGTGTGTAGATGGCAGTGATGTTCTTTACGGTTGTAGTCTCTGCCGAGCTGATGCCGTCAACGCTACCACCCTGGGCAACGAACTTGATCTGATGCAGACAGAGGTTCTTGTTGCCACCAGCGAGCAAAGCATACTGACGGCCAGCCTCTACCTGAGCCTCAACGAAAGCAGGAGCGTTCTCTACGGTTCCGTTCTCACCATCGTTGCGGAAGTTGTTCGTTGCGATCATTGCTCCGAACTCGCCTTCTGCCTTCTCGCCATCAGTAGCGAGCTTGTAAATACCGATCTCACGGCTGTTGTTGCCGGCATAAACACCGAAGCTCAACACACCTGCCTTCTTAGGTGTAACGGCAACGACACCATGGTAGTCAACCTTGACCTCTGCAATGTCCTGGATGGTAATGCCTTCTTCCCAGTTGTTCTGAGCCAATGAAGAACCGGCATTCACATAACCAGTATAACCAGGATTCTCCTTCTTGATCTGAGAGAGCTTTCCTTTTGCGGTATATACTGGAGTCTTGTCAACGGCAGCTGTGATTACGAGGTCGTCGTTCTCAAACATCACTGTTCCTGCCGGAAGAGCGGCACCCATATTCCAAGCGTCTGCAACCCACTGTGCATCGAAAGCGGCAGTGATCTCATCGTTTGTCATCGTAACGGCATAAGTGTTTGCCTCAACCTGAGAAAGGATGTAAGGAGTTGTAGCCTCCTGTGCGCTGGCTGAAACCATACCCATAAGGGCGATTGCTGAAAGTAGAATTTTCTTCATAATCTTTAATTTTTAAATAGTCCTTTGTTTATATTTAAATAAAAGACGGAGTGCCGATGGTATTGTAACCATGACACTCCGCTTTTTTTTACAAGTCAACGAGAAATTCCTCGTCGGTCATTATTTCGTATATGGATTGTATCCCGGGTTCTGTCCGAACTCTGACGCATTCTCGAGCTTGTCGAGGAATGTGTTTGGAATTGGACGTAGGGCATGATACTCCTGCATGCAGTCGTCTTTCGTCATACTCGGGTTGCGGCCGATGATGGTGGAAGCGAACTTGCCCTGTGGAGAGTAAACACGCTTGATGTCGAACCAGCGCAGCCACTCGCCGCAAAGCTCACGGGCACGCTCATCCATAATCCAGTCGATTGTCATCTGTGACGCATTCACCTGTGCCTCGCTCAGGCTGTGGCCAGCCTTCACAACACGTGCCGTACGGATTTCGTTATTAATCATATCAGCAGCGGCACCAGGATTGCCAAGGGCGATATAGCACTCGGCAGCGATGAGAGGCATCTCGGCATAGCGCATTACCGGCACATCGGCATGGCTTGCCTTCTGGTTTGCCTTCTGGTCCATAAGGAGAATAGTTCCGTTCTCATCACCATCCCAGATACGGTATTTTCTGAAGCGTGGGAATGAAGCGGCGATATACTGCGAAGTCTTTGAGTCGTAGTTGGCAGCATCGGTCTTGTAGTTGCGCAGAGGAGCACCGCCATAAGCGTTCACGTTGCCGGTGTCGTACAGCTCGTCGATGTCTACAGTGGCATAGTTGCGGTTTGTCTCGTCGCTGATGTGCTTGCGGGTGAAATAGAGCAGAGTGTCGTTCACTGCTGATTTCTTGTCCTTGAGCTCTGGCTGGTTATACTTGTTGGCCTCAGCCTCTTTCCACTTGTAAGGATACTTCGACGGGTTCATGAAGGCTTCCTGGAAGTCGGCATCGTAGCGAGCGTCCCAATCCTCCCAGAGGTTCATGAAATAATATGTAGGCATGAGGAGTGTTGACTCTGCCGGATAGTCGAACGATGTCTGTGTGTTCTGGATACCGGCGTTGCCCACGAGCTTCGGAGAGAAGTATGAGTGCAGACGGTTTGGCTTGGAGTCGGCATTCAGTGAAGATACTGATGAGAACGTAGACACCCACAGATACTCGGTGTTCGTCTTGTTGTTCTTTGCCTGCCAGATCTCGTCGTAAGTGTCATAGATTCTGATTCCGAGAGCTGCCTTGTTGTTTATCACATCGAGGGCTGCATCGAGGGCCTGCTGATAGAAAGCCTTCTGAGCGTCGCTTCCTGCCTCCTCATACTGTGCACGGGTCAGAAGAACACGTGCGAGGAGTGCCTTGGCTGCCTTCTTGGTAGAACGGCCTACGTTGCCCTCATAAGGAGTGACAGGCAGGTTCTCTGCAGCGAACTTGGCATCGGGGATGATCACTTCGTCGTAGATTGTCTTGCGGTCGGTGCGCTTGGCTGTAAACTCCGGGTCCTTGGTTTCCTTGGTCTTGAGCTCTATGTCGCCGAAGAACTCAGTGAGCCACCAGTAGCAGTAGGAGCGCATGAACTTTGCCTCGCCCTCGAAGTCGCTTCTCTTGTCTGCCGACAGTTCCTTGCAGTCGTCGAGTCTGCCGATGATGGTGTTGCAGACGTTGATGTTGTCGTAGACACGGTTCCATACGTTGGCAAACTGTCCGCGGTCGCCCTGCAGGTCTACGCAGCGTGTGAGCTGCTTACCGTAGTCGTAGTTTGATCCGATGTTCTGCCAGATGTCAGCCGATCCCTCCATATAGAGGCAAGGGTCCTCACGTCCGTAGAATTTCCAACGGAAGTTGTAATACATCTGGTTCACGAGGTTCTCCATACCTTTCTCGGTAACGAAGACCGCGTCGGCACCCTCATTGCTTGGATTATATTCGTCGAGCGAGCATGAGGTGAATCCCATCGTCGTTCCGCCGAGCAGTGCCGCGATAATATATTTATTGAAATTCTTCATTTTGTTTCCTTTATTGACGGTGATTAGAAGTTTACGTTAAGACCAACGGTTACGCTGCGCTGGTTGCCCTCTGGATCGAAGTGCTTCTGCCAGTCATTCTTCACAAAGTAGAGAGGATCGTTGATTGTGGCATAGATGCGCACGTTGTTTACGCCCATTGCCTTCAATGCTGTGCGTGGCAATGTGTAGCCGAGCGAGATTCTCTTCAGCTTGATGAATGAGTTGTCGCAGTAAGAGAGGCTCTGGTAGCCAACGTAGTCGAAGAGCTTGCGGCCCTTGTAGAGTGCTGGCAGAGAGCCGCCCTCGTTTGTGCCTGCCACCCAGTAGTCGAAGTTAGAGTAGATGCCACCGGTAGAAGGGTCGTAGTTTGCCACCTTGCTCTCGCCCCACTGTCCCCAGCGAGCATAGAAATAGATTGAGAGGTCCCAGTTCTTGTAGCGGAAGTCGTTGTTGAATCCAGCAAACCAGTCTGGTGATGTGGAACCTACATAAGCGATATCCTTGTTCTGGTCGATCACGTGGTCGCCGTCGAGGTCGGCCACCTTGATGTCACCAGCCTGGAAGCGCTGTGTCTTGGCTGCGTCTTTGTAGTATGCTGTCTCGTCGGTCCAGGCGTTCACCTCGTCGGTGGTCCAGATGCCGAGATACTTGAATGTCTTGTATGAGTGGATAGGATGACCTACCATATAGGTCTGTGTCTCCTTCTCTGTACCTGTCTGCAGTTCCTTCAGATTGTCGTAGAGCTCGTCGATCTTCTCGCGGTTGGCTGAGAATGTGAGTGTAGAACCCCATGTGAAGTCCTTTGTCACGATGTTGCGGCTGTTGATAGAGAATTCCACACCGTGGTTCTTCACTGAACCGATGTTCACCATAGTGGCATACTTACCGTCCTGTCCTGCTGATGTAGGCAGTGAGCGCTGCAGAAGGAGGTCGGTGGTCTTCTGTGAATACCAGTCGAAGGTGATGTTCAAGCGGCTGTTGAGGAGCACTGCGTCGAAACCGAGGTCGAAGGATGCTGAACGCTCCCACTTCGTGGTCTTGTTGGCAATCTTGTAGTAACCGTTGTCAAGCACACCGAGCAAGTAGCGGTTTGCCTGTGTGTCCTGGAATCCAAAGCTCCAGTCGGCGAAGGTAACACCGCTCCATGTAGCGTATGCGTTTACACTCTGGCTACCTGACACACCGTATGTGGCACGGAGCTTCAGGTCGTCGAGCCAGGACTTGGTCTGCTTCATCCAAGGCTCGTCGGAGATACGCCATGCAAAGGCTGCTGATGGGAACCACTCCCACTGATGACCTGGAGCGAGTTTAGAAGAACCGTCACGACGGAGGGATGCCTGGAAGAGGTAACGGCCTTTCCAGTCGTACATCACACGGCCGGCATAAGAGAAGTTCTGTGCCTGCTGATAATAGCTTGAGTGTGAGAGTGCGCCCTCACCGCCGTCGTTGCTGCCCATGTTCCACCACAGGTTGCTTGCCAGTGTCTGGCCATTGGATGTAGCGCTCAGATTGTCGGCTACCTTCTTTCCCCATGTGGTGAGGAATGTCAGTGAGAGGTGATGGTCTTCCGGAAGGAGCTTCTTGAAGTTGTATGTCAACACGTTGTTCCACTCCACGTATGTAGAAGAACCCTTCGACATGTTAGACTGGCTTCTTGTCTTGCCGCTCTCGATAAGCGTAGAGTGGTTCTCGGCAATGAAGTCGCCTGAAGAGGAGTTGGTGATGTGGGTGTTGAGTGTCGAGCGCAATGAGAGGCCTTCAATCGGGTGGATATCCAAGTATCCGTTTGCCACTACGTTTGTAGCGTAGGTCTCTTTCTTGTATCTGTCGCCGTCAATGCGGTCGATCAGCGGGTTAACATAGTCGTCGGCTGCCAGCGGATATGTCACGAGTTCGTTGCCGATGCTATACTCGCCTGTTTCATTGTTGTATACGCCATAAGGTGAACCCAGCTCAAGACCGGTGTTCTTTGCCTTCATATATGGTGAATACTCTGAACGGGTATGGGCAAGCTGGAATGTCACTCCTGCACTGATCCACTTGTGGAAGTTGTGGTCGATGTTGGCACGCAGAGTGTAACGGTCGGTACCGCCGCTCTTCTTCCACTTGTTGCCGTCGTTGGCATAGCCCACAGAGAAACGGGCTGCTGTCTTCTCTGTTCCTCCAGAAAGGGTCACGGTGTGCTTGGTGCTCCATGTGGTCTTCTTCTGCATGAGGTCTTCATAGTTTGTCCATGCGCCTGCCTTATAGGCTGCGTATGCCTCGTTGCTTGAGAAGAGCGACTGGTCGTCGGCTTCGCTGCTCCAGAGTCCGGCGTTCTGCGCTGCCAGACGACGGGTGTTGTAGTAGTCGCTTGGCGAACGGTAGTCGGCGCGGTCGGGACGGAAGGCTGCCGTAACGTAACCGTCGTAAGACACTGACATCTTGCCGGCTTCCGGCTTCTTGGTGGTGATGATGATTACACCGTTGGCTCCCTGCGAACCGTAGATGGCTGTTGAGGAGGCGTCTTTCAACACGTCGATAGACTCGATGTCGTTGGGGTTGAGGTCACTCATGCTGCCGCCCTGCACACCGTCGATGATCACGAGCGGAGAGTTGCCGCCGCTGATTGAACGGTTACCACGGATGCGGAGGTCGCTGCCGTTGATGTCGAGACCTGAGATACGGCCCTGCATGGCTGAAGCAACACTGGTGGTAGGGGTCTGAAGGATGACGTCTGACTTCACTGAAGCTACCGAACCGGTGAGGTCGCGCTTCTTAACGGTACCGAAACCGATAACGACAACGTCGTCGAGCTGGTTTGACTCGGGAACCATCTTGAGCGACAATGGGGTGCCGACGGTGGCCTGCACCTTCTGGGTCTTGTATCCAACGTATGAAATTTCAAGAGTCACCTTTCCCGAAACGTTGTTCAAGGTGAAATTACCGTCGAGGTCTGTAACAGTACCGTTCTTTGTCTGTCCCATAGGGATAACGGTAACACCAATCATTGGCAGTCCTGTCTCGTCAACGATATTACCTTTAACCACTCCACTTTGCTGAACAGCTTGTGGAGAAGGGGCAACGTTTCCGTTGCCTGCGGCATTGGCTGCCACAGGACAAAGCATTGCAGAGGACAGAGCAAGCGTGATGGACATCTTTTTCAAGTTGGCACTTGAATTATACATCTTTCTTGTCTTCATAAAAATAGATTTTAAAATAATTGTATTCTTCCTTATAGTTGAGAAACGGACAGACCAGGTGTTTGTAACCATTATTAATAAAAATTCTTTTGTTTTTAACATAAACCGGTCATTATTTTCTACTTGCATCTTGCGTTTCCTACCCAAAATTCCAATATCAACACCACATTACACCCCTCCCGACACAATAAATCACTACTCATCTGCGTTTTCTCTTAGAACAAAACATAAAGACATGCCAAATATAATAAGGAGAATCATTTTCATGCTGACGCTCATCATGTCGGCATCATTACAGACTAAAGCCCAATACGACTTCATACGCCCCGTGAAAGACGCCATACCCGGTGGCTACAACTTCTGGGTTTACACCCCAACGGAATATTACTACACTCTCAACGAGACTCCGGTGATAATATTCCTGCACGGACAGAGCCTCTGCGGAAGAGACCTGAACAGGGTTAGACGCTACGGACCGCTCGACGCCATAGTGAAGGGCAGGCAGGTAGACGCTCTGGTGGTGGTGCCGCAAAACCCCGGCGGAGCGTGGAACCCGAAGAAGATAAACGACGTGCTGGAATGGACGAAACAGAACTATGCCTGCGACTCCACCCGCGTGTATGTCATCGGAATGAGTCTCGGCGGATATGGCACCCTCGACTTCGCCTGCACATATCCCGACAAAGTGGCGGCGGCTCTCGCTATGTGTGGCGGATGTTCGAAGAAAGACCGCACGCCGCTCGGCAAGCTGCCTCTCTGGATAATCCACGGCACTGCCGACAGGGCGGTATCCATAAGCCAGTCTAAATCGGTGGTCAACGACCTCCAGAAGTCCGGCAACGACTCCCGTCTGCGCTACACCTGGCTGCAGGGCGCCAACCACGGTGCTCCGGCACGCTTCTTCTATATGCGCAAGACCTACAACTGGCTCTTCTCCCACTCCCTGCTCGACCCCGACCGCCCCGTAAACAAGGAGATAACCCTCGACATGTCCGACCTCCCCAAAGCCTACCGCGACATGGACTTCGGCAAGGCTGACCCCGAAACGGTGTATGAAACGACTATAAAGTGATTCAGTCAGAATCGGGTTGATGGGCGAGGTGGAGTTTAGCAAAACAAATCTTGATGACCGATTGAAGTTCAGCCCCAAAGCCTTAATTGAAACAAAAAAAACGGATTGTCCGAAGCCAACAACGCTCCAGACAATCCGTTTTTCATGCCAATGCAAATGGTTACCGCCCCATGCAGCCGCGAGGTGCCGAAGGACGGTTTGGCACCACCTCACCGGCATGTTTCCGACTGAATTCCAGATTGATATCGGCAAGTTCACGACGACCGAAGATATAGTCGTCATACATGTCATCCATATCTACTCCATCGCAATCACCGTCGCAGAAGTTAAGCGACTCCTTCACGATTGCCATTCGTTCATCCACCGTAGTGTCTTTGATAAGAATACTTTTCTTTGTCATATTTCTATTTTGATTTTATTGTTTTTATAATCCCAGTTTGTCCCGTTCGCTCCGAATCGTTCATCAGAGCCAGCTTGAATTTTGGCAATTTAGAATATAATCCTTGTTTATCCCGTTTACCCAGAATCGTTCATCAGAGTTTGACTGGATTTTGGGGGATTTTCAGATTAGCAGCACGCCAATCTCATTAACGGATATCACAAGCCAAAGCTTCTCTTCGCCTGTCGCAAAGTGTTTTCGCCAACAGTATAAGCATAGCAGGCCGACGGAATAAAATGCAGTGTGCCGAAATCCATATCCTTCCTGCCTCTCTGCCCTATAGTTGTGACCAAGGCCTGAGACAAATGATTCTTTTCCATGAAATACTTCAACGAAGACAATTCTGAGGGTCTGTCGAAGAAACGGTCAGTCCATTTTACTTCCACCGCCCAACTTGGCTTCTGCAAGGCATCATTAATACCTACCAGATCCACCTCTCCCTGAGTGCGGCCTATTTTCCAGTTTGCATATGCGATACGCTCATCGCGCGGTATCCACTGTGAATAAACAGCCGTCTCTATCATGTCACCGATATTTCCATCTGTCATCTTCACCGGCTCAAATAAAGCACACCTCAAAGAGGGGTTCGTCAGATAAATCTTGAACGTGGTCTGGCGCTGGAACCTCCTTGCCGTATCATCGGTCTTATTCACCACTTTTATCAAGAAAGCAGCCTCCAGATATTGTATATACCTACGAATGGTTTCCTTCTTAACCCCTGATTCTTTCGACATTCCATCATACGAGAACTCCATCCCACTATGATAAGCTATCATAGTAAACAAGGAATTAAGTTCCTGCACATCGGAAATACCGTAAAGACTCGGCAAATCGCGCAACAAGACCTTGTCAACAATGTCATGACGCACAAACTGGCTGGGATCTTTCTGAATACGAGCTGAGAAAGCCACCTCTGGATAACCTCCGAAATTGATATAATCCAGAAAAAGCTCATTCAATTGGCCCATGTCAATGGAATCATATACAGCACTCTCTATGCCGCCCCACTCCACTTTGGATTCACGCATGATAATATCATAGCCGCGCAGATGGATATACTCAAAGAAAAGCAATGGCGGCAGATTGAAATCAGTAAACCTCCCGGCTCCGCTCTCATTGCTGCTCTTCTTGAGTGCTGCAGCTGCAGAACCAGATGCCACAAATTTCACATTGTGGTATGTATCCACCAAAGACTTAAGATTTATCTCCCAGTCTTTCAAATATTGTATCTCGTCAAAAAAGACATAAAACTGCTCCTTGCCCTTCTCCTTGCCAAGAATCTGACATGCCAGATTAAACAATTGCTCCAAAAGAATATTGTTATATATCGGAGTTTCCACCGACACATAAATGATATTCTGCGGTGAGACCCCTTCGTCTATCAGCTTTTTTATCGAATGATAGATCATCACGGTCTTGCCTACTCGCCGAGGTCCCATCAATATAATAGCACGTTGAATGTCGACATCCTTCACCAAGGGATAAAAGATATCAAGATATAGTCTGGGACTCATCTTTCCATAAAAAGATGGAACCTTTCCTTCTGTCCACCAGGGATTGTCAACTTTCAATCTCCCCAATATCTGCTTCTCCAAAATTGCCGTATACTCCATAACAATCGCATTTTAGGCTACAAATATAGCTTATTTTCTCTTAATCTGCAAATTTTGTAGAAATAAGCTCATAAAAACAAGCTTATTTTGCAAAATCAGCCCTTTTCAGCCCTTTTTCGATGCATAATAAGAAGCAAAGAGCCCCCAATCCGTGCCTCCCAGAATTAAATTACACCTCCAACCACCTGATTATCAACACCTAAACACCCGTTTGCAGAATAAGCCTCTTTAAATAGGCTTATTCTGCAGACGGAAAGAATTGAGGAGTATTGGACTAATATACTCATAGGAATCATTATCACTTGTCTGCTACTGATAGCAAAAAAAAAACGACCTGCAAAATTTGTATAAAGACACTTTCCTATGCCAGACTATGGGGATTGTCCAAGACAACAAAAGTAACTTAAAGGACTTCCAAGTGAGGAATCCTCCTACTTTATGCTCAAAAAAAGTATTAGCAGACAGCAATAATATGAATAATAAGAACAAACAAGTTCTTTTTACATAACTGCCATTATCATCACTCTTCCACAAACTTATCCTTATAAAATGGCATGATTTTTATATAATGCTCCAAGCTACCTCTAGGAATATGTATTACCTTTAGGTTTAAACATTCGTCAAATATACCAGAACCAGCCTAAGGCAAAATGCCTTTAAAAGTAACGGTCTCAAGTTTTTTGCAATTTGAGAAAGCAACTATTCAGCGGTAGGGCATGGCGGGGTTTCAAACCTCAAATAAGGCTTGAATTGCATTGAACGGAGTCTTGTTGTGTTTCTTGGCAGTTTCAACGATTGAATGTAATTCAAGAAATGCATCTGCCCCAAAATCAGAACGGAATGTGCAAGAGTTCTTCAACTTGATTTTCAACTTACGTATTCCACGCTCACTTCCATTATTGTCAGATGGTATCATTGGGTCTTCAAGGAAATTGAATATGTAGTCACGACATTTTATCAATCCTTTCTTGAGTGTTTCAAACTTCTTGCCAAAATTGCAGATATTCAGTTTGAGAAGGTTGTCTAAGCGTTCCAGCCACGATGCCTTGGGTATTATCGCAGATGGGTTCGAGTTTCTCTCATGTATGGCTTCACGGAACAAGCTTGCTATCTTGTCGGACCAATCCTGCTTGTCGTTCAATTCTGACAAATACTGCAACTCTCGCAGCAGGTGTGCCATGCAAACTTGATGGTTGAGGAATTGAAGTGCAAAGTATGCGCTATGACGGTCCGTTACGGCTGTCATTCGTTCCAGGCTGTCGCCGAACTTGTCCGTCAATACTTTTGAGCTTCTGCCGTCAGCACGGAAGAGTAAGGTGTAGTAAACGGTCTGCGCTATCCATGCCCAATCAAGACGTTTGTTGCAATAGCATCCGCTCTCGTCGAAACCGACAACACTTGACGACATGATATACTCCTTAATCTTTTCAATGGCAGGCTGTGCGTTTCTTTTCGCTTCCTTCACCCAGTTCACAAGCGAACCTTCACTCGGAGCAAGCCCGAACACCTCACGCAAAAAACTTGCTATACGTCCGTATGGAAGAAACTGCACGACGCTGAGATCAACGACAAGTGACTTTACGCTTGCATCGTAGACCACATCGTTAGACTTGCGTCTTGGTGCGGTACGGATACGTTCGCCACAATTCTTGCATATCATCACATAGTGGCGTATCTCCTTGATTACCGGCTTCAGCTCTGGAATTGAGATTACCTGCGTTACATAGTCAAGCACACGCTCTGCGTCTGCGAGCGTGCCACCGCAATTAGTGCAATAGTTAGGCGTGTCATCAATTATCTCGTCTGGCGAAGGAGAGCAGGATAGTTTGTGCCCGTCATGACCTTCCTGTCCGCCTGGCTTCTTTCCACTTGGTTTGCGGAGACTTTTTGTCCTTCTGACTATCTCGTCTTTCATAGTCTCCTTGCTTGGCGGAGTGCTGCTGTTGCCGGAATTCTTCTTGGGCTTCTCGTATTTGGACAGACGCTCTTTAAGTCTTGTATTTTCTTCGTCCTTCTTGCGCAGTTGACGATTCAGAGCTTCTATGTTACGGTTCAGTTTGGCAATCTCAGCATATTGCTGATTGATGGTTTCACGCATCAACCGCATCTCTGCCGTCATGTCTTGCAGCACTTTTGATATGTCCGTAACTTTCTCTTTCATAGGTGTAAAGATACGAAAAATATCCCACATACGCAAGAAATAGAGACACTTTATTTTGTCTTTTTATAGGTCTTTTCGCTGTATATTTCAATCGCGGATTAAGGTGCAAGGCTATCGCTGAATAGTTACCAAGGGGGCTGTTTTCCTTAACAAAACACAAAAAACTACTTATTTCATAAAATATTCACAAATAATCCCCATTTAATCCGAGATAATTCAGTATCTTTACATCAAACATTAAGAAATTTGCATGGAAAATCTAAATAGAATTAAAGGAGCATTGGCTGATGCTGGTAAAATGGGCGTCTGGTTTGCCGGTCAATTAGGAAAAGATTCCGTAACGGTTTCCAAGTGGTGCACAAACACCACCCAACCCGATTTGCAGACGCTGGCAAAGATTTCGGAATTACTAAACATTGACATTAGAGAACTAATCGTTAAACGTAAAGTAAATATTCAATATGACTTATAATGAATATCTTTCATGCGCAGAGAAACATTTAAAAGGATGTAAATCACTGCTTGAATCATATATTTCAGGAGGAAGATCTGACACACACGTCTGGCTAGAATTATATTAACCTGAGTTCGGGATAAGCGACAGTCGTTTTTCTTGCTATGCCAGATTTCCGACAGGTGCATATTACATTTGCCCTCCAAACAATATGGATGGCAAAATGCAGAATTGTAAAGTCCAAATGAAGT